>Ga0335073_10002775_pt1 | contig 24063 bp, 22 predicted proteins | sample Lox_Sample_22_FD_207093 | JGI IMG/M metagenome (GOLD analysis project Ga0335073, IMG submission 207093) | Soil microbial communities from Loxahatchee National Wildlife Refuge, Florida, United States - Lox_Sample_2.2 | ecosystem: Environmental > Terrestrial > Soil > Wetlands | place: USA... | reverse complement strand
TTGCTGGAGATCCCGACCATCGCGACGCCCTTATCGGCGAGGTCCCGGCCCAGCTCAGCGAGCCCGGCGGCGACGTGCTTGACGTACGGGCAGTGGTTGCAGATGAAGGTGACGACCAGCGCCGGACCCGTGAAGTCATCGAGGCTGACCGTGGCGCCGGTTGCGGGCTCGGGCAGCGAGAACGCGGGCGCGGGAGTACCGAGTGCAAGCATGGTGGATTCAATGGCCATGTCCGCCAGGGTAGCTTTCCGCAGCGAGTTGCCGCCCGCCTGATGCACGGCACCCCCGCGAGACCGTTGGCTCGCGGGGGTGCCGTTCGGACGATCTGACCTAGCTGTTACTTAAGGTCGAAGCGGTCGTTGTTCATCACCTTGACCCACGCGGCGACGAAGTCCTCCACGAACTTCCCCTGGGCGTCGTCTTCTGCGTAGACCTCGGCCACTGCGCGCAGCACCGAGTTCGACCCGAACACAAGGTCATTGGCGGTCGCAGTCCACTTCGTGGCGCCCGAGGCCCGGTCGTGGCCCTCGTACACGTTCTCCGCGGTCTCCGACGCCTTCCACTTAGTGTCCATGTCGAGCAGGTTGACGAAGAAGTCGTTGGTCAGCACGCCCGGCTTGTCGGTGAACACGCCGTGCTTGCTGCCGCCGTGATTCGCGCCGAGAGCACGCAGCCCGCCGACCAGCACCGTCAGCTCCGGCCCGGTGACACCCAGTAGGTACGCCCGCTCCACCAGCAACTGCTCCAGCGGGGCCTTCTCACCCGGCCGCGCGTAGTTGCGGAACCCGTCGGCCCGCGGTTCGAGCACCGCGAACGAGTCCACATCGGTGTTCTCTTGCGAGGCGTCGGTGCGCCCCGGCGCGAAATGCACCGATATCTCGTAACCGGCGTCCTTGGCCGCCTTCTCCACCGCCGCGGAGCCGGCCAACACAATTAAGTCAGCCAGCGAGATTTTCTTGCCGCCGGACGCCGAACCGTTGAAGTCCTGCTGGATCTTTTCCAGAACCGGCAACACCTTGCTCAGCTCGGAGGGCTCGTTGACCTCCCAGTTCTTTTGTGGCTCAAGGCGAAGCCGGCCGCCGTTCGCGCCACCGCGCTTGTCGGTGTTGCGGTAGCTCGTCGCCGCCGACCACGCGGTCTTGACCAGCTGAGGTACGGACAATCCCGAGTCGAGCACCTTTTTCTTCAGCGCCACAACGTCTTTGTCCTCGACCAGCTTGTGATCCACCTCCGGAACCGGGTCCTGCCACAGCTGCGGCTCGGCGATCCAGGGACCCAGGTAGCGCGAGATCGGTCCCATGTCGCGGTGCAGCAGCTTGTACCACGCCTTGGCGAACGCCTCGGACAGCTCCTCGGGATGGTCCAGCCACCGCTTCGTGATCTCGCGGTAAATCGGGTCCTCCCGCAGCGAGATGTCGGTAACCAGCATCGTCGGGGCACGACCCGGTCCGCCGAACGGATCGGGGATGGTGCCCGCGCCGGCGCCGTCCTTCGCGGTGAACTGCCAGGCCCCCGCGGGGCTCTTGGTCAACTCCCATTCGTAGCCGTATAGGTTCTGCAGGAATCCGTTGCCCCACTTGGTCGGTGTCGCGGTCCAGACCACCTCCAAGCCACTGGTAATGGCGTCCTTACCGACGCCGCTGCCGTAGGAGCTCTTCCAGCCGAGACCCTGTTGTTCGACAGGGGCGGCTTCTGGCTCAGGACCCACCAGGTCACCGTTGCCGGCGCCGTGGGTCTTGCCGAAGCTGTGGCCACCGACGATGAGCGCGGCGGTCTCCTCGTCGTTCATCGCCATCCGGCCGAACGTCTCACGGATGTCGACTGCCGCGGCAACCGGGTCCGGCTTGCCTTCGGGCCCTTCCGGATTCACGTAGATCAGACCCATGGTGGTCGCGCCATAAGGCTCCGCGAGATCCCGCTTGCCGGAATAGCGCTTGTTAGTGCCCAACCACTCGTCCTCTTCACCCCAAAGAATCTCCTCGGGCTCCCAGACGTCTTCGCGGCCGAAGCCGAAACCAAATGTCTTGAATCCCATCGACTCAAGGGCGCAGTTGCCGGCGAAGATGATCAGGTCCGCCCAGGAGATCTTCTTGCCGTACTTCTTCTTGACCGGCCACAGCAGCCTGCGCGCTTTGTCCAGGCTTACATTGTCTGGCCAGCTGTTGAGCGGGGCGAACCGCTGCATACCCTGGCCACCGCCGCCGCGGCCGTCGTGAATACGGTAGGTACCCGCGGCGTGCCAGCTCATCCGGATGAACAGACCGCCGTAGTGGCCGTAGTCGGCGGGCCACCAGTCCTGCGACGTGGTCATCACCGAGAACACGTCCGCTTTAAGCGCATCGACGTCGAGCTTGGCGAACTCCGCGGCGTAGTCGAAGTCGTCGCCCAGCGGGTTGGCCTGGGCCGAGTGCGGGTGCAGCGTCGAGACATCGACCTGATTCGGCCACCAGTCCCGAATCGTCAGTGGCGCATGTTCTTTCGGCTCCGGTGCGGCGATCACGGGGTTTTCACTTTCGCTGCCTTTGTGGGTTGTATCGGATGACACAGCATTCCTTTCAGGGGTTGTTGAAATAGGGCTGTGATCACGGCTGTGATCCGGAATTTGCGGTCGAGCAGTCGGGGCATAGGCCCCAGTAGATGACTTCGGCCTCATCGAGAACGAAGCCATCTAGTGCGCTGTCGTCGTCCAGTGGCGTCAAGCACGGCGCGTCACCGACCGCACAGTCGACGTCGGCGATGATCCCGCAGGATCGGCATACGACGTGATGGTGATTGTCGCCGACCCGCGACTCGTAACGGGCGACCATTCCCAGTGGCTGGATCCGTCGAACCAGACCTACCGCGGTCAACGCGTTGAGCACGTCGTAGACGGCTTGGCGGGAGACATCGGGCAGGCCGCTGCGTACCGCAGACAAGATCGTCTCGGTATCCGCATGCGGATGGGAATGCACCGCCTCCAGTACGGCGACCCGGGGCCGGGTCACTCGCAAATCGGCCATACGCAGCTTCGCCGCATAGTCCGCCGACGTTGACGACACCCCATCAATATGCCGCTGCTGTTTGGAATGAGTCAAGACCTTAACTGGAATCGGTCAAGAATTTGTTGAACCGCAAGATCGCAGTCAGCTGACCGCCTTGATCGCGGCTTCGGCCGCTCGCCGGGACGCGAGCTTGGCACCGTTGGCCAGCTGCATCAGGCGAGGGAGCGCACCGGGGTGCCTGAGGAGGTAGCGCGCCACAGCCGGTAGGTTCTGCCTGCCGTCGGGGTGGATAAGGCCGAAGATCTCGGTGTCGACGGTGCCGTCGCTGGCCCGGTCGCTGATTGCCCGCACCACCGACCACGGGACGCCACGCTCGTCGCACACCTTCGCCACGGCAGCTGTTTCCATGTCGAGCGCCAGCACGCCGTCCACCCGCATGTCGGCGTGTTGCGCCGGGTCGAGGAGCAGCTCGTCGGTGGTGCACAACTTTCCGTAGGGAGTGCCGACGCGAAGCGGTGTGGGCCGGAGCGCTGAGCCGTCCGCGCCGCTGACCACGAGCTGGGGGAGCACCAGCGTCCCGATCGGTATTTGGTTTCCGATAGCGCCGGCGATACCCACGACGATTACCCACTCGGCGTCGACCACGTCCAACAGGCGGACTGTCGCGGCGCGTGCCAAGGCCGTGCCAACCCCGGTGACCGTCGCGACGACTTGACGGTCGCCGATCCGGCCGGCGTAGCCCAGCCCGGTCTTGCGAAGCCGCACCAGTTGTCGCAGCGCCCGCAACTCCATTGGCATGGCGCAGACGAAGGCGATCACGGCAGCCATCGTACGCAGGAGCCCGAAAGTCCACCGCGGACGAAAAAGGAACGGAGTAAAAACTCCGTCCCACTCTCAATTTATAGCGCACCCTGGGGCTTGCGGCAAGACCCTGGGTATGCCGCAAAATCGCTGGGCGAAGCCAAAACTCACCCAAACGGGGGTTGCCAGTTGAATGTTGAACCGATGTCCGGCCATGCGGTGATCATTGCCGGGGGAGGCCCGACCGGGCTGATGCTGGCGGGCGAGCTGGCACTGGCAGGAGTCGACGTTGCCGTTGTCGAACGTCGAGCCAGCCAGGAGTTGACCGGCTCGCGTGCCGGTGGTCTGCATTCCCGAACCATCGAGGTCCTCGACCAGCGCGGAATTGCCGATCGCTTCCTGTCGCAGGGCGAGGTGGCACAGGTAGCGGGGTTCTCTCAGATTCGTCTGGACATCAGCGACTTTCCCACCCGACATCCCTACGGCCTCGCGCTGTGGCAGAACCACATCGAGCGGATACTGGCTGACTGGGTTGACGAGCTGGCAGTGCCGATCTATCGCGGACGCGAGGTCAGGGGTTTCGCCCAATATCCCACCGGCATCGACGTCGCGCTGACCGACGGCCGATTGCTTCGGGCGGAGTACCTCGTCGGCTGCGACGGGGGGCGCAGCGCGGTCCGCAAAGCGGCCGGCATCGAGTTTCCCGGTTGGGATCCGACAATGAGCTACCTGATCGCCGAAGTCGAAATGGCCTTTAGCCCAGACAGATTGCCCGAGTGGGGTATTCGGCACGACGCCCTCGGCGTTCATGCGCTCAGCAGGCTGGAGAATAGGGGCCCGATTCGGGTCATGGTGACGGAGAAACAGCTCGGGCCCGACAGCGAAGCCACGTTGCGTGATCTGAGCGAGGCGCTTGTCGCGGTATACGGGACGGATTACGGAATCCACAGTCCTACGTGGATTTCCAGATCTACTGATATGGCACGGCAAGCTGAGACCTATCGTGACGGACGGGTGCTGCTGGCCGGCGACGCCGCGCACGTGCATCATCCGATCGGAGGTCAGGGCCTCAACACCGGTGTGCAGGATGCCGTGAATCTTGGCTGGAAGCTGGCGCAGGTCGTCAACCGGACATCACCCGACAGCCTGCTCGACACCTATCACGCCGAACGACATCCGATCGCCGCGCGCGTGCTGCGCAACACGTTGGCCCAGATTGCGCTTCTTCGCCGCCCCACTGACGCGCGGATCAAAGCCTTGCGAGACAGCGTGTCTGAACTTCTCAGCATGGACGAGCCTCGCAGACGATTCGCCGCGATGATGTCCGGCCTGGACATCCACTACGACCTCGGCGAGGGACATCCACTGCTGGGGCGCCGGATGCCCGATCTCGACCTGGTCACCGCAGACGGCCCGTTACGGGTATTCGCGCTGCTGCATGATGCCCGGCCGGTCCTGCTCAACCTCGGTGAGCCCGGCCCCATCAAGATCGCGTCGTGGACTGATCGGGTTAAATTGATCGACGCGAAATACGTTGGTGAATGGCATCTTCCGGCGCTTGGTGTGGTCGCCGCGCCAGTTGCCGTTTTGATCCGGCCTGACGGCTACGTGGCCTGGGTGGGGGACCACACTCAACACGGGCTCGCCGACGCGCTCACCACCTGGTTCGGTCCGCATCGCGATCTGAGAGCTACCCAGAGCCGTCCTTGACCGTGAGGACCCGCTTACGTAGGCCGTCGGTCGCCGTTTCCATCAGCCCTTTGGCCCCCTTCTTGATCAGAAATCCCGGGACCGGAACAACCAGGTCGACGGTCAGTTCAAAGTCGACCTTGGTGGAATCTCCATCGGGAGTCAGTGTGTATCGGCCGACTTGGGCACGTTGTTGTTTGGAACTGACCAGTGTCCAGCTCACGCCGTCGTCATGAACGGAGTAGTCCAAAACCTGCTCATCGGTGATACCGACGATTCTGACTATCTGGCGAGACTTGCTCGGGTGGCCCTGGTCGTCCCGCTCGAGAACTTCGACTTTCCGATGGGCGGGCGACCACTCCGTCAACGACTCGAGGTCGAACAGGACGTCCATGATTTCGTCGGGCGTTGCCTCGATGACGACTTGGCGGGACTCGGTGACAGCCATAAAACCTTATTCTCCGCGTATGGTGTGGGACTTTGCGGAGACTCCCACTTTGACTCGATGGACCTGTGCGCCGTCGTGCCAGTCGCCAGCTCGAGTTGGTGGACTGCGGTCGACGGCGATGATGTCGCCCGGGGCGACGTCCTCAAATGCGGTCGTTACCGGCTGTCTCAGACATCAGCGTCAACCCTCGAGAGCATCTTGCAGCTCCCGCACATGGTCCTGTGTTTGCTGCAGCAACGGGCGTAGGGCCTCGGCGACATCTGGCAACCCCAGTTCATTGGCCTCCGTCACGCGTTGCCGGTAGCGGTCCAATTGACGCTGCTCGAGTTTCACGTCGGCCTTCAGCGCGGCTGCTCCGTCCGGCGCGTCGGGCACGTCGGGCACTTTCACCGTCGGCGTGCCGCCCAGGAAGTCGATCTGTTGAGCGAGGATCTTGGCGTGCTGTAGCTCTTGGCCCAGGTGATTGGCCAGCTCCTCGGTGATCGAGTGGAATTCGGGCCCTTTGATCGTGGCAATGTGCTGGATGTACTGGACGATCGATTGGTATTCGGTGCCCAGGTCCTCGTTGAGCCGCTGTATGAACTCGGTCTTATCCATGAAGCCAGGTTTGACCTGAGACCTCGACCTGAAACATCGTCACGTTTTTGGAGCAGGACAACGGCGCCGATCTGTACGTGGGGGATGGAGCAATGCGACTGCTTTTGGTGCTTGCGGGCTTCGGCGCGGCGATCGGCCCGGCAGCGCCGGCGCAAGCGGATCCGAACGTGGACTTTCTGTCCGCGCTCAACGATGCCGGCATCACCTATCAAAGTCGACCTGACGCCATCGGAATCGGCCAACGCGCGTGGCAGCTGATGGACCAGGGGCACCCGCAAGCCGATGTCATCAAAGGCATGACGGAACAGAACAAGGGATTCACAAACGACGGCGCCACCAAGTTCGTACAGATCGCCGAGAACGTCTACTGCCCGCAGCACGTCGGGGGAGTTGTGCAGCCGCCGCCATATTCTCCGCCGCCGTTTTTCCCGTGGGTGCCGATACCTGCCGCGCTGTAGGCAGGATCGCTAGTTTTTGACCGGTTCGAGGTCTTCGGTAAGAGCCTCGTCAGCGAGGTCTTCGAGTTCTTTGCCTTTCGTCTCCGGCCCCAGGAAGTAACCGACCAGCGTCAGCGCCCACAGGCCGGCGAGCGCCAAGTACGGCGTCTCTAGCCCGTAATGCATGATGCCCCAGCCGATGACGGTTGGCGCCGCGATCGAGACGATGCGGCCGCCGCCAACCGCGATTCCGAAGCCGGTGCCGCGCAGGACCGTTGGGAAAAGCTCGGAGATGTAGGTGTCGCCGACGCCCCACAGCCAGCCAAGAGTTGCAATGGAGATGGCGCCGAAGACCTGGTACTCGGGCAACGAGTCGGAGGTGGCCGCCAGGATGGTTGCGGCAACCTCGATGAGCGCGGCGACGATGGCCGAGGGTCGTCGGCCTATCCAGTCGGCCAGCGCAGTCCCGAGGTAGGCGAAGACCGCTTGGAGCAGGAAGAAGACCAGCGCATAGCGGATCGCTTCGATCGGGGAGGCGTGAAATCTCTTCACAATGTACGTGGTCAAGAACACCGTCATACCCCAGTAGCCGACAGCGTTGGCGGTATAGATGAGCCAGCCAGCGACGAGACGTCGCCGCACTCCGGGCAGTTGCCAAAGCCGAGGTTTCGTGGCCCCGCCCAGAACTTTGGCCCGGACCTCGACGTGGCGATGCGACTCGGTGATCCCCCGGCGGACCAGAAACAAGACAATGGCGGGAACAATCGCGACGATGAACGCCGATTGCCAGCCAAAGTGTGGAACCAAGGCCAGCGCGACGCCTGCGGCGAGCACATAGCCCAGCGAGAAGAGCGAGAAGATCACGCCGCCGACACCGATGGCGCGGGTCTTTGCAGGCCAGACTTCTGCAGTGTATGGCGCCCCGACTGCAAGCTCTCCGGCGCCGCCCACACCGGTGAGGAAGCGCAGTCCTGTGAAGGCGGCGATGTTCGTCGTTAGGCCGGCCAAAGCGGTTGTAATGCCGTACAACAGGATTGAGGCTCCGAGCGTCGTTTTGCGGCCCCATCTGTCAGCGGCAAGTCCGAAGCCAATGGTGCCGATCGTGTAGCCGAGCAGGAAGATCGAACCGATGTATCCAGCCTGAGCTTCGTTGATGTGCAGCGTCTTCTTGATCTCCGGCAGCACAAGACCGTAAATGTTCACCGCGTAGGAGTCGAAGCCATAACCCAGGCCGGCCGTCACGGCGACGAAGAGCGCCTGCTTGAACGTCGCCGGTATAGGTCGAATTATCTGCGCCGAGACGCTGCCCACGCTTGAGGTCATGCATCAACGGTATTTATTAAGGTGACGCCCACAGAAGTATCAAGATCACAATGATCACAACACTTTTCAGCCATGAATGTCCGGTTCAAGAACTTTGGATTACGGGAAGGTGACTGTTGTTCGGCCGGCAGTGGACGGACTAGCGCGCTCGACGTTGCAGCCGAGCCACGACGTGGAAGGGGAGGGCCACAAACACAGTGCCGCCGATCAAATTGCCGATCGTGGTGAGCAGGACGTTGTTCAGGATTCCATGTGTTGCCAAGCCCCAAGAGAGTGCGGTGTGCGGTGCACCGGTATGAAACTCCGCCAACAGCAGCGGTAGTCCGAGGAAACCAATGTTGGCGATGACGTGTTGCGTTGCGCCGCTAACGAAGGCGAAAGGTCCGTAGAACGCGAACCCCATTCGTGCGACGTCACTGCGAGCCTTGAAGAACATGCACATCGACGTTTGCAAAAACCAAGTGCAAACGATCGCCAGCAAGACGACGGTCAGCGCCGGCTGAGATGTCTTTGCAGCGGCGATCGCGGCCGCACGCTGCGCGAACGCACCCAGATACGGTCCGCCGGCAGCCGCGCACACTGTGACAAAGGCCAACGCGCCGGCGCAATTGCCGACCAGACCGACGAGCAGCAGGCGTAGGTAGCGACCAGCCGACAAACGTCGCTGCAAAATCGCCATTGCCCCAGTGGCCATGTCAGCCGTGATCAGTGCCATGCCAGATACCAGGATGAGCACGAAAGACATACCGAACGCCAGCCCCATCAGCAGGCTGGCGACCCCCGGTGACGACACTCCGGTGCTGACCATTAGCGAAAGCAGCACTCCGAAGGAGACCATTGCGCCGCCGACAAATGAACGCACAAGGAAAGTCCAGAGCTGCCCTGCCTTTTCAACCGCACTGTCGGCGATGCGATCCACCATCTGCGCGACGGTGAACAATTCGAACAGGTCGGGTCCGGCAGGACTTGCCGACGAATGGTCAAGTGATTCCACGCCGTTGGCGGTCAGGCTGGTTGTTGTCATTGCCTAATCCCGCCGCCGGTAAAATTGCCGAGTTCCCAACGCAACTGGGCTTCCGACGGCGACTGCACCGGGATGAAGGCAGCCTCACGAAATCTGCGGCTGGCGTCGGTGCCGCGAGCATAGCCTTTGCCTCCGGCAGTGCGAATCTCCAAGGCGGCGGCTGAATTCACGACGTCAGCGGCCTCCAGTCGCAATGTCAGTAGTTCACGGACACCGGGTGTGGCGGGACCGCCAGTGGTCTGCGCGTAGCCGGCGAGAGCGGACTCGGCTTGGGCCAGCTGGTCGCCGAGGACATCCGTCTCCGCGGTGAACACCGAGTTCACGCTCGCCAGGTGAGTCCTGGCCTCGTGCAGGCATCGGCGGGCCAGCCCTAAGCACATCGCGGACTGCAACAGCAGAAACGTTGGGCGCACGCGACCCAGGAATGCCTCGAGGCCACGGCTGAGGACCTGATCCGTGCCAACGTGAACATCGTTGAGAGTCAGGTAGGACGAGGCGGTGCTGCCCAGGGCAAGCAGATCGAAATGTTCGCCGATGGTGACGCCCGGGCTCGACAGCGGAAGCGTGATGATGAGCTTCTCGCCGGAATCGACACGCGCCGCGGTCACCATGATCGAATCCAAGTACAGGTTGCTGGCCCAGCGCAGTGTCCCGCTGATCGCATAACCGTTGTCGGCGGGCACAGCAGACAGATCCAACGAGCCGCAGCCGGCCGCGTCTTTGAACGCCGACGCCATGCCGGTGACACCCAGCACGTCGCCAGCCAGCATGGCGCCGGCTGCGCCGAGCGACCAGGGGGTTGCGGCCACTTCCAAGTACTCGATAGTCATGCGGTGCGCCCATACCGAAAACGCTGTCGACATGCACTCGGCGGCGAGCGTTTGGATGACCGACGCCATGGCCGGGAGGTTCCCGTCACTGTTGCCCGGAACACCCAGCCCCAGCAGGCCGGCGCGGGAAAGCAATTGGATGTTGCCTCGTGTACTTTGTTTGCCGCCGTCCAATGCGCTAGCGCCTTGGGCAACGTTTCGCAAGATGTCCGGCGTTAGTTCCGTCGAGCGCGCGCCTACGAGTTGCGCTGGACGGTAATCAGATTCGATAGTCATGTCAATCCTTGGCGCTATTCGACGGTTAGGGCGGAATCGACGGAGGTGGGCCGTCGGAACGTGTTCACCACCGGTGACCAGTAGATCGCGTTGTCGTGAATCTCTTGCATAACCGGTTCGTCGGCATCGCCGGTCAACGTGACCTGGCAGCGCACCGCAGAAAACCCGAGCACTTTGTCGTCGGGAGTGTCGCCGACGCCCCATACCGCTGAGATATCGATATCGCCTTCCAATGCGACCTCGATCTTGGACAGCGTCACACCCCGGTGCGTGGCGTTGGCCAGCAAGCCCACCGAAATACATGAGCCCAGGGCTGCCAGCAAGGTCTCCGACGGATTGGGCGCGGCGTCATCACCAAGGAGAGCGGGAGGTTCACCGACCAGCATGGGGTCGAGGTCGCGCACGTAAGTCACGTTTCGAAAGCCCGACTCGCAAACCGTCTTTGCTTTGAGGACTTTCTTCCCGGTGCTTGGATCCTCCTTGGCGTTACAGGAAAGCCGGTCAAGACCAGCCGCGTCGATCGTGAGGGCTTCGCTGGAGAACGTGGCCATGGTAGGGACTCCTTTGTTCGACAAGTCGCGTGTGGGACTAACGCTGGCACAGACAGACCACTCTGTCTATCGAGTCAATGCGGCCGGGCTTCTCCCGTGGCGCTGGCGGAGCTCGCACGGCGGAAGGTGTGGGTTGGCCGACCAGCACTGCGAGCTAATTCGCCGGGGTCACTGGCCTGGGAAAACGCCTGTAGGACAGCAGGTTTGGAGTGTAGCCATTGAATCGTCGTACAGACCGAGCCGGGGGAGAGGGACTCGGCGCGTGTGAGGCCGTGGGGAACAGATGAGCGCCGCCCGGAATTGAATCGCGCTGATCTGAACGGGCCCGCGGCAGAGACCGACCTAGGCCTCTACGGCACGTGCCCGGGCGATAGCCTCGGCGGCGAGGCGACGGGCAAAGCGAATGGGCTCAATGGACCTCTCGACCTTCGACGCCGATAGTGCGCCGTCGTAAAGCAGTTGCACCTGGCGTGCTGTGGAGCCCGGCGACGCGGCGCCCGCCGCCTTGAACGACTCGGTCAGCGTTGAGCGAACCCATTGCCGGTGTGCGTCGATTGGCTCGAACCGCACGCCGGGAAACTCTGATGCGGCATTGGAATACAGGCAGCCAGGGAAGTCGCAGCGCACTCCCTTAGCGCGAGCAAGGTCGAAGAAGACCAACGCTTTTTCCACGGGGTCGGCGAGTTTTTCAGTGGCCTGTTCGAACCGGCGCCGATCAGCCAGATCCATCTCCGTCAGGTAGGCGATGACCAATGCTTCTTTGGATCCGTAGGTGCTGTACAGGCTTGCCTTCGCACAGCCGGACTCCCGCAGAATACGGTCGATACCTATTGCCCGGATGCCGTGAGTTGAGAACAGATTCGTCGCCACAGCGAGCAATCGATCAGCTGGCCGTGCGGATCGAGGTAACTCCGGCAGCGTCGCGGCACCCTTGCCACGTGCGGTCTCCATGGTTTTTAAATTAGCAGACAGATCGGTATGTCTATGGCGGCCGAGGTCGGTCTGATGCTTCCGTTTCAGTAACGGCTTGCCACGCCAATCGCAATTATCGTTAGGGTCAATGGGGCTCACCAACACCGGGGTGGCCTGCGACGCGATCGGCGATCATTGGGGGAGAGCAGACCCGTGACCCTGTACGGCATCGATGCGGCAAGTTACCAAGCGGGACTGAACCTCGCCGAGGTCAAGGCCGCGCAAGGATGCCGCCGGGTTCACCGGCTGGCCGCAGACCGGCGGCCGCACAGACACCGATCTCGTCGCAGCGATCGCTACGGCGCTCAAGGTTCCCAATACCTACGACACCAAGTCCCAGAGCACCAACGGCTAATCGAACACCGCCGTACACCAGGGCGGCTTTCGTTGTGTCACTTGAGATTCAGCGTCACTCCGGCAGTGTCGAAGACATCGCGGACAGACTCGAAAAACGAGGACTGCCCTCGCTGGACATCCTTCAGGTAGCGTCGCGATAGGGCACTGTGCTCCCATTCGAACTCGTACGCCCGATCCTCCGGGGTGCCGAATCCTCCCCGCAGGCAGTCGGCCAGCGCATCGAGATTCCGTCCGAAATATCCGCCGGGACCGTTGACGGCAAACCCGATCTCCCGATAGAAGTCCGTGGTGGACTTGATCTTTCGGCCATCGATTCGGAAGATCACCGGCCCGTCCGGGTCGGAGTGTGGCGTCATTGTTGCCCTCCCGCATCGGTGACCAGACAAAATGACTCATAGTGATCAGCGGTGTAGAAGTACTGCGGCGGATTGGACAACGGAGATCCACCGGTGATGATCCGGCGCATCGACCGGTCTCGCGCGCCCGGGGTGACGACGGTGTATTCGTGGTAATACCGCCGCGATTGGTGCGGCAAATGGCCCTCGCGGTTACCGAAAACCGCACCGTCGCTCCGCGGAAAAGGGAAGGGGCCATTGGAATGGATGGTCCTTACCGTGTCGGCCACCTGTGCCGGCAGGGTGGCCAGTGGGCAGGTCCGCACACCGCCTGTCGTTGCTGTCGTTGTCGCCGGCGCGGGCGAATTCGCCCGCAGGAGTGCCCACCCGCCGCCGATGACGATCAGTGCGCAAAGAGCGACCAGCGCCGCCCTGCGTCGACTCACCTCAGCCCGAGGCGCTCAGGATTTTGATCGCGAAGATCAGCGAGTCGCCTTTCTGAATCCCAGCGCTGGGCTGACCGTCGGGGTAGCCATCCGCAGAGGTCATTGCGACACCGACGGTGGACCCGACCTTTTGTCCAGCGATCGCCTTCTGAAAGCCCGGCACGACTCCGTCGAGCGGGAATTCAGCGGGGCTGCCGCGTTCGTAGGCGCTGTCGAACACCCGGCCGTCACGTCCGTTGACGCCCATGTAGCACACGGACACCGTGGCCGTCGGTGCCACGACCGGCCCGTCTCCGGCATGCAGTGTGTGCACCTCAGTCTCAGTAACACTGAACGGTGCTGTCACGTTGACGTGCGGTGCGGTCGTGTCGGTGGAACCCGTAACCGCGACGCTGCCGGTTGCCCCGGTGAGCGTCCACTCGGGTGTGCCGCCATCGCCCGGTGCTGCTGTGGGGCAGGTGGCGGCCGCGGTCGCCGGCTCCGTCGGGCCCGGCGTCATTGCTCGGGTCATCGCGGGCGCACTCGCCGATCCGGAGGACGTGGTTGCCGATGGAGTTGTCTTGTTGGAGCCGCACGCAGCCAGCGTCATGACGGCCGTCGCGGCACAGGCCACCAGCGCGACCGAAGAATACCCACGCAAAAAGTTCACGGTCGTCACGCTACATCCGCATCACGCAACCGCTGCCAGGGGCTACCTGGTGATTCCAGCTAGTTCGTGTGCCACCGCATCGAATGCGCGCAGCGTATCCAACAGCATCTGCGGGTCCCCGGCATCCGGCTGGGTCGATAGCTTGGCGGCGACCACCTCGGCGGCACGGTTGACGTAGATCATCTGGCCACACATGCCCTGGCACAGCACGACGTTGTTGCCCGGGTAGGGAAACCACACTTGGTTGCGGTACATCCCGCCGGGCATTTGGTTGGTACCGGAACTGGCGGCGAACGCCTGACGCGAGTCGGGGCCGCCGTCGAGTGTGTCGGCGATCCATGCTGCCGGCACCACTTGCTGGCCGGTCAGTGCGACGCCGTCGCGCAAGAACAATGACCCGAACCGGATCATGTCGGTAAGACAGGCGCTGATGCCGCCGTCGAAAAATCCGGTGCCATCCGAGTCCACAGCGATGGTGGCGTCGTATTTCGCTCCGATGCGGCTCCAGAGCAGTTCCGACATCAGTTCGGGCATCCGCCGGCCGCCCGCGACCTCGCAGATCCAGCCGAGTACATCGGTTTCACAGGAGCGATATTCGAACGTGCCGCCGTGCGGCGACTTCTGCCGCAAGGTCAGCAGGAAGTCACGCAGCGTGGCAGGGACGTCCGGACTGCTCCGGGGTGCCCACCCCATCGCCTCGTCGAGTAGGTGTATTTCCGCAGTCGGGTGGAGGTAGTCGTCTGAAAAGGCGATACCCGACCTCATGTCCAGCAGGTGGCGCACCGTCGCGCCGGCGTAGCCGCAGTTCGCCAATGCGGGAACGTATGTCGTGACCGGCGCGTCGAGCTCGATCGCACCGGCTCCGTGCAGCGCGCCTAACACGGCTGCCACCAGCGACTTGCTCACCGAGAACAGCAGGTGCCGGGTTTGGGCAGTCATGCCGTCGAGGTACTCCTCGGCCGCCATCGAACCGCGGTGGGCGACGGCCCACCCGTCGGTGGCGGTCGCGGCCATCACCGCGCCAACGCTGGTGACCACCCCGTCAGTGCTGGTCAGCTGGATCTCGGCGATCGGAGAGCTGGCCGCGGGCAACGCCGCGGTCGGCGCGGTCCCGCGCGAGATCACCGTGGTCGGCACGAAGTCTTCGACGTGCTGGAATGACCAATGCGAATACGGCGCGGACTGCCAGTTATCCAGCGAGATACCGGCCGGGATCGCCGGGCTCACGCTCGCGCGACGAGCCGCGAGACGATCGGCGCGACCGGCGTCAGGGGCGTTGAGGTGAACTTCGCCTTCATGCCCTTGACCCAGCGCTGGCAGCGCTCACTGAGCCGATAGTCGTCTGTCTGCAGGTGTGTCCGTGTGACGAGCACGCCGAGTTGGGCGCCCTCGGAACGCAAGTCGCCCGGCGCCGCGACACGCATGTAAAAGGCCTCGGACCCGTCGAGCAACGTGGCCCAGTCGTTGGCTGACCGCGCAAAGGAGACACGGCCGTCGTCGTCGATGCGCCATACACCGGTGCGTGGCGTCGCGGTGAAGAGCTCGATATCCGGCGAGGTCTCCGTGAGGATCACTTGGCCCCACACCTCGTCCTCGCCGTAGCCCCGCTCCCAGCGCGCGTTGATTTCGTCGATGTCGAGCTCGTACTCCACGTCCATGTACTCGAGCAGGTGAAAGAGAAACAGCGGCATGTCGGCGTAGGCCTCGGTGGTCAAGTTCGTCATCGGGCTGGCGCCGGACAGGCGCGGGTTCACCTCGCCCAGGTACAGCTCGTTGGAGTCGAGGTCATGCAGAAGGTCCACCTCGAAGTAGCCGCGGTAACCCTCGCGACGCATGAGGTCGCCCAGCTTTCCCACCATTTCTCGCGCGGCGTGCGTCTGCGCGGGCGGCAGCACCTCGCGCCAGATGTCATTGCCGCACCAGCTGCCCCTGTGCGGAGTCAGCTCGGAATATCCGACGAGACTCGTCATAGCGGGGCCGATCACAGTGCCGTGGCGGGTTACGGCACCCTCGAGGCACACCTCGACATTGCGGATCCGCTTCATGACTTTGACTTCTGGCTGCGAGGTCAGGTCACCGGCATGCTCGTCCCAGTCCCGCTGACCGTGTACAAAGAACGTCCCGCTGCCGGCGTTGCCGTAAGCGACCGAGATGACGAGGTCATCTCCTAATCCGGCGCTTTGAGCGAGCGCCAGCAGTTCGTCGTAGGAGCCGGCCCGCCCGATCACGTGCGGCACGCTCGGTACACCCGCCTCGTTGGCCAGGCGCGTCATGATGATCTTGGAGCCCAGGCGCTCGCGCAGCTCGATCGGCGGGTGCATGACCTCGAGACCCGCCTGCCGCGCGAGGGCCTGGATTTCCTCGTTCATCATCACAAAACAGCACTTGCCGCCAGGACCTTTGCCCGCGATGAACTCGAGCGTCTCGGGATCGGATAGCAGGTGGCTGCACACCTCGTCCATGGAGTCGAAATCAAGGCGGTCGCGTCGCCGGGGCACGAACACGCGCGAGTGTGTGCCCTCGAAAGAGTCAAAGTAGGTCAGGTAGAAGAAGTTTCGTATCCAGCGGTCAACGCCCAGCAGGTTGTACGGGGTCGGCGAGATGAAGTACAGCGGCACCTTGTTGTTGTGAAAGAACGCGCGTATGTCCGAGAGGCCGTTCAGCGGCGCAGCCTGCGATTCTCCGGCGGCCACGCTCACACCTCAGCCCGAGAAGGCGGGGGGAGGGGCGCTGCGGTCAGCGCGACAGCGGTGGCATGACTTAGCAGCATTGCTCAAGCATTCCACAAGTGAGGGCTGTGACCGTGATGGATTTGCCAACCGTGAGCGCCGGCCAGATGACAACAGCACGAATCGAAAATCCGCAACATGTGGTCGGGGAGTGGGTTACCTCGGGACGCTGCCGAGGAGGGCCTCGACCGGTGCTAGGGGTTCGTCGTGGTTGGCGAGCACTCGTCGGCCCAGCTCGGCGATGGCGAGTTCGTGCGCCAGGACGTAGTGGAAGAACGCAGCCGAGGGGGTGCCGGCGAAGTGCCGGTCGAGTTTACGGAAGTGCGGGAGAAAAGGCTTGGTGGCCACCACGAGCGAACGCATCTGCAGCCGATGGGGCAGCACCGCGACGGCCGCTCCGTTCGCTGTCCCGCTGGCGTTCGCGATGCGAGCTGCTGTCGCGAATCGAGCGGCGGTATCGCCGAGTCGGTCATAAATGGCGTCGCGGGTCTGCCGTTCAAGTTCGTGTAGCGCCGCCCAGATTTGGCGTTGTGCCGCATTATGCGCATGGCGTTCGGCGAATGCGGCTGCTTCGGCGCCGAAGACTTCTGACACCACCAAGATCCGCACACTACGCACGATGTTGCCTGCCAACAACGAGTCACTAGCTATGTCGTGCTCAGCCATAGCGTCTGTTCCTTTCACGCTCTCCTCACGATAGTCGGGCAGGCGGCGGTGGCGCCAAGGACACGTTTCCAACGAATTGGGCCGGCACGGAGCGGCCAGGGGAGACTCACCTGCGGAGAAGGCCAATATTTCATGACGGTTTCATTTCAGTTGAGCAAAGGTACTGCAGCTTAGCCGCGGTGCGAGGGCCGAAATCGCCTGTTTGGCTTTAGCGTTGGCTGCTATGGCCGGACTGAACAATTACGTGAAGCGCTGGCGCACAGCGCTTCAGGTAACCGTGTCGGCTTTGATGGTTGCCATCCTCGGAGTCGCCACCGCCCCGGTAGCTCGTGCGGCTGCAGCCGCGGCGACGTTGTCGGTGTCACATGCGTGGCAGACCGGTTTCATCGCCCACTTCGCCATCACCAATTCGAGCACAGTGCCGTTAAGCGATTGGAGACTTGAATTCGACTTGCCGGCAGGAGAATCCGTCTCGCACACGTGGAATAGCACCCTTACCCAATCTGGCACGCACTATGTTCTCAGCCCCGCGAATTGGAATCGCAGCATTGCACCCGGTGGTTCAGCCACAGGTGGTTTTAGAGGCGTGCTGACCGGTACGTACTCACCGCCGTCGAATTGTGTGCTCAACCGGCAATATTTTTGCACCTAGATGCGACTGCATGCTGAAGCTCGACCGCTCCGCAGCGCGTCGGAGACCGGGAAGGCGAGTTACTGGCCTTTCCAGACCACCTTGTCCGTGCCTCCGGCGTCCCGGTAGACGACGCTGTCGGGGTTCGTACCGTTGCGAACGTCGAAGTAAAGCCGCCCCGTAACCGGGGTGCCTAAGGGGAGTGGCCCCTCCGGAAGGCCATCGGTCTCGTTGCCCTTCATCACGCGGAACGTGGAGCTGTTGACGGCCCGAGCGTTGAAGTCGCCAATGTTCGGAGTTGCGTTACCGCTCACGCCCGTGGCCGTGACGTCGGAGTACCACACGCCGTCATTGTGGCCGCTGGGCTGCAGGTTGCTCACGGTGTAGTCGATGGTGCCGCCGTTACTGGAAAGCTCTTCCATCTGGCCGAATGGCACCACTTGCGGATCGGCGAATGCCGGTGTCGCCAACAGAATTCCGGCTGCCGCGACCCCGGTAACAGCTGCCGTCGTTTTCAACGCTAGTTGTGAGAACACCACGTTGAGCTCCCTCCGTCACTTCTGGCTGCCCGGAGTGGCAGCTGTAAATTGATCCTGGAGGGGGTATCCAAAATCGAGAATTTCAAACCTGATATTTGCTCGATCGGGCACCGCGGTGAGCAGCAACCTGACCCACGCCACAGCAAGACGCGAAAGGAAGCTCATGAGAACGATCGCATACCGCCACGCGGCAGGCGTCGGCATGGCCGCCGTCGCACTGATCACTGTGGGCTGCAGCAATAGCAGGAGCGTCGACGCGTCGCCACCCCCTCAGGTCGGGGTGAACTCCACCTCCACGTCTAAAGCCCCAGCGCAGCCCACCGAGGTGAAGCTCATCGGGGAGAGCGACGTCGAGGTGACTCTGACCGGCCCGATCGCTGCCAAATACTCGTCGGCAACCGAGAGCCAGAAAGAGGCTCTCGGCAAGCCACTGACGGGTGACCGCAACGCGGGGACACGCGACAGCGGCCTGGTATTCCAGCAGTTCCAGGGCGGCGTGATCACCGCCAAGAACAACGAAGCCGGCACGCCCGCTTTTATCACCCTGGGCAAGATCCGGGAGGCCTGGAATATCCCACGCGACCCGGACGGCGTGCCTGCGATCACCGGCAATAACGGTTCGGCAGGTCCGCTGGGCTACCCCATCAGCGACCAGAACGCCGTCGGCGATCTGCTCGTGTCGAACTTCGAACACGGCAAAATCGAGTACAACCAGAAGACCGGCCAGGTCGAGGTGACGATAAACGGCAAGGTCGTACCATCCGGGCTGTAGCCCGAATCAGGCGTTCGTCAACTGCCGTACCGGCAGCCACGACACGAGGCACCTTGCGCCGGAACGAATTTGGGGCCCGCGCGGTGATACCCAGTGCTTACTGGTAACCCGCCGTATTCGATCCCGCCGTATTCCTCCTCAGGAGGCGCGCACGAGCGGTCGCGCGACGCGGGGGAGCAGCTTAGGCGTCGCCGCCGGCCGCGCAAGCAGATTGATGTCTCGGTGTTAACCGACTTCTCCCACTATCGCCCGCGCTGCGCGCTCCGCGATGAGCATGACCGGCGCGTTGGTGTTGCCGGAAATGATGTTGGGCATAGCCGAGGCATCGACCACTCGGAGGCCGGCGACGCGATACACGCGGCAGTCGGTGTCGAGCACCGTGGCTGACGACCGCGGCCGACCTTGTGCGTCAAAGGCTCCCATCGCGCAGGTGCCCACCGGGTGGAAGATTGTCGTACCGAGTTCACCGGCAGCCTTCCGCAGATCTTCGTCGCTCACCAGTTGTGGGCCGGGAAGCAACTCTTGCGGGCCGTAGCGGGCCAGAGCCGGCGCCGCCATAATCTGCCGGGTCATCCGGAGGCCGATCACGGCGGTTTGACGATCGGCGTCAGTCGACAGGTAGTTGCAGAAAATTTTCGGGTTGGTCAGTGGATCGGCATTGGCCATGCGCACATGGCCACGCGAGCTGGGTCGCAAGTTGCAGACCGAGGGAGTGATCGCCCCGAAGGGGTGCAGGGGCTCGCCGAACTTCGGCAAAGACAAGGGCTGCACATGCCACTCCAAATCGGCACTGCTTAGCGCGGGGTCGCTCTTGGCGAAGGCCCCCAGGGTGGAAGGCGGCATGGTCATGGGCCCCGATCGCAACAGCAGGTACTGAAGTCCCATGCCCGCACGGGTGATCCAATTCCGGTACAGCGTGTTGACGGTCGGGGCACCTCGAATCCGGTAGACCGTTCGAAGCTGCAGGTGGTCCTGCAGGTTTTCGCCCACTCCTGGCAGATCGACGACCACCGGCACTTGATGCTGGGCAAGCAGGCCAGCCGGGCCCAAACCTGAGACTTGCATCAGATGCGGCGAGCCAATAGCTCCGGCGCTCAGGATCACCTCCCGGCGGGCTCGGACGTCGATGATCTGGCCACCTTTGAGCAGCCGCAGGCCGGTGAGGCGATGCTGCGCCGTGGTCCAGGCACCGCGACGCTGATCCTCGTGGACCTGGTCGTCCATCAGCAGCCGCAAGGCCTGCGTCTGCGTGTAGACGGTGAGATTGGGTCGGTGCGCGACGGGATGCAAGAAAGCATCAGCCATTGACCAGCGACGGCCACGCCGTTGGTTGACATGAAAGTACGCACTGCCTGCGTTGACGCCCCGGTTGAATTCATCGATCGGGGCGATGCCCAGCTGGGCAGCGGCGGCCTGCCAGGCGTCCAAGATCTTCCAACGCACACGCGGCCGCTCGACGCGGATCTCGCCACCAACGCCGTGCCAGTCGTCAGCGCCGCCGAAGTAGTCTTCCAACTTTTTGTAGATCGCCAGCGTCTCGCCTGGACGGTCCACGCCACCCCAAAGCCATCGCTCGTCACCGGTAGCCTGCGCCCACAGGTCGTAGTCGCTGGCTTGTCCGCGCATGTGGATCATCGCGTTGATCGACGAGCAGCCGCCGATCACACGGCCCCGCGCGTAGTGAATGCTGCGGCCGGCCAGGCCTGGGTCGGGCTCGGTCGTGAAGCACCAGTCGGTGCGGGGGTTGGCGATTGTGTACAGATAGCCCACCGGCACCTTGATCCAGAACCAGTCGTCTCTGCCGCCGGCCTCGATCAGGAGCACACGGCGATCAGGGTTGGCGCTGAGCCGATTGGCGAGCAGGCAGCCCGCGCTGCCTGCTCCCACGATGATGAAGTCGAATTCGGCGACCGGGCTCATTCCGGTATCGGTCCTCCAGACGTCGGATGCGTGTCCTAGTGTGCGCGATGACCGCCTCATCTCGTCAGGGAATGATTGGCCTCGAACAGATACAGACCTTGACCAAGCACTACGGAGTCTTCGAGCGCTACGCCGTAACGCGTTGTGCGCCAACCTGATCGAAAGCCGTCAAGTACAGCTGGGGGCCAAGACCGGCGACGTGTCAATAGCTCCGTCATAAGCGCATCACAGCTGGTCCATTGTTACGGCCCGTAGCGCCTAACCCGACCAACAGTCCTCCACATGCTTCCAGCGGTCGTCTACGCCGCTCAGCACGAGTTGTGCCCAAACACGCTGCCACCAGCTCCGCCACCTCCACAACAGTGACAGGGGACAGACTGCCGGGTTCTGGAGTGGGGCGCCATCTGAGGACTCCTCAAATACACTGCGCCACAGGGCAATATGCGGGACTTAACCTGACATAATGTCGCTTATCGGCATAAAGCTGACCTGGGCGTTGCTTCCAACAGCGCTTTTGTTCCGCAGCTCCGCGTCGGGGCGCCAGCGCCGCTACGACCGCGGGCTCGGCCGGCGAGTCATCTATTGCCCGACAGTCGTGCGCTGATCCGCGGGCCGTCGTAGACCGCATTTCGGGTCCCGGACCGGATGCGACACCCCAACCGCCCATAGCCCCGTTCCGGCTCGGCGCCTTCAATTTGTCACTGTGACGTATTGGTGCGTTCCGCGGGTGGTGGACGAAATCCGGAATGCGCGATCGACACCGAGACACAGTTGCCTACTGGCCCCTTGGGGTCGATCAGGACAGCCGAGCCGGTGGCAACTCCGTCGTTGCTGTAGTGAGTAAGTGACGCCAGGCCGATGTGCGACCCCTCCGGCAGGCGGCTCAGCGTGAGCGTGTAGTCGACATTGATGAACTCCAATGCGCGCGAGCCCCAATTGGCGATTGCGGCGGTGACGTCACCAGCCATCGCCGCGCGGGTGAAAGCGCTGAGTGGCTCGTCGTCGATCAACGGGCGCGTCTCCTCTAGCCAGGTGTATTTCGGTCCGGGTCCTTCGGGCCATTCCGGATCCGGATTCTGCACCCCGGCGCCCCAGCCGTAGGTCCGCATAAAAAGTGAAGGATGATCGTCGTCTTCGATTGGCAGCGGCGGCATCTGTATTGGCTGTGACCACACCTCCCCTGCCGGCTGCGCGCCGCGTCGAAGGAACAGTGCGGTGCCACGCGCCACTGGGACGTCCCGCTGAGCGAGAACAACCTCGACCATGCGCAATCGTCGCCGATCGTGATGAACCCGGGTGTGCACCTCGACCGCTTCCAGTGCCGTTGGTGCGGGCAAGTCGACTGTCAGCCGTGCTGGGTGCAGTTCGGGGTCATCGGCTGCACGCTCGACCGCCCAGGCCAACAGACCGCCGACGACATGGCCGCTGAGTGACGGACCCCACCCACCGCGCGCGATTTCCGTTGGGACATAACGGCTTCCATCGCGCCGAAAGTACGGTGTCAGTGCGGATGCATCAAGGTCGTTCGGTACGGACTCGGTCTCCGTCATTGGCATCTCTCCCAGGCACCGGCGGTGTATACCGAGAGGATTATAGTATGACCATCTGGACAAGGTGATCACGGCCTGCATTTGTGGCGCAAGGAAGACAATTCGTCACTGTGACGCTTCTCCCCCGTGTCGCCCGTAGCGCCCAGTCGTGCAACAGATTTCGGCGGACCAGTCGCAAGTCGCCAGGAGGTATTCAGGGCTGACAGGTGGACTCGAGCGGAATGACTGAGCCACCGGATTCGAGCGATAAGAGATACATGTAGGTGATCAGCGAATGTTCGCATCCGGGATTGAACTTCACCAAGACCTTCGGCGGCCACGGCAGTAGCTGAATCGGGTTGAGGTCGACGGGATTGAGCACGTGGTCGTAGTCGACCGGCGGAGGCAACGTCGGGACGATGTCTAGCCGATTTGCAACCCGATACGAGTTTTTGACCACTTGGTCGAAAGTGTTTGCAAACAGCGAATCCCCGGTGCGCGGACTGCCGTAGGTGTAGACGGCCGGGTTGTTGAACGCGGTGTTCGCCGCCACGTCGAGGGCAAGCAGCGTCGCAAGGGCGCCGCCGAGGCTGTGACCGCAAATCGTCATGGAGCTGACGGAGCGGGGAAATTTGAGATTCGCCAATGCGCTGACCACTGACGTCGAATTTGCATCCGCACCGATCCGCAGCGACTCATACATGGCGGTGAAGCCGTCCTCGGTATGGCCGGCACCAACCAGGAATGGGCATGGTACCTGCAGGAATTCGGCGTCGTGAATCCACTCCAGGGTCCCTACGGTGCCCCGGATCGCGATCACCACGTTGCCGGCCTGATCCTGACAGATCAGACCGATGGAAACTTCGTCGTCGCCTCGGGTCGGATTGATGTCGGTCGCAAGGTCGTTGGCGTATATCGTGGTGACTACTGTGTAGTTGATGCCGCCAGCGCTAACAGCGTTTCCGGCGGCATTGGTCAAGTCGCTGGGCAAAGTGTCGTAGGTCGTGTTGAGCAGCTGAGCGACGTTGATTGCCGTCGTTACATCCACTGTCGGCTGTGCAGGCAAAGCTCCGCCCTCCAAATTCTTTTGATTTAGCGGCAGATGGTACTGCCGTTACGACTTCACCAACGCTGGCTGACTCTGATGGGCTGCGACACCGTGCTCGTAGTCCAATCGCGCAGAGAATTTGGCGATCTCGTAGGGATTCACATACACCGACAGGGTGTTGTTCTGCGCTTTGAACCCCGGGTTCTGTTTTGCGTCACCCAGGACGATGCCGGTCCCTTCGCCCGATGCCGACCAATTGGTCGAGCCCTCGAACGCGACGATGCCGTCTAGCACACCGCCTTTGGTGTGGCTGATCTGATGTGTGTCGGATTGCCCGACGGCGAAATCGGCCGCGTACCCTGCGGGGTCGCCGGCAGCGTCCGACTGCAGGATCCCCTTCTCGTGCGCACCGCTTGCCTGCGATTGGTCCAGGGTGACCTGCACCATCACATTGGGATCATGCACGAGGCCAACCAGGATCTGATTGAGCTGATCGTCGTCGTAGCCGAACAT
>Ga0335073_10002774_pt1 | contig 24064 bp, 21 predicted proteins | sample Lox_Sample_22_FD_207093 | JGI IMG/M metagenome (GOLD analysis project Ga0335073, IMG submission 207093) | Soil microbial communities from Loxahatchee National Wildlife Refuge, Florida, United States - Lox_Sample_2.2 | ecosystem: Environmental > Terrestrial > Soil > Wetlands | place: USA... | reverse complement strand
ACACGGTGGAATGTCGAGCCTTCATAGTGCAGCGGTTTGCCTGCTTTGCCTAAACCCTTCTCGCCTGTACATAGCGCCCGGAAGTTCTCTGCGGTCTTGGGAACGACTACGTGGAGGTTAGAACTGGAGGATTCTCGTGTGGCTAAGCTAAGGGATGTGCTCACTCTCATCGTACTGGGAAGACTGTTAGTACCACTTTCAATTATTGAAAGCTTGATCGCCTCCACTACTTACAAGCTCAAAAGTGATACGTCCTGCAGGCCTACCACCGATTGTGATGTCGAAGAAGACTCTACTTCGCTCTGTGCACATGTTAGCGTTTCAATGCTCTTCGTTCGCAGGTTCTCCGAGATGCTGTGAAACTGCTTACTCTGCGGTTCAGAGCTCATTGTGATTTGGATGGAAATTGTCAGAAGTCAAGAGGCAGGTAGGGAGAACACGAAGCTAATGGAGGCTTTTGTGATGAAATCGGGCGAAGTCCACAGTTGCGCCAAGTGAAGCAATCTAAAATTGACTCGGTGAGGCTCTACTTCTGGAGCTTTCTACGAGGATTTGCGGTCAATGTGGGCTGACGGCCTCGCGATAGATTGATTCGCCTGAGGCACCAATATCGTAACCAAAGTCTCCTTCCACCAGTCTAATAAGCTCTGTACCTGACGTAGATGATTAGATACCTGTGTGGTTAATTTTAGAGTTGAAACCATCCATTTCAAACATGAACGGAGATGAAGGCTGTTCGTTTCAATTACGTTTTCCCAAACTTACAATCGAGCCTCACTTCAATGCTAATTGTCACATTGAGACGCAGTTGTTTCTTCATGCCTTGAAAATCATCGCTGTGAAAAGGTCGATTTTTCGGTCTTACCTTGTCATTATGGAGGTTAAGATGAACTTCTGGATCTCGCTAACTTCCTGTTATTTATAATCACTATCATGATATCGTAACCTTTCGAAGTTTCAATGGGAATTGGTAAACCAGAGGAGCCTGAGAGAATGTTTTGAGATTACTGGAGACCTTCCATAATGCTGGACTATCACCGTATCTACAGTAGCGTGGTCAATTAAGTACATGAAAGGAAGGAATAGGAGTTCCGCCAGCTCCATTCGCATTATCGTCAGGCTCATTCGCTGACAGAGGCGGAATTGATGTATCATAGCAAAAAAACCGGATCTAGGGATGCTAATACCTCATCTTCGTTCTCATTTCTCATTCAATATTAGTCGATCCGCAAGGTGAATATCCTTTGTGCAGAGTGTAATATGCACAATCAGTGATTGTAATCAACTAGATCGTCCCATAACCAATGTACTGTCCTCTGCCTTCCACGCCTTTGAGAATTGTCGTATCCAGTCGTGGTTCGTCGCAGCTCGCTGATTATACGAGGCGATTAGAGAAGGGCAAGGCCCAGGATGGCCGCACCGAGACCAGTCAATGCATCTTGAGCGCGGAGAGGAACGGCAACACCAGAAGACGAAGTCGACTTAGCCGAAGCGCTCGACAAGGAGGCCTTGCTGGTTGTGTTGGCGAGGGTTGACGAGGATGTGACGAGAGCGGTTGTGGAGAAAAGTGCCGTTGACGCGGTGCCATTTCCTAAACTTCCTGTAGCCGAGGCTCCACTGCCAGTGACGATGGTGCCATTCGCGGTCGCTCCCGAAGCAGGCAATGAAGGAGTGGCTGGCAAGATGGCCTGGTTGGACGACTCGCTCACAGGCGTGGCGGTGGTACTTCCACTTGAAACTATAACTCCCGTATTAGTATTCTGCGAAGTAACAGTAACTATGACATTTGTGGTTCCAGCCTGTGCCGTGGAAGCCTCTGTCGTCGTGATTTCTGTCGTCGCCGGTCCAAGAGACGCACCGAGAATTTGAATGAGGATAGGCAGGCAATGCGGAGCCCAGTCCCGATCGTAGAGATTGTAGAAGCTGCCGGATTGACACTCCCACCAGAGCGCCTCGCCGCCAAGCGCAAGTGAGCCATTGTTGCAGACGGAGAAGCCTGCGGTGTAAATGGCACCAGCTTGCGGAGGCTTGTCGAATTGGAACTGGTAGTTGGAGGCAATATAGCCGGTACGGCCATTCTGGTCGGTGAGGATGCCGTTGCTGAGCGACATGGTGAAACCGGTTTGGCGCTAGAGAATGAATTAGAGCTTTGTTCGCAGTCAGTTGCGGCCTTGAAGGCTGCTGCTAACCTTCTTCAGCTTGCTAGACGAAGAGAGGGCATCGACAGTGATTTGAAAGGTGCCATCAAAGGTCTCAGAGCAGCCACTTGGTGGTGAGGAGTCGGGTGCGATGGCGGACGTCACACCCTGAGCACTAACGACCGATGCGGCGAAAAGAGAGGCGACGAGCGCGAAGATTGAGAAATACATGCTGTAGCAAGTGCTTCTATGATTCCGAAATCCCAGCGGGAGAATAAGAGCCTTCCGAGGCGACTACAACAAAAGCGATCCGAAAGGGTTTGCGACTTTGGCGTGTGTCGAGGAACGCGCAGCTCGTTTATAGCAGGGTTCGCGGCCGTGACAGGGCAAGCACGTAGCACTGGCGCGGGAAGTCGAAACAGGTTGGGATGGCAAATTCGAATCTTTGATCAGGAGTTGGACGTGCGCAAGACTGACTGGAGAGGCGAACGACCGGCGCGATCCAGGGGGGCAAAACCAATCAAACGAAGCGTGGCTTCTTCGATAGGCGGGCCGCAATAAACGGAGGACGGGACGAGGGCTCAGAAACGATTGACGGGCAGTGACGGACGGACGGCAGATTGCGAGTGCGTCGGTATTGCCCGGAGCGAGAGTTGCTTTGGAGCTTGGAGCTTTGGAGACGCCTGGACGACGATGAGATAGCAGAGTGAGGATGACGACGTTGAAGAAAAGGTGCAGGTGTGTTGTTGTGGCTTTTTGAACTAAGAAGCTCGCAAGCCAACAATCGCACTCCATTCCCCCACTACCTACCATTTTTCATGCAGGACGTCACACATGCCCGACCCCGGCCGCAGGAACCCATCAATTGCCAGGTTTTGGTACTCAGAAGTTCACTCTTCTACGCTCCACGCTGTGCATTCTCCCGCTTACCCTTTTCCTGCAAAATGCATGCCAATTGCGAAAATCATATTCGCAAGGCCGAGCCCAAGCTTGATATTCAATGGACAATGCGGCGATAATTCGTGTGTACCGGCCATTGATAGGCCTGATTGCAATCACGGACTTACGACACCAATTTACTCAGACTCGTCAGCATCGCCTGGCTAACAACAGACTGCGGCGCCTGCCTTCAATCCACAAGAAATAATAATTATTGCGGTTGGGAGAACGACGATGGTATCCTACTGCTCAACGCCGTTGGTCGTGTGCCCTTGACCACATCTACCTCTTCGTACGTAATACCAGCCACCCAGATCGAGATCCCGAAGACCCGCTAATTCCTCGTATCCAAGCGAATGTCTTCGCTCAAACACATGCCGTAGCCACGCAAGTGCTACGATGCCCACACAAACCGTGTGGGCCTGCTACCCAAACTCATCAACTACCGCCCTTGATTGCACGTCACCTTTCCATTATTGTGAGTGTAGAAGTCCACCATGGATACAATTTTCTTCGCCAGCAACGGCGTGGACTCCTCGAAGTCCTGCGCTTTCCACATCGTAGGGTGTAGTCATGTATCTACCTAACTCGCGCATCTCAACGCTCTTCTTCGTTTTGCAACCTCGACTTCTGATGTACAAGCTGCTACCGGCGCTCGACTACGCGCTCATTCCACAGAAACACCACTCTCACTGGACGTTTGTTTGACGGCGCATTGAGTCGATGACGACAAGGATGAATCCTCTTGCGGGTCCGAGCTCTCCTCACCGGACATGCCACTTGTGTAATGACTGAGGTATCAAGGCGGACTCGATCGTTGGATGTTCGGTGCACTTGACGATGAGGCATAGTGTTCCATTTGTTGCGGTTCAATCAATGTTGGGTTGGGCCTTTAGGAGTGGGTAGTTGCAGGTTTCCACCATTTGTCTTTTGTACTCGCTGTAACCGCGCTATCATACTGAAAGCTACATCTAACAGCAAACTATCATCTTAAAAGCGGCTCCCGTGTTATAGTAAGTATAGGCTATCTCGTGTCCGCCATTTAAGAGTCAAGCGAATGCGAATGTAGAAGTGTATTGGGTGGTGATCGATTGGGACAAAGCTGAATTGCTCCAATCTCCACTCATCCACAGCTTGCAGCGCAGATTTCCCCAGTTCAAGAAAAATTTTCAGCCACTTCAAATGCGCAATCCATTCTATCCCAGCCATCTCTGTTCCCAGTATGACCCCTTCTCCGAATTAGTGTCGCCATAGGTTGGGAACTAGTTCACTCCACGCAAGCAATTCCTTGCGGCGTCATTGGCCTTCAGCCCGAAAATGCGCACTAAATCCACGTACATCACAGCGCCCGGCGGCCGACTATTCGACGAAACCCAACTCCCCACGATCAAGCAGCTGAAACCAACCACTTCGCCTGAACACCCCCCATCTCGGATCCACTGTTCAGCTCGACATGAATTGCTCGCTTGATCCTATCAATCGCCCGAGCCGCCGGCTCAGGCAAGTGCGCCAAAAAGCTTGTCTCCCGTATTCCCGGCGCACCCGCCACCCAACCTGGGGCTGTGCTGACACGCGGACAGGCACGCGGCTGCAGGTACGAGGGATCGAGAGGAAGGCCAAGGGGATCCAGGTTATGCACGATCGGCCAGCACCGAGCTGAGCAGCGTCCCACCGAACACAAAGTTCGAAATTTAGACACGACGCGGCTTCGATCGGCTACGCAGGGCTGCGTGCCACATGTACGTGTGCAGAGCCTGCCCGCCAATACGAGTGCCATTTCAGAGCCTCCATGCTTGACCGTTTGCCTTGGCAGTGGACGGCATAAGGCTGAAAAGATTTGCGCAAACCCATGTGCAAGGTCTGGTAGCCAATCGATTGCTTGTCATATGGATGTCTGATATATGAGGCAATTAGATGATTTGCTGTTTCAACGCTAGGTTTAGGCCTGGCCAGGTCTACGACGCTTCAGCTGTTGAGGACAGTGTTTACTCACCGAGAAGGAGGCTCTTCTCTTTCCCGGTCAGTGGGATTTGGCTGGTGAATATCGAGGACGAGATGTGAGACAAACTGGATCATGTCATAGCCAGCTGTCAGCCTTACAAACGGTCTGATCCAGATGGAATATGTTCGAGACGTTCAGTGGTACGAAATAGTAGATTTGAGCTCGTTGGCACTTATTGAAGGTGCTAGAATTTTGCTAGAGATTAATGATTTGGTGGAAATGGGTAGATATCCGCTTCGCCAATTATAGTGATCTAGGTCCTGCCTGCTGATAAATGAAAGGTGACCGGAAGTCTGGTCACAACCAATACTGCTCGTCCTGATCCATGCACGTCCTGACCCATTATACGCCGTTTCAACTCCTTACCGCGTGAGGGTACCCAAAACGGAAATTCAGAGTAGGAGTTACGGATGAACGCCTAGTTTCTTCACTCATAGTCTTTCGAATGAGTCCTTCCAAGGATGAATGCGACATAATCGTGAAAAGGAGGCGCTCATACAACGTGAGTGGCTACGTGGATGCCACGAGCAAAAGTATAAAAAGCTTTTGATTTCGAGACGGTCCTGTGGATTGTTGGTAAGGTTTTGGATACTCTTGGTTCCGGGGAGAGTGGAGATTTCGATTCCAGTAGTAATATTAGCTGGCGAATAAGTCCGAAGTTCAACGCGGATAAGAGTGAGGGCAAGAGGAAAGGCTGTTTAGCGGCGATTGCTCAAGAACTGGCGTATAGTCTGGAGAGAAGGATCTTCAATGAGCCACTTTCCTTGAGCCGTATCTTGTGCTCGAAGTGCATATTCGACGTGTTCATCAGTGACTGCCACAAGTTCCTAAGAGCGGTACAAGTTAGCAAAGCTCTGCCTTCATCGTTTGAAAATGGATGTGATAGATTGAAAGAAGCCACATCTGTGATGCCGTGGAGTTCACATCGTGCCGTTTTCAGGCTCAATGGGAGGCTTTTTTTTATGCAAAGGCTTGGACTTTGTTGTATAACCATTCGACGCATCCAAATCTGAAGCATTTAAGGTTCACGCCATCAGGCCAGCGTGTAAACCACTACGTTTGGTTGCTGGAATCGCCTTCGACCCAAAAATGCCTCGGATACGGCCTTGGTTGCTCTGTTAGGTGTAGACTCACTGTTTGCAGCTGGCTGTCGACGGCTTGAAGTTGAGAACTCAAGCCCGCGTGAGCTCTTTGGCCCTGCAGAATTGTATTGCGACCGTTCACCCAACGCAGGGCAGCTAGAGCGCGCATGTAGGCTCGCTGGCATCGAAACCGTCGAACGCTAGCGTCGGCTATGACTCTGGTACACTAGTTAGCTAGCCGTCTCCGCCAAAAACGATAGTAAAAGACAAAAGTGACCATGTTGCCACAAATGGCGCCGCGGAAGAGGCGCTGTGAAGATTCGTCATGCTCGGATTTCGCGCGACTTACGCTCTGAGTTGCGCCTTTTCCATCTCTGCATCCCCATCTGGGTTCTGAGATGGATTGTAGGAGAAAGGCGATGCCAGCACCGCTTGTGCTTCTGCGACGCAAGCGCGCAGCAACTGATAACCATCCAGATAGTAGTCTTCGGGCGAAGGATTCACCTGGATCTGAGCTAGGTAGTACTGAAGGTTGCGATAGTCGGTCATGATCTCAGCAACGCGCATCGCCCTGGCGTTGTTGTCTGTGATGGTTGGTTAGATAACGCTTGAGGCATGCGGCCAGTTGATGTTTTGGGTGTTTCTGACGACGGCTAACGTCGCCGGTGAGAGATGGGGACTCTTACATCCATCGGCCATATCGAGATACATGTGTGGAGAGGTTCAGCGCTCTTCAGATAGAGAGCCAGCGGTGTGTAGCCTGACGAGCCAGAGAGCGATCCGGTAGATGACGATGGTTGCGGTTACATTGAAGGTGGATGCCACCGACGGTCGCAACGGTCAATACCAACATATATATCCAACGATATATAGGGGCTGATACGATCAGTACAATATAATGAAGTTCGCCCGACTACACGAAGACTGCGTCACGCTGCGGCTAGGGTTACCGGCGGTCAAAATTCACCGACTGGGCAATGGGAGAGCCAGCCGACCCAGGTGATAGTCCGCATCGGCCGGAGGCTCAGCATGGCAAAGGCTTTGGTGGACCAAACGGGCATGCAGGGCCATCGACAACATTTGTGGATTGACAGAGACGACGAGTAGAGCGACGAGGAATCTCAGAAGCAAGCTGGAAAATACCTTTACGCAAGCGACGGACCGAATTGGATGCTTTCTTGTTCAGCTCAACAGCGTCGAGAGCTCAGAGCACAGCGAGCCACAGGCCGTGCTAGAGGCGCCAAACCTGCCAAATGCGGCAAGGCGCCATCTGGCTTTTGCGAATTCTTGCGGCGTCGGCGCGTCGGATTGGCTGGACGGCGGAGTTGCGTCGACTATTGGCACCGCGAAGGAATCTGTACAATTCGCAAACGAGCCACCAATGTGCGAGCGGGAAGTCGAGCGTTTTCGTTTTACCGGCCGATGAACAGTCCCTCGTGGCTCTGACGCGGTGGAACGCAGCCATCAACCTCTCCGCTGCTGGCCGGCTGGCTGATGTGCAACGCCGGTGGCTGTGAGGTTTGGAGGATCCGAGAGGGTGGCTGATGGTGGCCTACCTGCGCTGCGCTGCGCTGGCCCACCGCGCTGCTTGTTGCGTGCTTCTTGCTTGCTTGCCTGCCGCGAACATCATTTGCGCGCGCGCACACCACGTCGGTGAGATTGTCAAACGACGAAACGTCAATGGAATACCTACGTTGAACCATGCCACGCAGCTGAATAAAATTGTTTCTGCTGTTTTTACGTACCCGTCCTCCATCGCTCCCACACTCCCGCGCCCGGCGCCTTACCTGGTCGCACGCCGCTGCCGACCTCCCTAATGCTTGCTTGATCCCAAACAAGAATGCCAATATTCGGTCGAGCCGCTTCCAGTGGTCCGGACATGATGATCGCCACAATGACACCATGTCAAATCAATCCTTGTCGGCTATCGCTTGAAGCCTCTCGTCGATTTCGTCCTCTGTTAGTGCCCGGAATCCTGGTTCCGTGCCTTGCGTCCCGTCTGACCGCGGTCCACCGACGATGCCCACCTCGATTTCCCCTTTCTTGAAGTCCACGCTCAAGACGCTGCTGAGCGCGGTGATGCCAAGCTCCACCACTTCTCGCCAGTCACCAGGAGCCGAATCCTTGCCTTTGAGCTTACGCTCAAGGAAGTTGAGGGCCTCCTGCATCTTTGGCCCCGTTGCCGTGGCTTTGTATCCAATGAAGTAACCTGCCGGGTCTGTCTTGTACAGCTGAGGTCCGGCTTCAGAGTCCACGGATATCAAGGTCGCCGCAACACCGAGCGGTCGCATGTACGCCTACCGAAGTTAGACTCAGAAACTCCACATCATGTTTCGTACTCGGCTGCTAGCTTACGCGCTGAGTGTAGACTTGGGAGATATTCGCCATCCTCTTCGCCAGCACGTCGCATGGCATCTCGTATCCAAATTTGTATCGGAATTCAGCAGCCTCACTTTGCGCCCGAGTGACAAAGTTCCGCGCGTCGGCGATGGAGCCTGTCATAACGCATCCAACCGAAGGCGAGAGCTTGTAGATGTAGGACACGGACGAAGGGTCGATGAGTTTATCCTAGCGCACAAAAAGGTGAGTGTTTGAGCTGAGATCAAAATATCCTGGAACAGAGCCGCAACGTACTGGCACTTTCTTCTGTGTGACAACCACAGCACAGTCCTTTCCCCTCACCCCTATTGAAGTGATGTTTGCAGCGGTGATAGCCTTGAACGCATATTCTGTGTACCGGTCAGCCCAACTCACAAACAGCATCCGGAGGCTCTGCCATACCGACTTGATAGAGACGCCCTTGGTCGGAGAAGATGGTAATATGCCTGTCATATCCGGCAGATCCGCCTGATGGAAGTTGTTAGCTTTTCAAGTTCCCTGAAGCTCGGAGACCAAGGGCGTAGCAGTTACCAGACATGATGAGAAGATGCTGAGCCCAAGGCTTTTAGCTTCGTGCTTCGATAGAAAGTGGTTGAGAAGTCGAAATGAGAAAACAAAGTGGCAGAACAAAGTCTTGTACTGTTGAGAGCAAGCGTCGTCAAAGCCGTACTGCCTGGAGCTTGAGAAGAACGCGTTCTCGACTGGATGCCTTCCCTTGCTGATGACAAGCCTCGTGCACCAGCCACCGGCGTCGCCGCAACGAAACTCCGTCGCCGAGGCCTAAATTTCCGTGCTACGCTTTGGCCGTACCTGCATGAAATTTTAGATGAACCACCTTACACATTGCGATCTTCGAGGTTGGCCCCGTAGATCCGGGAGCGGTGGGATCTGGATCGTTGAGCTGATGGGCCAATAAGACTTCGACTAGACGTAGATGCAGGAGTAAAGATATGCATAATTCAGCCGACTCAACTGCTCACGGCCGAAAACCAGCATGGCGAAGACTTGGTATCAAGCTGGACTCAGAGATACCAGGCACTGAGGCGTACCGACGAATACAAGAACGGAAAAGTTCGACAGATTCGAACAAAGTCGGATTCTCGAATCTTCAATCTTCCGGCGGCTCCGACTCGAATCTAATCCTCGTTTCCGAGGCTCTTAGCAGTCCCAAGAGTGAAGGACGAAAGAGAAAATTCGGAGCCCTATCTGTCGAAAATCCAAGTACTCAAATTTCAAATTCCAAGGGCTCCACACCAGTAGCAAGGCGCAAGAAGTCAGTCACTTTCAGTCCTGAGACCAAAGTGAATGACGGCCATGTGGACGATCACCTGCTCGAACAATGGGCGACGAAACAAAATGGCGGTCATAACGAGTTTTCCAAGGATGAGGTGTCTAAGTTCCTTCCAGCGGCAAAGCCGAAATCCAGGGATATCAATGTGTCACTGGCATCTACAGCTGCAAAACACCCACAGAAACCCAAGGATAAGAAAGCTGAGACCAATACCGTTCCAGAGAAAGCAGCTGATGAGAGCACTACTGGTGAGAGACCCTCGTATCTGGATTACATCGTTCAATACCACAATGACCGCAGGAGCTGGAAATTCAACAAAAGTCAGCAGAGTAAATTGTTGAAAAACATCTGGAATATGTCCCGTATTCCCGAAGAATATGATGATGCTTTACTGCCTTACCTCAGCGGGCTTCAAGGAGAAGGAGTGCGTACTCGTTTAAAAGAAGAAGCAACAAACATTTTAAAGGCTTCATCAGATGACGATGCAGAGGAGAACAAGGAAGATGGAGATGAAGATCGACAGCGACAGCGACAGCGACAGCGACAGCGACAGCATGGGAGAGCAAGTCATGTTCTCCTCACTCTGTCATCTTCCGGCACACTTCCAACAGACAGTGGTGGGTCGACTTCTGTCCCTCAGGATGAACGGAGCGCTGAACCGCGCGATCAAATTGTAGAGCACAGCGATGGCAAAGTTAAGAGAAAGCGATCTCGCAAAAGTAGAATCTCGCTGGTTAATGATTAAAGACCTCAGCTAAGAACCCCGAGTGCTGGAGCCAAATTGTGGCGACGTTGTACAGCCGACTGCAACAGTCGAAACTAACCAGCGTTAGGCACCACTACGTCAGTGTTCGCGGACTCAGTCTATATGTGTACAGTGGTGATATTGAATTATCAGCAATTAAATACAGAATTTGACAAGTTAACCACTATAAGCGTGCTGACTTCTTGGAATACGGTGATCTTTCTGCCCTTTTGGCTGCTTCTCGTCCTGCTGTTCGACCAAATACCGCACCTTGAGTAAGTCCGCTTCCACCTGGATAGTTTCCATAGAATAGTCCGCCAACCATCTCGCCCGCCACGTACAGTCCAGGAATAGGCTTGTCTGTGATTTGAGAGATCACCCCCGCAGTGTCTGCGTCCGTTTTCAAACCACCGAACGTGAATGTGATGCCGCACGTAATCTTTACCGCAATGAATGGACTCTTGACAATAGGCAACGCCCAGTTGGTCTTGTCTGGTCCCAGCGACAGCCCGCCAGAAGATGACCGCGTGGAAACACCGTCCTTCTTTGAAGGATCAAACTCGGCATTCGGTCGCTCTCTTCTAAAGGCTTCGACACCTTTGTTGTACTCTGAAATAGAATCAACAAAACTCTGTGGGCTGCGCATGCCCTTTGCCTGAAGTTTCTGGCCGAGTTCCTCAATCGTATTTGCCCAGATTTTCTCGACCACGTCATCCGCATACTCTTCTTTCCTCAGCCACGAAGCTCCGTCCGCGTCCCAAACCTGAAATGCGACGCCATTTGGCTGCTGTAGGATTGCTCGTCCGAATTTAGCATATGTGTAGTTGCGCATATCCTCCCCTTCGTCAACGAAGCGGACTCCATCAGCATTGAACATCAGACCAAGAGGGTAACCAGACTTGGTGTACTGGTTAGTGAGAACCTGATTACCAGCGTCCGTTGGCGCATTAAAATCCCAACATGTTGAATGGCAGCCAGACCAGTTTCCGGCTGGTCGAGCTCCGATTTCATTGATGGCAATTTTAAGTAGGTCGCCAGTGTTATGAGGAGTGCCTCGAACGTATGCAAGATCCCAGTTTGGACCCAAGTGCTGTGCTCGCATCTGGGCATTTGACTCGAAACCTCCTGCGCATAGGATGACTCCGCCATTCGCTTTTATGTTGTAGGTTGAGCCGTCTTGATTCCTCACCGCGACTCCCGTGACGTCACCAGCAGAGTCCGTAATCAAGCAAACAACTGGACTGTCATATCGCACGTCGACCCCTAACCTCCTTGCATTTGTTTGGTGTTGTTTTATCAGACCTTTCCCACCGTCTTCTACCATCAGAACCATACCGCCCCAAAACTTCTGCCGTCCACCGATGTTGTATGCTTGTCGATTGAAACTAAGAGCGAATCTGATTCCATTCTTGCTGAGCCACTTCGTTGTTGCATTGCTTTCTCCCACTAACTTCTTCGCGAGCTTCGGATCTGATCTTCCGTTCGTTACACGCATCAAATCGTTCATGAAGTCACTCTCTAGATACGGCTCCATGTCGATCTTGTCCTCCATTTCGGGGGTGACATTGCGTACAGGTAATGACAGGACGTCTTTGAGACCATAGAAAACAGTTCGGTATGCGCCCGCTGTGAATGTACTGTTGCCACCTGCCCACGACTCAGGTGCCTTTTCGAGAAGTACTACTTTGGTTGCTCCGTGCTCTTTTGCGGAAGCAGCTGCTGAGAAGCCGGCGTTACCACTGCCTACCACAACCACGTCGGCGATTTCCGAATACATGGTGAAAGCTTCACAGAAAGTGTTTTAGATGATATATGAGAATAGTGTAGAGGATAACAGAAGAGACACGGAATCGAGATGCAAAAGCAAGTCGTATGTCGAATCTGAAATTCGGGCATAGACCGGGAATTTCAGGTTCACGGAAGATCTGCTGCCGTCGTACAGGGAATTTCTTTCCTACGAGTACTCATTGTAGTCTAAGTACAAGAGCCTCAGATCGAAGTACAAACGTCAATGGATTACTACAAAGAGGTGATCACTTGATGGGTTTTCACGTGGAGAAGACTCGTCCTTGATTGTTGACGGATAGTAGTAGGCCAATGAGCTTCAAGATCAACGCCTTACCTTTCCTGTATCACAGCGTGAAAGAATAAGATATGAAAGGGTGCTCACAGAAACAACATTCAGTAAACAGTTTCATTGAAAATTCCAACTAACTAGTACTTGAATAGCGGCACAAAATATCCACAAACTCAGTCTTACGTGCATAAAGCAGTGTCGCGAATATGCAAAGCGGACGAATTCAATTGCCCGACGCATCGGTCCAATTTCCAAAAGGAATCATTAAAACTGCAACACACAACTGAAATTGGTATAATGTGAAAAAATAATCTCACTCTACAGACCTCTCCTCCGTTCAACGGAGCTCGATTCAACACATGGCCGACTACTGCGCCTAAGCCACCGGACCAATGATCCAAAACCAGCGAAGATATGGGTTTCGCGTAGCCGTTCCATGGGCGGAGTGCCACTGATCCTAGCTCAAGGCCGAGGTACGTGCCGCGTGTGGATAGCTCAGCACATATGAAAGTGAGCGTAATGACCTGACAACCGCATCTTTCAAAAGCGGCCAAGGCCGGATTCATCTTCTGCGTATCGACGTGATTTTGCTTGTCATACCATCATGGCGAAGCTACCAGAATTCCAGCATACTGACATCAACACCATTCCAGGCCTCTGCAAGGAGGTCCGATCCAGCTTTCTATCCCACAAGACAAGACCTTTGGAATGGCGATTGACACAGCTGAGGAAGCTCTACTGGGGGTTGGTTGAGCCATCGTGCTTCCGTTTGACTACCTCTGACCAGTATCAGGCTGAGGGACAATATGGAACTCATCAATGAGGCTTGCAAGCTCGACTTGGGGAAACCAGAGTTCGAAACCTATCTTTCAGAGGTCGGCTGGTGCATGAACGACATCATTTTCGTCTGCGACAACCTCGAGAAGTGGATGAAGGATGAGACTCCGCCAGACATCGACCTCTCGAACAAACTCATGAACCCAAAGATCCGCAAGGATCCTCTTGGAGCTGTCCTGGTTATTGGGTGAGCTTTATCTAGTCGTACCGTACGGATCACCTTGCTAACATTCTATTCAGAGCCTACAATTTCCCAATCCAACTCTCCCTAGGACCCATGATCGGAGCCATCAGCGCAGGATGCACCGTTGTTCTCAAACCCAGCGAGAGTGCGCCAAACGCCGCTGCGGTTATGCAGAAGATCATCCACGAGCGTCTCGATACCAGCTGCTTCAAGGTCATACAGGGTGCGGTGCCAGAGACAACTTCACTGCTTGATCAGAAGTGGGACAAGATATTCTATACCGGCAGCGCAACGGTGGGCACCATCATCGCCAAGAAGGCCGCGGAAACTCTTACTCCTGTTACTCTTGAACTCGGTGGCCGCAATCCAGCAATCATCACGAAGCATGCGGATCCAAGGCTCGCGGCAAGACGGTTGTACTGGGCCAAGACTCTCAATGCCGGCCAGGTATGCGTTTCGCAGAACTGCATCCTAATCGACAAAGAAATTCTGCCCGCCTTCATCGAAGAACTCAAGAAGGTAATCAAGGAGTTCTATCCTGCCGGAGCGAAGAACTCGCCCGACTACGCCCGCATTGTCAACAACCGGCAATGGCAGCGCTTGAAGAAGATGCTCGACGCAAGCAAGGGCAAGATCCTGCTCGGCGGCACCATGGACGAAGCCGACCGCTTCATCGAGCCAACAGTGGTGCAAGTCGACGACGTCGCCGACAGCCTGCTCATCGACGAGTCCTTCGGCCCGCTGATCCCCATCCACCCAGTCAACAACCTGGACGAAGCGATCCGCATCGCGAACGAGCTGCACGAGACGCCGCTGGGCGTGTACCCATTCGGGAACAGAGCGGAAACGGACAAGGTGCTGCGGGAGACGCGGTCAGGCGGCGCGTCGGTCAACGATGGCTTCTTCCACGCGTCGATCCCGACGCTTGCGTTCGGGGGTGTGGGCGAGTCGGGCCAGGGCGCGTACCGCGGCCGCGCAAGCTTCGACTGCTTTACCCACCGCCGCTCTATCACCACAACCCCCTCGTGGATCGAGGGCCTCCTCGCCGTCCGCTATCCGCCCTACAGCCCCAAGAAGCTCAAGCAGTTCAAGTCCATGAGCGAGAAGAAGCCCAACTTCGATCGCGATGGGAAGGTCCAGGTTAGTGTGTTGACGCGGATTGTGGTGCTGGGCGCTGGCAGTGCTAGAGGTGCTCTCACGCGCTATATTGCTGTTGCTCTACGTATGTTGTTTGAACAAACTTCGGGTTAAGTTCTCTTTACTAACGCCAAACAGTTGCGATTGCGGCTAGGCAGCTCAGACTGCAGGGTGCTAAGTTGTGAGTTGACAGGTAATCGAGCAATCGAGATTAGTAAATGTCGTCCACGTTCTTTGACATCTGCGACATTGTGAACTTCGTTATCCTCACTCCAGCGCGATATTTGTGAAAGACTGGTGTGGCTCGATCAAACATCACTTTCACTTGCAATATCTAGTCCTTCTTGTATGAGGATGTGGAATTATATTAGTATTCATAGGTCGGTTCTAGTGATGGCATGACCTTTGGAGCATGACAATGCATTCGTGCTGAACGAAATACCTCCAACTTGATCATGAATGCTCCACTTGGAGAATGAAAGAAGCAACGATGGCCATAGCGATATGTACAAGAGAAATCATTAACCGTGAAGCTTCTCCCACTACGGAGGACCATAAAACCAATACTCAGCGGCATAAGGCACGTCGAATTCAGCGGCTGAGCTCTCGCAGGTTGTTGGACACTTTCCTCCTGCGGTTTCTATTCTGTATACCGCCGTGACACCTCCAAACGTTGCACCATCACCATTGCTGGCATCCGTAAGGTACAGCCAATCGACGGCACCTTCAGTATCTGGACCATCACACGACTCTGTTGGAGCGGGGATGTCACCTGTCTTCTTTCCCAAAAGTTGAGCATTGACGGCGAAGAGGTCGAAGGTTGGCTGCATCGCGCTGTTGAAGTGGTGTTCTCCGAGGACTGGTAAGCCCAGCAAGGTGGCAAGAGCGATTTCTCCATGGGAGAAGGTGTAGACGCCCAATGCCATTGCGGGCAGAGATTCCATCATCTCCGGAATGCGTTCGAGGTAGGAGCCGGCATTGTACAATTGAGCCATGGCTCCAAAAGATGCTGGTGCCACAGCCGCTGACGAGGGTGTAGCGCAGGTATAGTTCTGTGTACCTACTCCGAGAGCGACATATTTAAGAACAGTGCCAGAGGGTGGTGCTGGCGCAAGTGAGCTCGAGGGCTGGGTCAATGCGAGACTGCTCGAAGATGATCGCAAGGTAATAGACGGAAGAGCAAGAGCGGTAGCAGTCGAAGCCAGTAAAGCCGAAAGCAAAGTTGACTGACGCATGATGATTGTAGACAACGAAATCAAGTGGAGAGAGAAAGTGATTGTGCCAGCGCTTCACTACACGCTGAGAAGTAGAAAAGGTTGAGCTATTCTCCGTAAAGACTTAAGCGGTTAGCAAAACCCGCAATTCTCGAAGGAGCTATCGCTCAAGCTCAAGCCTGATCAGCTTTGGAGCAGAGAAACAGCAAGTGACAGGAGGTGGCGTTGAGTCTGGAGTATGGAGAGGAGAGACTTAAAGATGGGGACAATCAGACCAAGATGAATTTGTTTATTGCGAAACACACATATATATATGCCAGTCTGTCGGTTCATGGCGTTGGAGGACTGACAAAAACGAAAATTGACAAACCAAGGATTGCAGGAGGCGTCTGCGAGTTGGCTCATGCGCCTGACAGTTATCCATCTTTGTCTACGGTGGGCGGGAAGAGGAATGTCGAATGTCGACTAAGCCTTTGCCGGAACGCTGTTAGATGAAGGCCTGAGCGTTAAGTTGGAAACTTTTTGAGGCCATGCTCTGGGGGGCTTGTCCGAAGTGGAGCTGCCTTGCAGCAGAGGCGTTGAGCTTAATTGCTTCCCAGCCTTCTCCATTGGAGCAATTCTAATGCCCGAAACAAGGGTCAGATGGACAGATGGCTGCAATGACAGCTAAACATGGTTGTCCCCGGTGGCGAAGGCCGTTCTGCCGTTCGAAGCGCTTCGGGACACACGGAGGCGCATTCTGCCAGCATCGCAGCCAGCAAGTGGGGGAGGGGATTACTGTACTGTATTAAGTTGGTTGGCATGTTTGGTACTTTATCTGGAGTTGCAAGCGCTGGCCATGAGGCAAGTTGTAGCTGTTCTGCCAGAAATAATTCTCGCAGCGTTCGGGGCGTGACGGTGGTGCTGGACAGCCGATTCCGAACTATGTGGGACTGACTGCACATCTTGCTGGGCACCGACTAGAAAGAATCAGTTCACGGTGATCAGAGAGAACGAGATACCTTGCTACCGTAGATCCAGAAGTATCGAGAGGATGCAGGACCAAGACCAACGGTCGTGGCACAGATACGCTAGGTCGGTCGAAGGATCATGAGGCTTATGAGCGTTGCGGCAAGGGTTGGATGCACGCTAATCCGCCGCTTGTAGATATTTGTGGCACAATTGACAGCAAATTCTGCCCCTCCAAGCGACGCGTGTCTTTTCTCTAACTAATAATAGCCGCGTAGAAGACTCCCTTCCCTTTGTTCGCTGGCGTTTGGTATTCGGGATGGCACCGCTACCGCAGCCACCACGCGCTTCACCATCCCCACCGCAATCGTACAATCTCCCGTTTAAACGCTATTTGGCGTCTTTGCCGCGGTCCAACAAGCTTCATATGCAAGGCCCAAATGGACCTCGTTTTGCACCACTTGCTTCCGATCTTTTCGCGCACTTCATTTCCCTCACACAGTTGTAGCGAAATTGTTGCGCGGAGACCATAATGTCGTACTGCTGACGCGTTTGGACGTTCGGTTACTTCAAGAATTTATCCGGAGTCTGTGGCTCAATACACTGATAGTGCTTATTCTCCGCCGAAGCGAAAGTCTAGAAAGTCGCCGCTTTCGCGGCATGGAATCCCCCCTTGAATTTCCTCGGACGAGTATGCAGACCGGAGGGAAGTGGCGCCACCACTTTCAGATGAACGAGAAGAAGCTTCGGTCATCTTCGGAGCCTGGTTCAATCTCTTCCTGCAAGCCTCCGAATCCTGTACCCTGAATCATCAGCTCTCAGCCGATTCTGCGGCTTGTTGCTATTCCTTGCCTACCCACGCGAGCCTGATTGCGCCATCGAAGTCTTCGGAATCATGGCAGTCTTTTCAACTCACTTCATTTATTCTCTGTCAAGCATGTGTACTGCCTGAAAATTCTGCTTCAAGCTTGTTTGAGTCGTTGCACCGTCCCAGCGTTCGCAGCAAATAGCAGAAGCCGACAAAGCGCCCATCGATAATGCGGAGCTTCCCAACGCTCGTATGAGTCAGTCCGCCTTGGAAACAGGACAATTGCTGGCCAATGACTTCGAAAGAGAGCAAGGTACCGTTTGCTTGAAATGGATGATGTCTCGGGAGGCGGCTTAGTCGAACATATGCGCTACCGTCAAGTTTCTGGCTATTGAAAAATGCCGACAGAGTGCTGACTTTGACGATTGCGTGACGGCTTACACTACCTTACATACGGACAACGAGTAGAATGCAATGTCGACAAAATTCACCGCCTACCTGAAATACTATTCGGCCTTGGCAGCTGCGTAATGCTGGAAGAGCGAAGGCACAAGAACGATGGCTTGTGAACGGTGAATGACCAACTGCAGTGATGTCTTGGTGCTTCCAAATTAATGAATTCGACGTTGAGTTTAATTCGTCGTTGATTGGCCCGATACATGTGCTTGCAAAGATATCACAACCTGGAAGTCAGTCGTACACCCAATATTCCTAAACTTTGAGGTAGAATCATTCGCTCCATAACGTCTTGCCAGAGGTTTTCAGTATGTTACCCGTGAAAGCTAGCTAGAGTTGGAAGAAATATGCGGACTCTAAATCGGCAATGGCTCGCGTCGGCTTTCCGACTTCGGAAAAAAGTCGCAATGAGTTAATGTGATCGTTTAAACTCCTCCAGACAAATTGCAGACGTCTCGAAAACACCAGAAACCATCATAATGTCACCAAGCGCTGTCGAGATAGCCGAGATAAAGAGCGATACCCATAATGGCATCATTCACACGGCCTCGCAAGCCGACGTCGAGGCCAAGAAGGACGCGGTAATCGCAGATTACATCAAATCGAATCCAACGTCTCAAAAGGCATTTGAACGGGCAAAACGTAATTTACCAGGTGGAAACACCCGCTCCGTTCTCTACTCTGATCCATTTCCACTTGTCATCAAATCTGGGCGAGACTGCTTCGTGACGTCTCTTGATGGCGGAGAATATCTCGACTTCCTCTCAGACTTTTCAGCTGGTTTCTATGGACATTCACATCCCGTGGTCAAACAAGCGGTTACTGAGGCTCTAGAAACAGGCTTCAGTCTTGGTGGCCTCACGGAGAAAGAATCACAGCTGGCAGAAATGATCAAAAGCCGATTTTCAAGCATTGATTTAATTAGGTTCTGCAATTCTGGCACGGAAGCGAACACTATGGCTTTGGCCTCAGCAATTGCCTTTACAGGACGAAAAAAGGTCAAAGTCTATTTCTTATGCGTATTTTGCATCTCTTCTAACCTGACTCCAGATTCTAGTCTTCGACAATGGATATCATGGTGGCACTATAAGCTTCAGCAATAGAAATAATCCAATCAACCTCCCGCACGAGTTCGTCTTCGGAGAGTACAACAACGGTCCCTTGGCACGCCAACTTGTCGATTCCAGTTTCGCCGCCATCCTTGTCGAGCCAATGATGGGTGCTGGCGGTATGATCGCGGGTGACAAAGAATTTCTGATACTCCTGCGCGAGGTGTCTCGCGAAGTGGGCGCCGTACTAATCTTCGACGAGGTCATCACGTCTAGGCTGCATATCAACGGCCTTCAAGGTATGTACGGCATCACGCCGGACATGACAACGCTGGGAAAGTACATTGGCGGCGGTTTCAGTTTCGGCGCATTCGGTGGAAAGGCAGAAATCATGAACCTGTTCAGTCCGTCCGGTGGTGCGCTGAGCCATGCAGGCACTTTCAACAATAACATCTTCACAATGACTGCTGCCGTGAAGACGTTTGAGCTTGTGACGAAGGAGGAGATTGAGCGGGTCAATGAGCTGGGTAACTTGTTGAGAGATAGAGGAAATGAAATCGCCAAAGACTGTCCTCTGAAGCTAACAGGTATTGGCAGTACTGTCGGATTTCAATTTGTGGGAGAGAATAAAGACCTGTTGAGGGATACCTTCTACTTTTTCTTGCTGCAAAAAGGAATTATGATCGGACGGCGCGGCTTTGTTTCACTGAACCTGGTACATGAACGCAGCCATATTGAGAAGCTGCTGGATACCATCCGCGAGTTTGTGGAAGCTTTCTGACTCTCATAGTAGCTTTCCACTTGCTTCCAAAAGAAAACCCTTTCTACCAAGCTCATCGCCTTGCTCAGTAATAAAGCTGTGGAAACCAGTGTAGTACGCATATCCTTCCACCTTAACGGAGACAGCTTCAATGTCGGGGCCAGATCGGTTTTGTATGTGGACATTCTCTGTTGCTTCCGCGATGAAACCTCCACTACGCAAGGCACCGCCATTGATGCGCTCACGAAAGGACAGTAATGAATGATAAATCCGCTTCTTGCCAGGAGTCAAATGTCCAACTTTTGTAGCAAGAGCAACGCGTGCGGCAACGCCACTTCCAGTTGGTGAACGATCGAGCTGTTGATCCCCAAAGAAGCACACTCCAAGCTCTTCGTCCATGTCCCTGTTATTCAGATTGCACGGAATTACAACAATCGTAGAGTACAGAAAACTTAAGTCGTCATGTTGAGGGTGCTTTAGGTACTCGTGGAGGCTATGGTTGACCGCCCCCTTGAGGTTCCTCGTTGCGTATTGCATACAAGAAAGTACTTCTACGAGCTTGTCAAGTGTTGACGAAGCATCTCCGGAGTCGAACGAAAATCCAAGCTCCGTGGCATCAACGATACAGAAAAAGGCTCCTCCATAGGATATGTTAATGCGCACAGATGACTTGTCTCCGAGTTCTGGCCAACGGAGGGAGCGAGGTATTTCCAATTGCTCATCAATCAAAGTAGCGAATGACGGAACGCATATAAACGACACTGGCCTGGAAATGTCTGCACGGATGTTGTTGTCCTGCACGGGAACGGTTATCTTTACAAGCCCACATGGTGCGTGAAGATTCACTTGGATCGTCATAGATTCGTGGTCGACTTTGAGCTGATTTCGGCGCGGGAAGACCTCCAGATCCTCCATATCAACCAAAAAGCGACCTAGGGCAATGGTGGCATGGCCACACATGGTGGAGTATCCTTCATTCGTAGTGAAGAGAACACCGATGTGAGCCTCGCCGCTGCGAGTCAATTCCGTCTCATGACACAGAATAGCTCCATACATCTCTATGTGGCCGCGAAGCTCCCACATGAGTTGCTTGCGAATGTGATCATATTGTCTGTGGGCCTGAGTTCGTTGTTGGAGAAGTGTACCTTCGAGCTTTGGGTAGCCTTTGTAAATTATGCGAGTAGGCTCACCAGTCGTGTGTGTTTCCACACACTCGATGGCTGTGGAAGCTCTAAATAGGTAGTCAAGACCATTTGGGACATCCATTGATAGTAATGAAGTGTTATTTTTTCAGAATGTCTATCTCTACGCAAAAGCGATAGAAGCCAGCGACTTTAATTTTGTTCGTGGAAGCTGCGAATCGCAATTGACTTCAAGTAAGCGCTCGGTCGCTATACCTCCGTAATTATATCCGTAGCTTATTCCATGTCGCCGACTTCGATGTTGAATAAGAGAACTAAAGCTGGAAGCAGATCAGGGGGGAGCTCTAATCACCAACGTACTGGGCGCTTAACTAACCGCCCGTTCCCGCGCGTCGTTCGCCCATATGATATTTCTTCCTTCCCCGATGCTGTCTTTTACTGCCCCTCCAACATCTACCACATTATCCGTATGTTCAAAATGCCACTGTACGGTTATTGTTAATGTACTGACAGTCTTAACTCTAGATTCTATTCTTTGTTCGCCCAATTTTCCGCGTCCCTCTGCGGTGTTGCCGGAGCTTCTTTGGCGCTCCGATCGCAAGACCGCAACCTGCCATCACCATGGCGGAGTCAAACTTCTACGTCGAGGATGTGTGCAGACCCAGGCCTGGGATGGGCGACGGAGTTACGCGTTCTGCATTCGGCATCGTCCTCGCTACCCACACCGATGTAGATTCTCATAGTACTGAATCCAGCGTCAACGAAACCCACCACCGAGACATATCGATCGCTGAGTACAAGAACTTTCGCAAGACAGGCATTCCTCCCAAAGGCACCGTATTGATCGAGTGGGGTCACATCGAGAAGCATGGTTTCGCCGAGCTGATACCAGCAAAGTATCTGGATCTCGTTGATCGGGCTCTGTTGGTGGGTGACTATGTCAAGCGACGGAACGAGGATGCCATGAGTGGGACGGTTGTCGGGACATCTGTCAAGTGCACAATCATGCCACTCCTCTATCGCCCAAATTACGACGATCCTTCCGTCCTCTCAGGCCGCAACCCTTTCACGAAGGGCAGCGGAGCTCCAACTCTCGTCTATGAGGCGCTTCTAGGAAAGGAGTATCTCGTGCATGATGTTTCGGCTCCCCGTGAGGCTATGCTCTCCAACATACCTGCCGAAGAACTGAAGCGGTCGAAGAAATATCAGCATGGCGATCTCGTCGTCTACCGAGACTGGGTTGGAGTGATCGAAGGACAGTCAGATGGTGCTAAACTGATATGCGCCAACAACAAAATTAAACAAGTCGAACATAATAGGTTCCATTTGTGCAAACCAAGATCATGGCTAACATCGGAAATGCCGGAATTGCTCGAGTATCCCCGACTTCGGTCAGACTCTGAAAACGAAGCCGAAGATGACTCCATTCCTTCTGTGGGATTCATCGCCGACACCACGCCATCATGGATTGAGGTTCGCTGGCTTTGCCGACGACTTTACTCAGATCCATCTGTCGGTTCGTCTTCTGGTACTGCCGAGCCGCCTCGAGACTTATACAGAGACACTTTGGAGAGCGGTGAACTGCGCGTCTATGACGAGCGCTGCATCACACCGAACACGGATCCTTTCTCATGCATGCGCATCGATCTTGTCCAGAATGACCGTGTCTGTTTTAGGAACTTGTCGGAAGCTGTGATCAAGTATGACGGCAAGGCGTCTAATAACCATTTACGACCCATAGACTCTTCTTATACTGGAGGCTATGATTTGAACGTCTTCGAGATCCGAGGGACTGAAACATCGGTTAGGGTCTTGTGGCAAGATCAGAGCATCACGGAGTGTCGCAGTGTCGAACTTCTCCCTGATATCAACAACGAAGATGAGAGTTCATTTCAACCTGGCGAGATTGTGATTTCACACGAGAAGAAAGATCAACAACATGAACACTGGATCTTTGAACCGACAAAAGTTGGCGTCGTGCAAAAGGTCAATGCCGTAGATCGCATTGCCCAGGTCAGATGGTTCCAAAATGCCTCTGTGAAATATCCCATGGATGTTACGGAGCTCGATGAAACCATAGGCTTTCTTCCAGGATCAACAACTGGTCCACGAACTGATCACGATGAGTACGAGGACATCAGTGTTTACGATATTCAGCATGCTCCTGCCTTGAATAAGCGCAGAGGAGACATGGTCATTCTTCACCCACCTTCCTCTGAATCGAACATTAATCAGGGAGAAGGCATTGATTGGTTTGGCGAAGTCACAGAATTAAGGCTTGATGGCCTTCTCACTGTTAGACTGGGAGCACTTGACACTGTCCGGGATGTACAAATTGCTCCAGAGTATGCACTCCTCGCTTATAGTGCTGAATTGGGTCCCATCGACGAAGAACCCGATGAAGATGAAGATGATTGGTATGGCGAATTGGACAATGAACTGGACCGTTATGGTCCTCGACTTGTGAATTTTCTCGCCTCAGAAGTACGCGAAATCTTTTATGTTGACGATAATGGCAACCGAGTACGAGTCGAAGACGAAACTGGCGAGATGGAACTCGACGACGACTGGTCTACTGAGGATGAGCATGACAGTGACGATGAAATACCAGATCTTCTACTTCAAGAGGACAACCTCACGATTCACACCGAAACGCAAGATGCTGAGATCGTTACATCAACAGACACCAATATGCATAACGGCGAAGATCGAGCGTCTCGACCCGCTACAAATCAATCTTCGGAGGAGCCTCAACAGCTCGAAGTAGAGTCGAAGGCAGAAGAGTCCGCTCCTATTACTACACCTCTAGAGGACTCACCACCGCACTTTGCCGTTCTCGACTCACCGGTGCCGCTCAACCACGGGTTTTACGGTAA
>Ga0335073_10002773_pt1 | contig 24067 bp, 20 predicted proteins | sample Lox_Sample_22_FD_207093 | JGI IMG/M metagenome (GOLD analysis project Ga0335073, IMG submission 207093) | Soil microbial communities from Loxahatchee National Wildlife Refuge, Florida, United States - Lox_Sample_2.2 | ecosystem: Environmental > Terrestrial > Soil > Wetlands | place: USA... | reverse complement strand
TCGCTTCAGCTTTGGTGCAGGTTCGGCTTCAGGTGCGGCCGCCTTACGCTTCCGGACACCGGCTTCTTCAGATTTTTTTGCCATGGGCGGCCTCGGATTCGACCTCACTCGGTCGATGAGGTTGTAGATGCCTGTTCGGTAGTCTCGGTCTCGGAAGCAGATTCCAGGGCAGACGCGGGATCTTCGGTGGAAGGCTCGTTCAGTTCCGTATTCAGATCGGCTTCGATCGCCTCGGCAGTTTCTTCGGGTCCGGCGGGCTCCTCATTGAGCGGCTCGGATGCGGCAGCGCTGGTCTCTTCGAGCTCGATAGCGGCCATCTTCTCGAACTCCTCCATTGAGGGTAGCTCGGAAAGATCTTTGAGGCCGAAGCGCAGCAGGAATTCCTTGGTGGTCTTATAGAGGATCGGCCGGCCGATAACCTGCTTGCGTCCGGCGGTGGCGATGAGCTTGCGCGCCAGCAGCGAGCCGAAGACGCCCGAGGACTCAACACCGCGAATCTCGTTTACCTCCGGTGCCGTGATGGGCTGCTTGTAGGCGACTACGGCAAGCGTTTCCAACGCGGGCAGCGAAAGCTTGAGCGCCGGCTTGAGACTCTTGACGAAGGAACGTACCGCGTCATGGCACTCGGGCTTGGTAGCCATGCGGTAGCCGCCAGCGATCTCGCGGATCTCCACGCCGCGTATGTCGGAAGCGTAGTCAGCGATCAGCTCGTCCAGAACCTGCCGCAGGATGGCCTTCACTTCACGGTCGCGCAGCCGCTCGAGGCGTTTGGCCTCTGCTTCGGGATCTTCCTTCGCCGCCGCAGCTTCGATACCGGGGCCGGGCTCGACTTCAGAAGCCGTCGCGGGGCTGTCGCCGTCGGCGTTGTCGAGAATGGGGATTTCGATGGGGATCTCGAGCGGTCCTTCGGCATCCTGCGCTGTTGCTGCGGGCTCTGAACCCGCAACCGGCGGTTCAAAGGCCGCAGTCGGCGGTATTGTCCCCGCTTCCTCAAGGGGCAGAATCTCCGCAGCAGTTTCGACCGGTTTGGCTTCCTGCTCCGCCTTCCATTCCAGGGCTTCTTCCGGGAAAAGGGTGGCAAGTTGGGCCAGGGTAACCGGCTCTTCGGCGGCGTAGATTACGGCTTCCAGTTTGGCTTTCAGGCTCATTCTCGAATAGGGCCCTCATGTCTCACATCGGGAGGAGGCGCCTCATGTATGGTACCGGATATGCCGCACGGCCCGCCTGCGTCCGGCGAGGCATCCTGTGCGAAAACGGGAAAAACGCCGAGGCGTTCACGGAATTGTTACACTTGGCCTGTTGTCAGCCTTCGGCCGCGCTGATGCATCGAACCGTAGTTAACACCAGAAGAGGTACCGGAATTTATGACTGAGCCTGCCATCATCGCCGACCCGCAAACGACCGAACAAAGGGCCCGCAAACACGAGCAAAAGCTCGATCTGCTTGCCCAGGTCGCGGTGAAGGTCGGGCTGGGGCTCAAGGCAGGCCAGGAACTCCTGATGACCGCGCCGATCGAAGCGCTGCCCCTGGCGCGGCGAATTACCGAGCACGCCTACCGGGCCGGCGCTTCGCTGGTGACCACGCTGTTTGCCGACGATGAATCCACGTTGACGCGCTATCGTTTTGCTCCGGATGAGAGCTTCGACCACGCCGCAAAATGGCTCTATGACGGTATGGGCGCCGCATTCAAGGGCGGTTCGGCGCGGCTGGCGATCGCGGGCGCCAACCCGACGCTGCTCTCCAATGAAGACCCTGGCAAGGTAGGCCGCGCGAACCGCGCTGTTTCGCAGGCATACCGGCCCGCGCTCGAGCTGATTACCCGACACGAGATCAACTGGACCATCGTGGCCAGCGCCACACCGGGCTGGGCCGCGGCCATGTTCCCCAACGATTCGCCGGAGACGGGACTTGCCAAGCTGTGGGACGCCATCTTCGAGATGACGCGTATCGATGTGGCCGATCCTGTGAGCGCGTGGAAGGCGCACGACGCGGATCTGCAGTGCCGTGCGGCCCACCTCAATGAAAAGCGCTATGCGGCCCTGCAGTATCGTGGGCCGGAGACCGATTTCCGGCTGGGCCTCGCCGACGATCATTTCTGGCTGGGGGGCGGCACCACGGCGGGCAACGGACTTTACTGCATTCCCAACATGCCTACGGAAGAGGTCTTCACCACGCCGCACAAGGACCGTGCTGACGGCATCGTCACGGCTTCGAAACCGCTATCGCACCAGGGCACGATGATTGAAGGCATCCAAGTGCGCTTCGAACGCGGGCGCATTGTGGAGGCGCGCGCGACACGCGGCCAGGAAGTGTTGCAGAAGCTGATCGATACCGACGACGGCGCGCGACGCCTGGGCGAAGTGGCGCTGGTGCCGCACTCGTCGCCCATCGCGCGCAGCGGGCTTACCTTCTTTCACACGCTCTTTGACGAGAACGCTGCGTCCCATATCGCGCTTGGCCAAGCCTACACATCCTGCCTGCGCGACGGCGACAAACTCACTCCCGAGCAGCTAGCCGCCAAGGGCGCGAATGACAGCCTGATCCACGTGGACTGGATGATCGGCTCGAATAAGCTGGATATCGATGGCGTTACGGCCTCGGGCGCCGTGGAACCGCTGATGCGGCAGGGCGAATGGGCATGATCGCGGCGGCGCGCCGCAAGTTGGCGCACGCCGTCGGCGGTTGCCACGGAAAGCAATCCAGTTATTCCCAGTCTGCATCGTCCTTCACCACAATCTGCATGTTGTAACCTCTGGCAGACAGCGAAGGAATCTTTGCCGGCACGGGATCGGATGCGCGTGGCACGCGATGCTGCCCCACATTGAGCTGTCTTGGTCCGGATGGCCTAACGGGCACGAAGTTGTTCGGACCGCGCATGGGGTTGTATGCGTTGTTTGGCAGCGCAGGGGCGTTGACGTGCGGTACGCGGTGCTGCCCGACCTGGAGTTGCCTTTGTCCGGAGGGCTTCGCGGGCACGAAGGAGTTCGGGCCCGGCATGGGATCGTATGCACTCCCGGTTGGCATAAGATCGTACGCATTCCCTGATGGCATGAGGTCGTATGCGTTCCCAGAAGGGATGGGATCGTATGCATTGATTTGCCCCACGCTGATTCGCTCGGAGCTTCTCATTAGAGAAGAAGAAGTGGAGAGCGAGGAATGCGAATTGGCGAGCGACGCCTGGTCCCTGGGCTCAGGAACCTCCGCGTACGCAACCGTAGTTCGAGAGACTGTTTCTTTCACTGACTGCGTGCCAAGAGCTTTTCCATTCCAGTTGAGAATGATCTTGTCCAGTTGGGTTACCTGGTCATACCAAGGGCTCTGCTGGTAAATGTCTGGGTTGCGGGCCCATTCACCATTGGTTTCCAGGTAAAAGCTTGCCCGCACCAACTGCTCCTGTGGGAATGGCTTGCCCTGTGTCTGGCCATCCGGCTTGAGACGCGCGGCATCATTGAAGTAGGTGTAGGCCATCAGAATCACCTGGTACAAGTCAACGCCAAGCTGGTCGAGCTTTTGCAGCACGTTGACCATTTGAGCGGGAGTAGGCCGGTAGTGCCCGCTTTGCTGCGACAGATGTGTGAGCCTCCCATTTTCGACCTTCATCAGGCCCGCGCCAAGAATTGCCTCACCGCGCCCCAGGCTGCTGTGATGGGTCCAAAAGCCATCTTGTTTTAAGACCGAGTCGGCGGCGTAGAAGTCGCCCCTTGCGTCCATCACGAACATGCGGTAATCGTCCTTGCTGTGGTAGCGGCGAAACTCGCCTCCGCAGCCTCTCTTCCGCCTCAAGATTATGGTTTCATCGCCCTTGTTGAATTCGCTGTTCGGTTTCGCGATCAACAGGCGCTTTTTTTGTAGTTCAGCCTCGGAATAGTACTTCGTTCTTACCATGTTGGCCATGTTGTAGCCGGCGAGAAAATCGTAAAAGGAGCGGACCACCAATTCGCCGTCGCGTTGGGCATTGGCCAGCTTGAGCAGCTCTGCCTGCCATTCCTGCCGCAATGCTTTGAAGTTGGCTGACACGCCCCATTTGTGATGCAGGGGATCGAGAACTTCGTGCCGGTGCGCCTTGTCGAGCGGCTTGAGAGGCGTGCCCTTTGCCATAGTGAAGACGGCGGCTTTCAGATCGAATTTAAGCCTGCTGATTGTATCCTCTGCGGAGACGCGGAGAATGCTCGCGGCCACGTAAGCGCCATCTCGCCTTGTACCGGCGATGATCTCTCCTGCCTGAACCACGATGGCCCTGGCCGTGTAATAGCGGCTATCGATTTCGGTCTTTTGAAGTGCATGATATTTGGCAAGCAGTTCATCCAGACTCTTTAGCGCGGGGCAGGGTCCGGATACTGCGGCCATCTTGATCGTTTCCCAGAAATCCTGCTTCATCACGACGTCACCTCTTTCTCATGCCGCAAGGGCAAGCTCAGTCCAAGCCTGATCTTGAGGACGTTCACTTTCTAAAGCGACGCCAGATGGGAAAGGGCCTCACAACTTTTTGCAGAATCTGGATTCGGGAGGGTGGGAGGTTCAGGAATTGGGCGCGGCAATGAATAAGGCGCCCGGCAGAGCCGGACGCCTCACAGGTCAAGCTTTGCGAGCTAGCTCGTGAACTGCCGGAAGAGCCAGAAGAGGCATCCAGAAAGCAGCGCCGCAGCCGGCAGCGTAAAGACCCACGCGGCCGCGATATTGCGAATGGTAGAGAACTGCAGGCCGCTCTTGTTGGCCGCCATTGTGCCGGCCACGCCGGAGCTCAGCACGTGCGTGGTGGAAACTGGCAAGCCGAAGTTGTCCGCGGCGAAGATGGTGGCCATCGCGACGAGTTCGGCGGTTGCGCCCTGCGCGTAGGTCAGGTGCTCCTTGCCGATTTTCTCGCCGACTGTGACGACGATCCGCTTCCAGCCGACCATGGTGCCGAGGCCCAGAGCCAGCGCGACGGCCACCTTGACCCAGCCTGGAATGAACTTGGTCGCCTTGTCCACCTTGGCCTTGTAGTTGTTCAGGGCAGCCTGTTCATCGCTGGAGAATTTGACGTCGTGGTTTTTAGCCATGATCCGCAACGCTTCGCTGGTAACGTACATATCATTGCGGACGTTGGTTTGCTGGCTGGCGGGAACGTGCCGGTAGTCGCCGTAGGCCTGCACATCACCTTCAAGATCGCGGATGTTTTCGCGCAGCGCGATCAGGGTGTCAGGCTGCAGCTTTTTGGTGCGCAGATATTCAGTCAGTTCTGACCGCGGATCACCGCCGAGGATCGCGTTCTGATCTACGTGCGTGGCAACAATCGAGACAGCTCGTTCCGAAGCGGCAAGAAAGTCCTGCATGTCACGTGTCGTCACGGCGTGGTTTAAGGCGTAAGCGGTAGGCACCGTGCCGATGAGGATCAGCATGATGAGGCCCATGCCCTTCTGGCCGTCGTTCGAGCCGTGAAAGAAGCTGACGCCAGTGCAGGTAAGCACCAGCAGCAGCCGGATAGGCCACGGTGGAGGCGTATTGTCTTTCGGCGCCTGATAGAGCTCCGGGTACTTGATGGTCGCCCTCGCAATCGCGAAAAGGATTGCCGCGCAGCCGAAGCCGACCAGAGGCGAGACCAGCAGTACCTGGAAGACCTTGGTGGCCTGCGCCCAATCGACGCCCGAGGTGCCGCTACCCGCGCTGAGCAACTGGTTGGCGACGCCCACGCCGATGATGGAGCCGGTCATGGTGTGCGTGCTGGAGGCCGGCAGACCGAGCCACCAGGTGCCGAGGTTCCACAGAATCGCGGCGATCAGCAGGGCGAAGACCATCGCGAATCCGGCCCCCGAACTGACCTTCAGGATCAGTTCGACAGGCAGCAGGGTAATGATGGTGAACGCCACCGTACCGGCCGAGGTGAGAACGCCGGCCAGATTGCACAGCCCAGACCAGACCACGGCGAAATTGGGCTCGAGCGAGTGGGTATAAATCACCGTCGCGACCGCATTGGCGGTATCGTGAAACCCGTTCACGAACTCAAAGCTGAGCGCGATAAGCAGGGCCACGGCGAGCAGTACGTAGGGCCAGATGCTGATGATCCGGATATTGCCCAGGTCCTGAATGACATGGGCGCCGATGTAGGTGAGTCCGCCAACCAGCGCAGCCAGCACAAGAATGGTGCTGACCCAGGTGGGCGATTTCTTCATCTTGCGGTCGAGAAGCGACGCGCCTGAGGGTAGGGTTTCGATTGTGGTTGCTATATCCGCCATGGGGAACTCCAAACGAGGAAGTTCGTCCGGAGACTTGAGGGGGCGAAAGAATGTCCGGACCCAGCAAGTGATATAGGAGCCAGATGAAAGGAAGATAAATTTGTGGCAGGCTTTGCTTCACGGCATTTCCGGAAACGGTGTAGGCCTTTGAAGATCCGCGCAAGGTCGTCGCTTCCTGGGGTCGCGCCGACTTGAACCGCGCTTTCGGTCTACAGTATTTCCGAAAATGCTTCAGGCGACGGAGGGCGTCGCGGCAGCCCAGAGCACAGCCTCTTCGTAGCACTGCACCAGCGTCTTGGCGTTCAGCCGATGGGCAGAAACAATCGCGTCGCAGGAGCTCCAGTCGCCGCGCTCGTGGCATTCAAGCCAGCCCAGCAGGCTGCGCTCGGCGTTCATGGAACCCGTGAGGGCATCGCAGACGGGGCCGCGCAGAGGCAGACTCGGGATGATCTCTTCCATCGGCACGCCCAGCATGGCGGGCAACAGGCTCATCATGCCCAGCAGGTACTGTTCTGCTGCGTCCTGGTTGGACTTCGCGGCGGCCAGCTCACAGAAGCGCGCACGCACCAGGGCCATTTGCAGGATTTCCGCAGATTGCTCCCCGTTCATCTCGCTGACCACCGCAACCGACATGATGCGGCGGAAGGTGGTTTCGCCGAGGATCATGATGGCGGTTTCGATGGAGCGCACTTCCTGATAGAGCACGTACATGGGGGAGTTGACGAGGCGAAGCAGGCGATAGGTGAGGGAAGCGTCGCGCCGCACCAGCTGGCTGACCTTGCGTACGTCGATCGGATCGCGGTAGAGCTCCCGCACGATTTCGAAGTGGAACATCCGGTTGGCGGGCACCTTGCGCTTCTTCAGCAGAACCGGCTGGCAGAGATAGCCGCCTTGAAAATGGGTGAACCCGAAGGAGCAGGCCTGCGTGTAATCTTCCTGCGTTTCGACCTTCTGTCCTACGAGAATCGCGGATTTTGCCGCCCGGTGCTGCAGTTGTTGCCGCGTGGTTGCGTCCGTGAGCCGGAAGTCGCCCCGGATGTAGTCCGCCTGATCCAGAAGGGGGTGGGCGGTATTGCTCCAGTCAAACTCGTCTAACGACAGCCGGAAGCCGCGGCCTTTGAGAAGGCGGCAGGCATCGATCAGTTTCTGCGTCGGTTCCAGACTGGCCGGTATGCTGAGAATCGTCGCCTCGGGCGCAAGAACCAGCACCAGGTTATCGGTGAGCGCTTCGGCTGTGCAGGTGATGAACGAGGGCAAGCCGTTTGTGAGCCGCTCCAGCCCGAAGATCACCTCGTTGTCGAGCATGGTCTCTACGGCTGTCTCTGCATCGCGGCGAAAGATCGATTCCGGCGCATTCCGGAAGAGCAGATCATAGCCATGCACCCGGCCCTTCAGGTCGAGGATGGGCTGGCGCGCGACATACCGCATTTCGATGGGAGACTCCGGTTGAGCGGTCCTGATATCGATCACCTGTCCACCATGCGAAGTCATGCGGTTGTCTCCTTAGGATCCTTTATCGGCCATTCGGCATGGCGGCTTCAATCAACTCCTTGTGGCTTTTGGCTAATTCTTCTGTGGGATTGTGCGGGGACGCGGAGTCTCTGGATGGTCGCGGGGTGGGTTTACGAGCGCTCGGCGTGTTCCGCAAACCAATACGCGAGCTGAGATTCGGTGATTTCGCCTCCAGCGAGACCCAAAAATGCGAGGCAGGCCTCTTCCTGGCTGGCAGTTAAGGGAAACCATTGAACTCAAGGAATACGAAGGACACCTGCATAACCTAAGTTATAACTAAGCGTTAGCGCCAGTCATCCTGGGCATTGGCTACGCCCTGGTTCATCACTGCCTCGAAGCCAGTGTGCTTCTTGATGAAGATCTCGCTGAAGTGCTTGTCCTGGCGGAGCAGGATGGCCTGCATGCGCACCAACTCCAACAGCGCCAGGAACATGGCGATCAGTGCGCGCTCCGACCGGGTGTGGCTGAGCAGCCGGCGCAGCGCCACCGGCTTATCTTCCATGGTGAGCCGGCGGGAGAGGAACTGGATCATCTGGCCCACAGTGACCGAGTCTTCCTCCAGGTTGAGCATGGGCCGGTTGCGGGCGCGTTCGAGGATATCGCGGAAGATGCGCACCAGGTCCACGGTGTCGGCGGCAATCTCCGGCTCGGCGTCAGCGTCGTTGCGGAACTCGCGGATGCCGGGGTTGGTCCACGAGGCGGCTTCGAGCATCTGCTTCTGCTGCAGCATCTGCGCGGCGTTTTTGAAGCGCTCATGCTCGAGCAGCCGTTCGACCAGTTCGTGGCGGGGATCCTCGGCTGCTTCTTCGGGGCCGGAAGGCGCCCGCGGCAGCAGCATCTTGCTCTTGATGTGAATGAGCAGCGAGGCGGTATAGATGAACTCGCCGGCTACGTCTACATCCGTGGCCTTCAACTGCTCGACGTAGGTGAGAAACTGGGCCGTGATCTTGGCGATGGGGATGTCGTAGATATCGATGTCCTGCTTGCGGATCAGGTCAAGCAGCAGGTCGAGCGGGCCGTCGTAGACCTTGCCGACGATGACGGAGAACGGAGAAGTGTCGGCGGTTTCTTGGCGCTGCCTGGCGGTCGGGCCGGATTTGGCAGCTTTTTCTTTCGGAACAGGCGGAGGCGTGAGCACCAATGGCGGTGTAGCTGCGGCATCAGCCACGGGAACTGCCTCGGCAGTTGACTCAGAGTCGGGTATCGGGTTGGGGGATTCGTCAGTCAATTACTACCTCAGAGGCTCGTAGTTACCTTGCCAGCTAGTTATTTCGCTGAGTCGGCCTGACCCAAATTCTAAGAAGAATTGATTGTTTTGTGTCTTCACGATTTTGATAGAAATCTTTTCTCCCTTATGAGCTGACTTCTTAGCCAGAGCAAATTCTTGCGAAAAGATTTTTTGTGGAAGAATGAACGCCGAAATTTCGCCATTGGCGCCGCTGATGTTCGTCGGAACTTGGTCGCCACGATAAACCAATAATGCCCAAACTTCATAAGACTTTTGAGGAACTTTGAAATGCCATGTGCACACTTCACCCTGTGGCGTTTTTTCGCACTGTGGCCAAGACTCACTCATCAGCACTAAAACTCGCTTACCAGATGCATTGATGTAAGGTTCTTCCAAACTACGCTCTGGATTATCGTGAATCGGCGTGGGTCTTTTGAGGCCAATTTCGCGAGGGACCATTTTCCTGCCCCAATGGAGCCGAAACTGATCGATGTAGCCTTGCCAGCCCTGATTGGAAATTGAATTTATAACGTAATCAACGCTCGACCAAAGTTTCCGATCGGTGTAAATGTCCCCGATGTCGTGCGAAATTCCCATCACAGAACGCACCTCTGACATCGTTTTACTCGCTTTATTTTGAGCTTTATTCGCGCCTTCCTCGAGAATTTCCTTAACCTTCCAGATATCTGCTTCATATTGCTGCCGCTTTGCAATGATTGGAGCTATATGTTTGGAGATCGATTCTGCCACAAGAGCTTTGCAGACTTTGCAGCCAATACTGGCGGTTCGGCATCCATGCTGAGTTTCCATTGCAATCTCTATAGAGCTGAATAACTTGTGCATGTCGCCGACGGGGCATAGATCAGGATCTCCGGCATCACTTTGTCGAGGTCGCTGACCATTTGTCGACATCGTTGCGAGCTTTTGAGCAACGCTTGCTGGATCTTCGGTAAGCCCGATTGTGTTGCCGTAGCTCTTCGACATCTTTCGGCCATCAGTGCCGGGGAGCTTAGGCGAGGGTGTAAGCAAGACCTCTGGCTCAGGGAGGACGTCGAAACGGAATTGCTCCACTTTCCCTACGCCGTCATGTTCGCTGTAACTTGCCTTTGGATAAAGCTGATTGAAACGGCGCGCTACTTCGCGCGTAAGCTCAACGTGTGCCACTTGATCTTGGCCGACCGGAACATAACCAGCTTTGTATACGAGAATGTCGGCAGCCTGCAAAAGTGGATAACCCAAGAATCCGTAGGTGCTCAGGTCTTTTCCGGTGAGATTCTCCTGCTGCTCTTTGTATGTAGGCACGCGCTCAAGCCAGCCGAGCGGAGTAATCATGCTGAACAGCAAGTGCAACTCGGCATGTTGCGGAACATGGCTTTGAATGAAAATAGTCGATTTGTTCGGGTCGAGCCCCGCCGCCAACCAATCCAGCGCCACGTCGAGAGTATTTAGTTTCACGCGACTCGGATCCGCATAATCCGTCGTCAGCGCGTGCCAGTCGGCGATGAAGAAATAGCAGTCGTACTGGTCTTGCAGCTTGACCCAGTTGCGTAGCGCGCCCATGTAGTTGCCCAGGTGGAGCTTGCCGGTAGGGCGCATGCCGCTCAAGACGCGCGGGCGGGACGTAAGAATGGGGGTCTCAGGCATTCTGCTGGTCAACTGGGTCAATTCCAAAGGGTCCAGATCGCTCGGCAAACAGGATTCGCCGCGCTTCGGGAAAGATCGCCAAAAGGCTCTCTCCATTGTAACGGGAGGTAGGCCGCTGCACGCGGGGGATAGTGGCGTGAACAGTGCTGGGTCAGCGGCCTAGACTTACAAAGGGTGCAAAAACCAATGCCAGCGAGGGCGTCAGCAGCAGGCGCAGAATATAGCCGCCCACGAAGATCATCAACAGGTAACTCACCCAGATGTTGATCCGGTCATAGGATTGTGCGAGGTTGTAGGGAAGCACATTGTGCAGCACGCGGCTGCCATCGAGCGGAGGAATCGGCAGCAGGTTGAAAAAGAAGAGCGAGAGATTGATCTCGATGGCCAGGATGGCAAGCACAACGATCGGCTGCAAGCCCGAGGAATCGTTCAGCACCAGGCCGCCATTCAAGCTGGCCAGCACCAGCATGCGTCCGCTGGGAACCGCGAAACAAATGACGAGCAGAACCAGAAAAGCTACGGCGACCAGAATCAGGTTGGAAGCAGGACCGGCGAGGGTGGTGAGATTGTCGTCGCGGAGGATCTTGCGGAAGTTGCGCGTAATGACCGGGGTGGGCTTAGCCCAGCCCACCAGCAGGCCGCCGAAGAATGTGAAACCGAACAAGGGGCCGAAGATGATCAGCGCCGGAAACAGCAGCGTGCCAACGGGGTCAACGTGGTACATGGGATTGAGCGTCACCCGGCCCTGCATGCGCGCGGTTTGATCGCCGAGACGCGAGGCCATCCAGGCGTGGGCGCATTCGTGAAAGCTGAGCGAAAACAACAGCAGAACGAACTCAAAGACGGCAATCAATAAGGCGCTGGACGACAAACGGTCACTCCCCGATCCCGCACCTCCGCTCGCGACGATCGCGTAGCAGGGTGAGTGGTGGAAGACTCAGGTTAGCACGCGGCACACGGTGTTTCAGGCGCGGTCTGAGGGAAAGGCGCCCACGGCTTCGCCTTCCGCTACATGCTGGCCGCCCAGTACGATCGCGTGGCTGGCGATGCGGGCGCGGGCGCCGATCGTCGTGGGCCGAAGCGTGACCTGATCGTACCTGTGCGGATCATGTGCATGCGAAAAGATGCGCGAGTAGGAGCCGATGACGGCGTGATCGCCGATCGTGATGCCGCCGCGGTCGTTGAGCAGGGCGCGCTGGCGGATCGTGACGCCATCGCCAATGGAGAGATTGTAGCCGTAGGTGAGATCGACTCCGTGGTAGATCTTTACGCCCGTACCCACATGCGCAAAGATGTGCCGCCCGAGCATGCAGCGGAAGCGCAGGCCGAGCCAGTGATTGAGCCCGACAGGCGAGCGGTCGAACATCTGCCAGAACCAGAGCAGCGGTTTGAGCTCGCTGAGCTTCTTACGATCGGCATCGGCAAAGTGTTCGGCCTCGATGGTCACGTTCTCCGGATCGAGCGAAAGGCTCACCACGTTGCCGGGCAGCTCGGAGGTGAGCGTTAGGTTCAGCTTGCCGCCGTGGGGACGGCCCAGATAGAGCTGATACAGCTGGTCGCGCACAACCTCGGCTCGGCGTGTGGGCGAGCTGTGCCGTGTGAACTCATCGTCGAGGAATGCGATCCAGCGGCGGTAGACCTCTTCCGCTTCAGGCGCTGGATGGGGAACGTTGCTGGAATTGGCCATACGCATTGGACGATACAGCACGAGGGCAGGACGCGGCGAGATCGCGGGAGGACCGGGCACGGAGTGATGGCGAGTTCAATGGTTTCCCACCCTTTCGACAGAAAGAAGCCGAAAGGATGGGCACGGAAGTTTGTGAGTTAGCGGCGGGCCTGAATGGTTTTTGGATTCTTAACGGCGCGGCGCGCGGCGATAGCGTGCATCTCCTTGCCGATGCTCGACTGGTTGATGGCAATCTGCATGGCCAGATAGATGATGTTGCTGGTGCACCAGTAGAGGGCGAGGCCCGACGCGTAGTGCCACAGCATGAAGCCGAAGATGACCGGCATCATGATGGCCATCATGCGCCGCTGCGCGGGGTCCATACCCGGCGAGGGCGTGATGTACTGCGTGAGGAACATGGTCGCGATAATGAGGATGGGCAGAATGTGCGTGGGATCGGGCTGGGAAAGGTCGGGCAGCCAGAGCCAGTGGGCCTGGCGCAGCTCCACGGCATTCTGCAGCACGCGGTAGTAGGCGAAGAAGAGCGGCATCTGCAGCAGCATGGGCAGGCAGCCGCCGTACATGTTCACGCCCTCGGATTTCATCAGCGCCATCTGCTCCTGCTGCATCTCGGCGCGCTTGGGGTCATTGATCTTCAAGTTCGCGTAGCGCTTCTTGATGGCGTCCAGTTTGGGCTGAAGGCGCATCATTTTGAGTGACGACTTGGTCATCATCAACCGCGTGGGCAGCAGCGCCAGCGTAAAGACCAAGGTGAAGACCAGGATGGCCCAGCCCCAGTTTCCGATTCCGTGCTCGACCATGAAGCGGAGAATCAGGTAAAGCGGCTTGGCGATGATGGTCCACCAACCGAACTGAATGAGCGATTCAAGCGATGGGCCGCTCGGCTTGCCGTCGGAGCCGATGGAGTGAATCGAGGCGAGCACGTCAGTGGCCTTGGGGCCGGCAAAGAGCCGCAGGCGCGTGTCACCGGTGGCTGAGCCGACGGCGATGCCCAGCACATCGGCGGGCGTCTTCTTGCTGCTCGGATCACTGGGGTTGCTGGGAAGGTCGATCGCATTGTGCAGCGTGACGACCGTGGAGTCCTCCGGCGTGTCGGGCAGAAACGCTGCCGCAAAGTAAAGATCGCTCACGGCGGCGTACTGATACGGCTCATTGAGCGTGGCGTTGCCGCTCACCTTGCCGGCGGACTGCGAATCCTGCTTTCCGGCGATGGACCATGCGAAGTAAGACGGCGTGCGCGTCTGCGCGCGCAGCATCGATGACGTGTGGAACTCCTCCATGTCGCCCAGGCCGGCGGGCCACTCCACGAGCGCGCGGACGGGGACGCCGTTCCGCTTGACGGAGGTGTCGATCGAAATCACATAGCTGTTATCGAAGTGGAGCGTCTTGACCACATCAACGCCGTTGGCCGCGTAGCGGAAGCTGAGGGTTGTGGGCGCAAGAAGAAGGCCTGTAGCGGAAGGCTGTGTCCCCTGGGATGTCACCTGATAAAGCGCCTGATTCAACTGCGACGTGAGCGCCGAGTCATAGGTGAAGAGGGAAAGCGGAAGGCCGAAGCGCTCCGAAGCCTCGGGCTGCACCAGGTCCAGCGGCTTGCCGGAATCATCGAAGTACTTTTTCAGGATCCAGTGCTTTACCTGCGCGCCGCGGTTGGTGAAGACGATTTTGTACAGTTCGTTCTCGACGGTGGTGTCGGACTCCATCGCCGCGCTGACGGCGGGCGTTGCGGCCTGAGTGGCCGCGGAGGGAGCTGTTGCCTGTGCGGGAGCGGAGGGGGCGTTCTGCGATTGTGTCTGCGTTTGCGTCGTCTGCGTCGGGGCGTGCGTTTCTGGCTGCGGCTTGTTGAAGAAGTACTGATAGCCGAAGAAAACAGTGATGACCAGCAGCATGAAGCCCATCGTCGAGCGGAGATCGCCGCCTCCGCCTCCGCCACTATTGCCGGACCCTTGCGATTGAAGGTTTGGATTGTGAATTTCGGGCAAAGGATACTTCCTGTCGGTTGAAAGACGTCCGCGTCAGCAGACGCTCTTTCTATGGTAATGGTTCATGGGGAGCAGGTCTTCCGCCGGCTGACTCCGGCGCAGTTTTTCCTGAGCGGGCGGGCACCGGGTCGAAGCCGCCGCGCGCGAAAGGGTGGCAGCGCAGCAGCCGCCAGGTTGCGAGCGCCGTGCCGCGAAACGGCCCGTGCGTTGCGATCGCGATGGCTGCGTACTCCGAACACGTGGGCAGATATTTGCAGCCTCCGCTATGGAGCGAATGCAGTGCTGGAGAGATCCAGCGCTGATAGAAAGCGAGAATCGCGAGCAGGAGGCGCGTCATAGTGCTGTCGCGACGGACGAGGCGCGGGAGTCTGGAGCCGGCAGCTTGGCCCGCGTAGCCTCCGCCTTGGCCTGTTCAAGGATACGCACGATCTCGGCCTCAAGTTTCGTGAATTCGATCGTAAGTACAGAGCGCCGGGGATGAAAGATGAGATCGCATCCCTGCGGCAGCAGATCGACATGACGGCGAAGAGCCTCGCGCATCCGGCGCTTGATGCGGTTCCGCTCGTGGGCCTTGCCGATTACTTTGCCGACCGTAAGGCCGACGCGCGGCGAATTGCCGGCGGCCGAGGTGCCGAAAGAGGAACCGTCTCCGTCGGTGGGCGCCTGCAAGGCGAGAAACCAGCTCATCGAGGCCGACTGCCGCTTGCGCGCGGCCGCATAGGCGCGCTGATAATCAGAGTGCTTGCGAAGACGCACGCATGTTAGCGTTTGGCGCGGCACAGGCTGGGAAGGGATGTTCATCGGAAGGACTGAACCCGGCCGATCATCCGCAGCGCCTTGTTCCATTTTGCAGCGCCTTGTTCCATTTTTGCGGTGACGAAACCGGGCAACAATCACGCGCGGGTGTGGTTACCCGCGTGCGTTAGTCGCGGTAGCCGGCGCTAACAGAAACGCGCTTGCGCCCCGCGGCACGGCGGCGGCTCAGAACGGCTGCGCCTGACTTGGTCTTCATGCGCGACCTGAATCCGTGTGTCTTCACGCGGCTGCGCCGGTTGGGTTGAAATGTGCGCTTGGGCATTGACGTGCGCTCCTGTTTCTTTCAAGAAAATCTATGCTTTGACAGCAATTTTGAGTATACCTCAGAGTAAGATTTGAATCCAGCGTCGCTCCGCATTTCACTCACAAAGAGTGGCAACCCGAACCGCTGGTCCTGAGCATCTAAGGGACGCAAAGGCGCTCGAAAATCCGCTCGTCGCATTCGACGAAAGAACACTTTTTCTTCATCCCGCAGTGACTCTGGTAACACTGCGCGGCTAGATTCACCATCCTTGGTGCAACTCATCGAAGCGGAAAAAACTTATGTGAAAGAGACGTTGCAACGAGCGCCAGATGTGCTACTATCGGGACCGTTCAAGGAAAGTTTCACATGCCGTCTTTCGAGACGGTTTTTACCCAAAGCCCCAAGATGCGTTCTCAGGGGCAGACCAGCGGCACACAGGTAGGCAGTATCGGCCAACGGGACGGAAAGCCTCGTGCTTTGCGCCAAGAGATAACCGTTGCCAGAACCGCCCTTAGAATAGAAAAAACAGCCTGACGTCCTTATGAGAGGACTGACACAGGCGAGGATTTGCATCATGGCAATAGCAGCTTCGCCAGCTTCGGCATTGAACCCCTGGCTTCAGATTCTCGCGGCACTGGAGAAGAAGGTAATCCGGCAGTCGTTCGAGACCTGGCTCAAACCCACACGTTACAGTCACGCCGCTGGCCGCACTCTCTACGTGCGTGTGCCGTCGCCTGAGTTTCAGCACATCGGCGACAAATACGGTGATCTGATTCAAGAGGCGATTGACCTGCAAGCTCTCGATTTCGACGACGTGAGCTTTGTTACCGTCGAAGAAGATCCGTCGATACCGCCGCAGCGCAAGGACGGCGGCTTCGGGCCAATTCCCTCGCATGCGCCCACCGCGCCGCCGCCAGCTCCAGCACGCGCGCCCGAGCAAGGGCGCTTTGATTGGTCCACCGCTGCGCAGCTCAATCCGCGCTACACCTTCGACGCATTCGTGATCGGCAATGGGAACCAGTTTGCACGCGCCGCTGCGCTCGCTGTTGCGGAACGGCCTTCGCGGGCCTACAATCCGCTGTTCCTGTATGGCGGCGTGGGAATGGGCAAGACGCACCTGATGCACGCCATCGGCCACGAAGTGAAGAGGCGGCAGCCGGTAGCAAGCATCTGCTATGTGTCGGCGGAGAAGTTCACCAACGAGATGATCAACTCCATCCGCAACGATCGCATGACGAGCTTCCGCGACCGTTTCCGCACGGTGGATGTTTTGCTCATCGACGATATCCAGTTCATCTCGCAGAAAGAGCGCACGCAGGAAGAATTCTTTCACACCTTCAATGCGCTGCACGAGAGCATGAAGCAGGTGGTGATCGCTTCCGATCGTCCGCCGAAGGAATTGACGGAGATCGAGGAGCGGCTGCGCTCGCGATTCGAGTGGGGCCTGATCGCCGACATTCAGCCGCCGGATCTCGAGACGAAGGTCGCCATTCTGCAGAAGAAGGCTGAGAGCGAGCAGGTCACGCTGCCTACCGATGTGGCGCTGTTCATCGCTTCGAATGTGCGCACCAACGTGCGCGAGCTCGAAGGCGCGATGACACGCCTGGTGGCGTGGTGCCAGTTGAATAAGATGGAGATCACGCTAGCCGCGACGCAGCAGTGCCTGAAGCAGTTCATCGACATGCAGGTGCGCAAGGTGACCATCGAGGCCATTCAGCGCTGTGTGGCTGAGCAGTTTGGCATGCGGGTTTCGGATCTGAAACAGAAGAACAACTCGCGCAATGTGGTGGTGCCGCGGCAGATTGCCATGTACCTGGCCAAGCAGATGACGGAAGCGAGCCTGCCGGAGATCGGCCGCCAGTTCGGCAACAAGCACCACACCACCGTGATGCACTCGATCGGCAAGATCGACGAGCAGCGCCGCAACGACAAGGACCTGCACCGGATGATCAACAAGCTGCAGGATGTGCTGAATGCGTGATGGCGAGTTAGCAGGTTAGCGAGTCAGCGGAAAAGCCCCAAGGCCCACGGTCAAGCGTGGGCCTTGCTATTTGGACATTAGCTCCATAAACATCTTCTGGAATTTGGGTAGATCGAGATCCACCTGCGCGTGGACGAGTCGTACGTTGGTCGCGGGTTTCAGCTCTTCGGTCCAGGTGAGCGTGTCGCCATACGTAGGGCCGCGATGCAGGTCTACGTCCATATAGGTGGCCCTTTCTTTGGTCACGAGCGAGGGATCGAGCCAAGCGCAAGCGGCGAACTCATCCCACATGTAGTAGCGGTCCTGGCTCCAGGCGGCGATGTAGCGCGCGGCGGGCGAACGGGACTTCGAAATCTCGTCCAGCATGGCCTGCGTGAAGGGCGCTTTGATGGAGACGTCGACGGTGGTCACGTCGATGCGCGGCCAGGCGGCGCGCAGCACGATGTGCGCTGCCTCGGGATCGAACCAGAAGTTGAACTCGTGGCGCGGGCTGGTGGCGAACTCGGGATCGTCGGTCTGCGGGTTGAGGCTGCCGCCCATCAGCACGATGCCCCTGGTCAGAGCGGCGAATTCAGGATCAATTGAAATAGCAAGCGCGATGTTGGTGAGCGGGCCGGCGGCGTAGATTGTCACTTCGTGCGGATGGGCGTGTACCTGTCGCACGAGAAAGTGCACCGCGTCTTCGTCCATTGGCTTGATGTGCGGCATGCCTTCGGGCAGGTGCGGAACATCGTAAGGGCCGTGCGTTTGTAGCTTGTCCGAGGTCACCGGTGTGACACCGCTCTTTGTCTCGATGAGCGTGGCGGGACCTTCGCCCCATGCACCAAGCCACGTCACCTTGCCGTCAAGCGCGGCTTCAAGGCGCGTCTCTTCTTCGTCGCGCACGAGCGGAAAGACCGCGCCCTTCGCCACGGGCACGTCGGCATGGCCGGTAAGCTCGAGCATGCGCAGGGTGTGCAGCGTTTCTTCGTCGCGCCAGGCGTTGCCGGTGACTATGGTGATGCCCAGGACCTTCACATCGGGCGCTTGCAGCAGAGCGAGAATCGCCATCTGGTTCGAGCCGCCGGGTCCGGAACCGTCCTGATCGACCAGCACTAGCCGCTTTTGCGCCAGGCAGGTCATTGCGGCGAGCGAGAGTGCAAGTACAGGAACAGAAATCGATCGCATGAGCCGCATTGTTGCACAAGGCGGCCGTACGGTTGCGTCGCGCGTGCCGCCATTGGCTTTCTGTTGTGATCGGCGTGCATAAAAGCTATGATCCGTGGCATCAGCGCGAACCCAGCAGGATGGCTCTCGAGGTGAGGTCCACAATCGCTCCGCGAAAAAGCGAAGGAGGCTTTCCCATGCAGAACAGTCAATCCTCAACGGGGCGAGTCAAGCAGACCGCTCTTGTGAACGCGACCGGCGACGCAACCCAGAACCTGCAGGATTTCGATCTTCTCGATCTGCAGCAATTCACGCGGGAAGGCGTGTACTCGAACACCGCCAGCAAAGACTTTCACCTCTTTTACGTCGGCCGCGACAATGTGCACGAGATTCTGAAGTATGTTTTGTCGCGGGCGAGCGTCTCTCTCTATCTCAACATGTTTGGGTATGACGACGATGAGCTGAACGACATCCTGATGGCCAAAGTGCTGGACCCTGCTGTCACGGTGCTCATCACCCTCGACCGGAGTCAAGCCGGCAGCAAGCACGAGAAGGCGCTCCTCGATGCCGACAAGAAACATGATCTATCCAGCTTCAACACGCACTTTGTGATTGGCGAGTCCGCGACGCACTGCATCAGCCACACAAAGGGCTTTGTGGCCGACGGCAAGGTCGGCGCGGAGGGATCAACGAACTGGTCGCCGGATGGCGAGGGGATCTTTGTGAATGGAACCTGGCAGGTCGCCGGTCCAGGAGCGCCTGCGGGGCCGGTAACACCCGGAAAGAGCTACAAGGCACAGAACAACACGCAATCGATCTTTACTGACCCGGATACCGTGAACCGGTTTCAAACCGAACTGATCGCCGAGCACGTCATCGCGCAGAAACAAGCGGCACAGAAGCTGGTCGAAGCGGCGAAAGCCAGCCAGCCTTCCAAAGAAGGCCTCTGACTGGGCTACCGGCGTCCAAACCCGCGCGGCTTCATCGGCGGCGCGACGGGCAGGTTGGTTTTGCCTTCGGGGTAGACGACCAGGAAACGATTCGGCCCCTCGCCCATGCTGGCGGTCTCTATGCCTTCCAATTCCCGGCAGGCGAGGTGCAGCAGCCGGCGCTCGCGGCTGTTCATGGGAGGAAAGCTGTACGGAACACCCGTCTTGCGCACCTTTTCGGCCGCCGTTTCGGCAGAGAGGCGCAGCTCCTGCGCGCGCAGAGCCTTGAAGTTGCCTGCATCGAAGCTGACCAGATCGTGCTCGCGCTGATCGAGGCGCAGTATCTGCGCGGCGATCGTTTCCAGCGCGCGCAGCAGTTCGCCATTGTGCTGAATGACCAGAGGTACGTCGGGTCCCGCCAGCTCCACATAGATCTGGCGTGCTTCCATGCCTTCGGGGTCGCGCGCGCCATCGCCCGCAGTGATGCGGTACTTGAGGCGCATGCCGCCCAGTTTGTTCAGAGAGTTCAGAAATCCGGCAATCTTCTGCGCAGCCTGCTGCAGGTCGTCGATGGGCATAACAAACAAGTATCGCAGAGCGGCCGGGGTTGAGGCGGCCCGCCGGCAAGAAAAAACCGGCACGGCTCTACGAGGCTGCCGCCTGCTGCACAACGATACGATGCATCGGCTATGATGCTCTGGTTCCTGTTTGTTGCCCCGAAGCATTGCGGAGTTCGAAACGGAGGCGTCGATGCCGGCACAATATGGCAGTCAGGCCCGTTCCCAGACCGGTTCGAAGATCGGCTGGGCCGTCCGGCTTCTTGGCCTCTGCATCTTTGTCGTAGCCTTCTTTGTTCCGGCCGTTCGCGCCGGCAACCCGGGCTCAGAGGCCGTAGTCTTTCCGGGATGGAAATGCGCCTCGGTTGCGCTCACGGAAACAGTTGCCCTGGTGGGGAAATCGGGAGTCGAAAAGCCATCCTTCGAAGTCCTGCTGGTCATCTTTAGCGGCTGGATCAACCCGCTCGTCCTGCTGCTTTTCGTTCTCAGCATCTGGCGGGGGCTTCTTACGCTCCGGCGCCTCCTGGCGGTGATTGTGCTGCTGTGCATGGCCGCGACATGGATATTCTTTGCGGTCCAGAAGGTCACGCCGCTGATGGGCCACTTCCTCTGGATTGCCGGCGCCCTTCTGGTGATTCTGTCGGCAGTAATCGACGGACGGCAGAAGGCCATCGCGTAACCCTGACGGGACACCTTTCGCCCGGTCCGAATGGCTCCGGTTCTGCTCGCCGAGGGTCTTCAGGAAGAATTCAGGAACGGCAGTTATCCTTCTCATGTGACTACGCAGGAAAGTTCTGGCCGGTGGCGCACGTATCACGGTGCGATTCTTGCTGCATGCGCCGTTGCAATCGTTGCTTGTTCTGCCGCAGCACACGCTCAGGCCGCTTCATCGGAGTCGGGCGGGGCGCAAGCGGCGGCTTCCGTCCAACCGGTGGTCATTACTCTCGATGAGGCAATCCGGCGTGCGGAAACGAGCGATCCGGCCTACGCGGCATCGCGTGCCGACCGCGGGATAGCGGCGTTGGACCACTCGATTGCGGTGAGCGGCCTGTTGCCCAGTTTGGTCTATCACAACCAGGCGCTCTATACCCAGCCGAACGGGCTTCAGAATCAGGCGGGACAAGGGGCGGCCGCCCAGCCCGCCCCGCGGTTCATTGCCAACAACGCGGTGCGCGAGTATGCCAGCCAGGCCTCGATCAATGACACAGTTGGCTTGACCGGCGTGGCGCAGGTGCGGCGTGCCGACGCGGCTGCCGCGCAGGCTGCCGCGGAACTCGAGATTGCGCGCCGCGGGCTGGTCGCCGGCGTGACCGGATTGTTTTTCAGCTCCCTCGCGGCCGATCACAAGCTGCATGTAGCCGAACAGGCAGCCCAGGAGGCGGCGGATTTTTCTTCCTTGACTGATAAACGCGAGCAGGCGCGCGAAGCGGCACATGCGGATGTGGTGAAGGCGCAGCTTGAACAGCAGCAACGTGACCGCGAGTTGGAAGATGCCCGCGTGGCCGCGGAAAAAGCGCGCCTGGAGCTGGGTGTGCTGCTGTTTCCCGACCCCAACATGCCCTATACGCTGAGCGCGCCGGACGTAACGCGCAAACTGGCCACCCGCGAGGAAGTGGAGCAGGCGGCGGCGAAAAATAATCCTGAATTGAAGAGTGCCCTGGCTGCTCTGAACGTGAGCAACGCCGATGTGCTCGCCGCGCGGGCCGCGTATCTGCCCGACTTTGGCCTGAATGTGACCTACGGCATCGATGCTCCGCAAATCGCGGTGAATGGGCCGGACAAGGTGCGCAATCTTGGCTACTCAGCCAGCCTGACGGTCGATATTCCGGTGTGGGACTGGCTCGCGACAGAGCACAAGGTGAAGCAGAGCGAGATTCGCCGCGAGGCGGCGAAGGTGGCGCTGAGCGCAGCGCAACGCCGGATGATTGCGGACTTGGATGAAGCGTATTCCGAGGCTGCCGCCGCGCTCGATCAACTGACCTCCCTCGATCAGAGTGTGGCCACGGCGGCCGAAAGTCTGCGTTTGACCAAGCTGCGCTACGCGGGCGGCGAAGGCACGGTGCTTGAAGTGGTGGATGCGCAAAATGCCTATGTGCTGGCGCAGGACGCGCGCGAGGATGGGCGTGTGCGCTACGAGACGGCGCGGGCAAATCTTCAAACGCTGACCGGCAACCTGTGAGGGACGACGGAACGATGAGCGGAGAGATGGCAAGAATAGGGGCCGGAAGTGCGCGGAAGACAACGCTGCGATGCGTATCCTTCGGCATATTGCTCGCACTGGGGTTTTCTGTTGGCTGCAAAAAGGAAGCTGCACCGGAGACGGAGGTCATGGTGCAGGCCGAGCATCCCGAGCAGGGCGCGATCGCTGAGCAGATCACGGCCGACGCGGTGCTGACGCCGCTGGCGCAGGCAGCCATCGAGCCGAAGATCACGGCGCCGGTGAAACGGTTCTATGTGCAGCGCGGAGCGCGCGTGAAGGCCGGCGAACTGCTGGCCACGCTTGAAAACAATGATCTGACGGCGGCGGCGATGGACAACAAAGGCGCGTACATTGCTGCGCAGGCCACCTTCGACACAACCACCAAGGCACAGGTTCCGGAAGACACGCTGAAGGCCGAGTCGGACTTCGCGCAGGCCAAAGCCAATCTCGACCTGAATCAAAGTATCGTCGCCAGCCGCAAGCAGCTCTTCGCGCAGGGCGCTATTCCGGGCCGAGACCTGGATACGGCGGAAGCCTCGCTGGTGCAGGCGCAGGCTGCCTATGACGCGGCGAAGACGCACCTCGACTCGGTGCGCAGCGTCAGCCGGGCGGCGGCACTGGAAGCCGCGCAGGGCCAGTTGACTTCTGCGGAAGGAAAGTACAAGGGCGCTGAGGCCGAGGTGAATTACTCGGAGATTCGCAGTCCCATCGACGGAGTGGTGACGGACCGGCCGCTGTTTGCGGGCGAGACCGCGGCTGCAGGCGCGCCGCTGATCACCGTGATGGAAACATCGACCCTGATTGCCAAGGCACACATCGGGCAGAGCCTCGCACAGCAGCTGAAGGTGGGCAGCGCCGCGCAGGTGCATGTCCCCGGGCTGGCCGATCCGGTAGAAGCCACGGTGTCGTTGATCAGTCCGGCGCTGGATCCAGGCAGCACGACGGTCGAAGTCTGGGTCAAGATCGACAACAAAGGCGGAACGCTCAAGGTCGGCACGCCGGTGAAGGTTTCGGTCACCGGCATGAGCATTGCCCAGGCGTGGAAGATTCCGAGTTCTGCGGTGCTTTCTGCCGAGGATGGAAGCAAGTTTGTGATGGTCATCGGCGCGGATGGCGCGGCCCACCGCAAGCCGGTGACGCTCGGCATCACGGACGGCGAGGACGTCCAGGTGAAGAGCGGGCTGGCGCCGGCCGACATGGTGATCACCGGCGGATCGTACGGTCTCGATGAAGGCACGAAGGTCAAGGTGGGCCCGGCCGGTGGCGGCGACGACTCTGGGGACGACAAGAGCGGAGGCGACAAGTAATGGCCGGTGCAGCTCTCGACACGCGTCCGGCGCAGAAGCCTTTCTGGCTTGCCCGCTCTACACGTACGATTTTTTTCTTTGTCGTCATGCTCACCCTGGCGGGCGTGTATCTCGCCTTGCAGGTGCCCATCGCGGTTTTTCCGAATACGAATTTTCCGCGCGTGGTGATCGGCGTCGACAACGGCGTGATGCCGGTGGAGCAGATGCAGGTGACCATCACCAAGCCGATCGAAGACGCGGTGAACTCGGTTCCCGGGTTGGTGCTGGTGCGCTCGACGACCAGCCGCGGCTCGGCAGAAGTGAGTCTTTTTTTCGACTGGAACGTGGATATGGTGCGCCAGCTGCAACTGGTGGATGCAGCGGTGGCGAAGGTGCAGCAGACGCTGCCGTCGACCGCGCGCATCACCACCAACCGGCTCACCTTTGCGACATTTCCGATTCTGGGTTTGAGCCTGACCTCGGACACGGTTCCGCAGACGCGGCTGTGGGAGGTCGCCACGTACGATTTGAAGCCGCCGCTGAATCGCGTTGCCGGGGTGAGCCGCGTGGATGTGCAAGGCGGACAGGTGCCTGAGTTTCACGTTGCGCCGAACCTGGCGCTGCTACAGGCGACAGGGGTCAC
>Ga0335073_10002772_pt1 | contig 24071 bp, 18 predicted proteins | sample Lox_Sample_22_FD_207093 | JGI IMG/M metagenome (GOLD analysis project Ga0335073, IMG submission 207093) | Soil microbial communities from Loxahatchee National Wildlife Refuge, Florida, United States - Lox_Sample_2.2 | ecosystem: Environmental > Terrestrial > Soil > Wetlands | place: USA... | reverse complement strand
GGGATTTGCCCTGTCGTTCTCGGGCGTCGTAGCGCACGGCACGGCTTTGGGTTCGGGCGCGGCGGCGAACGCCATCCTGATGGTGTTCTATTTGTTCAACCGCGGCGCGCCGATTATGCTCTTCCCTATCCCGATTCAGATTCCGGTGAAGTGGATTGTGCTTTTCACGGCCGGAATTGAGACAGCATATCTGCTGCTGAACCACTTCGCGCTGTTCTATTGCGTGCTGTTGCTAGGGCTGGGCGCGGGATATGTCTGGTATCTGGTGTTCGCGCGGCGCAAAGTTTCGCTGGGCATCGTGGAGGGCTTTTACGGACTTCGTAATTCCTACTATCGCTGGAAGCGGCGGCGGGCGGCGCGGAAATTCGAGGTCTACATGCGGCAGCATAACCGGACCGTGAATTTCGATGAGCACGGCAACTACATTCCCCCGGAAGATCCGGACAAGAAGAATGGCGGATCGAAGTCGGGGTGGGTGAACTAGCTACAAAAATCATTAACCACTGAGGACACAGAGGCACACAGAGAGAAAATCTCACAGAATTCACTCTGTGATCCTCTGTGCCCTCTGTGGTTACGTTTTGTCATCCTGAGCGCAGCGAAGGACCTATGTATTTGAATGTCTCTGCTCGCAAATTGCATGGGTTCTTCACTTCGCTCAGAATGACAAGTTTTGTGGGGCGTTTACGCAACAAAACTCTGAAACGCTTCCAGCACCCTTGCAGCCAAACCTTCGTCTTTTGATTTTCCCTTGAATCCCAAATCGTGCCCCACTCCTTCGACCGGGAATAATTTATGTTTCGCAGGAATTAGCGCCAGCGCCGATTCCATTTCTGCAATGGAGCCGAATGGATCGCGGGTGCCGTGAACGAACAGGCAAGGAACTTGCAGCTTCGGCAAATGCTGGGTACGAAGCTGCGTGGGCTTGCCGGGAGGGTGCAGCGGATAAGACAGCAACAGCAAGCCGTCCACGAGGCCCGGTACATCGGCACAAAGCAACGTGGCCTGACGGCCTCCGTAGGAATGTCCGCCGAGAAAAATGTGGTTCGCGCGGCGATTGCGCATAGCGCCGACCGCGTTCTTCAAGCCTTCGCGATCGCGGGCGGCGTCTCCGGGGCGTGGCGGGCCGAATCGCCGAAGCTGGCGATAGGGCAGATCGCAACGCAGGACTGTGAAACCGGCATCGGCGAAAGCGTCGCCAATCGCTACCAGAACCGCAGAGTTTGCATTCGAGCTTGCGCCATGCGTGAGGCCAAGCGCGGGGGAGTTCGCCGAGCCGGAATCGTGCCAGAACCCGCGCACCGGGGGATCTACGGTCGTGTCGGCGAATTGCTGGAACGTGGTCAAGTTAGCTTTCTCAACAAGGCACGTAGGCCGGGTCTTCGACCCGGCCGGGCAGGTCAGAGACCTGCCCCTACACAAACTCGGACCAGACACAAAAGCCGCCAGTTCCTCCCTGGCGGCCTGCAAACCCAGATCGTCTTCGATTTTACCGCGAGGCTTCTTCCAGCATCCCCTTTTCCAGCTTTTCCTGGCATTCGATGCAATGGCGCGTCCAGGGCACGGCTTCCAGGCGCTTGGAGTTGATCTCTTTGCCGCAGGAGATGCATTCGCCGAAGCTGCCTTCGCGGATGCGCTGCAATGCCTTTTCGACCATGGCCAGCAACTGGCGGTCGTTGTTGCTCTGGTGAAAGAGGAATTCCTTGTTGTAAGAACTGGCGGCCTTGTCAGCGATGTCCTGAGCGGAATCTTCATCCACCGTGCGGCCATCCTGTTCCGTCCGAGAAACCATGCGGCGCAGGTCCTGCTGCCGCGATTCCAACCGTTTCCGGAAATAATCCAGCTTTTTCTTTTCCATCTGATGACATCGCGGCCCATGGGGCCGCTCCCTTAGTTCCCTCTCGAATTAGCCAAACGGAAATGATATGCGCGTAAATTGAGATGCGTCAACTAGCGGATCGGTCGCTCAAGAATTGCAGCGCCGAAAATTCAGCGCGGTCAACGCGGGAGGGTCAGCGTGGAAGAGTCTGCGGCATTTCGGCCAAAGCGTATCCCATGACCGCCATAGCGGCTGCATTCTCGCGAAGTAACTCAGGGTTGATCTTATCCAGCGTGTCGGCCGCGGTGTGATGAAAATTAAAATAGGTCCGCGAATCCTGAAGCAGCCCAAACGACGGAACGCCGGCCTTAGCCATGGGATCGATGTCGGATCCCGGGCTTTTGTTTGTGATCTGAATCACATTCGCGCCGAAGGAGCGAAGGACCTCCTGCACCGGAGCGAGCCAGGTCAACGCAGTTTCGCTGATCTTGGCTTCGAACCCAAGAGGATGGTCTGCCCCGAGGTCGCTCTCGATCGCACCAACATGATTCGGCATTTCCTCCTGATGAGCTTTTGCGTACGCTTCATGTCCGCGGCCGTGGTTTTCTTCATCCATCCAGGCGATCACGCGGATGGTGCGCCGGGGATGGATTTCGAGCTGCCGGAGCAACTGCGCGGTTTCCATGGCGACCGCTACGCCAGCGCCGTCGTCAATCGCTCCCGTTCCCAGGTCCCAGGAATCCAGATGCCCGGAGACAATCACAATCTGTTCAGGATGTTCCGTCCCTTTCAAATCGGCAACGACGTTGTGCGTGACGACTTCTTCGCCGGATTGTGAGGTCAAAGTCAGATGCATGCGCACCGGGCCCTGTTGAACCAGGTGAGCGATCAGATCGGCATCCTCGCTGGTGACGGCTCCGGCGGGAATTCCGGCTGCCGTACTGCCTCCGGTGTGGGGCAAACGGCAATCGGATCCCCCCACAGAGCGGACCAGCGATGCGACTGCTCCCAACTCTTCCGCACGCTGCGCTCCCCTGTCGCGATAGACGACGGCTTCTCCGTAGGCTATGCCCGACAATCCGTTGGCCGCCTTCTGCCGGTCAAACATCTCGTTGTACAAAACAATTTTTCCGGCAACGCGGCTGCGCCCCATCGCCTTCAATTCATCGAAGCTGTTTATTACGACCACTTCCGCCGTCAAACCGGAGGCTGCCGTGGGGTGATTGCCTCCCAGCGCCGTCACCACAATCTTTTGCGTGGCGCCCAGCGCAACTCCAGGGAAATCAACCAATTCGGCCGAATCGACTCCGCGGAACCAGCGCGGCGCGCGCACCTCCTCGAGATGCACGTCCAACCCCAGTTTGCGCATTTCGCTGGCCACGTATTCGACCGCAGCTTCGGTTTGCGGCCAGCCCACCGGACGCGGGCCCAGATTGTCCGCGAGATAAGAAACCTGGCGGTAGGCGTAGTCGTCGTTGAGGGCGGCATTCCGGATTTTGATCATCTGGCGGATCAGATTCAGTGGGAAGTGTGCCGATTCGGCAGGGCCAGACTCGGGCTCCTGTTGCGGCTGGGCGACTCTTGGCGAAAACAGGATTGCGATGATGAAAATGGCGATCAGTGAGCGCATGCGAACCCGGGTGCGATCTTGGTGAGAGTCAGGGAGAACAAGTCGTATCTAAACATAACCGAGCCGACAGTGTAGCTGACATCGACTACGTACGGCAAAGTGTGACACTCGATCCAGGGCGATGCTCCGGCCGGACAAAAAAGCGGCCCCATCGCTGGGGCCACTAATCAAAAGAGGCAAGAGGTTGGAAGGTGAAGGTCAGGAAAGGCAATGCGAAACGCTCCTCCTAAAGGCGAAGCGGCGAATCGCGATCTGTCGGATACGGTGGCAGAAAATGAGGGTCATGCAATTGTGAGCGGCCTCTTTTCTTGCATTCCCAAAATGCACTTGCCGAGCCAAAGCCACAATGGAATGGGCAGCCCTGAGCTGAGTCCATAAGTCAATCCAAACAGGCGACTTAACTCGGTGTTCCTAGAAATGTGAAGAATTGTCTCGGCGGGGAGGAGTGGGCGCAAATGCAGAATCCTGCACATTGGGTGCAGGACTCTACTTCAAAGCCTTAGCTTAGGCTCTAGCTATTGCCAGCAACCGTACGCAACTTGCCGGGCAAAAAGTGGTACGGCGGCCAAGGGCCGCTGATGGCCAATTCGCAGTTTTTCAGCTGCTTGGCAGCGCTGGAATACCGGTTCTGATATTTCTCTACGCTCTTGGAATCAATCAGGTGGGCGATATCAATCAGCATTCCGTTGGAATCGACCCGTTTGCAGCTGACTTCTTCCTCGAGCGGATTGAAAAGCTTATGCACCTGTACCGAAAGTGCCCGCGCCTTGGTCCGGCGTTCACGGTCTTTCGAAGCTTTCTCTCGTAGCTTGGCGAGGTATTCGCCGCCGACCGTGTCCGGCAACTCGACTTCGGCGAGAGCTTCCCGCAGCGACCCGTCGCGCACCACCAGCTTCAAGTGCATCTCAGCTTTACCCCGTAACCGGGCTACGCTCTGTCCGAAGGCGCGGCGGTTGGCCCGGACGGCCTGACGCAGGGCTTCTTCAGTGTCAAAAATTGTCCCGAAGCGGAAGGGCAAAACTGTCCCGTTGCGGAAACACACGCTCACCACCCGGGCGTGCTCCAGAACATGTTTTTCTTCGAGAGGAGAGTCGTTGCGTTCGTACTCGCTGACTATTACGCTGAATTCGCCGCTGGGATAACCGAGAACTGCGGCTCCATCCACCCCTTGCACGCCCTCCAACAGGAAAGGACGGCGAGTGCGGGTGCCGTTGACTAGAGTTTGCTGCTCGGTGATGCAATAAGCGTACCACGCCATAGAGTTCTCTCCGAACCTGGTGCGAGGCGAGACTGGATCACCTCAGGCATTGGTGTTGGTTACTCTTTTGAACCTTTGGAAGAAAGGGCGGTACAGCGACGAGATTGGACGCCTTACTGTCGCGTCCACTGTGCATGTTACGCTCAGCCTGTGGAGGAATGCAACCTTTCTGTAACATTCACCGTCATTTTTTTCTCATTAAGAGACTAGTCAATTCGGATGAATCCGAAAATGGGGGGCCGGAATTTCGCAGCGCTCTCGCGATGGGATTTCACCCGGCACGAATGAGCGACGTCGTCTCACTTTTAGACGAATCGCGCCTGCACTACGGAAGATTGACGTAATCTCCTTCGCGCCAAACTTGATTCCCTCGCCGGCCCGCGTACATCCATGACATCACAAACTGCTTCGAACGGCCCTGCGCCGGATCGCCGCCGAGATTGGTGTTGTTTACTTTGAACGATAAGCGTCCGCCATTGATCATTCGATTCACCCGGTCGGTGACGTTCCAGGTTTGGCCGCTCGCTCCCCAGGTCGCATTCATCACGCGCAGACGATAATAATCGGCGCTCACGACCTGGAGGTTCACGTAATCGCCTTCGCGATAATGGTGAGTATTGGTCTGGCCGCGCCAGTCGCGGCAAGTGATTCTTAAAGTCTTGGTAAGGCCCTGCGCGGGGTCGCCACCCAGGTTCGTGTTATTGACTTTGAAATTGAGCTGGTTCCCGCGGATCATCGAACGCAGGCGCGGGGTCACGTCCCAGTTTTGGTTGCCGGCGCCCCATTGCGCGCGAACCAACTGGCATCCGTCGCCGCCGGGCGGCGGGCCAGGTTGTCCCGGAAACCGCTGCGCCTCAGGGCCCTGCGCGGCCGCAAGAGTTCCCAGAAAAACGAAGACGGCAAAGCTCATGCCAATCAAGGGGAGTCGCATGCCATCCCTCCGTCAAAACAATATGGAAGAGCGGCAGGATAGCACAGCTCGACTCCTCCTGGATTGAGGAGAGGGTTGATGAGGTGGGGTGGGAGACGGGAATTGAACCCGCAACGTCCGGAGCCACAGTCCGGTGCTCTGCCAGTTGAGCTACTCCCACCGCGTGTTCACGATTATAGCAACCGCGCAGCGCGATGTGTCAGAGGGCAACGAAGCCAGGGGAATGTTCAGATAAAGAGCGGCCCGGATTTATGAGCGGCCGATGCCGACGTATTCGAATCCCATGGCCTTGAGGCGGACGGAATCCAGCAAGTTTTTCGTATCGACGATTACGGGATGCTTGAGCAAGTGTTTGATGCGTTCAAAATCGAGCGCACGAAATTCGGGCCAGCCGGTGCCGACCACCAGCGCGTCGACTCCCTCAGCGGCGGCGTAGGCGGTTTCGCAATAATGGACTGTGCCATTGAGTTCCAGTTTGGCGTCCGGAATGGCGACCGGATCATAAGCTCGCACCCGCGCTCCGCGCGCAATCAAACCCTGCGCCAGACGCAGAGAAGAAGATCCAGCTACAGAGTTGGTGTTGGGTTTGAAGGCCAGCCCGAGGATTCCCAGGTCTTTGTTCTCGACCGATTTCACCGCGTTGGAAATCTTTTCCACGAGCCGATCGGCAAGGTTCTGGTTTACCTGGCGCGCGGCATTGAGCACCTTCAGATCGACTCCATTGCTTTGTGCCAGCGCCGCTAGTGACTCCATATCGCTCTCGGTGAACAATCCGCCCATGCCCGCTCCGGGCTGCAGGCAGCGCGGGGCGATCTTTTTATCCAGGCCCAGTGCCAGTGAGAGGCTGACGGCATCTGCATTCACCCGCTCGCAAAGGCTAGAGAGTTCGTTGATGAAAGAAATCTTCGTGGCCACGAACGCAGTCGCGGACTCCCTCACCAGCTCAGCGGTTTCGTGGTTGGTCACGATGACCGGAACGCCGCGCATCACTAGAGAATGAAAGATCTGTTTGATGGCGAGCACCGCTTCATTGGAGCCGGTGCCCAGAATAATCCGGTCAGGCCAGTTGAAGTCTTCGACGGCGCAGCCGGGAGTGAAGAACATCGGCTGCGAAACGATGGTGGCTTTGAGGCCGGACTCTTTCACCCGCTTCTCTACTCCAGCCGCAGTACCCACGGGCACGGGGGTAACCAACGAAAGGATTGGGGGTTTTAACGCATAGCGGGCGATTTGCAAAACTAGGTCCTCGAGATGGTCCGGGCTGTCTTCAGCCAAGAAGATGACCTGCGCCTTGCGGGCGAACGATTCCATGTCCGTCGAATACACCAGGCGGCCCGAACGCACGTTACGCTTGATTACTTCCGTGAGGTTCTTTTCGTAGAAGGGAATGTTGCCCTGCGCCATCTCGACCATGCGGGAGCTGTCGGGATGACAACAAGTTACAGGAGTGCCAAAATCTGCCAAGCAAGCCGAAGCGACCGTACCCAGGTACCCGGATCCGTAAACGCCGATTTGCATGAAGTAGTTGCCTCGCCCCTGTGCCCTAAATCCGTGCGGAGCACAGAGTTTAGCCAGCACGCCAGCTTCTTATCTATCGTGCAGCAAGGGCATTGGCAACACACGGGAGGGACATGTACTTCCAGGATATGGAAGCGCCAGAAAGAGGAAAAAATCTGCGCTTCAATAGCTCTGCGGTGAAACCAGCGAGCGTCCCAGGGGCACTTCTGCGAGATCTTCCCAGCAGTTGTCTTCGGTCTCGCGCACAAACGTCAACTCATCGACTGGAATAGTCCGGCTTCCGCTGAAACGCTTCCACCGTTCGCGAGCCACCTCGTAGGCATTTTGCGCGTCTTCGTGGGTGGTCAATTTTACGATGGTCAAATGAGGCATGTAGGGCCACTCTTCTTCACCGGCCAGCGTTTTTTTCAACCGGTCGTGCAGCTCACACATGCGCCGGGCATCCCGTTCCACTCGGATGAAGACGGTAGGGGTTTGGGGACAAAAAGTTTCGACCTCGCCGAGCTGAACCGTGAACGGCTCAACCCGGCTGCAGACATCTTCCAGGAATTCGCGCGCAGATAGTTCGCTCCCGGGTAAAGGACGGGGCGGAAGTATGGTCAGATGGGCCGCAAGATGCGGCAGATTCGGGTGAAGTTCACGCCGGAGATCGTTGACAAATTCCCCTACAGCATCTCTGACATAAGCCACCAGTGCATATCGCGCAGTGGACATGAGCAATACGCATTATAACGCGCTAGTGGTGGTGTGGAGCGAGGCACCGAAGTGCCATCGCGCTGGCATCGTAGTGCGTGGCGCCGAAATTCACGGCAATGAAACAATCCGCGTGTGCTTAGTGCGCGTTCAGATCGGCGTAGTGTTTGAAACTGGAAATCGCTACCTGATCGTTGCCGGGAATGTAGAAACCAAACTTGCCGGCTGCCGCGTTGCTGCCGGGAGGATTCCATTTGTCGAGCGCCGTCCAATTGTCTCCTTTGCGCACTTGATGGACAATTTCTCCGGAAGAAACGACGATCTGGATGGTTTGGAAACTCTTCTTGTCGCTCTTGTGCGCTAGCTTAACTTCCTCTCCTTTTTGTCCGCCGCGGACTGGAGTGCGGTAGAAATAATTGTCGTCCATCTGGAACAAATCATAGTCGCCGGGACTGGTGTAGTTCAGCACCCACTGCAGCCGGTGGCCCTTCAGCACCATCGCGGAAAAGGTGAACACGCCAGTCGTGGGGGAAGTTCCATACAGCACGAAGTCTCCGCCTCGGCGAACATAGGATCCTTTCTCTTGCTTCCAGCCGGAAGGATCATCCCACCTCGACATGCCGCCCGGTGCCAGCGCCAAATCAATGTTCTTGGTTTGTCCTGGGACGACTTCAACGACAGCCGTTCGTGTGAAATTATCTGCCATCCGCGCATTTAGAGTGTATGAACCCGGCGCCAAGTTTAATGCGCTGCCGCTGTTCACCCTCACCGGCGCTTCACCCGGCTTCGTCAAAGTTACTGTCGCATCTGGCGGAGAAAAAGTAACACGCAGTTCGCCCGTGGCAGCTTCGAGCGCGGCATCTGCGCTAACCAACGGAACACTCACGCCAGCCGCGAAATGTTTCTTATATTGGCGCGATTTAAACCGTTCCTTTCGCAGTTCGATGGTGTGGTCGCCCGGACTGATGTTGGGCACGGTCAAGCTGCCGTCAGTCTGCACGACTCCCATCTGAGTCTGATCAACGAAAACTGCCGCGCCCGGTGTTCCGCCTTGAATCGTGAGCACGCCAAAATGCGGGACGGCTTGCAGATCAAAATTCAGACGCGCTTGTTCGCCCTTGCGCAAGTGCACTTTCTGCTCGGGAGGGTCGCGAAAACCGGCTTTGGATACGTGGACCACATATTCTTTTGGCTCAAGATTCGGAATTCGCAAAACACCGCCCGAGGGCGTGCTGGCCTGGAGCTTGCCGTTCACAAAAACCGTCGCTCTGTCCTGGCCTGTAGAAACAATGAGTGTGCCAATGTTCTGGCCCGATTCCAGGAAAGTGGTGAGTGAAGGAATGGGCCCGGCGTCGATATCCAGCTTGTACTCATCGCCACCAACCATAAGTACAAGTTGATGAGTCCCGGGCATAACTTGGGGAATTTCGGCTCCGTCTGGGCTCACGTCAATCGCGGGTTGGCCGTCGAGGCTGAGTTTTGCCGCCGAGTCGCTCGAATAGATATGAAGTTTGCTGCCCAGATTGCTGGCGACAACCGCAAAGACACCCTTGGCTGCGATCGGGCTTTTGAGGACAGGCATTGATCCGGCCCCGGATGAAAAATCGAAGGACGCTCCGCCCTGCGAGCCGCTGAACTTCAGTTTGTGTTCGCCGGCGGCGAGTTTCTCAAGCGACCATTGCGCTCCTGCGAGTTCCACCGCAGGCTGGTCGTCGATCGCAACGGTTCCCGCGCCGGTGTCGGAAGAAAGCCTGATCATGGGCAGAGCGGCCTGAAGGGTGACTTGCAAAGCATTGGCAGTGCCCGATTTGACCTCAAATGCCTGCGTCGCCGGTTCGTAGCCATCGAGCTGCGCTGTAACCTGATAATTGCCTTCAGGCAACTGAAGCTGAAGATCGGAAACTCCACGGTCGGCTCCATTGACTCGGATGGTCGCGCCCGGCGGGGAAGTTTGAATGCGTGCCGTTAAAGCGCCCGCAGCCGGCGGAGCGACTGGCTGGTTGTTGTGCTTGCGCAACGTCAGCGCCAGAACGAGCAACAACAACGCGCCGGCGCCAACCAGCCATTTGCGGTTCAGCGAGCGCAGCAAATTCGGAGCAGAAGGAACCCGCGGAACAACCGGTGGCGCGGCTGGAGCCGGAACGCTCGTTTGTTTGGCTGGCGAAGCTCGCAGCGTGGCCGTGGCGAGCGGAAATGAGGTAAGTGTTGCGGGGACTTCCCCGAGCGTTCCCGCGCCCTCGCCTTCGGCGAGGCTCGGCATCGAAACCTGCACACCCGCAGCTCTCAACTTCTCGAAAAACGCCGCTGCGACAGACGAAAACTCCGCATCTTCAGAATATTTTGCGGCAACGGCCTGAGCGCGGTCGGCGATGGCCTGCTTTGCTGTCACATCCGGCGACGCATCCGCTTCCCGCTCCATGCGCCGTAACTCTTCCAGATCGCGGCGGCGAATCTGCCGCCTCTGCGCTTGCAAATCCCGTTGCAAGGTCTCCTGAATGTGCGTGAGTCTCGCTTCCCGGGGATAGGAAGTGAGCGCCGTCTCGGCCAGCGTGAGCGCGCCCGCCAGATCACCCGCAGCCTGCAGCTGTCGCGCCTGCGACAAAGTCTCACTGACCGAAGATTCCCGCTTCTGGTCGAGAATCAAATTCTGGATGGTCTTGGCCATGGGATGCGCCGGATTCAAATCCAGCGCCTGCCGCGCCAGCTCCTCTGCCTCCCGCCAATTCGCCTCCACTGTCGTTCGCGCCTGTTCGATCAGCGCATTCGAAAGCACTGCCCGCGTGAGCGGATTGTTTTCATCCAATTCGTATGCCTGGCGTAAAAGTCTGATTCCTTCAGCGAATTGCTTGCGCTCGCAAAGGTCCTGGCCTTCGGTCATCCATTTCTGGGCTTTCGCTTTGCGCTCGAGGCCTTCGTTCGCCAATTTTTCTAGCGCGGTAAGCTCCGGATCGTCAGGGAATTCCGTTTTGCCTTTTTCCAGCAGGTCCAGCGCTCCGGCGAAGTCGCTGGAATGCAGGCAGGAATCGATTTGTTCGAGCAGCCGCGTCTTGGCTTCGATCCGCGATTGCTGCTCGCGCCGCTTTTGCAGCCGCTCGATTTCAAATTTCAAACCAGGATATTGGTTGTAAATTGTGCGGAGAACTTCCCAATCATTGAGCGCATCGCTGAACGCGTTTTGCTCTTCGTGTAGGTGGGCACGGGCCACAATCGAGTTCACCAAGTCGCGCTTGTCTTGCACCAGCCGCAGCGCGCGTTCAAAGTGGCTTTCTCCCGGATAGCGCTCGAGCGCTTCGCGCAAAATGCCCAAGCGTTTTTCCAGGTCCGCTTCTGCTTCCACGCGCCGGTCCACCGAGGCGATATAAGCCGAAAGCTCCTGCCGCTGCTGTTCTTCGACGTCATATTGCAACGCCTGGAAAAGAGCGTTATTGGGATATTTCGCCAGATAGGTTTCGCAGATGGTTTGCGCCTTGGGGAAGTTGCGTTCGGCTAGCTGCTTGCGAGCTTCGGCGTAGGCCGTATTCATGGCGTCGTGCTCGGAGCGCACCTGGTTGTAAAAGTTTTGATAAGTGGCAGCCAGATCTGCGTTCGTTGAATCCGGCGCTTTGCGGTCAAGTTCCAACACCACGGCCAGCTTGGTGAGCGCGCTGCTCACATCGCCCTTTTGCCAGGCCTCCATCGCGGCGCGATGCAGTTGCGATTTTTCCAGGCGGAGCTTGTTATATTCCTGCTCCTGCCGGTCGATGTCGGCAATCAGTTGCAGAGCGCGAGTTTCGTTGGGCCGGAGCTGGAGAACATTCTGCAAAGCTTCGCGGGCATGAGGATAAGCGTGATTGTCCACGTGCTGGCGCGCCAGCCGATACCAGTTTTCGATCTGCCGCTCGCTGCGCCGGTCCTCGATCTTGCGCTTCAGAGTCAGCGCGGTCGGATTGTCCGGCTCCATCTGCAAAATTTCCTGGAGCTTTTGCAGGGCGAGCGGGTCTTCTTCTTCTTCAAATCTGGCTTTCGCGGCGTCGAGCAACTGTGCCACGGTCTTGCGGCGGACCGAAGTATCGAGCTGTTGGCGCAAAGAACCGATTGTGGCATCGATATGGCCTTCGGCTTCCAGCTCGCCGAGAATTTCTCCGGCAAACTGATAATCTCCCGACTCCAACGCTTTGGTAGCCCGTTCCAGTCGAGGACGCGTGCGTGAAGCATCAAAAATCTCAATCGGCTCGTTGCGCAACGCTTTGTTGATCGTCTCGCCAAATTCCTTGGCGGAAGAAAAGCGATGCCATGGCTGCTTGGCCATTCCTTTGTGCACGACCCGGCTGATGAGCTGGGTCACGTTCGGATTCAACTCCGAAGCCGGCGGCGGAACCTGGCGCAGAATGGCCTCGACCACATCGTCTCCGCGGCCGCGCTGAAACGGATGCCGCCCGGTCAGCGCTTCGTAGCAAACCACGCTTAGCGAGAAAACATCCGACGCCGCGGTCAGCGGCTTCATCTCAATCTGCTCCGGAGACATATAGAGCAGCGTCCCCTTTTGCCCGCGCGTGGAGTGCGTGTCGGTCATGTGGGCCACGCCAAAGTCGATGATCTTGACCGAGTTGTCCTCCATCACAAATATGTTGCTCGGCTTGAGGTCGCGATGCACCAGCCCGCGCTCATGCGCCGCCTGCAACCCTCGGCAGGTCTGCGAGATGATTTCTACCGTTCGATCCACGGTCAGGCGATGTCCCGCTTTGCGAATGAATTGCTCGAGCGTGGTGCCCGGCAAAAGCGGCATGACGAAGTAAGGTTTTTTCTTGCCTTCTTCCTCGAACTCCCCGATGTCAAAAATCTCGACAATATTCGGATGGCTCATCGAAGCCAGCACATCGCACTCTTTGTAGAAGAGTTGCAGCGAGGCGGGGTCGGGCATATCGAGGATGGTCTTGACCGCAACTTCGCGTCGGACCACGGTGTCATAGGCCCGGTACACCAGGCCCATTCCGCCCTGGCCAAGAATCTCGCGAACTTCGTAGCGGCCCGCTAATTTCCGGGGTGAAACCGGATTCATCGCGCCCCCTCGGGGAGAGGTAAATAGTAACTGATATTGGGATGGGTTTTGACGAGGATTGACCGGGGAGAAGAGAATTTGACATCTCGCGGGACTGGAGCTTCGGAGCTTGGAGTGGGCCACGTATCCTAATGCCCCTGGCAGCCGTAATAAGAAGTGAAAGGCCAAATCGACAGGGAAATATGTGAAGAAGTTTATGCTGGTGCTCGCCAGCCGCCGCGAACGAATTAGCGGTTCAAAGGAGGAACATGATGTGCCCAGCATGCATCGCAAGCACAGCAGCGATGGTCGCCGGAGCCGGCTCCACGGGTGGAATTCTGGCGGTGTGCATCGGGAGGTTCAGAAAATTCCTCAGAACGAGTGGTGTCGGCCTGTTTCAGAAAACAAAGGAGAAATAATATGGCAACAAGCAAGGAGAAAGACAACAAAGGACAAGTCCCGATGAAGACACCCCCGATCGTGTCGCAGCAGGAATGGGAGGCTGCGCGGCAGCAGCTGCTGGTGAAGGAGAAGGCATTTACCCGCTCCCGCGACGCGCTGGCCGCCGAGCGTCGCCGGATGCCGTGGATGGTGGTGGAGAAGAAGCACGAATTCGAGGGGCCCAAGGGTAAGGTTAGCCTGCTCGACCTGTTCGAAGGCCGCAGGCAGTTGATCGTCTATCGCGCCTTCTTCGAGCCCGGTGTCTTCGGCTGGCCCGAGCACGCCTGTCGCGGCTGCTCCCTGGGGGCCGATCAGGTCTCCCACTTGTCGCATCTGAACGCTCGCGACACCACCCTTGCCTACGCCTCACGCGCGCCGCAAGCGGACATCACGCGCCTGAAGTCGCGGATGGGCTGGGAGATGCCCTGGTACACCATGACCGACAGCTTCGACGTGGACTTCGGCGTCAATGAATGGCACGGCCACAACGTGTTCTTCCGCGACGGCGAGCGCGTGTTCCGCACATACTTCATCAACGCCCGCGGCGATGAGGCGATGGGGACCATCTGGAGCTACCTCGACATCACGCCGCTCGGCCGTCAGGAAACCTGGGAGGACTCGCCAGAGGGTTACCCTCAGACCCCGCCGTACAAATGGTGGAACTGGCACGACAACTACGATGCCGAACCCACGCCTCACCCGAAGTGGGTCGATATCTTAACCGACCCTCAAGGAGCCGCGATCCGAAGGCGCGAGGAAGAGGAGAAAGCGAGCTAAAGAAGGGTTTTGGGCGCGCCCGGAAAAGGGCGCCCGAATCAGAAAGAAACCTGAACCATGGACCCGGACCAGCAAATCGAACTCTCGGGCCCGTTCGAAGCGCGTTACAAAGCCTTCCTGGAGACGATTTCCGCGCTGCGGCCGAGCCTGCACCGCTACTGCGCCCGCATGACACGCTCGGTCATGGACGGCGAGGACGTCGCGCAGGAGGCGCTGTTCGAGGCCTATCGGAAGCTCGACCGCTTCGACGAGAGCCGTCCGCTGAAGCCGTGGTTGTTCCGCATCGCGCATAATCGCTGCATTGATTTCCTACGGCACAAAGGAGTGCGCGATGAAGCTGAGTCCGCTGCCGCTGTGCCGGAAGCCATTTTGCCAAATGAGCCCGCCATGTTGGGGATCGGCAAAGCGGTCGAACATCTGGTTGCCTCCCTGCCTCCGAAGGAGCGCGCATGCCTTCTTCTGAAGGACGTCTTCGATTATTCGCTCGAGGAAATTGCGGAGTTGGTCGGTTCCACGGTTGGCGGCGTTAAGGCAGCGCTAAACCGCGGACGCGCAAAATTGACTTCATCTCCTGGTCCATCGCAACCGTTCCGAACCGCGGACCCGGAATTGCTGCGGATCATGCAACTCTATGTCGACCGCTTTAATCGCCGCGACTGGGACGGCGTGCGTGAGCTGATCAGTGCCGATGCCCGGCTCAACGTTCTCGATAGGTTCGCGGGGAAGTTTGCCGATGCGGCCTATTTCTTCAACTACGACCGCTGGCCCTGGCCCTGGAAGTTGGTGGTTGGTGAACTGGACGGTGAACCGGTTGTGATTATTCTGCAACGTGGCGCTGACACATGGACGTCGTACTCGGCCATTCGCATGCGCGTGACCGGCGAGAAGGTTGACCGAATCGTCGACTACATTCATTGCCCGTGGGTGATTACGGCTGCGGCCTCTGTGTCGTTGACCGGAACGGGCTAGTTGTTACGCAGCGAAGCCAAACGGAGCCAGCTGCAGAAATCCCGAGCCCAGCCGAGGGATCTCGCAAATCAATTGGTCGGGGCGAGAGGATTTGAACTTGAGCCGTTTTGCGGGCGTGAGCGAAGCGGGAGCCCGCAGGCGAAATCCCTAGCCCCGCCGAGGGATCTCGCAAATCAATTGGTCGGGGCGAGAGGATTTGAACCTCCGACCCCCTGCGCCCAAGGCAGGTGCGCTACCAGGCTGCGCTACGCCCCGACTCTGAGGGATCTTTTCGATTATAGCTGACCTTTCCGCGCCTTCCAGCTCGCCGCCGCGCTTGCCGCTTTCGCTGCGAATCCGAGAGGATATACTTTCCCGCGCTACTCAAGCGATCCGTCACGAAGGAAAACGATGGCATCTCCATTGTTCGGCGAATTCATGGGCACGCTGGTGCTGATCCTTCTCGGCGACGGAGTCGTTGCCAACGTTTTACTCAAACGTTCCAAAGCCGAAGGCGCGGGATGGATGGTCATCACTTCGGGATGGGCTTTCGCCGTGATGGCCGGAGTTTTCACCGCGATCGCCTGCGGCAGCCGCGATGCGCATCTCAACCCGGCTCTGACTTTAGGGTTTGCCGTTGCCTCGGGCAGCTTTGCGAAGTGCGTGCCTTACGCGATCGCGCAATTGCTCGGCGCATTCACCGGAGCCGTGCTGGTCTGGCTGCACTTTTACCCGCATTGGAAATTGACCGAGGACCCGGGCCTGAAATTAGTATGTTTCTGTACGATTCCGGCGATTCGAAATGTTGTCACCAACCTGATCAGCGAAATAATTGGAACGCTGGCGCTCGTCTTTATCATCGGGGCGATTTTCTCAAAGGCTGTAGCGGCGGCCGGCCCGGTGGCCGGACTCGGGCCATATTTGGCGGCTTCCCTGGTCTGGGGCATCGGACTTTCGCTCGGCGGCACCACCGGGTATGCCATCAATCCCGCGCGCGATCTGGGGCCACGTCTGGCGCATGCTCTATTGCCCGTCGCCAACAAAGGCACATCGGACTGGAGCTACGCGCCGATCCCCATATTTGGGCCGCTGATCGGCGGTGCGTTGGCAGGCTTGTTGATTCGCATAGTTGGTTTCTAGCCGACGCATAACTCCGCTTGGCGGTAGAGGTGAAGAATCAGCAGACTGGCAGATTTCCCGGAGAGCGTGCTTATTCCTGAATCACTCAACCCGCAGGAACATCCCGATGGGAAAGTTTCGCTGGCTGGACTCGCGCTTGCCTTTCTGAAGCTCGGCGTTCTCGGCTTTGGTGGCCCGGCCGCGCACATCGCCTTGATGCAGGAAGAATTTGTCCGCCGCCGGCACTGGATCAGCGAAGCTGATTTTCTGGATCGTCTGGCCGCAGCCAGTCTAATTCCCGGTCCCAGTTCCACGGAAGTTGCAATTTTCATTGGCCAGACCAAACGCGGCTGGCGCGGGCTGATTGTTGCAGGAACTTGTTTCATTCTTCCGGCCGCGATTCTGGTTTCGCTGCTGGCCGCAGGATACGTTCGGTACGGATCGCTGCCGCAAGTGCAAGGCATGTTGTACTTCATCAAGCCGGTTGTGATCGTGATTATCATGCAGGCAGTCTGGACATTAAGCCACACCGCGATCAAAACCTGGCCCCTCGCGGTAATTGCGCTAATCGCAATTGTTCTTGATCTATTTTCGGTCGATGCCCTGCTCGTCTTGGCGCTGGCCGGATTGGCCACAGCTCTGGTGTGGCTGGGCCGGCACCGCAAAATCAGCAAGGCTCTGGTCTGGCCTTCCAGCAAAGGCTGGCTGACCGTAACTGCAGCAGCAGGCGTTGCGATTCCCTTTGGCCTGCCACGACTGTTCTTCTCATTCCTGAAAATCGGATCGGTCGTCTTCGGCAGCGGCTATGTTCTGCTCGCCTTCCTGCGGGGCGAGTTTGTCGAGCGCCTGCATTGGCTGACCGAAACGCAACTGATTGACGCCGTCACCGTCGGACAATTCACTCCCGGCCCGGTTTTTACCACCGCGACCTTCATCGGCTATATTTTGGCCGGGATTCCGGGCGCAGTCTGCGCGACCCTGGGCATCTTCCTGCCGGGATTTCTGCTGGTAGCCGTGAGCGGACCGTTGCTTCCTCGCATTCGCCGCTCGGCCTTGGCAGGCGCGGTCCTGGATGGCGTGATCGCGGGTTCGCTGGCATTGATGGCTGTAGTCACATGGCAATTCGGTAAGTCGGCGATTCTGGATTGGCGGGCGCTCCTGGTGGGCGTGGCCAGCCTGCTCTTGCTTTGGCGGTTTCGCCTCAATTCGGCGTGGCTGATCGGCGGCGCGGCACTGCTCGGGTGGACTTGGAAAACCTAGGCAAAGCCCGGTGACTTTTTCGCATCAGAAACCCGGCGCGAATGTGTAGCCGATCGAGACGCCGAAGCGAGCCACGCGCGCGGAGCTGAATTCAAAATTGTTTTTCACCAGATAGAGATGGGCTTCGGGACGAACGAACAGATGGCCCCAAATGTAGTAGCGGATACCGCCGCCAAAATGGCCCAGAAAATGATTGCTGCTCGAATAGTCTGTGCAACCGAAGGCGCCGCAATTGGTGAAAGGCTGGTAGAAACGGATGCTCTCCCAGCCAATGCCGGCCATCGCTTCCGCGGTCACGTGCTTGCTCAACTTCGGCGCGTAGATGCCGTTAAAATCATAAAAAAGCGGGCGGTAAGGAGACTCCGCACTCTCTGTAACATACAGGTTCTGGCTGGCCCTCCAGGCAAGTTCGCCGCCCACGCCGAAGTGATTTTTCAAAAGTACGGCGGCGCTGAAAGCGGGATAAGCGCCTCCGCTCAAACTGACTGAGTTGTGGTCGCCGGAGGCGCTCGATCCGGAAGGAGCTGTTACGGTACCAACGCCAAAAGCCGCATCGAATTCCTGGGCATGGAGCGTGGTCTGAGCGAGGAGGAACAGAACCGCGGTGAAAGTAGAAATCAACGTCAGCTTCTTCAAGACAACCCTCCAAAGCTATTTTAGATGCAGCAGGAGGGCTTTGCGTCAACTCCAAACTTTGACCTTCTGGAAACCAAGTGACCGGGCCGGACCGAGGTGAACAGAGCCACTCATCCTCGCGCCGTGGGGAAGGTTGCCCCTGCGGAGAGGTCGCCGTTAGAATGCCAGCGCAGGAGGCCACCTTGAGGTTCAGTTACGAACGGCGTCGCGTGTTCCTACTACCTGTAGTCCTGGTGTGTGCCGCCGCAATATCGCTTGGGCAAACGGAGACAACACCCGGTCCGAGCACGCCGGGCCAAGCTATTCCCGGAACGACCGGAGTGAGTTCATTCGCAGGCAGCGTGCCGGCAAAGCTTGTTCCGGGAACTATGCCGCTTTCGTTGCAGGACGCCATCAACCTCGGATTAAAGCAAAATCTTGGACTACTGCTTTCACATGCGGATATCGGCTCGGCCCGCGGACAGCGCTGGGAGCAATTGAGCGCTCTTCTGCCCCACGTAACGGGTGCGCCTTACGTGGCGGAAACGAAGCTCAACATCGATGAGCTCGGCTTTAGCGGGCTGGCAAGCATCTTCCATCTCTCGCCATCGGTGGGCCCGTTCTCTTACTTTGACGCGCGTGCGAATTTGACTCAGACCTTGTTCGATTGGAAATCGATCAATGCCACTCGCGCGGCCGGCCAGAGTCTGAAATCCGCCCTGTATACATTCAAGGACGCGCGTGATCTAGTTGTGCTTGCCGTCGGCTACACCTACTTGCAGGCCATCGCCGACGAAGCCCGCATGGAAACGGCGGAAGCGCAAGTCAAAACGGCCCAGGCAATCTACGATCAAGCGTCGGACCAGGTGAACGCCGGCACTTCGCCCGCGATCGACGGCTTGCGTGCCAAAGTCGAGCTCCAGACGCGGCAACAGCAGTTGATTCAGGCGCGAAACAATTTCGCCATCCAGAAGCTGACCGTAGGGCGCGTGATCGGGCTGGCTCCCGGGCAAGAATTCGAATTCACCGATAAGTCGCCGTACCAGCCGTTCGAAGGCATCAGTGTCGAAGAAGCTCTGAAACGCGCTTACGCTTCGCGGTCTGATTACCTGGCGGCGATGAGCGACGTGCGGGCGGCGGAATTTGCCCGCAGGGCGGCGGTGGCCGGCTATCTGCCGTCGCTTTCTTTTAACGCGGATTATGGGTTGGGCGGTTCGCATCCCTCCACAGCCACGCCGGTGGCTGACGCACGCGGGACGCTTACAATTCCGATCTTTCAGGGCGGTAGCGTTCACGGCGATGTTTTACAGGCCGAGGCGAGGCTTGCGCAGAGCCGCGAACGCCTGGACAATCTGCGAGCGCAGATCGACTCCGACGTTCGCACGGCGCTGCTGAATCTGCAGTCGGCAGCCGACCAGGTGAATGTGGCGCGGAGCAACATTGATTTGGCACAGGAGACGCTTATCCAGTCGCGCGACCGTTTCAGCGCCGGCGTCACAGATACCGTGGAAGTGGTGCAATCGCAAGAGGCCGTCGCGACTGCGCACGAACAGTACATCTCGAGTCTCTATAACTACAACTACGCAAAAATCTCACTGGCTCGAGCCCTCGGCATCGCCGAAGAAGGCGTCAGAGAATATTTCAGAGGAAAGTGAACATGGCCGAAGAAAGCCCGCCCGCGCTTGAGACGGACAAGGAACCCGCGGTCGCCTCCCCGCCGCTGAGAGGCGGGGATTATACGCCGGCGGCGCGCCGGAACCCCAAGCGCCGCAGAAACATCGTAATTCTGACTGCTATCCCGGTGTTGCTTGTCGCCAGCTTGTTCGCGTGGCGTTATTTTTCAAGCTACGAATCTACCGACGATGCACAGGGCGATGTTCACCTTTATCCCGTCAGCGCGCGCATCCCCGGCTATGTGTTGCGCGTCAACGTGGACGACAACCAGTGGGTGCAGAAGGGAACCGTCCTGGTGGAGATCGACCCGAAGGACTACGAAGTTGCGGTTGCACAGGCGCAAGCCAATTTAGCCAGCGCCGTAGCAACCGCCCAATCGCTAAATATCACGGTCCCGATCACCTCGGTGAACAGTTCCAGCCAACTGAGGTTCACTGCGTCGGGCATCGACGACGCAAAGGCCGGAGTCGCCGTCGCCGAAAGGCAGCTGGTCGCCGCTCATGCCCAGGTGGAGTCAGCCGAAGCGAATGATGTGAAAGCGCAGGACGATCTTCACCGCTACAAGTTACTGGTCGATAAGCGGGAGGTCGCGGAGCAAGTCTACGATCAAGCATTGGCCGCGGCTAAATCCAGCACGGCCACGGTCGCAGCAACCCACGCCAATGAGTCTGCGGCCCAGCAATCCGTGGAACAGGCCCGCAGCCGCCTGGCGCAGGCGATGGCCAACCATCAGTATGCGGAGACCGGGCCGCAGCAAGTGTCGTCTAGCCGCGCGCGCGCGCAGTCAGCGATTGATGACGTGGAGCAAAAGCGGGCGCTGCTCGAGCAGGCCCAGCTCAATCTACAGTACACCAGGATCGTTGCGCCGGTCACCGGTGAAGTCAATAAAACCGTGGTCGTCGGCTTAAACGTCCAGCCTGGCCAGCAACTCCTCACCGTGGTGCCTCTGGATGAAGTCTGGGTCACTGCTAACTTCAAAGAGACGCAGCTCAAGCATATGCGCGTCGGTCAGAAAGCGGAAATCTCTGTGGATTCCAGCGGCCGGACTTTGAAGGGCCACGTCGACAGCATCGCGGGCGCAACCGGGCCCCTTTTCAGTCTGCTTCCGCCGGAGAACGCCACCGGCAACTACGTAAAAATCGTGCAAAGAATTCCGGTCAAGATCGTTCTCGATCCCGGGGAGAACCGGGACCATCAGCTTCGCCCGGGCATGAACGTTGTGCCCAAAGTATACCTGCGATGAGTTCTGCCGCACTCACCCTCGACCAGGAAATTTGGCGGCCAAAATACAATCCGTGGCTGATTGCCGTCGTCGTGGCCCTGGCCGCCTTCATGGAGGTTCTCGACACGAGCATTGCCAACGTGGCCCTGCCATACATGGCTGGGAGCCTGGGGGCGAGCAACGATCAGAGCACTTGGGTTCTGACTTCTTATCTGGTGTCGAACGCCATCATTCTACCGATCAGCGGCTGGCTCGCAGGCGCCCTGGGACGCAAGCGCTTTTTCATGGTCTGCCTGAGTGTATTTACGGTAAGTTCTTTGCTCTGCGGTGTGGCGCCCAGTCTTGGGTTTCTTCTCTTCTTCCGGGTGTTGCAGGGCGCGGGCGGGGGCGGGCTGCAACCCATGGCCCAGGCCATTTTGGCTGACACCTTTCCGCCGCAACAGCGCGGCCTGGCCTTTGCGCTGTATGGAATTACGGCCATTATGGCGCCGACCATCGGGCCGACCCTGGGCGGTTGGATCACTTTCAACTATTCCTGGCGGTGGATCTTTTTCATCAATCTTCCAGTCGGCGTGGCCACATGGTTTCTGGTTCGGCGCTTTGTCGAGGATCCCCCCTACTTAGCCCGGCTCAAGGCGGCAGGGGTGAAGCTGGACTACATTGGCATCGCGTTCCTGGCGCTCGGCATCGGGGCGTTGCAGGTGCTTCTCGACAAAGGCCAAGAAGATGATTGGTTCGGATCGCGCTTCATCACGACACTGGTTGTCGTGGCGACCGTCTGCCTGATCTCATTGGTGATCTGGGAGTGGTTTCAAAAGGCGCCGATCATTGACGTCCACATGTTCAAGAATTTCAACTTCGCTGGCGCGAGTTTGATGATGTTTACCCTGGGAATTTTGCTGTTCAGCTCACTGGTGCTGATGCCGCAGTTTCTGCAAACGCTTTTGGGGTACACATCCGAGCTGGCCGGACTTGCGCTTTCGGCCGGAGGTGTCGTTTTGCTGATTGAGATGCCCATCATCGGCCAACTGACCACTAAGATCCAGGCCCGCCGTCTGATCGCCTTTGGCTGGCTTGCCTTATCCGTCGCGATGTTCTACTCCACAAAACGGATTGACCTGCAGATCAGCTTTAGTGCCGCCACATGGTTGCGCATTGCGCAGGTGATTGGTTTGGGGTTCCTGTTCGTGCCGATCAACCTGGTGGCGTATATCGGAATTGCGCCGGAGAAGAATAACGCCGTGGCTGGAATCATCAATTTCATGCGCAATATAGGAAGCAGCGTCGGGACCTCTCTGGTGACGACGTTAATTGCGCGGCGCTCGCAATTCCATCAGGCAAGGCTGATTGAATACACTCGGGCCGGGAATCCAAATTTCCAAAATTCTCTTGATGGACTCTCTCAGCGCCTGGCCCACTCCGGAATGAGCGCTCCGGACGCCCAGATGGGGGCCTATGCCAGGATTTATCAGTCGATCCAAGCGCAAGCCGGCACCTTGGCATACATTGATACCTTCATGGTCCTTTGTCTGGGAGCAGGGATCATGTTCTTTCTGACGTTTTTCTTGAAGAAGAATGACCCCGGCGGCGGAGTAAGGGTGGCGGAGTAATTGATCCATAGAATGGAATGCGGGAATCGCAATGAGGAACCATGCTGGAAATCAAACTCATCATTTGCCCCGTTGACTTCTCGCAGTTCTCGGTCAGGGCCTATCGCCATGCCCTGTCGCTGGCCGAGCACTATCGAGCCAAGTTGGTGGCACTGCATGTTGTAGAGCTATGGCGATATCCCTACGCCGACTATGCCGCCTCCGCGGGAGACTATGCCGCGTTCTGCCGGGCGCTTCACGAGGGCGGCAAGGAGCAATTGCGGGAATTCGCGAAGAAACATACCGATAATGAGGTTAAGCCGGAACTCGTGGTACACGAGGGAATGGCCGCGGACTGTATTCTGTCATTTGCGCAAGCGCAGAAGGCGGACGTAATCGTGATGGGCACGCACGGCCGGCGCGGATTTGACCGGCTGGTGCTGGGGTCAGTAACCGACCGGGTAATGCGCAAGGCTCCCTGCCCGGTACTGGCAGTATGCGGGCCCTCGCACGAAACCAGGACCCCGGATAAAGAACCGCACCACCACCACTTGAACCATGTGCTCTTCTGTACCGATTTCTCGGAGAATTCATGGGCGGCCTTGAACTATGCAATCTCCGCGGCCGAGGAATACGACGCCGAACTCACCCTGCTGCACGTGTTGGAGGATGCCGCAAATCCGGCCAGGACGAAAGAGGCCGTAGCGGCGGCAACGGAGCGACTCGATAAACTGGTTCCACCAGAGAAACGGAAGAACTTGAGGATCAAGACGGTGGTGCGCGTTGGCAAACCATACAAGCAAATCATTCAACTCGCTTCGGAAACGCAAACCGATCTGGTAGCTATGGGAGTGCGCGGCGGTGGCTCCTTGGATGCAGCCGTGTTTGGTTCCACAACCTATCGAGTGATACAGTTAGGGCCTTGCCCGGTTCTTGCAGTTCACGCTTGAACTTTCAGATCAACGCCATGGGACGCAGATGATTAAAATGGTCACCATTGAACGCGAGTACGGAAGTGGCGGGGGCGAAATCGCTCAACTGCTCGCGAAGCAGCTGGGCTGGAAGCTTTGGGATCAGCAGTTGACCGAGGAGATCGCCAGGCTGGCGAATTGCCCCAAAACCGTGGTCGAAGTCCGGGAGGAACGCACCGATCCACTCTATTACCGGCTTCTCAAATCCTTCATGCGGGGAAGTTACGAAGGAAGCCTTAACGCGCCCAAACTACAACTGATCGACAGCGAAAGCATTTTGAAGATCACGCAGCGCGTCGTTATGCACGCTGCGGAAACCGGGAATTGCGTCATTGTCGGAAGAGGATCACAGCATTTTCTGAGAGACCGCAAAGATACGCTGCGTGTGTTTCTTTATGCCCCCAGGGAGGAAAAGGTGCGCCGGATATTGTCCCGCGGCAAAAGTAAAGCCGAGGCCCAGGAACTGGTAGACACTGTCGACCGGGAACGCGCCGATTTCATCGCGAAATATTTTGGCGTGGAGTGGCCGGATCGGGTTGTTTACGACGCCATGATCAATACCGCGATTGGCGATGACGCGGTTGTTAAT
>Ga0335073_10002771_pt1 | contig 24073 bp, 18 predicted proteins | sample Lox_Sample_22_FD_207093 | JGI IMG/M metagenome (GOLD analysis project Ga0335073, IMG submission 207093) | Soil microbial communities from Loxahatchee National Wildlife Refuge, Florida, United States - Lox_Sample_2.2 | ecosystem: Environmental > Terrestrial > Soil > Wetlands | place: USA... | reverse complement strand
AGCGTAGGCGTAACCCACGTGCCGTTTTTCTTCAGCGTCGCGATAACCGCCGCGGCTTTGCCGGGGTCGTAGGTGGCATCCGCTTCGTGCGCGATTTGCTCCCAGGCGGCGGAATCGCCTTTTTTTTCGGCTTCGACCAGCCGCGGCCTTAGCTCGGCTTCCTGGGAAGAAAAGGACAGCGCAAACGCGCTATAGAGGAAATGTTCGATGCTATGCATGCCCGCGTTGCTGGCTTCCGCCGCGCCGATTTCGAACGGCAGATGCCCCACGAACCGGATGTTTTGCTTTTTGCATTCATCGGCGAGCGCGAAGAAGGCGTCGCGCGACGGCAGCGAAATGATCTTGATGAAGTTGGCGCCGCGTTTCGTGAGGTCATCCACGGCGGCGGGGGCTTGCTCGGCATTCGCCACCGGATATTGTTCGGGGGTTTTGTCGCCGCTCGCGGCGATAAACGGTCCCGCGGCGACGATGTGCGGGCCCAGCAGTTCGCCGGCTTCGATGGCGCGCTGCCAGGCAAGCAGCGCGTTCAGGTCGCCGCCCATGTCGCGCACGCCAGTGATGCCGTTGGCGAGCAGCAAGGGCAGCAAAACTTGTTTGCTCCAGGCCGGATCGGCGTTGAGCCCGGCAATGTGCACGTGCATGTCCCAAAAGCCGGGCAGCAGAAATTTCCCGGAGGCGTCCACGATGCGCGTGGCTTTGGGAATTTTCGTGCTGGCGGAAGCGCCGATCGAGGTAATGCGATTCCCGTCGATAAGAATGGTCTGATCGGGCTGCGGCGCGCGGCCCGTAGCATCGATTACCGTAACGTGCGTAATCGCCAGTCGCGAAGACGGTCCAGCGAGGAGAAGTCCGGGAAAAAAACAAACCGCGACAAGTAGATGTGCAAAAAGCAGACGCGCTACAAGCGTTCGAATGGCCAAAGCCAAACTCACCTTCCGGCAACCGTGCTTAGCAAGCTACCACAAATGCGGGCGCCCGCTGTACGCGCCCTGGCTCAGGAAGGGCTGGCCAATAAGCGCGCAAAGTAAGGGCCACCGCCTACGCCGCTCTTCGCTTTCGCGTGCCTTCCGTCGCCTGGTGGTCTGCCTCTACATTTGTCGCGCTGGGCGGATTACACTGTTGGGAGCAGCTCTAGGAGGCAAAGCCGGCGATGGCACTGCGCAAAGCGAAGAGTATTAAACACCGCGGCAAGCGGCTGACCGAAATTCTTGCGGCGCACGAACTTTTCTTTCGCGGCAAAGACGGTGGCGCGCGCGCCGACTTGACCGGCGCCGATCTTTCGCGCGCGGATTTGCAAGGCGTGAATTTCAGCGGCGCGATTTTGCGCAGCGCGAATTTCGAAGGCTCGGATTTGAAAAAAGCTAAATTGCCCGGCGCAGATTTAACCGCAGCCCGCTTGCGAAAAGCCGATCTGCGAAACACAGACATGACCGAGGCGATTTTGCCCGGCGCGGATTTGACGGAAGCGGAAGCCAGTGGCGTCGAATTTTTTCGCTGCGACCTTTCGAATGCGGTTTTCCATCGCGCCCGCTTGCGGAACGTGAATCTGCGCGGAGCCAGTTTGCATGGAGCGAGTTTTACGGGCGCGGATATGGGAGTGGCGATTTTGCGAGAAACGGATTTGAGCGGAGCGGACCTTTCGGGAGTGGACCTTTCGACGACATTGCTCCCGCGCGGATATGCGGCGGAGCCAAAAGAGAAGAGCAAGACCGCGTAAACGCTGGCACGGAGAGCGGCGAGCAAAGCCGATTTGTGAGCCGCGAAGTTCCCCGCCGCCTGAGACTTTGTCTCCTCAGACTTTCCTTATAAGAAGCTACTCGTAGCGCAGCGCGACGATCGGGTCGACTTGCATGGCGCGGCGCGCCGGGATGTAGCACGCCAGGACGGCGACGCTCAGCAAGGCCAGCACGACGGAGCCCAGGGTCAGCGGATCATGCGGCGTTACGCCAAACAGCAGACTCGTCATCAGCCGCGTCAATCCGAGGGCGGCAACCGCACCGATCGCCACGCCGACCAGCGCCATCGTTACCCCCTGTCTTAGCACCATGCTCACCACGTCGCCGCTTTGCGCGCCGAGAGCCAGGCGAATGCCAATTTCGCGGCGGCGCTGCGAGACCATGAAGGAAATCACGCCATAGATGCCGATCATGCCGAGCGCCATAGCCATGGCACCAGCGATGGCCAGCATCACCAGCGTGAAGGAAGTGCGCGCGACGGACTTTTCGTAAACGTCCTGCATGGTGCGAGTGGCCGCGACGGGCAAATTGCCGTTCACCGACCAGACCGCCTGGCGCACTTCATTCAGGAAGCTTTCGGTACCGGCACGTTCGGTGCGAATGACGAACGTAACGTCGCGGACCGTGCGCACTTCGGTGTTGCCGTACAGATACGCCATCATCGGCGGCCAGTACACGATTTCGGGCGCTTTTTCCTGCACGCCGTTTTCCCGGACATCCTGAATGACACCGACCACTTCGTGCCAGGGCATTTTGTCGAATTCGCGGATGTGTTTGCCGACGGCCGCTTCGGGGGAGCCCCACATGAGGCGCGCCAGATTTTCGGAAAGCATTACGACCGGCTGCAGGCCGTAGATTTCATTCCAGGTCACCTCGCGGCCGGCCACCAGGCGCGCGCCGGTCGTTTGCAGCAATCCCGGTGACAGATATTTGTAGAGCCGCAACGGTGGGATTTCGTCGCGAGAATAGTCTTTATCTTGCGCGAAAATGCAGTCCCAATCGAAGCCGAAGCCCTCGAGCGGCATGTCGCTGGTGAACGCCGCGGACCTCACGCCGGGAATGGCGCCGAACTTTTCGAGGATGGCGTTTTGTAAGCGCAAGGTTTGCTGGGGATCCTTCACCACCGACTCGGGGATGGAAATGCGCATCAGCTGGAGGTGTGCTCCGTCGGTGAATCCCGGCTCCACTTTCCGGAGCGCAGAGAAGGTGCGAATCATGAGGCCCGCGCAAACTAACAGGACCAGAGCCATGGCCACCTGGCCGACAACCAGAAGGTTGCGGGCGCGGTGGCGTTCGCGGCTCACGCTGAGGCTGCGGCCCGCGCTGCGCAGCGCCAGGGCCACCTGAGGTCCCGCGTATTTAAGGGCGGGAATCAAGCCGAAAAGCAAGCCCGCCAGCACGGAAAGCAGAAACGCAAAAACAAGGGTGCGGCCGTCTACCGAGATTTCATGCAAGCGCGGGAGGCTGGCTGGTCCGATAGCGAGTAAAAAGCGTACGCCGCCGTAGGCCAGCGCAAGACCGACGGCGCCGCCCAGCAGGCCCAGTAGCACGCTCTCGACGAGCAGGCCACTGACGATGCGCCCCCAACTCGCGCCAATCGCGGCGCGCACGGCGAGTTCCTGTTGCCGGCTCTCGACGCGCACGAGCAACAGGTTGGTGACGTTGGCGCAGGCAATGAGCATGACGAGGCCGATGGTGCCCATGACTACCCACAGGACTTCGCTAACGTTGCCGATCACTTCCTGCTTCAACGGGCGTAGCTGCGGAGTGATTTTCCAGGTTTCGTAAATATGCGGATTGGTGCCCGGGCCGTTGCTGAAGCTGTCCATCCAGATGGGCAGCATGCGCGTGAGATCCGCGTTGGCCTCTGCGATGGTAGCGCCGGGCTTGAGGCGCGCGATGCCGCGATAGCCGAATCCCGCAAGAATTAATTTGCCGCGATCCAATTGATAGGGAACGAGCACATCGAAATCGCTGTCCTCCACGCGGAAGCCTTGCGGCATCACGCCGATAATTTCACGGGGCCGCGCGTCCATCACCAGGTTGCGGCCGAGCACATTGCGATCGCCGCCGAAACGGCGCTGCCAATAGCCGTAGCTGAGCATGACGCGCTCTGGACCGTTGGGAACCTGGTCGGTAGTGGAGAACCAGCGTCCCAGCGCGGGCGGCACGCCCAAGGTTTCCAGTACGCCGTTGCTGACGTCCAGGGTGCGGACTTGTTCGGGGTCGCCGACGCCGGTCACGCTGGCAGATTCTCGAGTCCAAACACCCACGGACTGAAAGGTGCGGTTGTTTTCCGTATAGGTGAAGTACATCGAGGGAGAAAGCAGCAGGCCATTCGCAAAATCGGCGAGTCCGGCGGCGCCGGGGGCGGTTTGATGAAGAAAAACGAGTTGTTCGGGCTGCGGATAGTTCAGCGGCTTCAGCATCACGCTGTTGACCACGCTGAACACAGCAGCGTTCGCACCGATGCCGATCGCGATCGTCAGGACCGCCACGATGGTAAAGACCGCGTTGTGGCGAAGCATGCGCAAGGCGTAACGAACATCGGCTAAAAAGTTTTCCACGGTCAACCACCTCCAGACCTCGCGTCCTTCTTCTTCCATCAGCGTCAAATTTCCAAACTCGCGCCGCGCCGCGGCTTCCGCCTCTTTGCGCGCCATGCCGCTCGCGACCAACTCCTCGACTTTTTCTTCGAGGTGCGCGCGAATCTCAGCGGACAAATCGCCATACATTCTTCGCTGCGTTAGCAACTGCTGGAACCAGTTCATGCCACCACCTCGAACTGCGTCACGATCAGGTGCACTTCCAAGCCGGAAACTCCGTCGTGTTACCAGCAGAGGTCTGAGGACCCCCACTACAATTCGCTAGGGCTCAGGACTCCCCCGGCGCCAGCACGCGCGAAACGCCCTTGAGCATGCGCTCGAAGGCGGAGACTTCCTTTTGCAGATGCTTCACGCCCGCGGGCGTCAGGCGATAGATGCGCACGCGGCGGTTGGTAGCCGAAACGCCCCAATCGGCTTTGACCAACTCGGCCTTGAGCAGCCGTTGCAGCGCGGGATACAGCGAGCCTTCTTCGATTTGCAGCAAATCGTCGGAGGTGCGCTTGATGTGCTGTGCCAGGGCGTAACCGTGGAGGGGCTGGCGTTTGAGCATCCGGAGAATCATCATTTCCAGCGCCCCGGGAAACAAGTCCCGTTGCGCGTCTGCTTTGGTCATGTCTGCCATCGACCCCTTTCGGCGTAGGCTATTTTGCTCTAGGTATAGACGAAACTACCCTGCGGTTTGTTCATTCCCAATGCAAAAATTCTTGCCGCGGGGATTCCGGACCTGGTTTCCAACCGCGGCGCAAACATAACTTACTGACGGTGAAGGATTTAGTTGCTCCCGCAATCTTCGGCGGTGGCCGCGTGGCGTGGTAAGATGCCCGCGTGATTGGCTTCCTGAAAAACCATTTCCTGCGGCAACGCGGCCGGACCAAGGTGCCGGAGCTGGGTACACTCGAGCTCGAATTGATGGAGATTCTCTGGTCGCGCCCGGATGTTAGCGTCCGCGAGGCAGTGGACCAACTCCGTCGCCCGCTGGCGTACACGACGGTCATGACCACTCTCGATCGGTTGTACAAAAAAGGCTTGCTCGACCGGCGCAAGGACCAGCGCGCCTTTTTTTATTCGCCCCGGCTCACCCGCCAGGAATGGGAAAAGGAGCGTGCGGGACGCTTGGTGGCGGGATTTCTCGCCGGTCCGCATCCCGCGCGCGAAGTACTGCTTTCTTGCTTGCTCGACGCGGTCGGGACGCACGATCCCGCTTTGCTGGACGAACTCGAAAAGAAAATCCGCTTGCGGCGGAAGCAATTGGATCGCGAGGGCCAGTCATGACGCTGCCCTACTTGCTCCGGCTGCTGTGCCTGTGCTTTTCGTTTTTCTTTTTGCTGAATGCGGCGTGCGGACTGCTGGTTCGGGCGCTTCGGCGATTCCTGTTGCGCGTTGCCGACGCGCAGCGCGCGGCTTCGGCCGCCAACTTTTTGCTCGCCCTGCGCCTGCTTCCCTTCGCGTTGGCAACTCTCTTTGTTGGCGTACTCTGTGTTCCCAGCTACGTGCGGCTCGAGCCCGCGGCGACCGTTGAGCACGTTGGATTTGCTTGTCTGTTGTTTGGCGGCCTCGGTCTGCTGACCGGGTGTCTGGCGCTACTGCGGGCCGGTCGTGCGCTCCTGGCTTCGGCGCGGCGTCATCAGCGGCTCAGCCGAGGGGCGGAAAAGATTCTTATGCGCGAGCATCGTTGCGCTGCGCTGGTGCTGGACACCGCCGAGCCGGTCCTGGCTTTGTCCGGCATAGTCCGGCCGCGGCTGCTGGTTTCGCGCTCGTTGCTGCAGACTCTCTCGCCGGAAGAATTCGACGCCGCGGTGATTCATGAAACGGCGCATCGCGCCTCGCGCGATAACCTGAAACGCCTGCTGGTTCTTTGCGCGCCGGAAATCTTCCCGTTCTTCGATCCGCTGAGCAGCATGGAGCAGGCCCGGTCGCGCTTCGCGGAATGGGCCGCCGACGATCGAGCGGCCGCCGGCAGCTCGCAACGCGCGATCTCGCTGGCTGCAGCGTTGCTGCGGGTTGCCCGGCTGGGCGCCCCTCCGGCTCTGCCGTATCTCTCGACCTCGCTGTTAGCGAGTGACCGGGATTTGCAGGCCCGCGTGGATCGGCTGCTGCAAGCGCCACCCACGCGGACATCGCCTCCGGCCGGTCGTCTGCGTCTGCGCGCTGTTAGCGTGCTGGCCGCCATCGTGGTGGTGGCTGCCCTGCTCGCCACGCCCGCGCTGTCCTTCGTCCACGAATTGCAGGAATTGCTGCTGCGCTGAGCGCCGGCCGGCCTCAGCAACCGGCATCCTTGCGGGCCCCCATCTACGACTGCTGGTAGTAGTTCCCCGCCGGCCATAGCCTTTCTTCACCATGTCTATTTGCCTGCCCACCTGGGTGCTCGCTTGTCTTCGCCTGCTCGGCGTTACTTTGCTGATTCTGGCCGCTCCCCATCTGGCTGCGCAGGGGTCTCGCGGCGCCCTCCGCGGAGTGGTGCAAGACGCCAGTGGCGGCCGGATTGCCGGAGCCACGATTGTCTTGCAATCCGACGAGTCCGCCACGCAGCGCCAGGTTACCAGCAATGATCGCGGTGAATTTCTGATCGAAGACCTACCGCCGGGCAACTACCAGGTAGCCGTGGACGCCAAGGGCTTTTCGCCGGCGAAGGCGAAGGCCAGCGTAGCCATCAGTACGGTGCGCGATCTGGCGGTAAGCCTCGTGCCTGCCGCCGTCCAGCAAAGTGTGACGGTGCAAGGCCAGGCTTCTTCCATCAGCACCGAACCGATTGACGCGGCGAGTGCCGTGCAGCAGGCAACGGTGTCGGCGCACGACCTGGACACGATTCCGCTCGCGGCGCGCAGCTTTGCCAACATTGCATATATGGCGCCGGGGACCGAGCCGGTTGAGCCGTCTGATCCGACGAAAGCCCGCATCACCGCGGTTTCCACCGGGGGCAGCTCCGGTTTAAACAACGAGCTGTCGGTCGACGGCGTGGACAATTCCGACGACTGGATCGGCGGGTTTCTGCAAAACTTTTCACCGGAGGCGATTCAGGAATTTGCCATTCGCACCGCGCAGGAAAACGCCGATGCCGGACGGACCACGGCGGCTTCGGCGGTCATCACCACGAAGCGCGGCAGCAACCAGTGGCACGGCGACGAGGCGTTCTTCGTGCGCGCTTCGGGGCTGAACGCGCGCTTCCCGATCGATAATCCGGCGCCGAATCCCAAGCAGCCGTTTTCGCGCCAAAATTATGTAGGTACGCTCGGCGGACCGCTCGTGAAAGATAAATTGTGGTTTTTCTCTTCTTTCGAGTTTGTGCGCGAAAATGCCAGCATCGCGTATAGCAACGCCAGCCAGACCCAATTTCAAGCGCTCGCACAACTCGCTACCGATGGCGTTCTCGCCGTCAACGGCACGCCGGTTTCTTCCATCGCCGTTCCCAGTTTCGTATCCGTGCCCTTCCGCGATTACGACGGCACCTTGCGTTTTGACTACCAGCAGTCGAACCGCTCGCAATGGTTTCTGCGTTTTTCAGCCGATTCCTATCTCACGCGAAATGCGCTGGTGCAGCAGGGGACGCTGCCCTCGACCGGTGCCACGACGCACAACAACTATTGGAATTTTGCGCTCGGCAACCAATTCATTTTTAGCCCGGCTTGGGTAGCCACCTTCGTTTTTGGCGGCAGCGGGCTGCACCTCACACAGAGCCGCAATTCCGATCTGGGTTTCGCTTTGGCTTTTCCCTTCAGTTCTACGACGGCAACCACTTCCGGGCTGGAAACTTTTGGCGACAACCAGTTCGTCACCGCTATCACCGCATTTCCCGTGCTGCGCAATCAGGAAAAATATCAATGGCGCTACGACGTAACCCACACCACGGGGAGACATGCGCCGCGCTTCGGCATCGATTTCATTCACGAGCCAGTGCTGAGCGGAGCGCTCACGGCCAACGCGGAGACGCTCGTGAGTTTTGTCCTCGATCCCACAGACTACGCCGCTGATCCCGCGCAATTCACTACCGACCTTACGGCTTGTTCTCCCACTCCGTCGCCTGCTGTCACTCCCGGCACCAGTTGCACCTCAACTCCGGCAGGCGACGGCAGTTTTTCGCAGAATGTCCAGCGCCTGGGCTTTTACGCGCAAGACTCCTGGCGGCTCACTCGCAGACTCACCTTGAACTACGGACTGCGCTACGACACCACGTTTGGTCTCTTCGATGCTTCGGGCCGCAGTCAGGCGCAAAATCCGTTTCTGCTGGCGCTCGATCCGAACGAGGCGCCGTTTATCACGAAGGCGGCGCAGGACTATCGCAAAGCGTTTGCACCGCGCATCAGCGCAGCGTACGCGCTCAACGATTCCGGCAACACCGTGCTGCGTGCGGGCTTTGGCATGTACTACAGCGACCTCGCGCAAAACGGGTGGGCGACTGCCTTTCAAGCCGTAAACGACACCAACGTCGCCAGCGGCGGAGGCATCGTGCCTCCCGGCATCATCGATCCCAATTACAAGACGCCCTACGCCGAGCACGTCACGGCCGGGGTCGAACACGCCTTCAACAAAGACTGGACCCTGAGTACGGACTTCACGCTTGAAACCGGAATGCACGGTTATCGGCACTACGTGTTTCCTAATTCCGTGTTTGGCAGCCTCGATGTGTTTCGCAGCGACAATCGCTCCAGCTACAAAGCGTTGAAGGTGCACCTGCAAGGAAACGTCGCGAAGCGGCTCAGCCTGGTGGCGAACTATACGCTGTCCAGCGCCAAGACCTGGGGCTGCGTGCTCGGCGAACTTTTTGATTACGTCAATGGCGTTTGCAATCCGTTCGATGCATTTGCTCCGGGCGATTATGGGCCCAGCGGCGAGGACGTGACGCATCGCGCCGTTTTGATCGGGACGATTCATGCGCCCGCCGGATTCGAAGTGTCCTTTTTGTCGCAGGCAGAAAGCGGGCGTCCGATTACGTTGACCAACGCGGACGGAAGCGATCGAGCCGTAGTGGACGGAATGAAAACAACGCTGGATGAATTTCGCGGAACACCGTACATCCAAACCGATCTGCGTGTGGCGCGTCCGTTTGTATTTCGCGAGCGCTGGAACGTGATGCCGTTCTTCGAGTTTTTCAATTTGTTCAACCGCAACAATCCCGGCGCGAATTATGTGACTAATGTCGCCGTGCTGCCGGTGAACGATCCTGACAATGTGACGGCGCTGTGCGTGAATCCGTCGTGTACGCAAACAGTGCCAGTGACGAGCGGACGGCAACTCTTGGTTCCGGCGGGCGGGCTGGGAGATTTCTTCGGCCCCGGCACGACGGTGGGCATTCCGTTTGCCGCACAGTTTGGCGTGCGGCTCACGTTCTGAGCTGCGCCAGCCGGCGCTTGACTCCCCAGGTCTGAGCGTTGGCTGGCCGCAGCCGGGACGCGCTCGCGAAGTTTTCGTTTTCGCGTCGCTGCCTCTTTTTTCCGGCTGCGGGCGGTTTCCACTACATCGAAGCGCGGCGGTAGCTGCCGTGAATGCGCATTTCGATCAGGTCGTCAATGGTGGCGTCATTGGTGCCGTGTTCGCGGACTTGCTTGACGAAATCGGCATCGACACCGTGGATGCGCATGGCCACGAGCTGGTCGGGCGAGATGTGCGCATAGCCAACATCCTTCATGCCGCGCACAAATTCGGGGCTGACGCCGTGAATGCGGAAGCTCACGAGATCATCAGCCGAAAGATCCTTGGCGACGAGTTGCTGCATGGCTTCAGTGAACTCAGGACTGACCCCATGAATACGAAACGCCACGAGTTCATCCACGGGAACGACGCGGCCAAGGAGCTTGCTCATGCCCTGCGCGAATTCGGGGCTGGCGCCGTGAATACGCAGGGCCACCAGGTCGTCGCCCGAGACGTCTTTGGCGACGGCGCTCTGCACGCCGCGAACAAATTCGGGCGAGACGCCGTGGATGCGGAAGGCCACGAGCTGGTCGACATCGAAGCGTTTGCCGAGCAAAGAGTTGATTTGTTTAGTGTCGTCGGGATTGACGCCGTGGATGCGCATCGCGACCAAGTCGTCCGCGGAGGGCTTGTCTGGCAGCACGTCGATCATGGCGCGCGTGAACTCGGGAGAAGCACCGTGAATGCGGAAGGCGACGAGTTCATCGGCGGAGGGCTTGGTGGGCAGGAGTTGTTGCATAGCGCGGGCAAATTCAGGCGAGACACCGTGGATACGAAAGGCCACGAGTTCGTCGGCATCCGGGTGGGGATAGCCGGCGTCGCCCATGTCCTTGACGAACTGGCGGGAAACGTCCTGCACGGTGAAGCTGAAAAGCTCTTCGGTAGACAGGTGCGCGTAGCCGAGAGTTTTCATGCCCTGGACGAAGTCGCTGCTGGCGGCAAAACTGAAATGCCCCTTGCCTTCGCCGTTTTGGAAGTGGCCGTCGAAGCTAATAGTGCCGGCGTCGCGGCGCAGCTCAAAGTGGGCGGGAGAGTCTTTGGCGCTGCTGGCGATGCCGGCGTCCAGGCCGACGAAATCGGATAGCTTGTGGGTGTTGCCCCAGCGGTTGCGATTTCCCCAACTGGAGCGTTGGAGCTCGAGATAGACGCAGGCGCCGGTGGAGTTGTTTTCAACTTTGGCGGACCAATCGCCCTGGAGGGAGTCGTCGGCGTGGGTGCGCAGCGGGCGCATCGTTAGCACGGCCGCGGCTAGCATTAGGATCCCCAGCCCCATCATGAAGTTGCGCATCGCGATCACCTCAGTACATTCAGAAATTTCCCACAGGGCAGCCTCGACGTGGCGTTTTGCCTAGGGTGTGGAAGCGTCGAAGCGGTCCGTATGGGTGATGACGTCGAAGGGGAGGATTTGTTCCATGGCGGGCGGCGTGCCGAAGCCGAAACCGAGGTTGCTGCTGGGATGAATTGCGGGAGAGGCGAAAGAGGGCGAAAGGGTACCCCCCAGGCATTCTGCGCAAAGAGTGCGGAAGCGCTTTGGAATGTGTGAGATACGGGGAAATCCACATTATGGAAGAGCGAAGAAGTGCTTGGAAATGAGAGAGATGGCGATGGGAACGTAAAAATGAGAGCGCTGCTGAACTGAGGGCCGAACGGATCGGCCTTGGGGAGGACGGAAAGCAAGAAACCCAAAAAGTAAGGAGGCTTATGGTAAGGTAAGGAATGGAGCCAGCGATGAAAAAACAGGCGAAGCTAACCAGCAAAGGGCAGATCACGATACCGCGAGACATCCGGCGGAGGCTGGGCGTGAAGGCCGGAGACAAGCTGGAGTTTGAAGAAAACGGAAACGGCGTGCAGGTCACCGCGGTACGAAAAGAGAGTCCATTTGCGAAGTACATGGGTATCGGCAACCCCGGAATCGGGAAGGGACGAAAGGCAATACGGAAATGGGTGCGGGAGTTGCGGGGTCCGTTGGAGGAGGAATGACCACCGCGGTAGACACCAACGTGATTGTGGCGCTGTGGGACGCGGGAGACACGCTGCATCAAGCAGCGCGAAAAGCGCTGGATACGGCGTGGAACAAGGAACAGTTGGTGATCTCGGGGGTGGTTTACGCCGAGTTAATTGCGGCGCCCGGAAGGAGCGAAGGATTCGTAGATCGTTTCTGTGAAGATGCAAGAATCAGAGTGGAGTGGGAATTGAAGGAGCAGGTGTGGAGGCTAGCAGGCGCGGCGTACCGGCGGTATGCAGAAAGACGAAGAAAACAAAGCGGCGCTGAGCCGCGACGGCTGCTGGCCGATTTTGTGATTGGGGCGCATGCCCAAGAGAGCGGCTACAAGCTGTTAAGCGCGGATGCGGCGGTGTATCGGAGGGCGTTTCCAGAACTGGCGGTCGAAGTGATGTAACCGGCTCCGGAAGGCGGGAACCAGGAGGAACGATGCTTACGTTACTGGTGGTCATCGTTTGTTGGGTGGGCGGAGCGGGACCAGGAGTTGCGGGGTAAGCTACTGGTCTCGGGAAGGTCGCTGGACGCGGTGCGCGTGGTGAACCGCATCGCAAATTTCGATTAAGCGAGTGGCGATGAGCGAAATGGGAGTGGTGGGATTCTGGGGGCGGCTGGCCTCGGCCCAGCTGGAAGGACAATTCCGCGAAGAGAGCGTAAGCGAGGACCGGAAGCTGGGGAGATTTCTGTCGATTGTAGTGGTGGTTACGGCGTTGTTGTTTGTGCTCAACGATTGGAGGTTGTTGGGGGGCACGCCGGACTTCCGGATCTTGATGAGCGCGCGAGTGGTGCTGCTGCTGGTCACGGCGGTCTGCTTTGCGCGATTGGGCCGAGCGGTTTCCGGACGGCAACTGGATGGGTGGATGCTGGTCTGGAGCCTGGTGGTTATGTTCATCACGCTGCAGGTGATGGCCACGCGGCCGCCGTACTGGATGAACCACGCGCTGACGGTGCTGGTGATCGTTTCGGTGGCGATGCTGGTTCCGATGCGGTTTTCGTTGCAGGCGAGCTGCGCGGTGGTTTTCGCGATCGCCGCGGCAACGTTGTTTCTGATGAAAAATCCGGACCGGTTCCTGATTTGGGGCAATCTAACGGCGTTGACGCTGGCCGTGGTGGTGGGGCTGATCGCTTCCTGGAAACTGCATCGCAGCCGGAGAGAATCGTTTCTGGCGCGGCAAGCGCAGCAGGAAACGATTGCCAAGCTGGAAGCGGCGCTGGCGGAAGTGCGAAACCTGCAGGGCATTCTGCCGATTTGCGCGTCCTGCAAAAAAATCCGCCAGGAAGACGGCGGGTGGGTCGGTTTGGAGAAGTACATCAGTGAGCGGTCGGAAGCGCGCTTTTCGCACGGCCTCTGCCCGGAATGCAAAGTGCGCCTGTATCCGGAGTTCACGAAGTAGGCCTACTTGGGCGGTTCGGCGTGGTCGATGACGAGGACTTCGACGGGGCTGTCCTGCTGTTGAAGCCGAAGCCCGAGCTGGTCGTGAACGGCGCTCACGATGGATGGGCTGGAAGACTCCGGGGAGATGGGCGTCCACTGCAACGTGAAATCATAGCGAGCGGTAAGGCCGGTCCGGTCCAGCACGATGTGGTGCAGCCGATCGGAGAGGAATCGGACCAGGGAAGAGACGGGCGTGCCCTGAAATAGTTCCTTGCCATGCTCGGTCTCCCATTGGCCCGGGCCCGCCGGAGCGTCGGCAACGCCCTTTGCGCCATTCGGGTAAGTGTCACCCGGCGTTGCGGCCTTCAGCTTCGTTCCCGTGCCCGCAACGGTAAGGATGTATGCGGGGAGGGTTCTGGTATCCCGGTGCATCGCGAACCTGAATTGATCCGCGAGAAGAGCCTGCAGCATGAGACGCCGTTCGGCGGAACTTTGCTCCGGGTCGAGTTTGTTTAACTTTTCGACCGCGGCGTCGTCGATTCGCGCGTCGATGTCATATTTTTCGGAATTGATCCAGTCCGCTCCCACAATTTGTTCCTCTTGCACTTGGTAGGCGATTCGGATGAGCTGGCGAACCGTGAAATTCGTGGCCATGAAGCGGTCGGGCTTAAACATCACGGCGGTGAAGTTGGTGCCCTTGATCTTGAAGCCGGCCATAGGCGTATTGGTGGTGTTGGGCTTAACAGAGGAGGTTGCAAAAGCCAGAGTGGGCTGAGACTGCGGTTGGTTGGAGTTAGCAGGGTCGTCCGGAGACGCGGGTTTGGCGGAATCGATGACCAGGAGTTGCGTGGGGACAGTTTGTTCGGTTGACTCAATCAGTTCGAGGCCGAGCTGGTCGCGTAAAGCGGTAAAGATGGAAACGCCAGCAAACTCGGACTGTGCCGTCGGGGGGTCGAGTCGTGGAGGCTTGGACACGATGCCGGGCCGACGCGATTCCACAATATACTCCGCCGCGATGACGCGGGCGTCGTCCCAGCGAAGTGTGAAATCGTACGGCCCGGTGAGACCGGTTCGATCAAGCACGGGTCGGCCCATCTCGTCCGACAGTTGGTGGGCAAGGAGGCTGATAGGAATTCCTTGCCCAATCACTTGACCTCGCAACCAGCGCAGAAGGTCGCCATGACTGTTCCCATTGGCATCTTTAATCCCGCCCGTGTACGTCTCGCCGGGAGTCGCCGCGTGTAACTTGGAGCCGCTCGCAGCGATCACGAGAGCGTAAGCAGGGAGCTGTCTGGTTTCGCGGTGTGCGGAAAGATTGAATCGGTCGGCCAAAAGTTCGAGGAGCATGGGCTGCTGGCCGGCGGCGAGCTGGGTCACGTTGCCTCTGCGCAGTTGCTGGGCTAGGGAGTCATCCACCTTCGCTTCGATGTCGTAGCGGTCGCGATTGAGCCAATTGGGAGCGCCCGCGATTTGGTAATCCGCGACGCCGTAGGCTTGTCGGATGAGGACCTGGAGCGTGACATTGGTGGCGCTGAAACCATCGGGGCGGAACTCGGCGGCAGGCGGTGCTGACGAAGCCGTGCCGCTGGGCCGAACTGAAACGGTTTCATAAACGCGCAGAGCTGGGGCGGTGTACAAAGAGGCGGTAACAATTTGCGGTGATTGGGAGTTGGGGCCGCTTTGAGCAGCGTGGAGAACGCCGAATGCGAAGGGGACGAGCACACTCGTCACGGCGGCAGCGGTGAGAAGAAGCTTTTTGCTCAAGCTGAGATGGCGAGCAGCGCGGTTGAGCATGATGGCCTCGATTCTTTTTTTGAGATTTGAGCCCGTGACGCCCGCTGTGCAGAAGAGCGGTGATTCCAAGTAGAAGTTGCAGACCTTGAGGATGCTTTCGGCGTAGACCTGCGGGTCGCTGCCGAGGGCGAGGACGTGTTCGTCGCAGGCGCGTTCGCGTTCGTCGATGAGGCGCGCACCCATCCACCAGACCAGGGGATGAAACCAGAAGAGGGCTTCGACGAGCATGTGGAGTGCGGAGGTGAGATTGTCCTTGCGCCGTACGTGGCACATTTCGTGGGCGACGATGGCTCGCAATTCAGATGGAGTGAGGCGTTCGGCGATGCCCGCAGGCAACAGAAGCACCGGCCGGAAGGGGCCGAAAACTCCGGGCTCCAAAGCGGACGGCGTAACGAGGACAGGAATCTCCGCCACGATAGCGCTCGGTGAAGAAGTCCGGAGCGCCTGTTGGATACGCCGGCGCTGCCGTGCCCAGTGAAGCATGATTGCTAGTGCGCCGCAGAACCAGATGGTGAGCAACACGTAGGGCAGCCACTCGCGAAGATAACTGACAGCGGCGGATTGCGCGGTGAGAGTCGGCTGAAGTTGTGAAAAAGGCTGGGCGAGGTACTCGACGGATTCGCTAAACCGGGATGGGACTGGCGAGGAAGTCCGCGCCGGGCGCAAGATCTGCCCAAGCTGTATCAGCAACGCAAAGGGCAACAAAAACTTCATCGAGGCGGCAAACCAAATCCAGTAACGCAGGCTGGCACGGTGGCGGCGTAAAACGAAGGCGAGGAAGACCGCAAGCAGGGCTACGAGCGTGGACTGCCAGAGGTGATCGATCACGGGCGCCGCGCCGACCACGTGGAGCAGGGCTGGCAGTCTCATGAGCGCCGCTCCTTCTCGCGAGCAAGCTTCTTGAGCAATTTTTCTGCTTCCTCGATGTCTTCGAGAGTGAGCTTGCCGGATTCGACGAGATGCGCCATGACGGGTTGCGTGCGGCCGCCGAAGAGGCTGAGCAAGTCGTCGATGAGGCGGCGCTGCGCTTGATGGCGCGAGATAACGGCTTCGAAGATGTGGGCGTTGCTGATCTTCTTGACGCGCCGGAGAACGCCTTTTCGCTCCATGCGGTAGACGGTGGTCTGGATGGTGGTGTAGGCAGGACGGCGGCGTTCGGGGAAGGCTTCCTGAATTTCGCGGATAGCCGAAGCGCCGCGAGTCCACAGAGCGTCCATGATTTGCAGTTCGAGTTTGCTGAGTTTGGGCAAGGCCACGAAAGTTTCTCCTACTACATCTGTTTGTTTTTCTACTATGCCTGTATTGGAATGTCAAGAGTTTACTGGTGTGAACGGCGACGGGAAAGAGAGTCAAGCAAAACGAGACGATGCTTGGTGGAGGCTCTTGGATGATTGACGTATAATGTATGGCGTTCTATGCTGGGCGTGTGATCCGGAGCTTTGCTTCGAGGGAAACCGAGGAACTGTTTCACTACCAGCGCTCGCAAAGATTCCGCGCTTTTGAGCGGGTGGCTTTGCGAAAACTGCTGCAGCTGCATGCTGCCACGGAGTTGCGCTTGTTAGCCTCGCCGCCTGGAAACCAGTTGGAAGCGTTGAAAGCCGACCGCAAAGGGCAACATTCGATACGAATTAACGAGCAGTGGAGAATTTGTTTCGTGTGGCGGGACGGGCACTGCTACGACGTCGAGATTGTCGACTATCATTGAGCAGGAGAAAGATGAGATGGGCAAGGAAAAACTGATGGCGCCGGTACATCCGGGGGAGATTTTGCGCGAGGACTTCATGAAGCCGCTGGGGCTGTCGGCGAACCGGCTGGCGCTAGAGCTGCACGTGCCGGCGACGCGGATCGGAGAGATCGTTAACGAGCGGCGACGGATCACGGCGGAGACCGCGCTGCGACTGGCCAGATATTTCAAGACCAACGCGGAATTCTGGCTAAATCTGCAGAATTTTTACGATTTGGAGTGCGAAAGAAGGGCCGGGAAGGTGGCGCAGATTGAACGACAGGTCGAACCAGTGGAAACAGCAGTTTAGAAGCGGGAGATTCCAGGTCAGTAGAATAAGGTGCTCTCGAGGAAACTCATGAGCGGTGCGGAGGACTAAACGAGAATGTGTGCAAAGAAAAGTTGGCGGGGAATGTGGCTGACATTTGGGGCGACAGCGCTGGCTCTGCTGGCGGTGAGCGCGGAGAGCGCAGGGGCGGCGGAGACGAAGTTTGAGGTGTCGTTTCAGGCGGCGGCGCATGCGGGAGCGATTACGGGGCGAGCGTTTGTGGTGATTGAGAAGACGGAGCAGCCAGAGCCACGGCTCGCGGCGGGGAATCCGGGGGACGGCGGGCCGCTGTATGGCGTGGATGTGAATGCGCTCGCGCCGGGCGCCGCAGCGGTAATTGATGGGAGCACGTTTGGCGCGCCGGTGCACAGTCTGCGAGATATTCCGGCTGGCGATTATTACGTGCAGGCGATTCTGAATGTTTACACAGAGTTTCATCGCGCGGATGGGCACACGGTGTGGCTGCACATGGATCAATGGGAGGGGCAGCATTTCAATCGCTCGCCGGGAAATTTGTACAGCGAAGTGCAGAAAGTGCACCTCGATGCGGCGGCGGGCTATGACGTGAAGCTGAGCTTGACGAAAGTGATTCCGCCGATCAGCGAGCCCGCGGATACGGCGTGGGTGAAGCACATCAAAATACAGAGCGAGTTGCTGACGAAATTCTGGGGCCATCCGATGTATCTCGGTGCGACGGTGCTGCTGCCGAAGGGATACGACGAACACCCGAGTGCGCACTACCCGGTGATCTATGAGCACAACCACTTCAATTTGCGGGCGCCATTCGATTTTTCGACGGAAGACCGGCCCATTCCCGCGGGTTTGCGGGCCCGTTTGAACGATTTGAATCGCGAGACGGGATACGAGTTTTATCAGGCATGGAACTCCGAGAATTTCCCGCGGATGATTGCGGTGACGTTTCAGCATCCCACTCCGTATTACGACGATTCGTATGCGGTGAACTCGGTGAACAACGGGCCGTATGGCGATGCGCTAGTGAAAGAGATGATTCCGTATCTGGAAGCGCATTTTCGGATGATCGCGAAGCCGTATGCGCGGGTGCTGACGGGCGGGTCGACGGGCGGATGGGAGTCGCTGGGCGTGCAGGTGTTTTATCCGGATTTTTTTGGCGGGACGTGGACGCTGTATCCGGACTCGATTGATTTTCGCGCGTATGGAACCGTGAATGCGTATGAAGACGACAACGCGTTTTGGGAGCCGGGGCATACGTGGATCCAGGTGCCGCGGTACATCATGCGGGAAGCGGATGGTCAGGATGAAATTACGATTCAGCAGTTCAGCGAGATGGAAGCGGTGCTGGGGAGCCACAATCGTTCGGGCGAGCAGATCGAGATTTGGGACGCGGCGTATGGGCCGGTGGGAGATGACGGTTATCCGAAGCCGCTGTGGGACAAGCGCACCGGGAAAATTGACCACAGCGTGGCGGTGTACATGCGCGACCACGGCTACGATTTGAGTTACAACATTCGAACGAACTGGGCCACGCTGGGGCCGAAGCTGCGCGGGAAAATTCATGTGTATGTGGGAGACATGGACAATTTCTTTTTGAATTTGGCGGTGTATCGGCTGGACGACGAAATGAAGAAGCTGACGAATCCGGCGTGCGAGTGCGATTTTCAGTATGGACGGCCGATGAAGGGGCACGGCTGGCAGCCGGTGAAGACCGCGGAACTGGTGAAGTGGATGGCGGTGCATGTGGAGAAAAATGCGGGAGGAGAGGATACGAAGCAGTGGCACTACTAGACGTTGAAGGTTTAGGAGTTCGAGGTTCGAAGACAACAGTGACACGAGCGAGTTGGCCGAGGCGCCGCAGGTCGTTACAATTAAGGGTGGTGTCGACGGCCCGATTGAAAGCGAAATGGGAACATGTTCGAGAATCTGACAGAGAAGCTGCAGCGAACGTTTAAGAATTTGCGCGGGCAGGGCAAGCTCAGCGAAGAGCACCTGGACACCGCGTTGGGCGAAATTCGCGAAGCGCTCATGGAAGGCGACGTGAACGTCGGCGTGGCGGATGAGCTGTTGGCGAACATTCGCAAGAAGGCGCTGGGCACCGAAGTGATGCTGCAGCTATCGCCGGACCAGCAAGTGGTGAAAGTGGTGCGCGACGAGTTGGCGGCGATGCTGGGGAAACATGCGAAGCCGAACTTCGCGTCGAAGCCGCCGTCGGTATGGATGATTGTGGGCTTGCAAGGTTCTGGTAAGACGACGACCACGGGAAAACTGGCGAAGTGGCTGACCACGCACGGACATCGGCCGCTGGTGGTGTCGACCGACGTGTATCGCCCCGCGGCACGCGAGCAGCTCGCCCAAGTGGCAAAAGCGGTGGGCACGCATCTTTGGCCGGGTGCGGGAACAGACAAGCCGCTGGAAATCGTGAAAGGCGCGATCAAGGAGGCGAAGCTTTCGGCGAGCGACGTGGTGGTGGTGGACACCGCGGGCCGGTTGCACATTGATGATGCGCTGATGAACGAACTGAGCACGCTCAAAAAGGAGCTGCAGCCCAGCGAGATTCTGTTCATTGCGGACGCCATGATTGGACAGGATGCGGTGCGGTCGGCGGGCGAATTTCACAAGCGGCTGGGGTTGACGGGCGTGGTGCTGACCAAGCTAGACGGCGATGCGCGCGGCGGCGCAGCGCTGAGTATCGCAAAAGTGTCGGGTGCGCCGGTGAAATTCGTGGGCTTGGGCGAAAAGTACGACGCGCTGGAAGGATTTTATCCGGAGCGTATCGTTTCGCGCGTGCTGGGCATGGGCGACATCATGTCGCTCATCGAGCGCGCCGAGCAGGCCATGGACAAGAAGGCTGCGCTCGATTTGGAACGCAAGCTGCGTAAAGACGGGTTCACGCTGGAGGATTTTCGCGATCAGTTGAAGCAGATTCGCAAGATGGGACCGCTCGAGCAGTTGGTGGACATGCTGCCGAAAATGGGGCCGCTACAAAATTTGCCGAAAGACGCGAAGGTGGACGAGGGCAAGCTGAAGCAAGTGGAAGCGATCATCAGCTCGATGACCAATGCCGAGCGGCTGGACCACAACTTGATTGACGGTAAGCGGCGCAAGCGCATCGCGGCTGGTAGCGGAACAACGGTGCAGGACGTCAATCAAGTTCTGAAGCAATACCTGCAAATGCGCCAAATGATGAAGCAATACGGCGCGTTAGCTGCGCGAGCCAAGATGAAGGGCTTGGGCCGGCTGACCGGGCTATCGTGAGGATTCTACCTTCACGGTCCGGATGGTAGCTTTTTTGTGTGGGCGGGATGCACGTCCACTCTAATTGGAAACGCCATATCAAAAATCTTCAAAGCGAGAGATTCCGGGTCGAGGTCGGTGCGGTTGCAGAGGACGATGACCGTCACGCCGCCGGACATGACGAAACGTTCGATGACCGTGCGGAAACCCATGGTGCTGCCGGTATGCCACATCCGCAAGATGACCTTGTAAGGATCGAGGAACCAGCCAAAACCATAGGAAACAGGTTTGCCGGGATGGAGGTTGTCGTCGTTGGCGGGGGCCTGTGGCCAGAGCGTTGGTGAGCCGTCCGCAAGGCTTGCACGAGTGAGGGCCGGAGTAAATTCTGCAGCGCTGAGTAACGTGTTATGCCAAAGGGCGTCGTCCCATTTGGCGAGGTCCTCGAGATTGGAGTAAATGCCGCCGTCGCCGAGGGTGGCGGATGTAGAGCTTTGGTCCGTTTCCTTCAGAACGCCACCTTCCTTCGAATGGCCGTAGGCACGGTTCGTAACTTCGTTTTTCCCTTTCATGAAAACGATCGTGTGATCCATGTGGAGCGGAGCGAAAATGCGCGCTTGCAAAAAGTCCGCATAGGATTGGCCCGAGACTTTAGCGACGATAAGGCCGAGCACCACATAGCCAGAGTTGCTGTAGGACCAACTGGTGCCTGGAGTGAATTTTGCGGCGGATGCTTTTTCGAGAAGGGCGAGCACTTGGTCGTCGTGAATCTGGTGATCTGGGGACCAAATGGGGCTCCCTTTGGCCTTTTCGGCGGCGTCCATTAGATCCTCGTAGTCGGGCAGACCGCCGGTATGGTTCAGCAGATTGCGGACCGTGACATTTTTGCCGTAGCCGGGAAACTCAGGAAAAATCTCGGTGAGAGTCTGGTCATAGCGAAGCTTTTTGTCGTGGACGAGCAACATAATCGCCATGGCCGTGAATTGCTTAGTGAAAGAAGCGAGGCGGAAGTTGGTTTGGGCGTCGATTTTCGTACCGGTGCGTAGGTCGCGGACGCCGAAGCCTTTCGCATAGACGGTGCGGCCACCTTGGCGGAGGCGCACCAGGGCAGCCGCGCCAGGCTCCTTCGGGCCGATAGAGGAAAATAACGCGTCAATTTGTTTTTCGGTGTCGGTCGGGAGGGTTTGTCCACGCGTGCTGGTCACACAAATTACCGCCGCGCCCAGAAGCATCGCCAAAAAACGCATCAAACCTCCAATTCAGTCACCGCAGCATAGCATTTACCGCGCGTGTTCATCTGGCAGTAACACGGGTAAGCTATCAGTCTTGGTCCCCAGAGCAAGCGCATGAAACACATTGCCTTGGATGATCCCCGGCTGTATTTCAACCGGCACCTGGAATGGCTGGAATTCAACCGCCGGGTGTTGGAAGAGGCGCGCGATTTGGGCAATCCGTTGCTCGAGCGGGTGAAGTTTCTGGCCATCACCGCGAATAATCTCGATGAATTTGTGGAAGTGCGCGTTTCCAGTTTCTTGCAGCGTATTGAACACGGCGCGCGGGAGGTAAGCCCCGATGGGCTGACGGTCCAGCAGGAACTGGACAAAGTTACCGCGGCGATGCACGTGTTCGTGCGCGATCAGTACAAGGTCTGGAACGAAGAGCTGCTGCCGGCGCTGGCCAAGGAGGGTATTCGCGTTTTGCCTGCCGGCCAGCTCGGAGAAAAAGCGCTGCAGGCGGCGAAGACTTTCTTCGAGCGGCGCGTGGCGCCGATGCTGACGCCGGTGACGGTGGATCCTTCCCATCCGTTTCCGCATGTGCGCAATAAGGCGCTGTGCGTCGCTTTCCTGCTGAGAAGAAAACGGGGTAAGCATGCGAAGCCGTATTTTGGCGTGGTTACCGTGCCGCGAGCGCTGCCGAGACTGCTGGCGGTGCCGGACTCCGATGAGATTCACTACGTGCCGCTGCAAGAAATCATTTCGGCGCACGCGCAAAAGCTGTATCGCGGTTACGAGATTCTTGCCTCGGCGCCGTTTCGCATCACGCGCAACAGCAATCTGTATTTGGAAGAGGAAGAAGCGCGGAGCCTGCTGGAAGCCGTAGATTCGCAAGTTTCCCAGCGGCGCAAAGGCTGGGCGGTGCGGCTGGAAATTGACGAGCAGGCGCATCCGGAAATTGTGGAACGGTTGGTGACCACGTTTGAATTGGACGAGCCGCTGGTTTTTCGTGCACAAGGGCCCGTAAATCTGCAGCGGCTGTTTCATTTGTATGAGGAAACGGCGCGGCCGGACCTGAAATATGCGCCGTTTACGCCGCGGCACGTGCAAGTCGGCCACGACGCGGACACGATGTTTGAGGCCATCCGGCGGCAAGGTTACCTGCTCCATCATCCATACGAGTCGTACGACACGGTCGTGAATTTTCTGCAGACCGCGGCACAGGACCCGCGCGTGCTTTCGATGAAGCAGACCCTGTACCGTACGAATTCGGATTCGCCGGTGGCGCGCGCTCTGCTGGATGCGGCGGACAAAAAAGAAGTGACCGTGGTGGTCGAGCTGAAGGCCAGCTTCGATGAGGCATCGAACATTCGCTGGGCGCGCAGCTTTGAAGACGCGGGTGTGCAGGTGTTTCATGGCGTGGTGGGATTGAAAACACACGCCAAGCTGGCGCTCGTGGTGCGCAACGACCCCGATGGCAAGATTCGCCGCTACGCACATTTGGGAACCGGAAATTACAATCCCGCGACCGCGAAGTTTTACAGCGATCTGAGCCTGCTGACGAGCGACGGCGAAATCACTTCCGCGGTACACGATGTCTTCAACTATCTAACCGCGTATGCCGAGCAGCCGAACTATCATCCGCTGCTGCTGGCGCCGCGGGATCTGGCGAAAACCTGCATCGAGCTGATCGACCGGGAAACGCGGCATGCGCGAAAGAAAAAGCCGGCGCGGATCATCGCCAAAGTAAATGCCGTGATCGACCCGCCGATTATTCAAGCTTTGTATCGGGCGTCGCGCGCGGGCGTAGAGATTGATCTGATTGTGCGCGGACAGTGCGGGCTGGTGCCGGGGTTGCGCGGCGTGAGCAGCCGCATTCGCGTGCGCAGCATTGTGGGGCGCTTTCTGGAGCACAGCCGGATTTTTTACTTTGAAAATGACGGCCAGCCGGAGATTTTTTTGGGCAGCGCGGACTGGATGCCGCGGAATCTCTATGAACGGGTGGAGGTGCTGTTTCCGGTGACGGATCCGCAGCAGCGCGATCGCGTTTGCAATGAGATTCTGGCGTCGTACCTGGCGGACACGCGCAAAGCGCGGCTTCTAGATGCCCGAGGCCACTACTCGCGGGCCAAAGCGGTGCGTAACGGGCATGGTTTCTCGGCTCAGGAACATTTTATGGAACTGGCCGGTGCCGACGGTAACTCTCTGCGCATCTCCAGTTCCCTCATGCCGGGCCTCGTCTATACTCCTGCTACTATGACGGTGCCCGCGAACGCTCCTCCGGAAGACGCCGCCTCGCTGGATTCTTCGAATGCAACCGTATGATCTAATCGTGATTGGCTCCGGTCCCGGCGGACAGCGCGCCGCGATTCAAGGAGCAAAAGCCGGCAGACGTGTAGCGGTAGTGGAGAAGCAACACTCCGTCGGTGGGGTGTGCATTAACACCGGCACGATTCCCAGCAAAACGATGCGCGAAGCGGTGCTGCATCTTTCCGGGTTTTACTCGAAGAATTTCTACGGTTCGAATTACAACGTAAAAGACAACGTCACGATGGCGGACCTGAATTTCCGCGTGCAACGGGTCATCGAGAATGAAGTGGCAGTCACCAAGGACCAGCTCAAGCGCAACGGCGTGGATGTCCTGTATGGCTTCGGAAAATTTCTGGATGGGCATCACGTACGCGT
>Ga0335073_10002770_pt1 | contig 24077 bp, 44 predicted proteins | sample Lox_Sample_22_FD_207093 | JGI IMG/M metagenome (GOLD analysis project Ga0335073, IMG submission 207093) | Soil microbial communities from Loxahatchee National Wildlife Refuge, Florida, United States - Lox_Sample_2.2 | ecosystem: Environmental > Terrestrial > Soil > Wetlands | place: USA... | reverse complement strand
TCTATGTCATCTTTTGCTGTTTTTAAGAGATACTCAAATTGATTTCTCTGGACTCTGCCAATAAGCAGCGATATTGAACTCATATGAAAGACAAGCATATGGGCAGGGAACAGCTTTCCAATAATGGCAAAGAGTCTGATAAAAAAGGTTAAAATCATTTAAACGGCCTTATTTTGAGTTTTTGTTGTTGGTCTGTATGACTCGATTACTTTTTCAATATGATCGAAATTAAAGCCGTTTCCGTGCGTTTTTAAGGCATCCGTGATACGCGACTTAGACTTCCATTTTTGCTTAATGCATTGTAACTTTGACGAACAAGCCGCACAAGTCGTGCTATATCCCCGATCTTTGAAGAAGTAAAAGTCATCATAATCTTTTTCTTGATGACACACTTTACATCTCTTCATAACCCTACCTTTCTCAAGGCATGCTTCACTAATTCGGTGAAGCGCGGGTTGTTATAATATATTTCATCATTGCCGATCTTAGCGCGGTTGCCACGGTCTGCTAAGTAAATGCCTTTTGCTGAGGCTTTTGCATAATTGGATTGCAAGTAGATCCCAAAGAGGTGGTGATTCTTTTCTTGATCTTCTACGTCTAGATTATTATTACTTTTTACGGGATTTTTATTTCCCTCAGCCTCTTGAGCATCAGTATCTTTGGCTACCCACTTGGTGATGCGGTAGTAGTCGCTATGGTTATTAATAGCTTTTGGATCTGCTTCAGCCTTAGAGGCTTTCCAGTCATTTAAAGCATCGTAGTACTTTTCTGTCTTTGCAGGACCATACTTTTCATGCAGCTTTTTGTGCTCCTCTTCAGAGGTTTTGACGAAATCCCGCCTTTGGATCTTATCGGGAACTTTGGGTATGTCGGGCTTCTCCCTTTTTTTCTTCGCCGAAGGCATGGGATCGGATTTTTTCACGTCGGCGCAAGCCGGCGTAAGAATATCTTTATTATCTGTATTCTGTATATTCTTTATTCTATATGTGTCTGGATTCTCCGGATCCGGCACTTCCGTATCCGGAAAACCCGGACACGGCAAACATTTTTTGAAAATAGGAGATTCTGAAAATTCGTATTGAATGATTGAAAAGCGAGTTCCGTCTTTTTTTTGATGACGTCGGCAGTAACCAAGATCGATAAGATGATTTAGTAAATTATAAATTGTATCTTTATTAATACCAAGTTCACTAGCCATTTTTCTTGGATGGACTTTCCAATTATCTGGCAAACTTAATAAGTAACAGAGAAGCCCCTTTCCTTCGATGGATAGATTTTGATCTCTAAGAAGGGCTTTTGAGATCATGACATAAGGATTTTCTTTGTCGTGTTTGGAACGAATTACGTAGATTTTTTCTTCTTCTTGATTTTTTTCGCTTGCGGTATTTTGGGAGTCTTGATTATTATCCATGACGTGAGCCTTTTTGTTAATAGATGACGTAAGCCTTTTTTATTAATAGATAAGGTTAACCGGTTTATACATAAGCCGCTTTTGTTGAGTGTGAGCCCTTTTGTTAATTGTTTAGTTCAGGGGTTGAGAGTTGTTACTCGGCCCCGACGGTGTTTGTAGTGAACCACCAAACTAATAAACTTTTGTTTTTTGAAGCAATATAATTTTCGTGTTTGCAGAAAATAAGAACCTTCTTATAAATGCAAAAGCGGTCAGAGTTTCATATCCTCTGGCCGCTTATCTTCCTTGGGGGCTAGTCACCACTAGCCTCTTTTTATCCCTCTAGTTCTACCGGTGGAAAGCTCTTTATAACATCCTGAAAGATCGATTTCACCAGCGCCCTTTTGATGTCAGGCTTAGCATAAATCTCGATCACATTGATCAGCACATTCATAACCGTCGTCAACATAAGAGATCGTGAGATCGCTCCTTCCGACTCCGGAAACTTCTCCAATAACACCACTTTAATGGCTTCTATAGCCTCTAAGATCCTTTTCTGATCCTCTTCATTACACGGTTCTTTATCCATTTTTTTTATCCCTCTTTTCAAAATGAAATCTTAAAGAATAATCCATATATGCCGATAAAAACCCCCATTCCTTAATGGCATCTTTTTTATCGGGAAACTGCTTCGTCACGATATCTTGCAAAACTTTCAATAAACTTTGCACAATCGCATTGTATAAAGCAGGATTCTCCTCTTCCAGCCTCTTATCAATAAACAAATGGATCCCTTTTCGGAAACCCTTGCAAAATGATTCGTAATCGCCGTAATCCAATTCAAAACTCCTTATCTTTCGTCTCATTGTAAACTTTCGGTAAACTGGCACCAATAACCCTCAAAGCCTCTTCTTGATTTTCTTTCGGCATACTAGCTTTCACTAATAAAACTAAGCAGGAGCAGAGTGATGCTACTCCAGCAATAATTTTTTCATTGTTGGTCCTTCCGGAATTTATAATTTCATCTGTAATCTCGATATAACGATCTCTGATATCACCATACTGATAGGCTTTTTTTCTAAGATCATCTGCACTCATATTATCCCTCTTCTTTTGCTTCATTTTGATATTCTTTCACACCCATCCGAAGTTGCATTATAAACGCCTCTAGAGCCTTTTTTTGATGATCCGCCTTAATACTGTAAGTCATCATATTCAGAACAAGATTTGCCGCTATCGTAAGGGTTATATTTACCTTAACGGCAATATACAAATGTCCAAATTTAGCATTCAAAACATCCGCTAACGATTGCATTATCCTTAAGATGTCGTCTTCGTATTTTTTAAGCTCTTCATCAGAATTATCTTCCATCTTCCTGCTCCTTCTTATCTTTTATCTCTTCATGCAATGCTATCTTTATCTCAGATGCCAAATGATCGATATACTGCATACATTTGTTTTCATCCCAACCCAAGAAAATGATCGCCTGCTCTCCAATCAAATAAAAAAGGATCGCAGAGACATATTCAAATCCCTCCTGAAGAGGTCTTGTTTTTATCCCCTCCAATAGAATACCTTTTATCGCTTTCAATTCGTTATCAACTTGGTGCCGATTTATCATCTATCTCTTCCTTCGTTAAACGAAATTTATGACTCATCCCCTTTTTCAACGTTAGGTAAACATTATTCACCATCTGTTCTCTATATTCCTCTTGGATATTCTGTTCAAGCAATGCCAATATAAAGTTAATCCCTACCAACAAACCAGCATCAACGCGTTTTGCTAAATCCATATGCTTAAAAGTTGTCATCACCTTTAGACCCATCTCATTGATCAGATTTATCATCTCTTCGCTATGCTCATCGAAATTTCTCCATTCACCCATATACCCTCCAAAGGTAATTATTCATTCAAATCCCTTTCACACTGCCTCGTAAACTCTTTAAAAATGTCTTTAGCAGTTTTTCTATCCATAGACTCAACGAGCATAAAAATAAAAACTCTCCTAAGACTATTTATGCAGAGCGAAATATGCTCCCTAGCACACATATCTTCTGTTCTCATCTTAACCAAAACATCATACAAATCCGAACATCCCTTCTCAGTCCTCTCAGCAACCTTATCTAAATCCATACCTACCCCAATAGTTTTCGAATCTCTTTCAAATCCTCAACATCACCCTTAAACATAACCAGCACTATATCTTCATCGCCTTCATCAACACCTCCTATGACTTGCCTCTCTGTTGTCCAACTCTCCATTTTCTTATACAACTGAAACAATCTTTCACACGAAAGATGCCATATAACCTTATCTTCAGGGCATAATCCCTTCGGATGCTTTCCCTCAGCCCAACGTCTATACCTCTCAGATGGTGTTTCTTCTTTACTCATAAAGCCTCCTACAGCTTTCTGTTTATCTCCACTAACTCCGATTTAATCTTCACCAAATACCCCAACACAAATGATAGCAATATACATTCTATCATCTTACCCTCACCCTAATCTTCTCTATCTAATTCACGAACACAACGCTCCATAAATTTCTCCAACACCATATGTCCTAACGCCCTACCCGCCGTATTTTTCAGCAAAAGAACCAACACGTCAGCCATCGCTAAGTTAATCACCGACAACCCATGCGATGCTTCCACTCCTCTATAATCATAGCTCTTGATAGTCTCAAACAGCTTTTCACCCAATCCATCTACAAGTTCACCTATCTTTTCTTCATCCATAAAAACCTCCTTATATTTTTTAGGCTTTTCCGGTAACGGCATCCAAAACTCAAAGCTCTCTATTGTACATCCTTTATTCCTACAGCAATTGCAAGAATAATACCCAACATAATCACTAACCGAGAAAAAAACCTTCTCAACCCCATCTTCTGTAGCTGCCAAAAATGGCTCATCTTTTGGAGGCTTCCTATCTTTTACACTAATCCAATTCATAATGCTCCTTTCTAAAGGTTTTTTTCGGCACTTCGCGCAATAGAGAATTCCACTACCTCCTCCATTGCGCCCAACCGATCATTCCAAAAAAGAATTACTTTCCGGTACCTTTTTTGTTTTTAATGAGAGATCATCTTCAGGCTTGTATTCAAATATATATTCTTTATTTGAAACAATCGTTGAAGCTGTCCAGTCTTGTAACATATACATGTTACCATATCGCAATGCAGTGTATTCCGCATTTAAACGTAGTAAATTGAAGATATCTATTGTCATAAGCTATACCCCTAGCTTGTTATTGTTTTGATTGATTGTAGGGCTTTCTATTGCGTTCTTACGCTGATCTGTTATTTTAGGCTTATATGCATTGATTACATCAAACATTGTCACCTCACCTTTAGTTGCATACTCAATAAGCCTTCCAACCTTCCTCCCGGGCTTTATAACGCCTTTGCTTATCATTTGTATTGTCCTTGGGTGATATTCAATTTGCCTTGCAAGCTTTGTAGCAGATATATGATTCTTTGCTAACCATATCCTTAAATCCATTTCATACCTCTTTTTTTATGATTATTACGGGTTTCGTTCTCTGCCCCATCATTTTTAACCAAACGAGTATTTTATCTCAAACACTATTTTTTTTCGTTTGTGAGTTTTTTTTCGTTTACGAAAATTACGAACATGTGATAAAATGGTTGCATTAACGCGTTGGTCTCTTTGATATTCGTATGAAACAAGACGACAGATTGTAGCAGGCGTGTTAAGTGTATGAGAGTAAAACAAAACAAAGAAAGGATAAAGTTATGAATACAAATAAGCTAAAAGAGTGGATAGCTCAAGAAACGAAAATGTTGAATGAGATGTATCATGATGAGAAAGAGAGCGGGGAATATGCTTTTAATGAAAAGACAAGGCTGTTTTTGAGTGGCCAAGCTAGTATGTTGCAGAAAGTGTTAAATGTATTGAACTATGGAGAAGTGAAATAAGGGCTTCCTAGCCCTTTTTTAAACAAAAAGAAAGGAGAGAGTGTATGTTGTATCAGTTATTTGATTATGACGTGTTAGGGAATGAAGAAGAAGGCTTTGAGATAAACGATGTTTACGCCCATGATCTTTGGGTAACGCTTCAAGGTAATGAAAGTGATAAAGAGATAATACAATTGATTCACAATGGAGATGATATAGAGATTGATCATAATTGCAGTGACGATGAGACGATTGAGTTTGTGTTACGCTGTAATGGTAAACCGGTTGGTCGCTTGAGTGTATTGAGATAAGAGGCTTTGGCCTCTTTTTAAACAAAAAACAAAAGAAGGAATAAGTGTATGATAGCAATAGATCAATATGGGCAATTTCATGAAATAGAGGGTAAATATCCTCGAAAAGAGTTAATGGATTTATTTGGGGTTAAATCTGCACAAAAAATATATGGAGATAATAAAGAAGGGAATGCAGATCACAGAGGATATGTGATTTCGGGTTTGTGGTTAATTTTATATAAACTTGAGCCTGTTGTATTGAAATAAACACAAGCCCTGGAAACAGGGCTTAAAACAAAAGAGGGATTATGAAGATAAAAGAATGGAATGAGTTTATGGATACAGTGTTATATGAAGCAGAGTTTTTAGGTATTAAGTATGAAGTGAAACCGGATGATTTAGATTTTTTCTATGAGTTTGAAAATGAAAAAACAGCATTAATGAAGTTTGCGAATGAAGAAGAAAAGCAAACTTACATGAACAAGTTTTTGAATGGAGAGTTAATAGCGGTTGGCGTTGTGAAATATACAAAATGTCAATGTTGCGAAGAATGGGTATATTCAGACTCTGTATGGGGATACCATGTGAGTGATCCGGAAGAAGCGTTGAAGTTATATTTGAGTCGATAAACACAAGCCCTCGAAAGAGGGCTTAAAACAAAAGAGGGATTATGAAGATAAAAGAATGGAATGAGTTTATGGATTTGGGGTTAGAGGGAATATACAAAGGTGCAAATGAGAAAGTGCAGGAATGTTATGACCTGTATTGTGAGACATAAGATGAACACTATTTGAGATTATCGAATAGTTATAAGGGTTGTGCATTTGGTGCAATAGTGGAGTTATTTAGGCGTAGAGGAGAAGAGATAAAGAAAGCGTTAAACAAAAGGAATGTATCATGAATAAAGAATTATCTAGAGATTATTATAACGCTATAATGAATATTATAAGAGATGGTCAGTTAGAGGCTAAAAAAGCGATATATCGTGCAGTGAATGAGTTTTTGGAGAAGGGGGAAACATGTACGCAAGATTAAGAAAAGACTTGATAGAGGCGGAGGAATATCCGCCTTTGTTGAACTGCAAGAAACAAGAACTGACTAAAATATATGAATGGTATAACTTAAATTGGTCATTTGAGTGTTGGCAACCGGAAGCTTTGGATAATGAGGAGTTTAATTTACTATTAATAGATAAAGAGAACACATTGTTTTACGCAAGATCAATAGACTTTGAATTTGAGGAGGAATAATCCTATGGACATTGAAAAGCTAAAAGAGAAGTTAAATATATATTTAAACAGCAATATTGAGACGATGGAATGGGCGATAAAAAGCAAAAAACCTGTGCTTGTGGAAAATTATTTTAAAGGTATTTGCGGGGGTTTGAATTTAGCCCTATGTTTGATTAAAGAATTGGAGGAAGAATAAAATGTTTCCCTTTAGAGATGAACAGTTAGAAAAGATTCTGGCGGATAATCAGGTTAAGCTTGAGAAGTATCTCGACGAATTGAATGAATTATCTAAAGACATTAAGCAATTGGAGCGGGTTCTTAGTCATTTTGCCGTTTCTGAGCATACAATGTATTTGGATAAAGAAGAAAGTGAATATCTTTATTGGAGTGGCTATAGAATAAATTATTTCAAAGGTAAAGATTATAAAGCGCTGTGTGAATGTAAAAAAGAGATCAGAATTAAGTGTAAAGAATATTTACCGCAATTTTTTAAAGAATGTATGGAGAAAATATGAAAAAGAAAGAATTACCAGACTATTTATATGAGTTAGCAAATGATTATTTGGATTTAGAAAATAAATATAGAGATAAAATCGACTCATATGAATTTTTCTTTATGATGATTCATTTAAGTGTAAACGGAGCATTAACTTGTGCACCAAATGAAATAGTTGGAATAGAAATGATAATGGTAGCAATTCAACAAGGGATAAAGAATAGAAAAGAAGAAAAGAAAAATGAAAAATCTGAATAAGTGCAAAAAGTGTCGTGAGAGCTTGCGCTATGAGGAGCGTTACGATTGTTGGTATTGCTTTAAGTGCAATGAATGGGCGGAATGTCGCTGTAAAGACATCACGTGTTATTATTGTGTAAAAAGGCCTAAGAAGCCTATAAAGAATGTAAAGAAAAATGTTTAAAGTGTTTAGGGTTTTCTGGCTAACTGAGGAATATCTGATAACTTGTGGTTTTTGGTATTTACTTTTGGAGAAACGAATAGGTTATGAAGATAAATGGAAAACTTTGATTAATTTAAACACAAATGTATAAATTAATTTTAAACATGAGGGATCAATGTTTAGTGATTATGAAGAAGATTACTTCGACGCCTACGATGATGATTTTTATTGCTCCGGATGTGAAGGAGAAGAAAATAAGTTAGACGCTTGTCATGAGTTATTTCAAGGGGTGATGAGCGTATTGTATTGCAAGGGTTGTTTCGATGCTGTGCAACTCGAAGGGTATATCGAAAGGCTATGCGATATACTTAATTTACCGTTTCCGCAAGGGGAACTACAGATTAAGAATGCTAAAGAAGAATTACCGTATTTAGCACCTTGGTTTGATTTTACGAAAAAACATTTAAAAAGGGATCAAGTATTATGAATCAATTAACAACAATAGGTAATGATAATTCATTGATTGAGTTAGAGAATACTCAAAAAATGTGTGAAAGGCTTATGAAAAGCCCGCATTATGCCAAGATGGGTCCGGACGGTATTTTTGCTATTATAAGTAAAAGCAAAAGTTTGGGGATTGATCCATTTGACGGCCTTAATGGTTCTTTGTATTACGTAAAAGGCAAAGTTGGAATGCCAGCAGAGACTATGTGTGCAATGATAAGGGCTAAAGGACATTCGATACAACGTGATCCTAAGAGCAATGATAGTATTTGTATTTTGCATGGCCGTAGGGCTGATAATGGGGATACATGGACAACAAGCTTTTCGGTTGAAGATGCTAAAAGGGCTGGATTGATCCAAAATGGAGGCTCTTATGATAAGTACCTACCGGCGATGCTGTATAATCGTGCATTATCTTTCCTAGCGAGACAACTATTTGCGGATATTGTGAAAGGGGCTGGATATGGCTTAGATGAGCTTAAAGAGATTGCGGGCAATCAGAGCAAAATTGAGCAACTACCTCAACAATCGGTTGAATACGTAGTGGAAGCTCCGGTCATTAAAGAGACAATCACGGAAGAGAAAGCCAAGGAATTAGAAGCGTTATTAGCGGAATGTGACCCTAAGTACTATGAAGCTGTGCTGACGGGTTTAAAGAAGCTTCCACAGCCTTTTAACAGCATTCGAGAGATCACTATGGATTTATACGAAAAGATCAAACTCGCAGCTATCAAAAAGAAGTCTGAATATCAGCAGCGTATGAGAGAAGATTTATTTGAAGATGCCCAAATTAAGGAAGGTTAATATGTCAGCAGTATTAAGATATGTAGATTTAGAGCAAGGTTCATCGGAATGGTTAGAATATCGAAAGAATAAAATCGGTTCTAGCGATGCAAGAGTTATCATGGGGGAATGTCCCTGGTCGACTCCTTATAAACTCTGGCTAGAAAAATTATCGTTGGCAGAATCAAAAAAAGCTAACGCTCAAATGCAAAGAGGAATTAAACTTGAAGATCAAGCACGTTTAAGTTTCTTTTTAGAAACAGGAATTCAGATGACGCCAAAAGTTATTTTGCATCCTGAATATGAATGGATGATGGCTTCATTGGATGGAATAGATGAATCTGGAAGATATGCTTTAGAACTAAAATGTCCAGGATATGAAGATCACCTAAAAGCGCTTAATGGAAAGATTCCAGAAAAATATTATTCACAACCACAGCATAGCTATGAGTGTGGAAAAGGAAGTATAGAAAAAGTCTTTTATTATTCTTTTGATGGAGAAAAAGGAGTAATACTGGAACCGACTAGGGACAATGATTATATCCAGGAAATGCTTATCAAAGAAAAAGACTTTTACAAGTGTATGACGGAAGTGATTCCGCCAGCCATGAATGATAAGGACTATGACGACCGTAAAGATGATCTTTTTCTACAAGCAGCGGAGGAATGGAAAGTCATTTACGATAAGCTCAAAGAATATGAAGGGCTTGAAGATGAGAGCCGGCAGCATTTGATAGCGTTGGCACAAAATAGATCATGCCTTGGTGGAGGCATACGGATGACAAAGTCTATCAGAAAAGGAAATGTAGATTATTCTGCAATTCCGGAATTAAAGGGAGTAAATCTAGATATGTATCGTAAAAAATCTTCAGAGTTTTGGAGATTTTCAAAGACTTAAAGATTTCCAAGCGCGGAACGTGTATGGCATCTCCGTTAACTGCCCGTTCAGTTTGATGGTACCGGGTCGTTAAATTATAGGAGTTAGGTAGATCATCTACACTATGATAGGAGTACCATTAGGTAGCCTGCAACCTGGTAGCTACAAAGCAGGCATTATTTTGTTTTGTGTCCTTTTTTTGTTTGCCCCCCTTGAGTGGGGGGTTTTTTAAATGGCAAATGATGTGAAAAAAGATATAACGTTCGAAGAACGACAACTGATAGAAAAATATTTAAACGAAGGATTAAGTATCCACAAAATTGGACGGTTAATAAACCGAAGCATTTCAACGGTCTGTGTTGAGATAAGAAAAAATTGCGAAGAAGACGGAAGTTATATTAGTGAAAAAGCACACGAAAAAAAATATAAACGCATGCAAAACAGAAATAATGTTCCTACTGTTTACTTATTAAATAAAAAATTAGAAATGATGAATGAACATTTAAATATCATTTTGGAGACACTCCAGAAAATTCAAGAAAAGATTTAGAAAAATGGAAGAGAAAATCGATAAGCGATTAATCCGTGGACGAAAGCAAGCTCCTGGACTATCATTTGAGGAACGAAAAACTATTGAAAAGTTTTTGAAAGAAAAATGGAGTTGTTCTGCTATAGGAAAATCTCTTGGACGTGGGAAAAATACAATTGTAACAGAAGTTAGACGTGCCAGTATCAACGGAAAATATTCCGCTAAAATAGGGCAGCGATTAACAGAGAAAAGAAAAAGAGAAGGCTATGAAAAAATGGTAAACCATCCTAACCGAAAAAGATTTGTGAAAGGAGGAATAAACGTTATAACTTTGAATAAGAGAATTGAAAACCTAGAAAATCAATTAGAGATTATCATTGATTTTCTTAAAGAAAATATGAGAGGCAGTTAATGGAAAAAACAAAGAACTATAAGATATTTGAACACTTAGAATGCAATCGAAAGATCGATGAAAATGCTTTAAAGAAACTAATGGAGTCTATCCAAAGTCGAAATTTGCTGGCTTTTAGACCCATATCCGTTAACGATAAGATGCAAGTTATAGATGGACAACATCGATTAGAAGCAGCAAGACGACTCAATTTAGAAATTTATTATGAAGTGCAAAAAGATCTTAAAGTGAGTGATATCATTTTGTTGAACAATAACCAGAAACAATGGAAATTGGATGATTACCTAAATTACTGGTGCGAAAATGGTAATGATGAATATTTGAAACTAAAGAGATATCTTGAAGAGACGCATTTAAAGATTAACTTAGCGTTAAAATTATTGAATGGAAATACTGGGCAAACTGGCCCTCGATTTCGTTCTGGTAAATTTGTATTTCCTGATGAAAAGAATATGGAAGAAATAAAAGGAGTAATGGATAATATAATTCTTATTAAAGATTATATTAAGAAAAAGTTACCTTCTATAGCTTTTATTACGAAAACCAGTAATTTTACCACAGCTTTAGTTGAGTTCTTAAACATTAAAAGTAATGATTTCGAAACATTTTTTAAGAAGTTTCAATTTAAGCTGGATTTATTAAGGCCTTGCTCTAGAAAGATAGATTACTACCTTATCTTTAGAGAAATAAATAACTGGAGAAAACGACATATTGAAATTGAAGAAGAAGAAAAATCTGATGAAAAGATCCCTCCATTGGGAAGAGTTACAAAAGCAAGAGCACAATCACTCTTTGATAGGTTATAGAATATGGTCTATAATTTTAGAAAATGGGCAATGAAAAATCTATATAATTCGGAGGAAGATATGAAATTCGTTAACAAAAAATTTAATCTAAATGTTTGCCATGTATATGCAGATGGAAAAGGGGAAAATACTCAGGTTTATGTCCGTTATTTTGGTTATGAAAGTACCAACCTGGAATATTTTACTATTCCGGAAGCGAAAGACTTTATGAAATGTTTGGAAGAAGCGATCATCGATGCGGAAAGAAGAGAAAAAATGGTTGAAAAGGAGGAGGAAGAATGAAAGATCTATACGATTTCATAAAATCTTTTGATATGCATACAATTATAGTCGTGGGAATCGCTTTTTGGTTTATCCAAGGAAGTATAAAGGAAGTAGATCAAAAAGTTAATAATCTGAGTGAAAGAGTCGCTAGAATCGAGGGGATCTTAATCACAAAAGATTTCTGTGCAGTAAGTAAAGAACTCAATGAATGAAATAATTATTTTACAGGAATAAGAAAGTGAAAAAAAGAGATCTTGAAATCGGGGATGTTGTACAATTAAAGCCCGATTATGGCAATGGGTTTGGGGGAATGCTCGTAGTGGTGACAGAACCTAAAGAATTTGGCTGCCAAGGCTATTTGATGGCATATCATTCAGTAAATGCAGTAACATGGAAAGGAAAGGCTTATTTAAGGCCTAGCTGGGCAGATATGGAATATGTAGGGAAATTACATTGGCTGGAGGCAGATGGATCAGATACAGAAGTTGACTAGAGAAGATAAATTAAAGTGGTGGGGAGAAGGAGAATGGCTGGATGAACAAGACGAAGTAGACTTTGTTTATAGGGGCTATGATTGCAAAATACTTCGTATGAAGGGATATGATGGAAAACGTCATGATGGCTCTATTCATGTATGGGGTGGCTATCTTTGTGGTTATGTAAAAATCCCAAAAGATCATCCTTTGTATGGAAAGAATATTTTTGAATCTCATTATGATTTCGATGTTCATGGTGGCGCAACATTTTCTCAGATACCCACATGGGATGATAATTTTTGGATTGGGTTTGATTGCGCTCATTCTTACGATATTGTTCCCTCTATGGAATATTTGGAAAAGCATGAACCGGCTCTTATAAAAATAAAAAAAGAAAACGAGGAGTTATTTAAGTTACTTAATTTAGAACGAAATTCTATATTTGATAAAACCTACAGGAATATGAATTTTGCAATTGAAGAATGCAAACGGCTTGTGGATCAAATTTCAAAAATCAAAAAGGAAGGTTAATATGAACTGGTTACAAGTAATTTGTAGTGTGATTACCATTTTAGGTGGTATGTGGACAATGCTAAAATTCCTTTTAAAGGATATGAATAAGCAATTAATTGATCTTGAAAAAGAGCAGGAATTGTTTAGAAAAGAAATTAAAGAAATAAATTGGAAAATAGATAGATCTTTTTCTGAAACTAATAATAGAATGGATGGCCTTTACCATGTGTTATTAAATCGCACATGTGGTAAAAATATACCAGAGGAGCTTAAATAATGATGGCAGTAATAGGATTTTTTATAATGCTACTTTTAGTGGTTTATCATGGACTCAATCTTGACTTTTGATGATTTTATCAATTAAATCATTTTGTTCTGTAGTAGCCTTTAGAGTTTGATTGAAGTTTTCCATTCGTGCAGTCCAATATGGAGGATCGTTTTTCCATACTTTAGCATGTCTTGCAATCTCTACAGCTTCTTTTGTCAATGTTGGACTAGAATAAAGAGTTGACATTTCCTTTAAGTAGTTTTTCCTAAAAGAACTTAAAAGATAAGCGGAAGCTGAAGAGCTAGGACTAAATACGGCATGAGCGATTTTTAAATCGGAAGTGAAGTCTGCTAAAACATCTTGAGGAATGCCAGACGTATAGATTTTTGTAGCATTTTCTGAAATGAATTTATCTAGATTGGAAGCCTGTTCAAATTTTTTCCAGTTATCACCAGCTAAATATTTTACAAATTGGTTTTGCTTTAGAGGCTCTATTTTCCCTCTTATCATTCCAGGAATATAATTTATGGAGGCTTTATCAAAAACATTTCGAAGTTCGGAATCAAGTTTTTTTCTCTTTATAAATCCAATTAATTCTTTACCTTTTTTATTTTGGCCAAATTCGTTTTCGAATTGCTTAAATTTTTCTATACTATTTAATTCATTTGCCAATTGTTCCGGTGTAGTTTCTGAATTGATTTTCCATTTTTTAAATTTTGCTTTATCCCCGTAAAAAAGTTTTGCTCCTCTACCAAATTCTTCATTAGCTCTATTATATTGTTGAATTGCGTAAGGAAAGGTATTTTTATATTCTTCATTAAAAACATTTTTTATGACCGATCTAGTGGGCTTTAATAAGTTGATAACATGAGGATTATCCCATTCGAGTTTATCATTCAAAGAACGAATTGTAGCCACAATATTGTTAGGATAAACCAATGCATCTTCTTTAAATTTTATCTTTCCATTTTCATCAACGATTATATTTTCTGCTTCTTTTCCAAATAATTTTTTTACAGCTAATTCGGCCTTACGTTTTTCTTCAGCGGTTGTTTTTTTTGCTCCTGCCTGCCTTCCTTTTGCTTGCATCAACCTTTTTTGTCCAGGAGCTGCTCCCAATTCTTGCTGAGATTGTTTCGTTAAAATTTCTTCTGCTGTACCCATTGGAAAGGTAATTCCTTCCAATTCAGGTCTTCCTTTTTCAGTAGGTGTAGAAACCTTTGGCTGTATTCTTTCTTTAAAGCCTTGTGCAACTCCTTTTGTGGCTGTTTCAGCAGATGTAGGAACTAGGGATAAAGAAACCTGTCTGATAACTTTATTTAAAGAGTCTTCTATTTTTTTGACTGATTTTTGAGATAAAGGGGGAGCTTTAGAAAAATAATTTTCTGATTCGATGTAATAGTTTTTAGCTTTATCAACAATAGCCTGTTCTGCTGGATTTATCACAGATTCTTTTAGCTTTTGAGCTACAGCCCCCGCCGATTCGAATTCGGTAGCACCTTGGGAATCTAACAAGAATTCTCCATATAAAGATCCCCATCTTTCTGCTGATTCATTTCGAAATTTTTGTGCAGCTCTAGCCGTTAATTTGTTTTTAGCGATAGAATTTTCTACAGATTGGACAAAAGGACTATCTGAAATGGTTCCAATACTTACGGGGATATTATTTTCAGAAGCAATTTTTAGATATGGTTGAATTTCATTAAATCTTTCCTGAGTCTTGACCGCAGTTTCGGCCATTTGAGTAGGAGTTTTTGGAATACTCTTTATATATTCTTTTGCTTTTTGATAAGCTCCCATTCCGCCAAAAAATAAAAAATCTGAAGCTATTCTTCCAGGAACTCCGAATAAACTTTCTGCAAGTTCGCCTAAAGAAGCAGAAGTAAAACTTAGAGGAATCAATTTGCCGTAATCTTTCAAATGTTCTTTGGCTGAAGTTTCTATAATTCCTGGAGGAGGAGCACCGCGGGTTATTTCCATCCCTTGCCTTATTCCGGTCAAAAGACCAAAGGCATTGCGTATGATATTTTCCTCAACATTTTTTGGTTCTGTTTCGATTCCAAAAGCTCGGTAAGGCAATGTTAATAATCCTGTTGTAAATCCTTCTTTTCCGAAAACGGTTTCCTGAGCTTTTTGAGAATATTTTTGAATAGCTTCTTTATCAAAATCAGGGACATCTAAACCTAATTCTTTTTGCTCTCGATTTGATTCCTCAAGATCATTGATTACATTATCAATGGCCGCAGGAAAAGTTAAATCAGCTAATACAGCAGGTACTCCAGCAGGTGAAGTAAAGGCTAAACCCCTCATTCCGCCAATAGTTGCTTGCATCAAATCACGAGTTAAAGAATGTTCAGCTTGTGGTTCAGGCATATCGATATTTGGATCGGAAATAGCATAAATTCCAAATGGATCTTGGGTAGATTGTTGAGTTTTAGAAATATTATCTTCAGGTTCAGAAATAGCATATTGAGAAAAAGGATCATTATTCATAGTACTTTAGCTTTTAATGCTTTAAATTCCTCTACTTTTTCTGGAGGCACATTCAATAATCTTCCATCGGGTGCTCTCATTAAGGTAAGTCCACTACCTGAATCCTTCATTGCTTTTGCTAATGAATGTTCGATTTCGTCTCCATATTCCTCATCAAATCTTTGATCGACCAATCCTTCAAAATTCAAAGGCCTTAAACCATTATTTTCTTTTATAATTTGATCTGCAACTTTTTGTTTATTAATTCTTAAACGATCCATTTCTTCATTAAATTCTAGGATAGCCATATTTACTTCATTACTTTTTCCTAATGAAATCGTTTTTCCTAATGAAACTGCGAGATCTCTATCAGAAAGACGAACCCCGTAAATATCTTTATTTCCTTCTAACAAGGAAGGAATTGAAGCTTCTATAATAGCACCTTGTGGAGATAATGCAATATTTTCTAGCGGCGTATCTTTATAAGCTGTTTTAAAATAATTCTGTAATGTTAATGCTCCAGTCTTTGTTTTCTTCAAAGCCTCTTTTGATTTTTCGATTACCCCTAGTCTATTTTTAGATATATCTGCTTTTTCTCTAAGTTTTTTAGCATAATCTTCTGAGAGTCCATGAACTTTAAGATTATAATCGCGTTCCGCTATATCTTGAGTTTGTTTAAATTTCTTTTCTTCTCTTGCGGCTTTTTCTTCGGCTAATTTTTGCTTTTGTTGAAATTCTTCTTCATGGCGAATCTGTGCGGCAGCTTGGGTATGTTTCAAAGAAATATATCTTTTTTGCTCAGGAGTAAATTCTTTTAATGGTTGTTCAGTCGTTGAAATGGGTTCTTCTCCGATTAATCCAGCTCTTGGAAAATTTCTAGTAGTTTTTTGTTCTCCCAAAAGACTTTGTTTGGCTTCTAATGATGGAGGTAATAATCCTAGAGTTCTCAATGTCTCTTCTTCAGCCTGCTGTTTCAATCCTTGTTCAAGTAAAATTTCTCTAGCTTTTGGACTAGTAACCCCTGAAAGATCAATTCCCAAAGATTGTAAAGATCTATTTTCTTGATTGAGAAGATTTTGCTGACGCGCCCTTTCTTGTTCTTGTTGTCTATTTTGGAGTAATAATCCCATTGCTTGCGGAAGAGATTGCCCCAATCCAGAAGCAAATGCTTCGGCAGAAGAAGGTCTTTGCTGTGGTGCTCTTACTACTTGAACCATATTTTACCTATATCCTGTTGCTCCTGGTCTAATTGATGATCTTGATCCTGGGATCGCGCCGGCTCCGGCGGTCGCTGCCGTAGCTGCGATTGCTGGTGCAATTCCGGCTGGACCCATAGCAAGTAATGGCAATAAGCCAAGGGCAGTTCCTGCTCCTCCAAGTAAAGAATCATACCAATGTGACTTCTGAGGTTTCTCTGCCAGAATATTTTCGAATGGTCTTTGCTGAAGAAGATTTTGAGAATTCTGTAAAAGACTTTGTACAGCTTGATTTCTATATCCGGCCCGCTGTGCGCCTAGATTTTGAGCTAACTCTTGAGCCGCTCCGGCTGTGGCTCCTTGAAAAGCAGATGAATCTCTAGCTCCAAATTGCGAAAATCGATTAGCGATATTCCCTAAAAGTTTATCGAAAGAAGCATAAGAAGGAGCTTCGATCTCTTCAAAGATTCCCTGATCTCCAGATGCTAAGCGAGAAAGCCAATCGGTTGCTCCTGGAGCACCAGCACTAAAACCAGAAGCCAATTGTTGCAATACTTGAAACATCTCAGGAGTAAGATTTGGAAACTGACCCGAAGAATATCCTTTAAATTTAGGTAATTGCCCATAGCCGGCAGTATTATATGGAGTCTGGTTGTAACCAGTAGGTCCAGCATTGAAGGTCATAATATTATCTCCTATTTTAAAATATATTCTAGCACAATGATTCCGGAATAAGAAGTCCAATTTGCAGAAGTCGTTATGATTTCAATGTTCCCCGTGGAAATATTTACTCTTAAATAAGGGGCATCATTAGCAGTAGATTGATCCCAGGGAGTAAAAGCTACTGCAATTCCTGAAGATTGTGCAACACCTTTTATATTAACGAATTGAGTATTAGGACTATTAATGAAGTCTATTCCTGTAGGAATTGTGGCTGTTCCGCTACTAGGTAAGGCTGCGATGGTATAGACTTGTCTTAGAGCAATCTGGCGATTTGTCTGTAATCCGTTATTAAGCCAATTCTGTCCTGTATTGGTCGGAACATTCTCATAGAGACCGATCTCTCTAAAATTGGTGGCTTGTGCAATGTCAAAATACATCTTTGTGAGAACGAACTGAAGCTGTAAGGGATCTAAAGGGAAATGCCTGGTAGTAACCAAAAATGCTTGTCTTGGAGGATTAAAAGTCATGCGAGTATTGGTCCTGGGTAAAGATCGATTGCTATTGCGTGAAGGGTAATATCTGAGCTGTTGATATTGTTATCCCTCATTTGGGCATCATTCATCATGAATCCAAATTGAACGGAATCACCATTAAAGGAGTTGGAAGACCTATGCCATACCTGACTTGGAGATCCTGGATAAATGGTATCGGGTTCCTTAGTAGTGATGATGATATCGGTAAATTCAGGATATGAAGATACCAAGGGATCTGAAGCTGCATTAGAACTATCTTGCCCAACAAAGATTTGGGCTTCTAACTGACCTTTATCAGTAGTACTGAAAAGATATCTTTGTGTTCCTATCCTAGCCTTTCTAGACTGATCCCAAGCAACTGGAAACTGTTTAGATTGAAGTTGGATATTACTAAGTCTACGATAGACTCCTCCGCCAATATAAGTCCCCGTAGGGGGATTTGGAAACTGTTCTGTAGACAAGACTAGATTAAAGATATTCCGATCGGAAGTATTCGTTTCGTCAGTGGAAATTAAGAAGATCAATCCATTGATATTGGTAACTCCAAGGCATCCTGAAATTTCAATATAGTCACCATCATTTAGACAGTGGTTTGGACTTGTTATAGTTATGGTTGTTCCAGATATAGTGATGCCCTGAATGAATTGGGAATTGTCTTCATAGAGGGTATCCATATTTCTTTGAAGAACAAAACCTTGCTGATTTCCACCTATAAGAATTGGGTATTTTCTAGAGATCGATCCAAAGTTCCAAGGTTGATCCCAAGATGCCCAAGTTGGGAATGTTAATCCTACAGTTGCCCATGTCAGACTAGACGATCTTCTGAATGTTCCGTAATGGGTAAAGTTTTCAATGAATATTGCCCAAGTATTATTCCGATAATTGAAAACCAAAGTCTTCGTAGGGAAAAGCCAAGCCGATGTTTCATTGGAAGGATATGTGAAATAGATCAATTCGTTTCTGAAATCTCTAATGGCTGTGACTCTTTGATCCCCATTATTTGTGGAAGTGATATCAAAGATCTGATCTAGAATTGGGAGATCGATCCTTTGATTAGATTCTGATGTTGCCATCGTCAAACCATAAGGACCTATCGTTACAAAACCAACATCTAAAGCGACTCCTGAGAAAGTACTTTCAGCCCCTAATTCTGGGGATATAGTCTGGAAAACGAACGGTAGAACATCATCTCCGGTAGAGATGAATTTTAAAGGTTGATTCTCAAATTGTACGATTAATAAATCTTTATTTTCTGCTGTCGATATAATCTCATAAGGAATTGGTGCATTTATAAAACCACCTTCACCAGCTCCTGACACTTGATAATAAGCTGTTATATCAAATGTTTGATTGGCGGGAGTTGGATTGGAATAATACGCTGTTCCATCATGGCTATATAGGGCTTGGTTTTGGATATATTGAGCATTCCCATTAGATTGTTGAATGTATGTAGCCATGAAAATAAGTCGATCTTTAAAGGGAATGATTATTTTTGCTCCTACAAGATAATAGGGATGAGGATTAGTTACGGAATTATAAACACTTAAAGGAGGAGAAAAGTTTACCCATCCCTTAACATTTGATGAAGCAATTGGATCTCCATCATACCAACGAATTCCATCTTGGCCTGGAAGTCCATTAGTGAGCATGAAAGCTAAACCAGTACTAGAAACCGTCTGATTCCCTGTGAATGTTATAACGTAATTTCCTGAAGCTGCACCTGTAGCATTGGTCACAGTCCCTGAAAGTCCATTAATAGTAACTCCACCTCCTCCCCATTCATTAAAATAGAGAACGTCACCATCAACTAAGGTTGTGAAATTAGAAACACCATTTTTTAAATTCATGGTGATATTTGGTGTTCCTGAACCTGAAGTATAAGAGGCACTCAAAAAATGAAGTCCAGGATTAGCATTTGTAACCCACATTGCCCCCTGATAGTTTGTCGACCAGAATTGTTGATAGTTCTGTCCATTCCAAGTAAAAGGAACCGAAGATGATTTATAGAAAGTTACATCATAAAAGGGACCATTTCCTTGAGTGAATTGATAGCTATATTTGGTATCGAAAGCGACAAGAATTGGAAAATTAGTCCCACCCGCGGCCGCACTAGCTGGAGGTTGAACGAAATCCTCTAGACCCATCACAGGAAGAGTTGGATAATAACTTAATGTTACAGTAACAGCGGCAGGACCGGTAACAGCAGTTCCTGTGATGGTTAAAACCCCTGTAGAATAGTTTATAGTGGCACTTGAAATGGAACCTGCTCCTACTACCGTCATCGTTCCAGTACCTGCGATATCTGTCAATGATTGGCTTATGGGAGCACCAAAAGCTATTGTAATATTAGAAACATTTCCTGGAATAATCGAGGCAGTTGGCTCAGAAGTATTGATACCTAAACCTGTAAAGATCGCTAACATATTTGTTCCATTTGCGGTAGTATATGTCCCTGCTGATATTGTTGTCAGTTGTCTTTGAAGTCTCCCTAGAAGAGAGGTCCCTCTTTTTTTTTGAATACGACCACGATAAATATACATATTATTGATGACAGGAAAAGCATCGTTATTGATAAGAAATGGCGTTACATTTGTTTCTAGACCATGTTGGATGTTAGATATATATAATGTCTGTTTCATTGTCCTATCGCCATATAGTAGATTGGAACTAAATTTCCGGCTTCATTTGGTAATCCTGGAGCCAAAGCTTGTGCTGAAAATTGTGTCAAACTAGATTGATTTAAATAAAATCGTGCTGAAAATTGCGGACCAAAAGAAGGTACAAAAAGCGATCCTACAATAGTGTAGAAAGATTTATATGGTATCGGTAATGTAATAATACTAGGAGATAAAGGAAGTCGATTAATCTTAACTTGGCCGAAGTTGAATATTAATCCCCAAGGGCTTTTTATTCCCCTTCCATTAACTGTTTCCATATCGAATGGAAGATGTGTAAGTAACTTAACAAGACTGGCATTCTGATAATATAGATCTGCAATCTGATTTGATGGATTTTGAAATTTAGGATAAAGAGCACCAACTTGATTTGCCAGCAAAGGATCTTGATCTACGACATATGGAAAGGTCACCTTCTTATGGAAACCGTTTGCAAGAGACGCTGAAGAATAATTTCCTAGACCGCTTGAAGGTATATAAGCGGTATATCCGGTAGCATCTACTCCATTTAGAGAAAAGTTATTTTCATCGATTACGGTAATGGTATAAGTAGGTCCATTTGTGATGAGTTCTTGCATACCCGTCACAATCTGAGGAGGGGAATTGTTTAAACTTTGAAAGGTAACCATATCTCCTGTAAAAAGGGTATGGATAGGGCTTGTAACGATGCATGGGTTTGTTTGTTGGATATTTGTGATTACTCCAACGAAAGGTACATGATCCTGATTGAAAGTCGTATTTAGACTTCCAAAATTCATGAAGAAATCATCCTGGTTATCTTTTGGAAGATCTGGAGGTTGTGGAACACCAGGATTATAAGACATTATTTACCTATCACAAGAAAGTAAGAACTAACATTTGTCGAGTAAGTCATTTGTGTTTGGGTGATATTTGTAATTGCTGGGAATTGTTGCCCAACAAGCAATATGCTTTGTAGAGTGATCATTCCAGTAACAATGACTGGAGGTGAATTTATGAATGGCACTTGAAATGTTATAGTTCCAGGATTTGCCGCCGATACTGTTCCAAAATTAAAGATCAATCCCCATGGGCTTTGAAAGCCATATCCGGTAGCTCCTGGAGTTGATGTAACAATAGGGAGTCCTGTAAGCTGAACTAATTCTGGATAGCTTGTGCTATTGTTGTTTTGATAAAAAAGTTCATGGGTGCTTCCGGAAGTTTTAATATAAAGAGATGATTGTGGTGCCGTAAGTAGGATCAGAAATATCGGCTGGAAATTGTATTTGAGTATGGAGACCTGGATTATTTCCTGATGTAAAGGGCTGATGATTCACTGAGAAGTCTGTATTTAAGATCCCAAAGTTTGCTAAAAATTGTGCTTGAGATTGTGTAGGATCATCCGTTGCTTGAGGAATAGAAGCATTGTAGGTCATAAGTTATCCTTATTTTTTATGCATCTTCCGTAACGTGATGGCAAGATTTGCTCTTTTCTTCATTGTTGAAGAAGATTTCTTAGAATGAGCAGCTTTTTCTAGTTTCATTTTAGGAATATTTTTCCCTTTCTTCGTATGAAGTGCAGATCTAAGTGCTCCGGGATGTCTTATGGCTCCCTGAATCCATTTCTTAGCCATGATTTACTCCTAATACTGGGTATATACAAATGGGTTTAGTGATGTTTGATTACTATAAATAGTAGGTGTTCTCTGTGTTGCATTTTGCCTTCCTGTGCGTCTTAAAACCATATTCTCTTGTTCTCTAAAAAGAGGTTCATAGAAAGCAAACTGATCCATGTCTCCAGTATCCGAAAGAATCTTTCTTGCGGCCCCTCTTGCTAAATATTCTGACATATATGCAAAAGGAACAGCATTGTTGGTGGCCAGAAACTGAGCAGGCGTGACATAGACATCTCCTTGAATTTTGTAGGCTCTATCTGGAACTGGATAAAGTTTTATTGTGTTATTAAAGAAGAGACAAATTCTCGGACGACCAGCAGAATAGGGAGACACTTGAGTTTCTATGTTATTGGTAGAAGGCACATTTGAATTAAATGTGAAGGTTGCATTCCCTCCAATATAATCAACGGTACCGCAAACGATCGGTGTTGATGGTGGTCCAGAGGGACCGTATTGGAAAGAGGCATCTGTTTGGATGAGGTTTCCATTTCCATCATCAACGATATACATCATATTCAAAGCAGAATCTTGAGCAGTGATATAAACGTAAGGTAGAAGATTCCCTAGATCATCGGTAAATCCTCTAAGAACAGGAACTCGTTGAAATGTGACAGTATAAGGTCCTTGGGTTCCATCACCCATCAATGGAAATTCATTATCCACAAATTCAGGATAGATATTGTAGAATTGATCGTTAAACATGTAGAAGCCGATCTGTACGCCATCGCAATAGATCGGCTCCCTTAAGATCTGATATTGTTTATAAGGAAATTGATAGATAAAGATGTTAGGAATTGTTTCAAAAGTATATTGCCTTTTTAGTTCAAACAACTGGATACGTTCTGGCATATCAAAAGTATAAAACCGATTGATATAATCCACGATTGTTTCCGAGGATATCGATTGATCAGAAGGACTTTTGATGATCCTTCTGACCCATGTGATAATATCCAATAAATTATTTCCAGCTGTTGGAACTGTTATGGTCATGCAAATGCTCCAATTGGTCTAAATTTGCCTCTATAATGTGTAGCGATTGGTTTCAGAAGATGAGTAAACTGATCTGATTTCCAATCTCTAGAATCTCTTTCGATGTAATCGAATTTGTGATACTTCATCACATTTTCAAGATGGATAGCGATCATGCGTGGGACATAAACGGGAACATCACAAGGAACTTCCCAAAGGCAGTCTGGATCTCCAGGATATTTAGAGTACCAGAATTGAACAGGTTCTCCGCTCATTTCAAAGTTTTCAAAGACTCCTTTTACGTATTCCCAATCATGGGCATGCTGCTTTTCTAACTTCTCAGGAAGCTTTCCCACAGGTGCTAGCTTTCTTTTTGGTTCGATGTAATGTGCTCCTTCCATTTTAGCGATCTCTTTTTTCGATAATTTCACTTCTTCTATCGGTGCTTCGGGTGTTTTATTGATTTCATCTACTGTCAATGAACTCATTTCTTTTTGTTGATTAATGACGCTTTTTACGAGATCCTCTTTATTCTTTTTTTCTTCTTTCATGATTTCCTCACGGTGGTACGTTTAGATAAGTTCCAGGGATTAATAAATCTGGCTCTTCAACATTAGATGTCAAAGTTCCATAGTTTTGATCGCCTACAGGTAATACTTGAGGCTGATCGATGACGACAGGTAGAGAAACGCTTGGAGTGATGAATGTATCGAATTGAGAAGTATCGATATTTACGGTAATTGTGTCTGAAGTTGTAGCGAGTACAATTCCTGTT
>Ga0335073_10002768_pt1 | contig 24080 bp, 21 predicted proteins | sample Lox_Sample_22_FD_207093 | JGI IMG/M metagenome (GOLD analysis project Ga0335073, IMG submission 207093) | Soil microbial communities from Loxahatchee National Wildlife Refuge, Florida, United States - Lox_Sample_2.2 | ecosystem: Environmental > Terrestrial > Soil > Wetlands | place: USA... | reverse complement strand
TCCTGATCTGGTGGGACTACCTGCTGGCCTCCGAGGTCAAGCCGGTCGTTCCGGGCTTCAAGATCGTGATCCCGAAGGATTCGACCTACGCCTCCTACTACGACCAGGCGATCAGCGCGACCGCGCCGGACCCGGCCGCAGCCCGGCTGTGGGAGGAGTACCTCTACTCGACCACGGGCCAGAACCTGTGGCTGGCCGGCTTCGCCCGCCCGATCGAGCTGCCCTCGCTGGTCTCGGCCGGCACCGTCGACAAGACCGCGTACGCGGAACTGCCCCCGGCCCCGACTGGTTCACTGACGTTCCCGACCGACGCCCAGCAGGCCCAGGCCGAGAACGTCGTCAGCCAGAACTGGGCCTCGCAAGTCGGCTAGCCGATGACGGAAAGCACGACCCGGGCCGCGGTCCCGGAGGCTCTTGCCTCCGGAACCCGGCCCAGCCGGGTCCCTACGTTGCTGCGCGGCGCGCTCAGGTGGCTGGGCGTTGTGCCGTTCGGCGTATACATCGCCCTGGGCCTGATCGCGCCCACGATCGCGATCGCGGTCGCCTCGTTCCAGAACTCCAGCGGCGGGTTCGTGCAGGCCCCCAGCGGGTTCACGTGGAGCAACATCGACACCGCGCTGCACGGCACGTACCTGCTCGGCCTGAAGACCTCCGTCCTGCTGTCGATCGCCACGGCGATCGTGCCGGGGATCTTCGGACTGCTGATCGCGTACGCGATCTACACGGCCAAGCGCGGCAACCTGCTCCGGCAGGTCGTGATCACCGCGTCCGGTGTCTTCGCCAACTTCGGCGGCGTGCCGCTGGCCTTCCTGTTCATCGCGACGCTCAGCACCACCGGCATCGTCACCGGATGGATCAAGGACATCTTCGGCGTCGACATCTGGAACCACGGCTTCACGCTGTACAACGCGTTCGGCGTGTTCTTCGTCTACATGTACTTCCAGATCCCGCTGATGGTCCTGGTCATCCTGCCCGCGCTGGAGGGACTGCGGCCCGCCTGGCGTGAGGCCGCGCAGAACATGGGCGCCGGAACCTGGCAGTACTGGCGCTACGTCGGGGTGCCGGTGCTGATGCCGTCGTTCCTCGGCTGCCTGCTGCTGCTGTTCGGCAGCGCGTTCTCCGCGTACGCGACCGCCGAGGCCCTGTCCGGCGGCACGATCGCGCTGACGCCGATCCAGATCGGGGCGCTGCTGAACGGCAACGTCCTGGCCGGCCAGGAGAACCTGGGCTACGCGCTCGGGCTGATCATGGTCGTCATCATCGCGATCGTGATGATCGCCTACACGATCTTGCAGCGGAGGGCGGCGCGATGGCTGCGGTAGCTGATGTCGCGGCCGGGGCGCAGACCCCGGCCACCAGGCCGGCCACGCGAAGGCGCAGCTACCCGGTCTGGCGGTGGGTGATCCTGCTCCTGGCGGGCGCGTACTTCCTGATCCCGCTTTACGCGGCGCTGCGCTTCGCCGGGCTGAAGGCGTTCCCCGATGTCTTCAAGCAGTCGGGGTTCTTCTCGGCGATCGGGCTGTCGCTGCGGCTGGCCCTGGTCACCACCGTGCTCACGCTGGTGCTCATGGTGCCCACCACCGTCTACGTGCACCTGCGGCTGCCGGGCATCCGGCGGGTCATGGAGGGGATCACGATCCTGCCGATCGTGATCCCGCCGATCGTGCTGATCATCGGCGTGCTGAAGGTGGCGCCCAGCTTCCTGCTGGGTACGCCGTACCTGCTCGGGCTCGTGTACGTGATCCTGGCCATGCCGTTCGCCTACCGTTCGCTCGACGCGGGCCTGCGCGCGTTCGACCTGAAGACGATGGTCGAGGCGTCGAACTCGCTCGGCGCCGGCTGGCTGGTCACGCTGTGGCGGGTGGTGCTCCCGAACATCCGCGCCTCCATGCTCTCGGCCACCGTCTTGACCGTGGCGCTGGTGCTCGGCGAGTTCACCGCGGCCAGCCTGGCGCTCTACGTGAGCTTCCCGGTGTGGATCGTGCAGTTCGAGCAGAACAGCGGCCCGGTGTCGGTCGCCGCGTCGCTCATGGCGCTGTTCGTCACCTGGCTCCTGCTGATGGTCATCGTGGCCGTCGGCGGCCGCAGCGCCCGCAGGCGCGGCGGAGCGCAGGTTGCCCTGTTCACCGTCACGCGCCAGGATTTCAGTCAGACCAGGGGGGAACCCGAATGACCGCGAACACAACGGCGGGCACCGAGGCCGCAGGCGGCGTGGTTCATGCCGCGGGCGGCGACGCGGGCGCGCCGGTCGCGCTCCGCGAGCTCAGCCGTTCCTTCGGCTCCGTGCGAGCGCTTGACGGGCTGTCGCTGGAAATCGCGCCGGGCGAGTTCGTGGCCCTGCTCGGCCCCTCGGGCTGCGGCAAGACCACCGCGCTGCGGATCGTGGCCGGGTTCGAGACCGCCGACTCCGGCTCGGTCACCGTCGACACCAAGGACGTGTCCGCGGTGCCGGCGGCCAAGCGTGACATGGGCATGGTGTTCCAGAGCTACAGCCTGTTCCCCAACATGTCGGCGCTGGACAACGTCGGGTTCGGGCTGCGAATGCGCCAGCTCCGGGCGGGCGAGCGCAGCCGCAAGGCGGGCGCGCTGCTGGACATGGTCGGCCTGTCCGACCACGCGAAGCACTATCCGCACCAGCTGTCCGGCGGCCAGCAGCAGCGCGTCGCGCTGGCCCGGGCGCTGGCCATCGAGCCGCGCGTGCTGCTCCTCGACGAGCCGCTGTCCGCGCTCGACGCCAAGGTGCGGCTGCAGCTGCGCGAGCAGATCCGCTCGCTGCAGCAGCGGCTCGGCACGACCACGCTGTTCGTCACGCACGACCAGGAGGAGGCGCTGTCGATGGCCGACCGGGTCGGCGTCATGCGGGACGGCCGGCTCGAGCAGGTCGCCGTGCCCAGCGAGCTCTACGCCGAGCCGGCCACCGCGTTCGTGGCCGAGTTCGTCGGGGTCATGAACCGCATCCCCGGCCAGCTCGAGGGCGCGGACCAGGTCAGCGTGCTCGGCGTGATCGCCCCGGTGCACGGCAGCACCGCCGCGGGGCTGTCCCGGGACGTCGACGTGCTGGTCCGGCCCGAGACCCTGCGCATCGCGGTACAGGAGGGCGGCAACGGGATCGTGACCGACCGCACCTTCCTCGGCTCGGTGACCAGGGTCAGCGTCCGGCTGTCCGGCGACGTCACGGTCAAGGTGGACCGCGCGACGACCGAGGCCGCGGAGATGCTGCCCGGCGCATCGGTTCAGGTCAGCATGCCGGTGACGCCGGTCCACGTCACCGGGCGCCGGTGACGCCGGACTCCGCGGCCGAGCCGGTCAGCACGGGACGCCGCCGCCTGGTTCCCGGCGAGGCCGGCCCGGGCGGGTACCGCCCGCTGGTCCCCGCCGAAGGCGAGCAGCACGTGGTGCGGGATGACCTGGCGGGCGGCGGCCTGCCCGCCGCCTGGCGCCGCTCGGCCCGGCCGCTGCTGGTCATCGCGCAGCTGTCGGACACCCACGTGATGGACCACCAGTCCCCCGGCCGGGCCGAGCTGATCGACCGCTACTGCGACCCGGACTCGCCGGTGCGCGCCAGCGTCGGCATCATCGGCACCTACCGGGCCCAGGAGCTGTTCACCTACCAGGTGGCCGAGGCCATGGTCCGCGCCGTGCGCGCGGCCGCGGCCGCGGCCCCGGTGTCCGGCGCCCCGATCGACTTCGCCGTGGTCACCGGCGACGCGACCGACAACTGCCAGCGCAACGAGCTGCGCGCCTACATCGATCTCCTCGACGGCGGCCGGGTCCGGCCCGACTCCGGCGACCTGGACCGCTATGAGGGCGTGGCCGGCCCAGAGGTCGCGGACGAGCGGTACTGGCATCCCGAGGGCGGCGAGCCCGACCTGCCCCGGACCCGGTACGGGCTGCCCGAGGTGCCGGGCGTTCTATCCGCGGCCCGCCGGCCGTTCCAGGCGACCGGTCTCGGGCTGCCCTGGTACGCGGTGCACGGCAACCACGACAACATGCTGCAGGGCACCGTGCCCGCGGAGGGCTGGCTGGCCGACTACATGTCCGGCGGGCTGAAGATCGTGACCCCGCCGGACGACATCGACGCGGGCGAGGCGCTGCGCCGGTTCGGGTCGTCGGAGGCCGAGGCCCTGATCGAGCTGGCCCGGGGCACCCAGCTGGCGGTCACGCCGGACCAGGGCCGGATGCCGGTCACCCGCGCCTGGCACGTGCGCGAGCACTTCGCCACCACCGGGCGCCCGGTCGGGCACGGCTACAACCGCCGCAACGTCGACGACGGCACCGCGTACTACGGCTTCGGCCGCGGCGCGGCGCGCTGCCTGGTCCTGGACACCGTGAACGCGCACGGCGGCTGGCAGGGATCGATCGACGAGACCCAGCTCGGCTGGCTGGAGGCCGAGCTCACGGCGGCCGACGCCGCGGCCCGGCCGGTGCTGCTGTTCAGCCACCACCCGCTGGAGACGCTGGTCAACGACACGCGCCCGCCGGGGGCCGGCCGCCGGGTGCTCGCGGCCGAGCTGCGCGACCTGCTGCTTTCCCACCCGTGCGTGGTGGCCTGGATCAACGGGCACACCCACAAGCACACGGTGACCGCGATCCGCGACGACGCGGCGCCCGGCGGGTTCTGGCAGCTGACGACCGCGTCGCACATCGACTGGCCGCAGCAGGCCCGGATCATCGAGCTGCTCGAGACCGACGCCGGCCTCGTCCTGGCCTGCACCGTGATCGACAGCGCGGCCCCGGCCTCGCCCGGCGGCGACCAGATCCACGTCGCCGACCCGGCCGGCCTCGCCGCGCTCGCCCGCGAGCTGGCCGCCAACGACTGGCAGGTCCGGGACCAGATCACGGCCGAGGGCGGCGCGGGCGCCGGCCGCGCCTTCGACCGCAACGTCCTGCTGCCGGTCGACTGGCCGCGGCGGCGCCTCGGCGGCTGACGTACCCGGCTACCTGGCGGCCAGCCGGTCCAGCGGGAACGGCGGCGTCAGCCGCAGATCGGTGTTGCGGTCGGCGGGCGCTCCGGCCCGGCCCGAGTCGGCCCCGATCAGCGGCATGTTGGCCGCGAGCTCCCGGTGCAGGGCGGCCAGGTCGTCGCCGGTGTCCAGAGACCGCGGCCCGGGCGGGGTGTCATGGTCCACCATCGTGCAGACGATGGACAGGTACCCGCCGCCGTCGACCAGCTCGACGATCCGGGTCTGGCACGGCCAGTCGACGATCGCGCAGGTGGTGACCTCCCAGAAGCCGCGTCCGGGCCGGCCCGGGTCGGGGCGGGGAGACACCGCGTTGGTGTGCGTGTGCCCGTTCAGCCACAGCACGACGTTGGGGAAGCGGTGCAACAGGCCGACGACCTCGGCGCCGCCGAGCGCCGGCGCCCCGTCCGGCCCCGGGTGCCCGCCGCGCGCGCTGTCCAGGGTGTCGACCCCGTGGTGCGAGAACACGATGACCAGACGGTCGGCGTGACCGGTGCGCACCTCGCCCCCGTCCGGCCCGCGATAGCTCGAGTGCACCTCGGCGAGCCGGGCCTCGAGCCAGCGCGCCTGGTCGTGGTCGAGGCATCCGGCGGCGCCCCCGGCCAGGCAGGCCGTGTCGAGCGCGATCAGCCGGACCGCTGGCGTGTCGTAGACGTAGTACGCGGTGGCGTCGAGCCGGTTCTGGGCGCTGAACCCGTGCCCGAACGGGTGCGCGCCCGGCCGGAAATGCGCCTCGACGAAGTCGCGCCGGGTGACCGGCCGCCGGCCGGGATCGGCGGTTATCGTCACCGACGGCCCGGCCATGAACGCCTCGGGGTGATCGGTGAACAGCTCGAGCGCGTGATCGTGGTCGAAGCCGGCCGGCAGCCGCAGCGGCTTCTGGTTGCCGGTCAGCGCCGCGGCCAGGCCGGGGGTGATCCGCCCCACGCCCTGGTTCAGCGCCTCGTGGTTGCCGAAGCAGGACAGCCAGGGCAGGCGCAGGCCGCTCGCCGAGAACTCCTCCATGGCCCGCTCCAGCAGCCCCGGGTGGTGCGGGAAGCCGAACTCGCGCCGGAACACGTCCTCGCCGTGCCCGCCGTCGCCGTCGGGCTTCCAGAAGAAATCGTCCGGCCAGTCGGGTGACTGGACGCCGACGTAACCCGGCCCGCCCGAGCCCGGGCGGACCACGCCGCCGTCGAACAGGGCCAGGAAGGCCTGCATCTCGTTCCACTGCGCGTTGTCGATCGCGTCGCCCGTGGTCACCGCGAGCTGCGGCGGCGCCCCGGTGACCGGGCCCCGCACGGCGTTGAGCGTGCGCAGCGTGGCGTCGATCGCGCGGCAGTTGAGCGCCTCCTGGGGACGTTGCACCGGCACGATCTCGGCGTACCTCGGGTCGGCGAAGTACCGGTTCAGGAACTCGAACCGGGTCGGCGACTGGACGTCGGCCAGCTGCAGGTCGGTGACCTGGACCAGGCTGAGCAGCGGCCGTCCGGCCGGCACCCGGGATCCGAGATCAGGCGCCCCCAGGTCGTCGCGCACCAGGTGCGGCTCGCCCTCGATGATCTCGACCGCGCGGTACGGCGCGCTGGCGCCCCGGCGCAGCACCGCGCCGGCCCCGAGGCGGCGGTGCAGCGTGAGCGGAGGAAACGGAGGGAGCGAAGGAAACGGACCGCTCACGCTTCTGCATCCGCCGGGGCGTCGACGGACACCAGCACCGGGTCGGGGCGGATCGTCAGCGAGACCCGGCTGCCCGCCGGCAGCCCGGTGGCGTCGGCGGTGCTCAGCTGGGCCATGATCGTCACGTCACCCAGGTCGACGGTCACCCGGCTGGTCGCGCCCAGGAACGTCGAGGCGATCACGGTGCCGGTCAGCGGGCCGGAAGAGCCGTCGGAGTCCGACGCCATCGTCACCGCCTCCGGGCGCACCAGGGCCGTCACCGGGCCGGGCGGGGTGGACAGATCCACCAGCGGCAGGTCGCGTCCGCGCACGGTCACCGTGGCGCCGCTCACCGTGCCGGGCAGCCGGTTGGTCAGGCCGACGAACTCGGCCACGAACGAGGTTGCCGGGCGCGAGTACACGTCAACCGGCGACGCGAGCTGCTCGATGTGACCGTCCCGCATCACGCCGACCCGGTCCGCGATCGCCAGCGCCTCTTCCTGGTCGTGGGTGACGAACAGCGTCGTGATGCCCACGTCGAGCTGGATCCGGCGGATCTGATCCCGCAACTGCGCCCGGACCTTGGCGTCCAGGGCCGACAGCGGCTCGTCCAGCAGCAGCACCTGGGGCTCGATGGCCAGCGCCCGGGCCAGGGCGACGCGCTGCTGCTGGCCGCCGGAGAGCTGGTGCGGGTACCGGTCCGCCTGCGACGACAGGCCGACCAGCTCCAGCATCTCCATGGCGCGCCGGTCCCGCTGGACGGAGCTCACCCGGCGCAGCCGCAGCCCGAACGAGACGTTCTGGCGCACGGTCATGTGCGGGAACAGCGAGTAGGCCTGAAAGACCATGCCCATGTCCCGCTTGCTGGCAGGCAGCCGGGTGACATCGGTCCCGCCGACCGTGATCGACCCGGCGTCGGCGTCCTCGAGCCCGGCCAGCAGCCGCAGCGTGGTGGTCTTGCCGCAGCCCGACGGGCCGAGCAGCGCGACCAGCTCGCCGGCCTGCACGGTCAGGTCGAGCTCGTCCAGCGCGACCACCGAGCCGTAGCGCCGGCTCAGCCCCAGCATCCGCACCTCGACGGCGGTCCGGGCCGTCGCCGTCTGCCCGTTCTGCGTCTGTGGCGATGTCACGGCCGTCACCTCATCCCGCGCCGCCGGCGGCGCCCAGCGTAAGAAACGATCAACAGAAGTATGAAGACGAAGATCAGCGCGGAAAGCGAGGTGGAGAAGATCACCGAGGCGTTCGGCGTGTTCCGGTCGATGGAGAACAGCTCGACCTGCAGGTTCACGTACAGCAGGGTGTAGGCGATCGTGAACTCGCCGAGGGCCAGCGCGGCGGACAGCAGCAGCGCGTTCAGGATCGCCTGCCACATGTTCGGCGCGATCACCCGGAACATCACGGTGAACCAGCGCGCGCCCAGGCTGCGGGCGGCCTCGGCCAGCGTCTTCACGTCGATGGCGTTCAGCCCCGCCGCCAGCGACCGGTACGCGTAGGGCAGCGCCAGGATCACGTACGCGAAGAACAGCATCAGCGCGGACAGCTCGTAGTGCCTGATCTTGTTGTAGACCGGGGCCAGCCCGACCACCAGGGAGATGGCCGGGATCGTGAGCGGCAGCAGGCAGAGGAACTCAACGGCCGGGCTGATCCACTGCACCCGCAGCCGGATCCAGATCATGGTCGGGACCAGCAGCCCCAGCGTGACGACGCTGGTCAGCACGGCCAGCTCCAGGGTGATCTCGACCGCGCTGAGCAACGGCGGCGGCCCCTGGTAGGACACGATCTGCGACCACGCGCTCGCCGACCAGGTGCCGAGCGTGCTGCCCTCGAACGAGAACCGGAGCATGGCCAGCAGCGGCAGCAGGAAGAACAGCGCGAAGAACGCGAACACCACGTACCGGAACGCGTTCAGCCGCCGGCGCCGCCCGGCCTGCATGCCGCGCGGGCGCCGGGCCGGGACGGCCAACGGCGCGTCGCCGACGGAGGTTACCGCAGCCATCGTGCCGCCCGGCGCTGCAGGAGGGCGTAGCAGGTCATAAGGATGGCAACCATGATGATCATCCCCAGAGCCAGGACGTCGGCCTGGTTCACGTTGCTCAGGCCGACCTCGCTGTTGATCGCGACGTAGATCTGCTGCGGCACGATGTAGGCGATCTGGTTCTCCCAGGCCACGATCGTCGCGAACGCCGAGAGCGCGTTGGCGAACAGCAGCAGCGCCGCGCCGAAGAACGCGGGCGCCAGCAGCGGCCCGCCGACGTACCGCCAGTACTGCCACGTTGAGGCGCCCAGGCTGTCGGAGGCCTCCCGCCACTGCGCCTTCACCCCGTCGATCGCGGGCAGGAACACCAGCACCATGAGCGGGACCTGGAAGTAGGTGTAGATGACCGCGATGCCCCACGGGAAGTCGTAGAACCAGCTCGCGTGGATCAGCAGCCCGACCGGCCCGATCAGCACCACGAACGCGAACGCCAGCGTGACGCCGCCGAACTGGGCCAGCACCCCGGAGACCGCGATGTAGAGCCGGCGCACCGTGCCGTCCGGGTTGCCCGACGCGATCGCGTAGGCCAGGGTCGCGCCCAGCACGGCCCCGAGCACCGACGAGATCAGGCACAGCTCCAGTGACCCGGTGAAGTAGCTGCGCTCGGCCGATTCGAACAGGACCTTGAGACTGGCCAGGTTCAGCCCGCCGGTCGGGGTCTTGAACGCGTCGACCACGATGATCCCGGTCGGCAGCAGCAGGAAGATCGCGACGTAGGCCAGGAACGGCGTGGTGCCGAGCCAGTTAGGCAGGCGAATCCGGCGCCCGGCCCTGACGGGCCGGGCGCCGGTCTGTGCGTTGACAGCCACTATGACCCGCTAGCTGACGGCCTTGGCCCAGTTCGCCGACAGGTAGGTCGCGGCGTTGGTCGCCTGCGACTCGCTGAGGAACACCGGCGTCCCGGACACCGGGGGCAGCTTCGCGGCCGCGCCCGAGTTGATCGAACCGTTGGACGCCATGGCCTGCTGCTCCACCGGCCGGGCGCCGCCCTCCAGCCACAGGTTCTGCCCGCCGTCCGCGGCCTGCGAGTAGAGGAACTCCTCCCACAGCCGGGCGGCCGCGGGGTGCGGCGCGTTCTTGTTGATGGCCTGCGCGTAATAGCCGCCGAGGACCGCGTTCGATGGAATGAACACCTTCCAGTTCGACACGCCGACGTAGCTGGGCAGGTTCAGGTAATCCCAGTTGAACACGACCGGAGTGGTGCCGGCCTTGATCGTGGCGCCGGTCGCCTGCACCGAGTCGAAGTTGCCCTTGGCCTTCAGCTGCTGGAAGAAGGACACGCCCTTGGCGATGCTGGAGGCGCTCCCGCCGTTGGCCAGGCTGGCCATCATGACGCCGTTCAGCGCCGCGTTGGCCTCGGTCGGGTTCCCGTTCAGCGCGACCGCGCCCTTGAACTTCGGGCCGAGCAGCTGGCTCACCGAGGTGATCGTGCCGAACTTGCTCGAGTAGCCGATGGACATGTAGCCGCCGTAGTCCTGGACCCACACCCCGTTCGACGCCTTCTGCGCGGCCGGGATGTCGCTCCAGGTGCTCACCTCGTACGGCGCGAACAGGCTCGTGTTGACCAGGGCCACCGACATGCCGATGTCCAGGACGTCGGGCGCGGCCGCGGTGCCGTTCTCCTGCTTGACCGCGTTGACCTCATCCTGGCTGCTGCCGTCGGGATTGGCGGAATTGATCTTGATTCCGTACTTCTTCTCGAAGGTGCTGATGATCGTGCCGTAATTCGCCCAGGTCGGCGGCAGCGCGATGACGTTCAGCGTGCCTTCCTTCTTGGCCGCGGCGATGAGCTTGCTCATGCCGCCCCCGGCCGCGGCCGAGGTGACCGTGCCCCAGTTGGTGCTGCCGGAGCTTGACGAACCAGAGGAACCAGATGACGAACAACCTGCGGCCAGCAATGCGAGCGCCGCGACCCCGGCGAGCGCAAATCGATGTGGCGATCTCACGCTAATGCCTCCTGTCAGCTTCCCATCGTGGCTGGGGCGCCCAGGAGACCCCGTGCCACGGCAATGTCAGGAAGTGAACGGACCCTCCCCGGCAAACGGCATAGGCCCCAAATGCCTAAAACGTTTAGCATCGGTATGCTGACGCAGCTTCTCCGCAGGTGTCAAGGAACGTTACCGAGTTGACGCCGCCCGTCCATCTGGCGTTTCCCGGCGGGTTGACGGCGCCCGCGAAGCGCTCCGCGGCCAGGGCTGCGGCGGCTGCAGCGAGGCCCGCTGGACCAGCTCAACGTCCGCCGTGTAATCGCCCCCCGGCCCCGGGCGCAGCAGCCGCATCATCAGCGCCCGGCCCATGGCTTCGTGATCAAGGCGAATGGTCGCCAGCGGCGGGTCGAGCAATTCCGACGTCGGCAGGTCGTCGTGGCCGATGACCGAAACCCCGGGCCCGACCGGCAGGGACAGTTCCCTGGCCGCCTTGTAGACCCCATGCGCGGTGTAGTCGGAGTTGGTGATGATCGCGCTGGGCGCGTCGGGTCCTGACAGCAGCTTGGCCGCGGCCAGCTGCACGTCGGAGATCGTGAGCGGCGAGTACATCACCCGGGGCCTGATGCCGAGGGCGCGGGCGTGCCGCCGGAAGTGACGAAGCCGGTCCGGGTCGGCCATGAGATGACGCGGCGCCGACAAGAACGCGACCGAGGTGTGGCCGAGCTTGGCCAGCCGGGCCATCGGCAGCCGCACCGCGGCCGCGTTGTCCGGCCCGACCCGGCTGATGCCGGTGATCCCGTCGGCCGACGCGTTGAGCGCGACCACCGGCGCGCCGGGCCGCAGGTCCTGCCAGAGGCGGATCGACTCGCCGGTGCCGACCGGGGCGATGGCCAGCCCCTCCACCCGCTGTCCGGCCAGCTCCCGCACGTGGCGCCGCTCGCGGTCGAGCGAGTAGCGGGCGTCCAGGACGAGCAGGGTGGCCCCGGCATCCGCCGCGACCTGCTGCGCCCCGCTCAGCACCTCCAGGAAGAACGGGTTGGCGAAGTTGCGCACCACGAAGCCGTAGGTCGTGGTGCGCCCCCGGCGCAGCGCCTGGGCCTGCGGGTTGGCCCGGTACCCGAGTTCCTCGGCCGCGGCCACGATGCGCCGCCTGGTTTCCCCGGCGACCCCGGGCCGCCCGTTGAGGGCCAGGCTGGCGGTCGCCACGGAGACCCCGGCCGCCCGGGCGACGTCCCGGATCCCGGCCGGCCGGCCCGCCGCGTCAGCGTGCGTCGTCATGAGTGTCCCCTGCAGGCGATGCCGTCCCCCGCGGGCGCGGTGAGCCGCCGAGGATTCACAGTGCACGACACGCCGCGCCGCCGCAAGTCCCGACCTCGTCACGCGTTCGGCGGGCCGCCGGCGGCCGATTCACCCCGGGCCCGGCCGACCGGCCGCGAGCCCGGCCCGACTGCGGGACGACGGTCACCTGGACCAGCCGGGCGTTCGGCCCGCGGGCCGGCTGGATGGGCGGCTGGGGCGTCATCGCCGCGGACGATGGCCGCGCACCGCGCCCTGCCGGCCCGGTTCGCCCGGATGCACCGGCCGACTCGGCCGCCTCGGTCGGGCTGCTGATCGCGTTCTATTGCGGGCTGACCGGGTTCGCCTGCGTCTGGTTCTTCCGGCGTGATCTGCTGGGGAGCGTGCGGGCGCTGCTGCTGAACGGGATCCTGCCGGGCCTGGGCGGGCTGGCCCTGCTGGCCGCGTTCGTGCTGTCGATCATCTCGTACTGGCCGGCCGCGAGCAGCTGCTCCGGTTTCGATGGCGTCGGCGGCATCTTCCTGATCGGCGCCGGGTCGCTGCCGGCCGGCGTGTTCTTGATGGTGGCCGCCCGGCGGTGGCTGCCCGCGTTCTTCGCCGGCGGCACGCTGCCCCCGCTGGCCAATATCTGTTACGCCCCGGCACCCGCCGCATCGGGCTCCCCCGAGACGGCGGGGCCGGGCCCCGGGGCGCCTGCGGCGGCTGCGCCCGCCCCGCCCGTCGCGCCCGTCCCAGCCGTCGCGCTGGAGGCGGTGTGCGGGGTGGGGATCCCGCTCGCGCTCGGCGATCCGGCGATCACCGCCGAGGGCGCCATCCACGAGGTGCTGGCCGCCCTGGAGCAGCTGGTCGGCCTGGGCTGAAGGACGCGGTGAGCATGACGGATGCGCGGACGCTGGCCCCCGAAGACGTGGTCACCGCGGCGGCGACGGCGCAAGCCGCGCTGCGGCCGGTGACCGGGCGCGACTGGTCGGTCCGGGCCGGGCCGCTCGAGTGGGATGTCGAGCGGACGATCACGCACATGATCGGCGCCACCGCGAAGTACGTTCTGTACCTGGCCAGCCGGTGTGAGCACTTCATCGGCCTGGCCGTGACGCGCTGGCCGGAGGCGAGCAACGAGGAGGTCGTCGACTCGGTCATACCGGTGGCGACCGGCCTGGCGGCCGTCGCCGCGGCCACACCGCCCAGCGTGCGCGCCTACCATGCCAGCGGTCCTTCGAGCGCGGCCGACTACGTGGGCCGCGCCTGCGTCGAACTCCTGGTGCACACCGACGACGCCCTGGCCGGTCTCGGCGTCGCGTTCGCCCCGCCCGCGGACCTGTGCGGGCGAGTGCTGGCGCAGCAGTTCCCCGGTGCGGTCCGGCCGGCCAACGCGTGGCACGGCCTGCTGGCGGCCAACGGCAGGCCGATCCGCTGACCGGCCGCTCGGACCGGCGCCTCTGACGGGCCGCGGGCTAGCCGATGCCCAGCAGCGGCGGCAGGTCGGCGATCGTGTCCAGGATCACCGGCGCGCTGGCCCGCTCGAGATCCTCCCGGCCGGCCGAGCCGGTCAGCACGCCGGCCACCAGCCCGGCCCCGGCCCGCAGGCCGGATTCCACGTCGCTGGCGGTATCCCCGGCCACGGCGAGCTCGCTCACCGCTCCCCCGCCCAGGCGCAGCAGCGCGGTGAGCGGCAGGTCGGGCCACGGGCGGCCGCGGCCGGCGTCGGCGGGCGAGAGCACCAGGTCGACCAGTTGCCGCCAGCCCAGCGCGTCGAGCAGGGCGTCCCTGGTCGCCGGCGAGAACCCGGTGGCCAGGCAGACCTTGATCCCGGCCGCCCGCAGCGCGGCGAACGTGTCCTCGGCACCCGGCAGGGGCGCCACGTTCCCGGCCCGCACCGAGGCCGCGTAGTGCTCCTCGAACGCCCGGTTCGCGCCGAGCGCTGGTTCTGTGGAACCCAGGATGTGCCGGAATACCTCGATCTTGGACTGACCCATGGTCCGGTTCACGTAGGCCAGCGCCTCGTCGTAATCCTGGGTGCCCCGGGGCAGGCCGAACTGCTCGACGGCGGCGGAGAACGCGGCGATCACGCTGCCGTCGTCGGCGACCGTGGTGCCCGCCATGTCCAGGCAGGCGACGGTGATCTTGGGGGGCTGGGTCACGCGAACGTCTCCTCGGCGATGGCGGGTGCGCAGGTCATGCCCCGGCCGCCGGGCCCGGTGACCAGGACCACGCCGGGGGCGAGCGGCGACCGGTGGTACAGCTCGGGACCGGTCACCTGGCTGTAGACGCCGGCCCAGCGCCGCTCGGTCCGCGGCAGCGGCGTGCCCAGCAGCCGTTCGGCCTGGGCGCGCAGGTGGTCGTAGGCGTCCTCGTGCACGTCGAACGCAAACGGCTCGTCGTACTCGTGGGTGTCGCCGATGGTCAGGCCGCCGTCCAGCCGCTGCACGAGGAGGAGCTGGGCCGCGTTCGCTTCGGCGACCGGATGCTGCGGCGGGAGCCCGCGCCGGCCGGGCAGGTCGAACGCCGGGTAGTACCGCAGCGAGTCGCCGTCGGCGATCGAGGTGGTGAGCTCCCCGTCGAACGGGGCGGTCTGCATCATCTGCAGCCGGACCCGGCGGACCGGCGGGCGTTCGTATCCGGCCAGGTACGGGCCGGCCAGGCCGGTGTGGTTGGCGCCGGTGGCGACGACCACGAGATCGCCGCGGTGCCACTCGCCGGTGTGGTCGCGGACCGCGTACGGCGCGACCTCGGCCGCCTCGCGGCCGGGGAGCCAGGCGTATCCCGAACCCCTTGCGCCGGTGCCGGTGCCGCCGGCCAGGAGGTGCTCGCGCAGCGCGGGCAGGGCCAGGCGCGGCTCGACCGCGGCGTCGCGCCGGCAGCGCAGCGCCCCGGCGAACTCGCCGCGCAGCGCGGGGTTGACCTCGCGGGCCGTGGCCGCGTCGATCAGTTCGTACCCGCGGAGCGCGGCGTCGGGCAGCGCGGCCGCCTCCTTCATCAGCGCCAGCTCGGCGTCGCCCGCCGCGAGCGTGAGCGACCCGTTCGGCCGGAAGCCGATCCCGGGCGCCTCGGCGGCCAGCTCCTCCCAGGCCGCCCGGGCCCGCAGGGCCAGGCTCAGCTCCGGTCCCGCGGCCCGGCCGCTGACCCAGATCAGCCCGAAGTTGCGGACGCTCGCCCCCCGCGCCTCGGGCTCGCGCTCGAGGTGCACCACGTCGAACCCGCGCCGCCGGGCCGCGACCGCGTGCATCGTGCCCAGCACGCCCCCGCCGACCACCACCACACGTTCCACCCCTGCCCCGTCCCCTCCGCCGCGGCCCTGAGCCCGGTTGCCCGGCCCAGTCAATCGTGCCGCGATGACCGCGTGGTGAACAGGGCGCGGCGAAACGCACCGCCGAAACACAGCTCCGAAACACAGCACGGAACACAGCACCGCAAACACAGCACCGCAAACAGCACCGCAAACGAATCTTTGCAAAGATACCTTTGTGATGTAAGGTACGGGCATGCCCGCAGCGAGCGACGGCCTGCCCGGGTTTGACCCGGCCCGGGACCTGATCCTGGAGCCCCGCATGCTGCGCGGCCTTGCCCACCCGCTGCGCATGCGGCTGCGCGCGGAGCTGATCGAGCACGGCCCGGCCACCGCTTCGCAGCTCGCGGCGCGGGTCGGCGAGTCCAGCGGCGCGACCAGCTATCACCTGCGCCAGCTCGCCGCCTACGGCTTCGTCGTCGACGAGCCGGGCCGCGGCAACGGCCGGGAGCGGTACTGGCGCGCCGTGCACCGGATGCTCAGCTTCGACATGCCGCAGCCCGGCGCGCCCGGGCACGAGGCCGGGGCCGAGTACCTGCGGGCCGTGGCGCGGCTGTACGCCGAGCGGATCATCCGGTACGCGGACGGCGCCGAGTCGGCGTCCGAGGTGCTCGGGCCGCGGTGGGCGGGCGCGGCCGACATGAGCCACTGGATGCTCGACCTCGACGTGGCCGAGGCGGAGGCGCTGGCGCGGGGGTTCCACGAGCTGTGCGCGCCCTACCGGCACGACGACGCCCGGCCCCGGCCGGGCCAGCGCCGCGTGATCGTGCAGTTCCAGGTGCTGCCCACGGCGGCCGAGGCGACCGGCGACGCGGCGACCGGCGACGCGGCTCGCGGTGACGAGGCCGCGCGTGACGACGGGGCGTGACCGGCGCGCGCTGACCGGTTTCCTGGGCGCGGTCGGCGTCTCCGCCCTCGGCACCCGGATGTCGTTCCTCGCGCTGCCCTGGCTGGTGCTGACCACCACCGGCAGCGCCACGCTGACCGGGATCGTGGCGTTCGCCGAGATGGCGCCGTACGTAACGGTGCAGGCCCTCGGCGGCCCGTTAGTCGACCGGCTGGGCGCCTGGCGGGTCAGCGTCGGCACCGACCTGCTGGCCGCCGTGTTCGTCGGGCTGATCCCGGTGCTGTCCGCGGCCCGCCTGCTTGCGCTGCCGGTACTGGCCGTCCTGGTCGCGGTGGCGGGCGCGGCGCGCGGGGCGGGCGACTCGGCGCGCGACGTCATGGTGCCCGGCGTCCGGGAGCTGGCCGGCATCACCATCGAGCGGTGCAGCGGCCTGTATGACGGCGTGAGCCGGGTCGCCGCCCTGGTCGGCTTGCCGCTGGCCGGCGCGCTGGTGGCCGTCACGTCGGCGGTGAGCGTGCTGGCGATCGACGCCGGCACGTTCGCGGCGTCGGCCCTGCTCGTCGCCGCGCTGGTGCCGCCGCGCACCCAGCCGCCGCGCCGCGCCGACGAGGCCGGACCGTACCTGGCCGCGCTGGCCGAGGGCCTCCGGTACCTGCGCGGCGACCGACTGCTGCTCGCGATCGCCGCGATGATCCTGGTCACGAACTTCGTGGACCAGGCGGGGGGCGCGGTGCTCTTCCCGGTCTGGGCGCATCAGGTGGCACGCAGCTCGGTCGCACTCGGGCTGCTCGGCGGGGCCATGGGGGTCGGCAGCGTGACTGGCAACGCGCTGACCACCTGGCTCGGGCCGAGGCTGCCGCGCCGGAGGACATACGCCGTGGGGTTCTTCGTGGGCGGCGCTCCCCGGTTCCTCGCGCTCGCCCTGGCCTCCGGCATTTCGCCGGTGCTCGCCGTGGTCCTCGTCGGCGGGCTGGGCGTCGGCGGCATCAACCCGGTGCTCGGCGCGGTCGAATACGAGCGGGTGCCGCGCCGCCTGCAGGCCCGGGTGCTCGGCGCGGTGGGCGCGTCCGCGTGGGCCGGCATCCCGTTCGGGAGCCTGGCCGGCGGCGTCGCGGCGTCGACGTTCGGGCTGCGCCCGGCCCTGCTGGCCGCCGCCGCGATCTACGGCGTGACCACCCTGGCCCCGTTCGTGTTCCCGGTCTGGGGCCAGATGGACCGCCGTCTCGACGACGCCCCGAGTCCCGCGCAACCCGCGCGCCCCGGTCCCGCCGCGCCGGGCACGCCAGCGTGACGGGCCCCGGGTAGCCCGCCTACGCTGTCCTCGCGGCCTGGAGGCGGCCCAACCGACCAAACGGAGGCGTCATGGCTCACGTACTGGGCATCGACATCGGCGGCACGGGGATCAAGGGCGCGCCGGTGGACCTGGACACCGGGAAGCTGCTCGCCGACCGCATCAAGCTGGACACGCCCCGCCCGTCCCAGCCGGACGCGGTGATCGAAGTGGTGCGCCAGCTGGTCTCCGATTTCAGCTGGAACGGCCCGGCCGGCATCACGTTTCCCGGCGTGGTCATGGACGGGGTGATCAGGACCGCGGCCAACGTCGACAAGTCCTGGATCGGCACCGACGCGCGCACGGAGTTCGGCAAGGCGACCGGCCTGACCGTGAACGTGATCAACGACGCCGACGCGGCCGGCCTGGCCGAGATGAAATTCGGCGCGGGCGCGGGCGCGGGCCAGAAGGGGACGGTGCTGCTGCTCACCTTGGGCACCGGGATCGGCAGTGCCCTGTTCATCGACGGCACCCTGGTGCCGAACACCGAGTTCGGGCACATCGAGATCCGCGGCAAGGACGCGGAGAAGCGCGCCGCCGAGTCGGTCCGCGAGGAGCACGACCTGAGCTGGGGCAAGTGGGCCGGGCATGTCGACGAGTACCTGGCGCACATGGAAAACCTGCTGTCGCCCAAGCTGATCATCATCGGCGGCGGCATCAGCAGGAAGTCGGATAAGTTCCTGCCGCTGCTGACCGGCCTGCGGGCCACCGTGGTCCCGGCCAAGATGCTCAACAACGCCGGGATCATCGGCGCCGCCATGGCCGCTGGCTGAGCAGCTCCATGCCGCCCGCGATCAGGCCGGCCGCGAGCGGCCAGAACATCAGCGGCCCCAGGCCGCCCACCATCGGCGGGTCGCGCAGCAGCTGGCCGACATGGCCGAGGGCCAGGCTGTGGTTGAACGCGGCCGCGCCCGACTGCTGCCCGATCCACTTGGCGAGCAGCGCCGCGGCCAGCCCGCCGGCCAGGATCCCGGCCATCGCGGCCGGGCCGTTCCTGCGCACCGCCAACGCGTAGCCGGCCGTCCCGGACACCAGCCCGCCCGCCACGGCCAGGACGATGAACCAGCCGTCCGCCAGGAAGAACGCGTTGGTCTCCGGGTTCACGATGTCGGCCGAGCCTGGGCCGACCACCTCCACCAGGGCCCGCGGCGCGATCGCGGCCCACAGGAACCCCGCGGCGACGCCGAGCAGGGCCGTGCCCGCGATCACCCCGGCGATCGCGATGAAGGCCGCGGATGCCCCCTGGGCCGCGCTGGGCCGCCCTCGGGCCGGCCATTGCCGGGCCGACCCGGGCTGAAGCGGGATCTCATCGGGTGTCGCCATACTGCGCGCCAGATTACGTGACCGGGCCGGCGGGCCCGGCCGCCGGGCCCGCCGCGGCCCGGGTGCGTCGCGAGCGCGGCCCGAGCGCGGCCCGGGTGCGTCGCGAGCGCGGCCCGAGCGCGGTTCACATGCGGTCCGGGTGCGGCCGATGGGCGGCGCTTCCGGCCAGGTCGGTGGCTGGTCGCGGCACGATACCCCACCCGAAGTTAGCGATCTTGTCCGGATATGAGAAAATCCTGTCGCCGGGAACGAGACGGCGCGCCGGCACGTTGCCTGGTCGTCTCGGCACAACGGGGATCCTTGCTAATTTTGGGCGGGGGCACTGCAGCCAAGACCAAGTCTCGCCACGAGGAAGCAGCTGCATGATCGAAGTACGCGATCTCACCAAGCGGTACGGCGACAAGCTGGCCGTGGACCATCTGACCTTTTCGGTGGAGCCGGGGCGGGTAACGGGCTTTCTCGGGCCCAACGGCGCCGGCAAGTCCACCACGATGCGGCTCGTTCTCGGCCTCGACCACCCGACCACGGGGACCGCGACCATCAACGGCAAGCCGTACCAGGAACTGGCCAACCCGCTGCGCACCGTCGGCGCGCTGCTCGAGGCGAAGTCGGTGCACAGCGGCCGGTCGGCCCGTAATCACCTGCTCTTCCTGGCCCAGACCCAGGGCCTGCCCAAGTCCCGGGTCGACGAGGTGCTCGGGCTGGTCGGGCTGCATGAGGTGGCCAACAAGCGCGCGGGCAGCTTCTCACTGGGCATGAGCCAGCGGCTCGGGATCGCCGCGGCCATGCTCGGCAACCCGGAGTTCCTGCTGCTGGACGAGCCGGTGAACGGGCTGGACCCCGAGGGCGTGCTGTGGATCAGGAACCTGATGAAGCAGCTCGCCGCCGAGGGGCGGACGATCCTGGTCTCCAGCCACCTGATGAACGAGATGGCGGTCACCGCCGATTACCTGATCGTGATCGGCCGGGGCAAGCTCATCACCCAGTCCACCACCGAAGAAGTGATCGCCCGCAGCACGGACACCTCGGTCCGGGTGCGCTCGCCGCAGGCTGAGCGGCTCAGCGAGCTGATCACCGCGGCCGGCGGCACCGCGAAGCCGGGCGAGAACGGCGGCCGGGGCGGCGCGCCCGCCCCGCACCCGGGCGGGCCGGGCAACGGCGCCGGGCTGCTGACCGTGACCGGGCTGCCCGCGGCCCGGATCGGCGAGATCGCGGCGTCGGCGTCGATCGTGCTGCACGAGCTGACCCCGCTGGCCTCGCTGGAGGAGGCATTCATGGAACTGACGTCCGGCAGCGTGGAGTTCGGCCGACGCGAGCCCGCTCCGGTGAACGCCGCGCAGGGGAGCCCGCAATGACGACCGCATCGGTAACCGACCGGGTGCCGTCCGCGCCCTCGCGCCCGGCCGGCTTCGGCCACCTGCTGGCCGCCGAGTGGACCAAGATCCGCTCGGTGCGCTCGACGGTCTGGACGCTGATCCTGTTCGTGGTGATCACCATCGGCCTCACCGCGCTGCTCAGCTGGCTGGTCGCCTCGAGCTGGACCGGGCCGCACGCGGCGTCGCGGGACGCCCAGGTGGCCCTCGACCCGGTCGGCTTCATCCTGGGCGCCGGGCTCAACCTGGGCCAGCTCACGATCTGCGTGCTGGGCGTGCTGGTGATCAGCACCGAGTACTCGACCGGGGTCATCCGCGCCTCGCTGCTGGCCGTGCCGAAGCGGCTGCCGATGCTGGCCGCCAAGGGGCTGGTGCTCGCCGCGCTGCTGTTCGTGGTGGCGGAGGTCGTCTGCTTCTGCTCGTTCTTCCTCGGCTCGACCATCCTGCACAGCCGGGTGCCGGTCTCGCTGAGCGACCGCAACGTGCTACGCGCCGTGATCGGGGCCGGGCTGGCGCTGACCGTGCTCGGCCTGTTCTCGATGGCGATCGGCGCACTGATCCGGCACACGGCGGGCGCGATCACCACGGCTATCGGCGTCGTGTTCGTGCTGCCGATCCTGAGCGGCCTGCTGCCGGGCAGCTGGGGCGCGCACGTCAACGGCTACCTGCCCGAGCAGGCCGGGGGGCTGGTCGCCCAGGCGCACCCGCCCGCCGGGGGCAACGTGCTCTCCGCCTGGCAGGGATTCGGCGTGTTCTGCCTGTGGGCGGCGGTGCTGCTCGTCGCGGCCGCCATCCTGCTCCGCCGCCGGGACGCCTGACCGGCTCCCGGCCCGCGCCCGCCCCGGCTACGGCGCCGGGGCGGCCGGCGACACCGGCCCGGCCGGAGGCGGCACCGGCGCGACCGCCGCCTGCGCGTCGAGCACCCGCTGGTAGGCGCGGCGGACGTCGGCCCGGTCGCACTCCTCGTCGACCGTGCCCTGGCTGAGCCGTTCGATCATCGCCGCCTGGTCCAGCAGCACCTGGCGGTCGGCCGGGGTGACCGCCCGTTCCATGATCTTGGCCAGCGCGTCCAGCTGCCTGATCATCACGGCCGGCATGCCGCGGCCCGCCTGGCGCACCTTCTCGAACGCCCGCTGGACCAGCCGATCGTAGGTGATCTGGGAGGCGATCACCCGGACGGCGCCCGCGCCGTCCCGGTAGACGTGGGTGGGCTGCCAGCGCCCGGTCACCTTGCACAGGCTGTCGCCGATCCAGTCGATGCAGGTCAGCGCCGTGAAGGTGTCGTTGACCGCGGCGGACAGGGCCCGGATGCAGATCTCGACCAGCTGGTCCAGGCCGAACGCGACGTCCTGGGCCAGGGTGCGGTACGGCCCGGTGACGTGGGCCCGGGCCAGCTCGCGCGCCACCATCTCCGCAGCCGCCGCGGGCCAGACGCTCGCATACGGGTGCCCCTGGACCAGGAAGTGACCGGGCCGGTAGCGCAGGTGGATCACCGCGTCCTTCTCGGTTGCGATCCGCAGCAAGTTCTGGTGCTGGATGTACTGCAGGTAGCCGCTGCGCGGCGCCGCCACCTCCCCGCCCGGGCCGTCCATGTCCGCGATCAGCAGCCCGGCGTACCGCGCGTCGGCGCCGACGGTCGGGTCGCCCGCCTGCAATTCGATCGCGGAGGCAAGGTCGCCGGCGATCCCGGCGATGACCTGGGGCAACTGGATCTGGACCGCGATGTGATGCAGGAAGTAGATCAGCACGGCGAGGTCCACGACCATCAGGACCAGCAGCACCGTGATGCTGATATGCGGGACGAAGGCCCCGTGGTCGCCCTGGCCGACAGACCCGAGGGCCAGGATCGAGTAAACGAACGTGGCCACGAAGGTGCCCAGCGTCACCTGCGTACCGCGGTCGCGGATAAAGTTGCGCAGCATCCGCGGGCCGAACTGGGTGGACGTCAAGGTCAGCGCCACGATCACGATCGAGAACACCACGCCGACCACCGTGATGATCGCCGCGGCGATCGCGGTCAGTATCTGCCGCGCGGCATCCGGAGACCCGCTCAGCACCCACCCGGGAGTGTGGAACACACCGTCGTAGGAGGCCCGGTCCAGCGCGTAGGTGCCGGCGAACAGCAGCGCGGCCGCGACGACCTCGATCGCGGGCACCAGCCACAGGTTGGTGCGCAGCACCTCGCGCCGCCACTCCGAGCCGCGCAGCAGGCGGCGGATCATCGGGTGGTCCCGGTCCGGAACTGGATGGACGGCACGGCAAGCCTTCCCGCGGCGGCGGCTGACGCCGACCAGGCTTCCCGGCTCACCTCACGGCATTCTACCTGCGCCGATGGCGCCCGGCCGGCCTGCTCGGCCTGGTCGCCCGAAAGGCCTGATCAGCCCACGCAGGCCGGGCCGAGCAGCTGTTTCAGGTCGGCCAGCAGCGACGGCGACGGCTTGACCCGGAGCTTGTCATCCAGCCGCACCACCTTGGCCCGGGAGCCGGTCAGCAGCTTCAGGTGCACCTCGGTCGGCCCGGGGTGGGAGCTGAGCACCTCCCGGAGCCGCTCGACCACGGGGGCCACGCACCGGGCCTCCATGATCGACAGCACAAAAGGGCCCTGGCCGTCCGCGGGCAGTTCCGGGACTCTCACCTCCATCGCGATCAGCTTGGGCGCCTCCTCCCGGCGGTCCAGGCGCCCCTTCACGACGACGATCGCGTCGTCGATGATCAGCGACATGCACGCCTGGTAGGTGGCCGGGAAGAACAGCACCTCGATCGCGCCCTCGAGGTCCTCCAGGGTGGCCGTGGCCCACGGGTTGCCCTGCCGCGTCACCTTGGACACCACCCCGGACAGGATCCCGCCCACCGTGACGACCTGTCCGTCACCGCGCTCGCCCGTGGCGGCGCGCGCCGAGTCCTGCTCGGCCGACCCGAGCAGCTGGGCCACCGAGCAGTCGGTGTCGGCGGAGAGCACGTGCTCCAGGCCCAGCAGCGGGTGATCGGAGACGTACAGCCCGAGCATCTCGCGCTCGAACCCGAGCCGGGTCTGCTTCTCCCACTCGCCGTCCGGCACCGGAACGTCGAACGCCGCCTCGACCTCGGTGTCGTCGCCGAACAGCGAGTCCTGGCCGATCGCCTCGTTCCGCTTCACGTCGATCACGGTGTCGATCGCCTGCTCGTGGATCAGCACCAGGCCCTTGCGCGGGTGGCTGAACGAGTCGAAGGCGCCCGCCTTGATCAGCGACTCGATCACGCGCTTGTTGCAGACGTTGACCGGCACCTTGCGCAGGAAGTCGGAAAAGCTGGTGAACGCGCCCTTCGACCGGCGCGCCTCCACGATCGACTCCACGACGGCGGTGCCGACGTTGCGCACCGCGGCCATGCCGAACCTGATGTCGGTGCCGACCGGGGTGAACGTGGCCGCGGACGCGTTGACGTCCGGCGGGAGCACCTTGATCCCCATCCGGCGGCACTCGCTCAGGTACAGCGCCGACTTGTCCTTGTCGCCGGCCACCGAGGTCAGCAGCCCGGCCATGTACTCGGCCGGGTAGTTGGCCTTGAGAAACGCGGTCCAGTAGGACACCAGCCCGTAGGCCGCGCTGTGCGCCTTGTTGAACGCGTAGTCGGAGAACGGGACCAGGATGTCCCAGAGGGTCTTGACCGCGGAGGCGGAGTAGCCGTTGGCCTGCATCCCGGCCTCGAACGGCCGGTACTCCTTGTCCAAGATCTCCTTCTTCTTCTTGCCCATGGCCCGGCGCAGCAGGTCGGCGGCGCCCGGGCTGTACCCGGCCAGCTTCTGCGCGATCGCCATGACCTGCTCCTGGTAGACGATCAGCCCGTAGGTGTCGCCCAGGATGTCGGCCAGCGGCTCGGCCAGCTCGGGGTGGATCGGCACGACCGGCTTGCGGTGGTTCTTCCGGTCGGCGTACTCGTTGTGCGCGTTGGCCCCCATCGGCCCCGGCCGGTACAGCGCGCCGACCGCGGAGATGTCCTCGAAGTTGTCGGGCCGCATGCTGCGCAGCAGCGCCCGCATCGGGCCGCCGTCGAACTGGAAGATGCCCAGCGTGTCGCCGCGGGCCAGCAG
>Ga0335073_10002767_pt1 | contig 24080 bp, 21 predicted proteins | sample Lox_Sample_22_FD_207093 | JGI IMG/M metagenome (GOLD analysis project Ga0335073, IMG submission 207093) | Soil microbial communities from Loxahatchee National Wildlife Refuge, Florida, United States - Lox_Sample_2.2 | ecosystem: Environmental > Terrestrial > Soil > Wetlands | place: USA... | reverse complement strand
GTCGAACTTCTGGATGCGGTTGTTGCCATAGTCGGCGACGTAGACATCGCCGGTGGACGGATCCACGGCGACCCCGATGGGGCCGTCGAACTGGCCGTTGCCGAAACCCGAGGTTCCGAACTGCGACAGGTAGTTACCCGAGGAGTCGAACTTCTCGACACGGTTCCCGGCGTAGTCGGTGACGTAGACGTCGCCGTTGGACGGGTCGGTCGCCACCCCGATGGGGCCGTAGGAGTCGAACTGGCCGTTGCCCGACCCGGGGCTCCCGAATTGGAGCAGATAGGCATTCGACTGCGAGTCGGCCTGGGCGACCGCGGTGAACGCGAGCGGGATCAGGACCGCGCTCGCGGCGAGCATCATCAGCCGTCCTGCGCGCCTCTTGGCCGTAGCGCGCCACCGGCGAGGACGCAGGTTCATCTCACGACACTCCTCTCTGGAACGATGGAAAAGCGAAACACCGGTCGCCTGCGTGCGAGATCCGGGCATTAGCAGTGGTCCCTCCTATGGATGTCACTTGGTTGGACGCGAGTCTGTCTGCGGTTGGTCAGCGGTCGTCTGCGCGGTCGCACAGAGCCGACCTGCAAACTGCGTCTTCCATGACCCCTGAGTGGCCGCACCACACGAGAAACGGAGGCACGGCGCCGTTGCTTTCGAGGCTGCTCAGAAGGCCGGGATCGGCGGCCGTGTCAGCATTCTGACTCCGCCAACAAACCGCTCGCGGAGGGTCACAACATCTTCACCAGTGATAGAAGCGGCGAGACCGGACCTGATCACGTACCGGGATTGCGAGGTGGTCCATGACTCAGGCCACAATCCGGAGCTCAGTAACGGCCTGCGCGCGCGGCCTCATCCAGCCAACGGCTCACGATCCGATCCTCCGGACGCTCGATCCCGCCGCGTGAGTGTCCTGCGGATCGGCGTCGCCCTCGAGCAGCGCGACTACCGGGTCGGCGCCGGCGACCACGCCTGACGCAATCCTGCCGCTCTTCACGAGCACGGCCATCGGGGTTCCACCCGCGCCGAACAGCTGCATCGCATCGGATTCGGGATCGAGCAGCACCGGAGAGCGGATCGCCTGCTCGCGGATCTGCTCCCGCTCCCCTGCGCTGACGACAACCAGAGGCGAGGTCTGCAGATGCGACGATTGCTCGAAGAAATGAAGCCGGTCGAGCATCCGCTGGCAAAACCCGCAGCCCGGATTCCAGAACAGAACCACGGTGCGGTCCCCGTAGAGGTCGGCGAGCCGGACATTTCGCCCGTCGAGATCCTCGAGCACGAGCGATGGCGCTTCTGAGCCGATCGCCAGCCCGCCGGCGCCCACTCGGCCCCCGTTGCTCTGGCCGTTTCCGTTCGCCGCCGGGACCTGCCTGATCTCAGGGTGGGAACCTGACGTCAGCGCGACCAGCTCGGCGATCGCACCGCCACTGGCCACCAGCGGGCTCGCGATCAGCCCATCGGGATCGACCACGACGGCCATCGGAGTGCCGTAAGCCCCGTATGCCTCTGCGACCTCGCGTTCGGTTTGCACGAGCACGTGATCGAGCCCCGAAGCTGCCGCGCTTCGCTCGTGTCGCTTCCGGTCGCCGCTCGCGACCACGGCGATCTGAATCCGGTCGCGCTGGTCGCGCTGCCAAGCGCCGAGCCGCGGGAGCAGCGACTCGCACGGTCCACATCCCGCGGAGGTGAACACGAGCACCAGAGGTCGCCCGCCCGCGAGCAGCGTCGACAACGAGGCGTGTCGGCCGTCGACCGTTTCAAGCTCGAAATCCGGCGCCGGCGTGCCCAGGGGGAGACCGGCACCCGGCAGGTTGGTGAGTGCCCTGCCACTCGGCTCGGTTCGATCACCTTGGACCCCGACCCCCGCGCTCACGGAGCGCAGCGCGGCCTCCACCGCGTCGAGACGCGCCAACGTGCGCCCGTTCTGCTGAAGCAATTGCAGCGAGAACCAGACTTGAAACCCGATCAGCGCCAGGATCACGGCACCGGCGGCCGACGCCACGACCCACCCGGCATTCGCGGTCGCGACCCAGCCTGTCGCGCTGATGCCCGGGTTATCCCAGCCCGCGACCGCGACGAACGCCGCGACTCCGAGCAACGCGACGTTGCGCGCGACCGTGCCCCAGCCGACCGGTCGACTGTGAACCTGACCGAAGCAGTGGCAATCCGGCGCCTGCCCACGAGCCAGCGATCTCACCATCGCGACCGTGAACGCGGCGAGCAACAGGGCCGCGCCGAGCGCCCCGAATCGCGCCGAGAAACTCGGCACCAGCGCGACTCCCACCGCGATCTCGGCCACGGGCAGCAGCGCCGCCACCGGGCCCGCGATGCGCTGGCTCACCCCAAAATCGACCGCCGCCGAGCGCGTTCCGCCCCGATCCAGCAGCTTGCTCGCCCCGGCGGCCACGAACACGACCGCCAGCCCCATGCGGCACACCAACAACGCAGCGCCCATCGCAGCGAGGGATCCTAATGTCGCCGAGGACCGCGGGTCAACCGGACCTCTGGACGCCGCGGCTCACCACGCGGTCCGTCCGAGCTCGCGTGAGATCGCACGTCCGCATTCGATGACCGGCTCGGCGAGATCGATTCGCGGCGAGCGGTCCGAGCAGATGCCGGCGACCGATCCCGAGATCGCGACGGCTCCAACCACGATCCGCTCCCGATTCTCGATTGGAGCCGCGATGCAGGCGACGTCCGGAAGCAGCTCCTCGACGTCACTGGCCCATCCGCGATCGGCGACCTCGGCGAGCTCTTCGTGCAGACGGTCGAGGTCAGTCAGCGTGGCATCGGTGTAGCGCTCGAGGCCGCCGGCGGCGAGTTCGGCCACCAGGCGCGGGTGGTACGCCAGCAGCGCCTTGCCGAGCGCCGTGGCGTGGGGCGGCATGAGATCGCCGACCGTAACCGCCTGGAGGGCCCCGGCGGGGCGGTGGACGTGGTGGACGATCAGTACGTGATTCTCGTGCAGCATGCCGACGAGGACGCTGGCGTCGAGTCGGGTCGCGAGTGAGTCGGCCCAGGTGATCGCTCGCCGGCGGAGCTCATTGCCGTTGAGGAAGCGGGCGCCGATGTGGAGGAGGGCGGCGCCGAGCTGGTACTTGCCCGATTCGCTGTCCTGCTCGACGAAACCGACCGTCTGCAGCGTGCGCACGATCCCATACACCGTGCCGCGCGGCAGGTCGAGCTCGGACGCCAGCTCGGCGAGCGCGCGCCTGCCGGAACGCGCCGACAGCAGCCGCAGCACGGCGGCGGCTCGCTGGATGGATTGGATCTGCGCGGACATGCTTTACGAAGAGCCGATCGAGAGCTGCGTGCACCGTCGCTCGATGCGGGCGAGCTGATCGAGACGAGCGCGTGCGTGCTGCTCGCCGCTTCGCCGGTCTGCTGTCGCTCGCTCGATCGCACCTCGGATCGCCTCGGTCGCCTCGTCGATCGCCGCACTCAGTTCGCGCTCGTATTCGCGGACTGTTTCGGTCACGCGTCCGGCCAGCTCTGAGCGCAGCCGCCCAGCGTGCCGATCGGTCATCTCGATCAGGCGCTGCTCGGCGTCGCGGACCACGAGCCGCCGGCCGAGCGCACCCGGGGTGATCGTCCGTCCGAACCCCACGATCAGGTCTAGCGCGTGCTCGACGTCCCTGAGCTTGAACGAGAACCGCGACGGCGCGCGCAAGCCGGTCTCGGGCAGAACCTCGCTCGCGCGGACGCCGAAGACGTCCTCCGCCGCCTGCTGGACCAGCTCCAGGATTCCTTCGATCCGTGACGCATAGCGGCGCTCGAGCTCGGTCAGCTGATCGGCGATCGTCGCCTCAAACCGCGGGATCAGCCGCTCGAACTCCGACCGGATCGTCGCGTCGATCCAGCCCTCGAGCTCGTCCGAGAGCTCGCGCGGTGACAGTTTCGCGCCGAGCTCCTCCAGATGCTTGCCGAGCTCAGCCCGCAAGCGGAACTCCTCGCGTCGTGCGTAGCGCTCGAGCGGCTCGTTGACGAGTTCGGAGAGCGCTCGGTCCACGCCGCGCTCGAGGAGGTCTCGAGCCTCGGCGCGAGCCGTCCGCAACTCCGCGATCCGCCGCTCGAACATCTCGGCGCGCGAGCCCAGCTGATCAAGCGGAAGCTCGATTGCCCGTGACTCAAAGCGCGCCGCTTGCGCGATTTCCCCGGCGGCGCTGCGGGCAACCTGGGCGATCGAGCGCAACAGCAACGCCTGACGCTCCTCCGCGGCGAGCTTGCGCAGGCGGGTCACGAGCGGAGCGAGTCCTTCCCTTCGGCGGGCGCTCACCGCGAACAGTTCGACGACGTCCACTCCCAGCAGGTCACACAGCGCGGACCGGATGAACTCGATTGCCACATCGCGGTCAGCGCGGTCGAGGTGGTCGATCTTGTTGATCACGGGCAGCAGCCGCGGGACCCGCTCGGCCGCCTCTCGAAACAGTTCACGCTCGCCTTCGGACAGCGGCTGACCGGCGTCGAGCACGCACAGGGCCGCATCGACGCGCGGGAGGAACCCGCGGGCAACCTCGGTGTTGTGAGAGTGAATCGAGCCGATCCCAGGCGTGTCGACCAGCTCGAGCCCTCCGCGGAGCAGCTCGTGCTCGAGCTCAACTCGGGCCACCTCGACACCGCGGGCGTTGCCGGGATTCCGTTCCTCGGTCACGTACTCGGCGAGCACGTCAAGCGGTCGCTCCTGGACTGCTCCGTCCGTGAAGTAGACGCGCAACCGGTCGCGGTCGCCGGCGGAAATCGTGGTGACGACCGACGTCAGCGGGACCACGCCGGTCGGCAGGACGTTTCGCCCGAGAAGGGCGTTGATCAGCGTGCTCTTGCCACGTTTGAACTCGCCGAGCACCACGAGGTTGAACCGATCCTCGGCGAGTCGCGTCCGCGCCGCGGCCAGATGCCGGCGTGGACTCTCGGCGAGCAATCCGTCGGCGAGCAGCAGGAGCTCGTCGAGCACACCCAGCCACGATCCGCGCTCGTCGGGACCCGACGTTTCACCCCGTACGGGTGACGATGACCCCCCAGCACCGTTTAGAACCGCTGCATCCACTGGACCTCCACAGGCTTCGACTTCCTCTGTAGAGGCCATCAGCGGCCGCCGCCGCGCTCCGAGCGAGCCTCATCGCTCACTCCGGAGCATACCGGGTGTGCGCGTCGATCAGAACCGATGCCGGGCAAGGCGCAGACCGCCGCGCTGCCGCTCTCCTTCGCTCAGCGACGCCACTGCCGGCACCATCTCGCTCGTGACCAGCCCCGCTTCGTCGGTGAGCTCGTCGACGATCTTGAACGACTCCGCGATGCGCTCAGGAGTGTCGACGACGATCGTCACGACCGGGACATGGCGTCGCAGTTGGAGCAGGCGATCGCCGTGCGGCGGGTGGTCGCCGTGGAACCCCCAGACTCCGCGCAGGCAGGTGGCTCCGCTTGCTCCGCTCTCGCGTAGGCGGCGGACGAGCGCCACATGCAGCGGAGTGCGGCCGTGGCGCGCCTGTTCGGAGGCGTAAACCATCAGTTTCTGCCACATCGCCAGACCATGCTCATCGGTCGCCGGAAGCGCCCGAGGCGGCGAAACGAGCTCGCCGTCTCGCTTGCACACGCGAACCCGCTCGAGCGTGAGCAACGGGCGTGGGAGCAGGCCGCCGAGCTCTGGCAGCAACCGTGCGATCTCCGCACCGGCGCCAACCGCGATGATCATCATCGGCACCTCGGCGTTGCGTCCGAAGAACCGCGCGCGCTGCCGAACGCCATGGGCCGTGCCGTCCACGCCGAGCAGCGCCGTCGCGCCCGCGATGCCGCGGCGGTGCAGCAGGTCGCAGACCGCGACGAACGCGGGGGAGCCGCCGATCTGCTCCTGGCGTCCGACGTAGATCGTGAGCTTGGTCGCCTCGTGCAAGTCCTCGGGCAACGCAACCGCCCCGACCTCGCCGGTAAGCATCCTCGCCCGCTCGAGCGTGATGAGGCCGTGGCGCTTGAGTTGAATGACCTCGTCGAGGATGTTTTCGATCCGGGCTCGTGTGTCGACCGCGACCGAGACCAGGGGAAGGTCCTCCGAGAGAGTCAGCAGGCGATCGGTACGCAGGTGGTGCTTGAGACCGAACCCCTCCGCGCCGCGAAGCATCACGCTGACCTCGACCTCCTTTCGTCCGTATAGGTCGAGAAGAGCATCAGCGACGAACCGGTCCTCAGTTCGGTGTCGCTCGCCGAAGTAAGTAGTGAGCTTGAGACAGTCGTGGTTCATAGCTGGCCGCCGATGAAGCGGCCGAGCGCGACCGCGCCGAGCCCCACTGCGAGGCCGAGCAGCACGTTGCCGGCTCCGACCGCGACCTCGCCGTCCTCGACCAGGCGCTGGCTCTCGAGCATCCAGGTCGAGAACGTGGTGTAGGAGCCGAGCGTGGCCGTGCCTGCCAGCAGCAAACCGTTGCCGGTCACCCCGAGACCGACCAGCAGGCCGAGAATCGCCGCCCCGGTCATGTTGACCACGAACGTGCCCAGCGGAAAGTCGCGCGTGACGCGGGCAGCCACCAGGCCGTCGACAAAGAAACGCAGCAACGCGCCTACGCCGCCGAGCAGGCCGACGCCGATCCAGACGCCGAGGCTCATATCACCATCCTCGCTCTCCTGACGTACTGCGTCGCCAGGTGGACGCTGCCGTACCCGAGCACGATGCTCGACCCTGCATAGGCGAGCGCAAGCCCGTAGCGGTGCGCGTCGAGCATCTCGAGCAGTTCGAGCTGCATCGTCGAGAACGTCGTGAACGCTCCGCAGAATCCGGTGCCGAGCAGCGGGCGCCGGTACGCCGACAGCGGCAGACGCTCCTGTAGCCGGGTAGCGAAATACCCCAGCAGGAACGTACCCAGGATGTTCTCCACAAACGTGACCCACGGCCACCCGGGAGCCGCGCCGGCGTGCGTTTGCAGCAGCGCGACGCGCAGGAGAGCACCCGCCACTCCGCCGGCGAAGATCGCTCCCAGCTCGCGTCTGTCCCGGCCCGGCACGGGTCAGGATGCTAATTGGTCGCCAAAGACCTTTCGGTAGGAGTCCTCGCCGTAGCTCGTGGGGAGCGGCTCGCCCTCGGCGATCTTGAACGGACGGGCACCGTCGGACCCCCGCTCAGCGCGCAGAAACAGCGCGCTCGCGAGGCCGCGTCGGTGAAAGCTGCTCGCGAGGTCGAACATGTGGGTGACGAACAGCACCTTGACGTCCGCCTCGAGCAGCGCCGTCAGCACCTGCCGTGCGATCTCCGATCCCTCTCGCTCGTTGGTGGCCGCGAATGATTCGTTGCACAGCAGCAGGCAGTTCGAGCTGATGCGGTCGGCGATCTCGCTCATGCGCGCAAGCTCCTCGTCGAGCTTGCCGCTCTCCAGCGTCTCGTCCTCTTCCCGCTTGTAGTGGGTGAATACGCCCTGGGTGACGTTCACCCGCAGCGACCGCGCACCGACGAACATCCCCGCCTGGGTCATCAGCTGGGCCAAGCCAACGCTCCGCAGGAATGTCGACTTGCCGCCCTGGTTGGCCCCCGTGATCATCACCAGCGACTTCTGATCAGCGTCGGCGTCGTTGCCGACGACCGGCTCCGAGGTCGTCAGGCGAAGGCACACGTCGTACAGGCCGCGCGCGCTCAGAGCAAGCTCGCCCGCCGGTACCGGCACGGGGAGCGCGGTGGGTTCACCCAGGTCGGCGAGGCGCTCGGCCAGGTTCACGCACCCCAGGTAGAACCCGATTTCGACCCGCAGCATCGTGAAGAAGCTGTGGACGTGCTCGACCGCCTGGGCGAGCGCATTGGCCACCAGGTTGACGCCCCGTTCCTCGAGCGCGCTCACTGCCCTGAAGCCGCTCTCGTCACGGTCGGCGATCGTGAAGCTGTAGCCGGAGCGATCGAACATGCGCCCGAGCAGGCTTTGCTCGCGCTGCTGCCGAAGCGTGTAGCCCGTTCCCTTGTTGCCAGTCGTCAGCCTCGCGCTCATCAAGACCCCGGCCTTGAACTTGAGCGTTTTCAAGTGGTTCTCGATCAGCGCGAAATACGGTTCGTCGAGTTCCGCGCGGAGAATCGCGAAGAAGCTCGTGAATCCCTGGGAGTGGAACTTGCCGCTGTGTTCGTCGGTCATCTGTCGCAGTCGCCTGAGGAAGTCGACGAACAGCTCCATCTTTTGCACCGAGTTCCCGAGCAGACTGCGGGGCGAGTCCCTGAGGAGAGATCCCCACACGCTCTTCTCCGCCTTGAGCGCGTCGCCGGCCAGTCCGTACAGGTCGCGCACGACCTCGGGGTGCTCGAGGCAGTCGGTCAGCACTTGCTGGCGGTAGGCAATCTCATCGGGGTCACGGAGGCTCAACAGGAGCGCTCGCCTGGCCACCTCGTAGATCAGCGCGTCGCCGGCCGCCATCGCTCCCACGAGCGTTTCTACCTCGAGGTCTCCCGTCAGAGCCTGCTCCTGCGCGGGCAGGTCCGACGTGAGGTCGAAATCTTTGTCGGCGTGCATCAACCGCGCCTTCATCTCGCGACCCGCTTTCGCAGAACGTCGTAAGTGAGGCCGTACTTCTCGGCGATGGCCGCCGCGTAGGCCAGCCCATCGGCCGGCTTGCGCACGACCCTGTAGGTTCGGACGGCGGGATCCTCGGGCACGACCGTGCTCATCATGCTGACTGTTGCCGGTCCGAGCTTCGAAAGCTCGTCCACGAACGTGACGAAAACGCACAGCGCGTCGAGGTCGATGATCTGCCTGACTACCTCACTGCCGACCAGCACGGCATCGCGCAGCGTGGTCGAGCCAAAGCTCTCGTTCATGATCAGCACGCTCGCGCCCGTCGCGCGTTCGAGGATCTCGTGAATGCGATGTAGCTCGTCTTCGAACTTGCCGCGCAGTGTTTCGATCTCCTCCTCGCGCTCAAAGTGCGTGAATATCCGGTCAGGCAGGAACAGGCGAAGGTCGGCGCCTGGCACCGGAAGCCCCAAGGCCGCGAGGTAGTGCAGCTGACCGAAGGTGCGGGCGAAGGTGGTCTTGCCTCCGTTGTTCGGACCGCTGACGACCAGGATGCGCTCGCCCTGGGTCAAGTGAAAGTCGTTGCGCACCACGGCTTCGCCGGCGCCGGCCAGCTTGGCCGCAAGTGCGAGGTCAAACGTGTCGGTGGCACTGACTTCCTTCGATCGGGCCGAGGTACGGGGGAGCGCGAAGGGCAGCCCTTCCCGCTTCAGGGGCTCGATGTATTCCAGGTACGCGAGGTAGAACTGGATCTCGCGGTCGAAGCGGCCGATCGTGTCGTCGAGATATCGCTCGTGTCGTGCGACGAACTGCTCGAGTTCGGCGAACGCTTCCGGATGGAGCTTGGCGACGAGGTCGAGGATCTGGGCCTCGACGTGGTTCATGTCGGCGTGGTCGCGGAACGACGCTCGATGGTCCGTGACCGCCCCCTGCTTGAATCTCGCGAACGTGCGCTCGATCTCCGCGCTGATGTCTGCCTCGTCCTCATACCGGCTCACCTTGACCCGGTTACCTCTGAGGTGAACCGCATATCTGACAGTGGCGAGAACGTCCTCGGCGTGGTGTGTGTCGGTCGTGAGCGCGGTGAACTCGTCGGACTCAACGTAGTCGTTCAGGTAAGCGCGTAGCCCCAGGAACCCGCGAGACCGCAACTCGAGCGCGCCGAGCTTTTCGCGGAGAGTAAGAACTGCATTGCCGTAGACCGAGCTCGCCTGGAGGAACCAGCGCTGCTGCTGGCGGATGTAGTGGAGCTTGGCCATCAACGCCAGGTGTTTGCGCATCTGCTGGAGGGCGCCGGCGAAGTCACGGACGGCGCTCAGCACCGCGGCCTGCTCGAGGTCCCCCAACACGTGGTGGCGATAGTGAACGGCCTCGACGTCATGCAGCGGGACGTAGAACAAGCCGGCGATCCCGTAATCCTCGCGTCCGGTCATCAGCGCGGCCACAACCTGGTCGAGCCGGAGATCGGCAAAGAAGTCGGGCTCGACGGCACGCTCGTCAACACGCCCAGGATCGCGGTCGAACAGGATGCTGTGAAACGTGGTCATGTGCTTCCACCGGGCCAGATATCGGTAGAAGCCATCAGCCGCGACGGCGGTTCAGGAGGCGGGCCTCATCGCCTGTTTTGATCATACCGGGGCGTCCAGCCCCGCTTGGAAGCGTGGGATACTGTCGCTCCGAGCGATGAGGCTCGCTCAGACCGCGGCCGCCGCCGCTGATGGCCTCTACGAGAGTCAGATGCGGACACTGAGCAACACGAAGACGGCCGTGCTTATGACGCTGGGGCTGGTTCTCGCCGTGGCCGTCGTGGCGATCGCGGGGCGGGCGCCACTGTCCCATTCGACCCGGATCGACGCGCGATCAGCACAGCCCCCGACGATCGCCTTCGTCGTCCTGCTGCTCGGGGTGGGGATCGTGACGCTCGGAGCGCTGGCGGTGCTGGCATGGTCAGGACGACGGCGGAAGGATGATCCTCCCGAGCACGAGGCGACACCGACCGAGGCCTCCTGGATCTGGAAGATCGTGGCGACGCTGGCGCCGCTTGCGGTCGGGGCTGCACTGATCGTCGCTGCCGCGATCGGGACAAGGTCCGCACGGAACACGGTCCGCTTCGGTAGCGGGGCGTTCGGGTCCGCGTCTGGCGGTTCGTCCACGTCGTCAGGCACGCCAGGCGGTTTCGTGCTCCCGGCGTGGCTCCCGTGGACGGTGCTCGCGATCGTGGTCGTCGCCATCGGGGTGTGTCTTGTCGCGTTCTGGCTCCGGCGCGAGCAGCCCACGACGGACGTCGCGGAAACGCCGGGCGCAAGTCGTGCGGCTGTCGAGGCCGCGATCGGCGCCCTCGACGCGGAGTCGGATCCGCGCCGCGCCGTGATCGCTGCGTACGCGGCGATGCAGCGCACGCTCGGCGAATACGGCGTTGTCCGCTCGCCGGCGGAGGCACCACGGGAGTACCTGGAGCGAGCGCTTATGGCGAGCCGCGCGACCGAAGACGAGGCCAGGACGTTGACCGGGCTATTCGAGGAAGCTCGCTACAGCGAGCACCCGATTACCGAGCGTTTGCGGGCGGTAGCGCTGTCCGCGCTGCGCCGGCTACAGGGCCGGCTGCAGGCGGAAGGGGCGGGGTGAGGCTGCTCGTCGAGATCGGGCTGGTCGTGCTCGCGGCGATCGGCGTGGCCGGTTGCGTGGGCCTCGCTCCCGGCCCGCGGCAAACCCGCGGCAGACGAGCGCGAGCACTCGTGCCGCCACGCCCGGATCAGTTGCTTGCGCTCGAGCGCCTGACGTTGTCGGCGAGGACGAGCGCGGTCCACGTTCATGCCTATCTGCGCCCGGTACTCGTCGAGATCGCCTCGCGCCGTCTCGCAGCGCACGGCCACAACATCGAGCGAATGTCTGAAACCACCGGGCGGAAGCTGCTCGGGGGTCGGCTGTGGGACATCGTCCGCCCGGGCCGTCCGTTCCCCGAGGACAGGCATGGCCCGGGTGTCACAGCGGAGGAACTCGGCGCGATGTTGGACGTGCTCGAGCGGTTGTGAGCGGGCAGTTGTGAGCGCCTCCCTCTCGACTCGCACGCGCGGCCTGCTCGCGCTCGGCGGTGCCGGCCTGGTCGGAGCGCTCGCCGGCGGCCGACCCGAGCTTGCCCTGATCGCGATGCCGTTCCTCATCTTCGTCGGGGTCGGGCTGGCCCTGGCCCGGGAACCGCGGCTCGAAGCAGAGATGGAGCTCGACCGGATGCGGCTGCTCGAGGGCAGCGACGCGATGGCCACGGTGCGGCTCGGCAACCACGGGAAAGGCGCACTCCAGCTCGAGCTGGCGCCCGTACGCAGCCGGAATCTGACGCTCGAACCGGTGGGGACGGTTGGAATCGTCCTGCGCGCTGACGCCCCCGCCGAGCTCACCTTTCGAGCACGACCGCAGCGCTGGGGCGCCCACGCCGTCGGTCCGCTCGTCGTACTGGCCCGGGATCCGCTCGGCGTGATGACGTGGGAAGGACGGCTTGGTCAGCGCCTGGACCTGCGCGCGTTCCCGCGCGAACAGCACCTACGCGAACTGGTCGCGCCGCTCCACACGCAGCCCTTCCTCGGCACGCATGTGGCCAGGGTCCGCGGGGAAGGCATCGAGTTCGCCGACATCCGTCCATTCCGCGCCGGCGATCGCGTGCGTCACATCAACTGGCGCGCGACCGCGCGGCGCGGCGGCGTGCCACAGGTGAACGAGCGTCATCCCGAGCACTCGAGCGACGTGGTGCTGCTCCTCGACACGTTCGAGGAGGCCCGCGACCGAGCGGGCGGCACGCTTGACGGCGCCGTGCGCGCCGCCGCCGCGCTCGCCCGCGCTCACCTGGCGCGGCGTGACCGAGTCGCCCTCGTCGATTTCGGCGGCACGCTGCACTGGCTCGAGCCGGCTTTCGGGACCACCCAGCTGTACCGCATCATCGACGCGCTGCTCGCCAGCGATATCGCGTTCAGCTACGCGTGGCGGAACGTCGACAGCATCCCGCTCAGGGTCCTTCCACCCGGGGCCCTGGTGCTGGCTATCTCGCCGCTGCTCGACGAGCGCTCGCTCGCCGTCATCACCGATCTGCGCAGGCGCGGGTGCGATCTGACCGTGATCGAGGTCTCTCCGCTCGATCACGTCTCTCCGGGAGAGTCCGCTGAGGACGCCGTCGCGTACCGGCTCTGGCGTCTTCAGCGCGAGGCGATGCGCGCGCGGTTGCAGTCGCTCGGCATCGGCGTCGCGGTGTGGGACCGCGGCGGCAACCTCGGACCGGCGCTCGAGGGGGTGAACCGATTCCGGCGCTCCGCCCGGCCCGCTCTGCGCGCGTAGGCACCGCGCTTGCCGCGCTCGTGCTCCTGGCGGCACTCACAGCGCTGGTGCTCGCGGATGCGGGGTCGGCGATCCAGCTTGCGTGGCTGGGGGTGGCGCTGGCCGCGCTGTCGCTGGCCATCGGAATGCTGGTTGGCTCGCCGGCGGTTGTCCATGTGTCCGTCGCGGTGCTGGGCGCGCTTTTCCTGCTCCGACACGACACCCGACTGCTGCTTGCCCCGGTCTACGGCGCCGGACTGTTGCTCATGGAGGACCTCGCGATTCAAACGGTGGAGCTGCGCGAGGTGGGCAGTGTGGCGCTCGGGGTGATCGGGGCTCGGACTGCGGCCGTGCTCGCCGTCGCGACGATCGGCGCCTGCGCAGCCGCCGCCGCCGCGTTTGCGGTGACGGCGGGACCTGGGCGCTCGATCGGTATCACCGCGCTGGGCGCGGTGGCGGCGGTGGCGGCAGTGGCGGCGGTCACGTGGTTGGCTCGGAGGAGTTAGACGACGGGCGATGCACTGGTGCTACCACTGCTATGCGCTGAACCCCGGGCCGACCGGACCGTGTGTCCGCTGCCGTCGGCCGGTCGACGGCCCTCCTGATCTCTCCTTCGACGATCGATTGATCTGGGCCCTCGGACATCCCGACGGCGACCGGGCGGTGATGGCCGCTCAGACGCTTGGCGTCCGCCGGGTCACCTCGGCGCTGCCGGCCCTCCGCCGAGCCGTCGAAGAGGACCGGGATCCATATCTCGCGGTCGCGGCGCTGCGGGGTGCGATCGCGATCGCCGGACCCGACCAACTACGCGATTGGCTCGAGGAGCTGGCACATAGTGAGTCATTCATGGTGCGCGACGTCGCGCAGCGCGCCATTGCGTGAGTGAAATCGAGCCGGTCGAGGGCACGCCCGGTGACCTCGCTATATTGCCTTCTCGCAGCAGGGCGGCGATGGAGTTCGCCGGGTCGCGTGGCCGAACTGCCTTCTGGCTGATGGCTCCTACGCATAAAGCGTTGAAACGCCCGCGTAGGAGTTCGAGTTCAAGAAGTCATGCTGCCGCCATGGGGAGTTCAGGTCTGCCAGGTACTGGCGCTGCTCGTGTTCGCGCCGCTGATCAGCGGCGTGATCGCAAAGGCTGAGGCGCGCGTCCAGTGGCGGACGGGACCGTCGGTCCTCCAGCCCTACTACGACATCTGGAAGTTCTTCCGCAAGGAGTCGGTGCGGCCCGAGACGGCCTCTCCGTTCTTCGAGCTGGCGCCCCTGATCGCGTTCTCCGCATACTGCTCGATCGCGCTTTTGATCCCCGTGCTGACGAACTTCCCGCTCCCGCTGGGGACGGCGGGTGACATCCTCGGCGGCGCGCTGCTGTTCGGCCTGGCCGGATTCGTGACCGCCCTCGCCGGCGTTGACTCGGGCTCGGTGTATGCCGCGCTCGGCTCGAGTCGCACGCAGTCGGTGGCGACGCTGGTCGAGCCCACGCTGATCTTCGTGTTCTTCACGGTGGCGCTGGTCACCGGGACTGACCTGCCGTACGCGCTGAACGCAACGCTTGCTCATTCCTCGTCCGAGTACTTCCGCCCCAGTCATCTGCTGGCAGCAGCCGCGTTCTTCGCGATGCTGCTGGTCGACACCGGGCGGGTGCCGATCGAGAGCCAAGGGTCGACGCTCGAGTTCGGGATGATCGACGAGGCGCGGCTGTTCGAGCATTCGGGCCCGTCGATGGCGCTGTTCCGGTGGTCGTCGACGATGAAGCAGTTCCTGCTCTACGTGGTGTTCCTGAACGTGCTCGTCGTGCCCTGGGGCTTGGCGAGCGATCGCTACGTCGGGTCGGTGGTGGTCGCGCTCGGGTGGCTGCTCGTCAAGATGATCGGACTGGGCCTCGTGATGGTGGTGATCGAGTCGAGCTTCGCCAAGCTCAGGCTGTTCCGGATCCCCGACTTCATGGGCGCCGGGTTCGTGCTGTCGGTGCTCGCGATCCTCGTTTTCTATCTCGCGAACGGCTGAGGCTCGTCGATGCACGCGGCACCCCATTACGACCTCGCCCACGCCACCGCGGCGATCATCGCGATCCTGGCGTTGCTCAGCGGGCTGACGCTCCTGCTGGTCAAGCAGGTGCATGAGCAGGTGCGCGCCTATGCCGTGCAGTCGGTGTTCGCCGCGGGGTACACGCTGCTGGTCGGCGTCGACCGCGGCGACGCGGCGTTGATCGTGCTGGCGGCGTGCACGGCGGTGATCAAGGTGATCTTGATTCCGGTCGCGATCGATCGCGCGGTCACCCGACAGGTCTCCGAGCACGAGGTCCCCCTGGTGGTGCAGGTCCCGATGTCGCTGCTGATCGGGGTGACGCTGGCCGGGCTCGCCTACTGGTCTGCCGCGGCGCTCCCGATCCACGGGGCGTTGCTACCGACGCCTGCCCTCGGGATGCCACTGTCGCTCGTGCTGATCGGGTTCTTCTTCATGATCACCCGCCAGAACGTGATCAGCCAGATCGTCGGTCTGCTCACGCTCGAGAACGGGGTGTTCCTGGCTACGGTTGCCATCGCCCCGGGGCTGCCGTTCGCGATCGGATTCCTGCTGCTGCTCGATCTCCTGCCGGCGGTTCTCTTCTACGGCGTGTTCGCGCGGTTGATCGCCGCCCGCGCCAAGACCACGAGCATCGAGGACATGGCGGTCCTGCGCGGCTGATGGCGGTCTGGCTCCTGATCATGCTGGCCCTCCCCCTGCTCGCGGCCGCCGCGGGCGTCGTTATCGGCGATCGGCCCGCCAGCGGCTGGCTGTCGGCGGTGGCTGCGATCGCATCGTTCGCGGCCGCGCTCGTGGCGGTATTCGCGTACGACGCCGTCCGCGGACGGGATGCGCTCGGCAGCGTGTTCTTCGTCGATGGGCTGAGCGGCGTGTTCCTGATCGCTGTCGCTTTCGTGTATGCCGTTGTGGCGCTCTACTCGGCCGGGTATCTGCTCCCGGACATCGGACACGTACGGCTGCGTCGCTGGTACTGGCCGCTGCTCAACCTGTTCGGCCTGGCGCTGCTAGCCACGCCGGTGATCGCCAACCTCGGGGTGCTGTGGGTCGCGGTCGAGCTGACGACGGTGGTCAGCGCACTGCTGGTGACCAGCGAGGGCTCGGATCAATCGCTCGAGGCCGGTTGGAAGTACATCGTGATCGGGTCCGCCGGGCTCGCCGTGGGACTGCTCGGAATCGTGCTGATCTACGCCGCCGGAGTCCCGACGTTGGGCGACCACTACACCCCGACGTACGACACGTTGTCGCATGCCGCGTCCCATCTGAACGGGTCTTTGGTGCGCGCTGGGTTCGCGTTCGTGCTCGTCGGGTTCGGAACGAAGGTCGGACTCGTGCCGATGCACGCGTGGTTGCCCGATGCCCACTCCGAGGGTCCGAGCCCGATCAGCGCGATGCTCTCGGGGGCGCTGCTCGCTGCTGCTCTGTACGCGGTACTTCGCATCGGCGCGATCGCGCAGCTGGCGGTCGGCCCGACGTATATCCACGTGCTGCTGCTCGTGTTTGGCGCGTCGTCGCTGGTGCTCGCGGCGCTGTTCACGCTGCGCCAGACGAACTACAAGCGATTGCTCGCCTACTCCTCGATCGAGCACATGGGCATCATCTCGCTGGGCGTTGGGATCGGCGGTCCGATCGCGGCGTACGGAGCGTTCTTCCACGTGCTCGTGCACGCCGCCGGCAAGACGCTCGCGTTCTTCGGGGCGGGCGACCTTCTCAGCCGGTATGAGACGCGCGAGGCCGACGGAGTTCGCGGAGTGATCCGCGCGGCCCCGTTCACCGGAGCCATGGTTCTGCTGGCGGCACTCGCCATCACCGGCGTGCCGCCGTTCGGGATCTTTCGCTCCGAGCTCCTGATCGTCACGGGCGGATTCTCGGAGTCTCGGTACGCGCTCGCCGGATTGCTCGTCGTGTTCGCCAACGTCGCGTTCGTCGGCATCTACCTGGTGTTCCACCGGATGGTGCTCTCCGGTGGCGAGGCGACCGGGGCCGATCCGAGCCGCGTCGGTCGCCCGGAACAGCCGCTGATGGCGGCGGCGATGGTGGCGAGCCTGACCGTGGTGCTGGTGCTCGGCGTGTGGATTCCCGGCCCGCTGGACCGTCTGCTCCATGGAGCGGTGGCCGTGATCGGGGGACGTTTGTGATCGCACTCGAGGATCGCGAGGTCGACGCGGGCTCGCTCGCGACCGAGCTCGTCCGGCTGGGCGGTCGGTTGATGATGCTGTTCGCGAGCGCTTCTGCCGACGGTGGGCACGACCTGTGCGCGTTTGTCCGTGCTCACGATGCTCATGGTGGGGTGATCAGATTGCGCGCGCCGGTCCCCGGGAGCACGTACCCGTCCGTCACCCCGTGTGTCCCGGCCGCGCACTGGTTCGAGCGCGAGATCCACGATCTGCACGGGATCACACCCGAGGGCCATCCCCGCCTCGAGCCGCTCGTGAACCACGCCCCGGACGAGGGCGAGGTAAAGCTGTTCCAGGAGGACGATGCGGGCGTTACCCATCGCGGCGCCGAGCGGCTGGCCGGCCCCGGCGTGTTCGTGATCCCCTACGGCCCCGTCCGCTCGGGCGTGTTCGAGTCCGCCCAGTTCCTCGTCCAGACGGGCGGCGAGGACGTGGCCTACTGCGCGCAGCGTCTGTTCTTCAAGCGGCGGGGCGCCGAGCGGCGGATCTGCGAGGTCCCGCTCGAACTCGCCGTGCTCGTCGCCGAGCGCGTATCCGGCACCTCGACCGTCGCCCACGCGCTCGCGTTCTCGCACGCCGTGGAGTCGCTGGCTGACACCGAGGTTCCGCCCCGCGCCCAGGCGATCAGGCGGGTCCTGGCCGAGCTCGAGCGGTTGTACAACCACCTCGAGGCCACCGTGCGCGAATGCGAGGACGCCTCACTGGCCGTGGCGCAGGCACAGTTCGCCGCGCTCAAGGAGCGCTTGCACAGGATCGCCGCGGCCGTCGCCGGGAACCGGTACCTGCGCGGGACCGTCGTACCCGGCGGGACGCGCATCGACCTCGACGCAGCCGCGGTCGGCCTGATCGCCGCCACGATGTCCGAGTGGGAGCGCGAGTGGGGACGCGTGCTCGCGCTGCTCCTGCGCACCGACTCGTTCCTCGACCGTTTGGTCAGCACGGGCCCGCTGTCTGAAGAAGACGCGCGTGACTTCGCCTGCGTGGGCCCGGTTGCACGCGCCTCCGGCATCGACCTCGATACCAGGCGCGATCTTCCCTACGACGGCTATCCCGCGCTCGCCGTGGGCCATCACACCGACGGCGACGCGATGGCGCGGATGGAGGTGCGCTTCCAGGAGGTGGGGTCCGCGGTCGAGCTGATCCGCGAGGCTGTTGGCTCGCTCGCGCCGGGGCCGACGCATGTGGCGATCGGTCCGCTCGTTCACGAGGCCGCCCTCGGGGCGGCCGAATCGGCCCGCGGCGAGACGCTCTACTGGCTGGAGGCGGACGGCTCGGAGTCGCTGAGCCAATGCAAGCTGCGCGCGGCCTCGTTCGTGAACTTCGGCGCGTTCAACCGTGTCTTCGACGCTCAGGTGCTCACCGATTTCTCTTTCATCGAGCACAGCCTGGGCCTGTCTCCGGCGGGGTGCGACGCATGATCCGGTGGTTTCTACGCGGCGTCACGCGCCGCCGTTTGACGACGCGTTATCCGCGGGCCGAGGAGCAAGCGCCTCCGGGGTTCCGCGCGCGGGCCTTGCTCCCGACCGAGCCGCTCGTCGGCGACGAGGCCCGGGATGTGGCTGCTGTGTGCCTGCCTCGAGCCCTGTCCGTGGATCCCGACGGCGCGCTCGCGTTCGACGAGCAGCGCTGCATCGGTTGCGGGCTGTGCGCGCCTGCGCTGGCGATGGACCCGGGGTACGAGTCGGCGCGAGTGGGCAACTCGCCTCGGGCGCTGTCGCCCTCCTTTCGCCGCTCGCTGCACATCCGGCACGTCGACGCCGGCTCGGACGGCGCGGTCGAGCAGGAGATCGCGGCGCTGCTGAATCCGTATTACGACATGCAGCGCCTCGGCCTGTTCTTCACCGCCAGCCCGCGGCACGCCGACGTCCTGCTGGTCACCGGACCCGTGACCAAGCCGATGGAGGCACCGCTGCGCCGCGCCTACGAGGCGATGCCGGATCCGCGCGTCGTCGTGGCCGCGGGCACCGATGCCTGCAGCGGCAGCATCTGGACCGAGCCGGAGGTGCTCGGCGGCGTCGACCGAGTCCTACCCGTCGACGTCTATGTCCCGGGCGACCCGCCGACGCCGGTCGCGCTCCTGCACGGACTGCTGCTCGCCTCCGGCCGGACGCGAGAAGCCTCATCGCCCTTCACGGGGCGTGCGGCATGAGCGCGCTCGCGGTACTCGTGATCGTGGGCGCGGTCGGACTCCTGGCGGCGGCGCTCCCGCTGCGCTTCGCAGCGCATGTGGGTATCGGTGCCTCGCTCGTCCTCGCCGCCGCGGGCTTCGTCGCCGTGTTCGGCGAGCCGCTGATGTGGCAGCCGTTTCATTGGTTTGGCCTCGGACGCGGCGGTGTGCAGGTCGATCAGCTGGCCGGCCTCTTCCTGATTCTCACCGGGGTCGTGTCGGCGCCCTTGTTTCTTGCCGCGGCGACTGAGGGCCCGCGGGCGTCCAGGGTGCTGCGCCCATTGCTCGTGCTGTGCGTCGTCGGGGTGATCGTGGTCGACAACGTGTTCGAGTTCCTGATCCTGTTCGAGCTCACGGTCGTGGCGATCTACGCGCTGATCAGCGTTCGCTATCAGGATCCCGGCGCGCGGCGTGCCGCGGCGCTGACGCTGACGCTCGCGAAGCTGGGCGGCGGGGCGGTGCTCGCGGGGCTGGTCCTGCTCGGCGTCGAAGCGGGCAGCTTCTCGTTCGAGACGCTGGCGCACACCGGTCCCGGGCTGTCCTCGGCGGTCCGCGGGGTCTGCTTCGGACTGCTGTTCGTCGGCTTCGGGGTCAAAGCGGCACTGATCCCGCTCCAGACCTGGCTGCCGGGCGCGTACGGCGAAGTAGACGCGGACAGCTCGGGCTTCGTGGCCGCGGTGTCGTTGAATGTCGCGTTCTACGCGATGCTGCGCGTCTGGTTCGGCTTCCTCGGTCATCCGGCCGTGTGGTGGGCCGTGCTCGCGCTGCTCGTCGGCGCGCTGACCGCGTTGATCGGGATCCTCGGCGGCGTCCTGCAGCGCGAGTTCCGTCTGTTCGTCGCCTACTCGTCGATCGAGAACTCCGGCCTGATCGTGACCGATCTCGGGCTGGCGCTGATGGGGAAGGCGCAACATCGCCCCGGGCTTGTCGGCGTGGGGCTGGTCGCGGCGGCGTTCCAGATCACGGCGCACGGCCTGGCCAAGGGCGGCCTGTTCGCCGCGGTCGCGACGGTCGAACACAGCACCGGTACGAGCGACATGGAGCGACTGGGCGGTCTGTACCGACGGTTGCCGGCGGCGGCGATCGCGAGCCTGTTCGGCGGCGCCGCGCTCGCCGCGCTCCCACCGTTCAGTGGCTTCGTGTCCGAGTGGCTCGGGCTCGAGGCGCTGATGCAGGGCTTCCGCGTCAGCGGCACCGGGTCTCACCTGGCGATCGCGCTAGCGGGGGCGCTGGTCGCGTTGACCGCCGGCCTGGCAGCGCTCGCCTTCGTCCGGGCGACCGGGATGACGTTCCTCGGCATGCCGCGCGATCGATCGGTCCACCCGCGCCCGGAGGCCAGGCCCGCGAGGTGGGGGATGGGCCTGCTCGCGGTCGCCTCGCTCGCGGTCGGCGTCGCCGCGCCGTGGGTCGTCAAGGTGCTCGAGCATGGCCTCGCGCCCGTCGGCGGAGCCACCGCGATCGGCCACATCAGCCAGCCGGGCTGGCTGATCGAGCCCGGGTACCAGGGGTTCGCCAGCATCAGTCCGACCGTGTTGGCGCTCACGCTGACCGGGTTTGCGCTCGGCGCGGCGTGCCTTCGCTACCTCGCAAGCCTTCGTCATGCACGGTTGGTCCCCGTGTGGGCGTCCGGCGTACGGGTCTCGGGCCGTCGTGTCCAGTACACCCCGATCGGCTACGCGAACATGGTGAGGGTGATTTTCAACGTCGTCTACCGCGTGCGAACGCAGCTGCGCAGCATCGGCGACCAGCGTTTTCCCGAGCGACTGAGCATGATGCGCGCCGAGCCGCGCCTGTTCGATCCCGGCTGGCTCTACCGGCCGATCACCGGCGCCTTCACCCGCGCGGCCGAGCTCGTGCGCAATATCCAGGCCGGACCGCTCGGCTTATACCTGCTGTATCTGATGCTGGCGTTCATCGCGTTGCTGCTGATCGCGCCGCGGCTCGCCTGACGAACGGCGCGCCGGAGGGCGATGCCGACGATGAACTGCTTGTATAGGAACGAGATGTCTGCGCCTGGACGGGACGCCAAGTGCTGAGTAGTCGCCGGCTGCCCGCCCTGTTGGGGCTGCTCGTGATCGTGATCGTCGCCGGCGTGGTGTTCGCGCTGACGCGGTCGAGCGGGCCGCCGCACGGCCGAGCGTCGGTCAAGCGAGCGGCGCTCCCGGCGCGGCCCGACATCGTGTTCGTGCTCACCGACGACCTGTCGATGAACCTGCTGCGGTTCATGCCGCACGTCCAGGCGATGGAGCTCGACGGGATGTCGTTCGAGAACTACTTCGTATCGGACTCGCTGTGCTGCCCGTCGCGGGCGTCGATCTTCACCGGCGACTTTCCACACGACACCGGCGTGTTCAGCAACTTCGGTCCGGGCGGCGGATTCAACGCGTTCTACAAGCGCGGGGACGAGCGCCGCACGTTCCCGATCGCGCTGCAGCGCGTCGGCTACGTGACCGCGCTAATGGGCAAGTTCCTCAACGGCTACCTCGAGACCAAGGGCCACGCGGCCGACGGGCAGATCACCTCGGTGCCGGCGGGCTACGTCCCGCCCGGGTTCACCGACTGGGACGTCGCCGGATGGGGCTATCCCGAGTTCAACTACACGCTCAACCAGAACGGGAAGCTCAAGCGCTACGGCCACAAGCCGTCCGACTACCTCACCGACGTGATCGCCCACGATGGCGTCCAGTTCATCGACAGCGCCGCGAGGAGCGACAAGCCGTTCTTCCTCGAGCTCGCGACGTTTGCACCCCATTCCCCGTACACCCCCGCTCCGCAGGACGCGCACGACTTTCCGGATTTGGAGGCGCCGCGGCCCCCGAGCTTCGACGTCCTGCCGACCCACGCGCCGCTGTGGCTGGCCGGCCACGCCCGCCTCACCGGCAAGCAGATCGCGAAGATCAACGTGGCCTTCCGCAAGCGCGCCCAGGCGGTGCAGGCCGTCGACCGCATGATCGGCGCGATCGAGGAGACGCTGGCCGCCGACGGCATCGCCCGTGACACCTATCTCATCTTCAGCTCCGACAACGGACTCCACACAGGCGAGTATCGGCTGATGCCGGGCAAGCTGACCGCGTTCGACACCGACATCCACGTCCCCCTCGTGGTCGTCGGCCCGGGTGTGCCGGCCGGTAGCACGACCTCGGCGATGGCCGAGAACATCGATCTCGCCAAGACCTTCACCGCGATCGGCGGCACGACGATCCGCTCCGACGGCCACAGCCTGCTTGGCGTGATGCACGGCGACGGACTTGCCGGCTGGCGCAACGCGATCCTCGTCGAGCACCACGGTGGTCTCATGTCCCCGTTCGACCCCGACTTCCAGCAAACCCCGAGCGGCAACCCGACGACTTATGAGGCGATGCGAACGTCGAGGTTTCTGTACGTCGAGTACGACGACGGAGAACGCGAGTTCTACGACCTGCAGATCGACCCGTTCGAGCTCCACAACATCTCCGGCGAGCTCACGCGAAAACAACTCGCGCGGCTCCACGCCGAGCTCGGTCGTCTCAAGCGGTGCCACGGCGGGCGGAAGTGCTGGGCGGCGATGCATGTCGCGCCGGCGCCGAGGATCTCATCGGCACGTAAAGCTCACAATCCGTCGGCCTGAGAGGCTCGTGGGCGATGACGACCTTCACGTAGCGCTGGCGTCGGCGGGATCGGTCGCGGGCACGGCCACCGAGGCGAGGCACTCCCGCACGACGTCTTCGGGCTGGACTCGCTGCACCCAGAGCTCTGGCCGCAGCGCCAACCGGTGTGCCAGCGCCGGCACCGCCACCGATTTGACGTCGTCGGGTGTCACGAAGTCGCGCCGGTCGAGGAGCGCCTTGACGCGGGCCAGTTTCATCACCGCGAGCGTGCCACGAGGGCTCGCGCCGACGTCGACGCTCGCGCTCTCCCGAGTCGCGCCGACGAGCGCCACGATGTAGCGACCGATGCTCTCGGACACGTGGACGTCCTCGACCGCGCGCTGCATCGCCAGCAGTTCCTCCCGGCTGACCACGGGCCTGAGCTCGGCCTCGTCCTCGCCTCGCTCGAGACGCCCCGCCAGCATGTGCCACTCGTCGTCGGGCGACGGGTAGCCGACGCGCATCCTGATCAGGAACCGATCGAGTTGCGCCTCCGGCAGCGGATAGGTGCCTTCGTACTCGATCGGGTTCTGGGTTGCCAAGACGAGGAACGGACGTTCGAGCGGGCGCGTCCGGTCCTCGGTCGTCACCTGGCGCTCCTGCATGGCCTCGAGCAACGCGGCCTGGGTCTTCGGCGGGGCGCGGTTGATCTCGTCGGCCAGCAGCACGTTGGTGAACACCGGGCCGGGCCGGAACTCGAACTCCACGGTTCGCTGATCGAAGATCGACGCGCCGGTGACATCGGAGGGCATCAGGTCCGGGGTGAACTGCACCCGCGAGAACCTCGTGCCGGTCGCGGTGGCGAGCGACCGCGCGATCAGAGTCTTGGCGAGACCGGGATAGTCCTCGATCAGCACATGCCCGTCCGCGAGCAGTGCACATAGCGCCAATTCGAGCGCTGGGCGCTTCCCGACGACCGCCCGCTCGACCTCGTCGAGGACCGCGGTGGCGCGGTCGGCCACCTGCGCCAACGTGAGCTGTTCGGAGGTTCCGGTCATTGTGGCTGCGGCGAGTCTGGCACCTGATCGGCGGGCAACGGCGCGGGCGCGCCCACGAACACGCGACCGTCGATCTGGGCGAGCGCGCGCGCCCAGGCATCGTGCTCCGGCCCGCTCGTCTCGTGCCGGTATGCCCATCCGTACTTGCGCGCGGTTTCCGAAACCTCCCAGGCGAGCACGGCCAGCCGCCCATCGAGGTGGCGTCTCGCCGCGCGGGCCGCGTGGCCGTCGGCCATCTGCATCGCGTGGCGCGCGCAGAGGCCGTGGCTGCGGTCGTAGCGATCGCGGACCGAGGCGAGCGCCAGCGAGGCCGTGACCAG
>Ga0335073_10002766_pt1 | contig 24084 bp, 37 predicted proteins | sample Lox_Sample_22_FD_207093 | JGI IMG/M metagenome (GOLD analysis project Ga0335073, IMG submission 207093) | Soil microbial communities from Loxahatchee National Wildlife Refuge, Florida, United States - Lox_Sample_2.2 | ecosystem: Environmental > Terrestrial > Soil > Wetlands | place: USA... | reverse complement strand
GCCTCGATTACACGACCACACACCCCTTCAATCCAAATTCTTTCACGACTTGCCAACACCTCCTCCAACAGCAAGTAGCATAGCCTCATCTCTTTGGAGACGAAATGAAAGTTTCCGCTCCTCTCTTTCTGCCTGGGCACAATCGGATCTTTCCACGCCAACTGCGGAAGTACCAGAACCGCCGGAACCTGTGGGCTTAGAAAGAACGATGTCGCAGAGTAGCATCCTCACCACAACGTCGAATCCATATTTTCCAGACTCACCCGCAACTCCCTTCCTAAAACGATCCTCTTCTCACGAGAGTATCTTTGAACCAAGTCCAATACCAATCCGTCAGCTGCACCATTCTCCGCGATCGTCACCTCTTTCCTCATCCGCAACTTCAAGTCCGATATATCTCTCTGCATCAGCACACTTGCGACAAAATACGACTTCATCGATGTTACTGCTCTCATCTGCTCGTGGGAAACAATCTCGTGGGTTAAGTTCGCGTAAGAGTTTTTGGAATTTATGGGAAAGACCAGGGGTACCAAGAGTGCCTTTAAAAGATGGTACATCGAGTTTGGGGGTTGTTGTATGTACAGAAGTGGATGTAGGGATGTTACGGGATGCATTGGAGGGATAGAAACCCTGCTCAAGATAAGGACAAGGGAAGGAAAGGAAAGGGGACATTGCATGCATTAATGGCGAAATTAGGACCATTTGTATAGTTAATTTGTACTGTTACCAATTCAATGTATCTAATACCACTAATAACCCGTTGCGCCAGTCCCTCAAGACAAATCCCCAAAATATAAAGTAATAGAAAGCGATGAGTGAATTCACCAACTTTCCCATTTCTGTCCGCCCATTGCAACGAGTCGATTGAACAATTCATCACGAAGATAAATCGCAGTCAATGTCCAACTATTCCCATGACGATCTATAATCTCAAGGCCATCTGCAATTTTTCTATCCATAGCCCATCCAACAACCAACTTCGCCTTCCATCCCAATCCTCCAATCTTCCTCATCTCCTTAATATCCGAAATCGGTACGGTGAAAACCGGATTAGGATCCTTGTCCGGGGTAGACGTAGTGAATGCAACACAAGGTACAGTTGCAGTAGTAGTAATATAAACGGTTCCCTTCTTCCCCTTGAATCTGCATGGAAAATCGATAGGTCCTGTGATGGGATGTTCTCTCGGTAAGATACCGAGACGGTTTTTGGAATGTTCTGAACCGAGGAGATCAGCTTTGATGTGGTCTGTTCCTAAAACTGTTTCGACACTTGCCTTTGTGGTCCCTTTAAGGAATTTTAGGATTTTGCGACCGGTGTGCTTTTTCTCTTTATCTTTAGGGGTTTGTTGTTCTTCAGGTTCTTTCGGTTCTTCCGGTTTTTCTTCTGGATGAACTGCGGCATCAACTTCGGCTTGAGATTTATCCATTGGAAGGTCTTCGGCGTTGGGTGGAGTGGTCGGACGAGACGGAGGAGGTCCATCTGGGCGGGGTGGAGGAGGTAAAGGAGCTTTATTGGCTTCTCCAATTCGGAGAAGCGTGATAGTAAGTTGCGCATTGGTAGGTACTCCCCAAAGAATGGAACTAAAAAGCGTCAGATGAGTGGTCAAGAGGAATGTACTTTCTGGGATCCAGGTATTTTGGCCAGTCTGGGATTGTCTTGTTGAGCCAGTTGAGTCCTTTATCCATAAGTGGCTGACTAAAGAAGGCGAATCCAGTAATGAAGGATGTCCCCTTGATAAACATATACGGGCTCAGGAAAATAGATGCTAAAAAGACTGGCACCAACACCCCTGCAAGCCTAATTCTAGGAAGAAGCTTGGGGAAGGGAGAGGTAGGTGACAAGGCACTACACGTCAGTCGAACTCATGAGCTAAACTTTACTTGCCAAATCGTTCCCAAGTATCTGCAACAGATCCAATAATATGCATTGTTGGTCGCAGCTTGGTCCACATCGCTTCCTCCATAGGTTGTTTAGTCTTATCATGTTCGACACTAGCATGACTCCCCGCCGATTTCTTGGCCTCAACAGCTCCTGTCGCAACCTGCGTCGGATCCGGAACTGACGTATCAATTACTCCTTCCTTATCTTGCAAGTCATTCTGGGGATGCTGACCTGCTGCAGCACTTAATGTGATTTGAGCAAAACTACTCACAAAGTTACTCGCTTCTTGTTCTACTGCTTCGCCTTTATGTTTCTCGGGAGCTCCTGTGATGGAGTTGTCGCTGCCTAGCATTCCGGCTTTAGGTTTTTGGATGTCGCCGGTTGCGCCCGAGATAAGTGCTAGGGGAGCCGGTGGAAAGAGGAAGTCACGAGAAGGCGGGTAAATAATGAGGACAATTATGGTCAGAAGGAGGGTTGGCATGAGCAGGTCTAGTGCCCATGCGGCGAAATATGCCTGCGATGTTAGTCAGATGAGGGACGAGATGTACACAGCAAAACCAGGTTGTGCGTGTTCGTTCATTCCAGGAGCGTAGACGAGCAATACGTTTGACGAAACCGGCGAGACCAATGAAGACAGTCATATAGAATCGCTCAATTGTGCTGCGAAGTTTATCAGGAGAGAATTCATCTTCTTCCGCAATATAAAGATCGAGGCCCCCAGGAGGTAGTTCTTCAGTTTCTTTCACATGATACAATTGCTAGGAAAGTCAGTACACCACAGGAAGGAGAGGTACTTGATTAAATCGCCTCACTAGCACCCACAATTCCTCATTCGGAAGTCCGCCGACAAGCGGCTGAGGGACGTGTTCGGGCTTCTCATCCCATCCAAGGTCCTTAACTTCAGGCTCATTATGGATCTCCTGAGCAGCCCCCTTTTCTTCATGATCTTCAAGTGCAAGGGCATGACTATCAGTGGGTCTACTCTCCATTGGAGGAGTGGAGACGGTGACGGCAGGCATCTTTTTCACGCCAGATGAAGGTGCGCCATTATCTTCGACAGGCGGCACAGTGATCGGTTCAGGACGAGACATCAAATCTTTTTCGGGCTCTTCTGTCATGACGAACAGAACTGGTAGAAAACAACTTGAAGGGCTTGGAACGTAAAAGGGTTTAATCCAGGATTTTTCTACACAAAAGTTGTTTATCCTTGTGATGACGTTGGTGGCTGAGGCCGATCGTCATCTTACCATCTCACCACGTAGATCAAAAATTAAAAGCCTCGCAAGGAACGCTACAATCGCAGATCATAACCCATAAAAAGTTTAGTTAAGATACTCGAACAGTTCAATTCATTCTTTATCTACCCAAAACTTCAAATCAAGCTCCATGTACTCAATGCAAACTCACATAAATACCTACCAAGATAGCAAGCCATCTCAGATAGCAGGTCCAGCAGTCTAATAGAATTAGCTCAAATCCGAGAACATAGAGAGAGGGAGCTTACAATAACTTCCTTTGAAGCTTGATCCTTATATTTATCGAAATTCTTGGAGAACAATTTCGCAAGATCCAAGATTTCAGACTTGAATTCTTGAGCACTTCCTTGCCAAGCCTTTGCGGGATTCAGAATCTCGTCAGGAACACCAGGACAAGATGTCGGGACAGACAAATTGAAAACATCAAAAGTTTCGTATTTAGCCTTGGCAAGAGTTCCGTCGTGAATTGCATTCAGGATAGCTCTCGTGTATTTCAAAGGACATCTCTGACCTCCCTTTGTGACACTTCGGCCGACCCAACCGGTATTAACGAGCCATGCATGTGCCTTGTGATGGGTGATTTTCTCAGAAAGCATCTTGGCGTAACGAGTTGGATGTAGAACTAAGAAGGGTTGACCGAAACAAGCAGAGAAGGTAGCTTCGGGAGCAGTGACACCTTGTTCTGTACCAGCCATCTTGGAAGTGTAGCCTGAGATGAAATGGTACATGACTTGGTTGTTGTCGAGTTTTGAGACGGGAGGGAGAACACCGCGGGCATCACAAGTTAACAAGATGATGTTGCTGGGATGGTGGTCTGAGATACATGGGATTTTGGCGTTCGGAATGAAGTCGATTGGGTATGCGCAACGGGTGTTTTCGGTGAGTGTAGAATCATCGTAGTCGACGATTCTGGTTTGAGGATCGAAGACGACGTTTTCGAGAACTGAACCGAAACGGATGGCATTGAAAATTTCAGGTTCTTTTTCGGCGGACAGTCCGATGCACTACAAACATTGTTAGCTTGATTCCCAGATCCAAGCTTCTGAGGATGTGTACCTTGGCATAACAGCCGCCTTCGATGTTGAAGACACCGTGTTCCGACCAGCAGTGCTCATCATCACCGATGAGAGCACGATTTGGATCAGCAGATAAAGTAGTCTTTCCAGTTCCAGAGAGACCGAAGAAAAGAGTGACGTCTCCATCTTTGCCTTCATTCGCAGAAGAATGCAAAGTGAGGACATTATGTTTAACAGGCATGAGATAAAACATGACTGTGAAAATTCCCTTCTTCATTTCCCCAGCGTACTCCGTACCAAGAATGACCATTTCTTGAGTGGCAAAGTTGATGGCGACAGAAGTACTCGAGGTCATACCTGCTGTGTACCTGTTTGCAGGGAAGGCGCCGGCGTTATAGATTGTGAAGTCGGGAGATCCGTAGGTCTTCATTTGTTCGTCGGTAGGACGAATCAGCATGTTTCGCATGAAGAGACAGTGGTATGCCCTTGCACAGACGACACGGACTTTGATTCTGTAACGAGCATCCCAACCAGCGTAGCCGTCAAAGACGTAGATTCTGGTACGGGTGTTGAGGTAGTCGACAGCTCGTTCCCGATTGATTTTCCAGACTGTTTCTGGCATGGGCTTATTGACTGGACCCCACCAGACATCCTTCGAAGATGAAGGTTCATCTACAACTCGTTTGTCTATACGATGTCAGCAATTGCGCGACATACAAAATAATTTTCTTTGATCCTTCTGTCCGAGATCGGGATCGGAAGATCGTACCTTGAGGAGAACGGCCAGTCTTATTACCAGAGGAGGTAGCCAATGCACCAGCAGAGGTGATGGCAGAGCCACTTTCGTAGACAAGAGCATCTTCATATAATGAAGCTACAGAGGGATTGTGTTGAATGTCGACATGGTCATAGTCAATATTTGCCTTGTCGTGCAATTCCTTGATGGATCAGCATACCATACAAAATCATAATATCTGTCTCAGATGTAGAAAGTACCTCTTCAATTTGGGAGTGAGGGACATGAGGCTTGACGCCTTGAGGATGGAGAGTTGTTCGATTTACAGAGACCGAAGGAAGCATTTTTGCGATGTGTATTTGTTAGTTGTTTTTTGTTGTTTCTTGATGAGATTGGGGGTGGTTGACGTCGAAAGTACGTGGGAGCGGCGAAGTGCGGGGTAATGTATGTGGTGGTAAAACGACAGCGGCAATGAGATTACAACTCGACTGGCGTCTGAAACAAAGAACGAGAAGAATTGAGAGGAGATTTATCAAGCAAAGAAGAAATGAGCTTCTCTAGCTGATACTTTGTTACTTTGTTTTTTTTTTCCGATGAAGATGCTGATGTTCGGAACAGGAGCAACTGAATCGAAACAAAGCTGGGTGCGGTCGGGGGTATATATAAAAATTGCACTTGTATTGTAATATTGTATCACTGGGACTAAATATATTTACGAATATGGCCGGGATCCGCCAGGATTCTCGGAACGGGGTTGCACTGGAGATCCTATTAACGAAGAGAACACTGCAACCAGTGACCAACTGCTGCGTGCCAATTCTATGGCGATTTGCGCTGATTCGTAAATTCCTCACCCGATCAACTGCCCCGGTCTGTTCCGATGTCCCAACCCAATCCTGTCACACGTCTGACATGTGCCCACCACCTGCCAGGTCAGCTGTAGTGGCTAAGGCCCCCCCGATGCGGGGCCAGGAACAGAATCCTGATACAGATTAGACAATTTATAGTTACTCCTCACTAGTAAGCACAATGTCAGCAGCTTGGACTCAAGGTTATTCGTTTATTTACGTCGGATCATGATACGAACAGGAACAACTGACTCGGAATGCGTGATGAGGCGTTGCCACAAAAAATAAATTTTCTCCGTCTCCAAGTTCTAGAGCGATTGTTCCACAGCGTCCTTTCCCTGCCTTGGGGAGTCCGGTTATCTCTTCTCGGCAGTTCTTTGGATCCTTTCTTCCGCTCCGATACCTTGGTGTGGAATCACCAAGCAGTGTAACGAGTGATTGCACTGAATTGAGGTACCGTTTTCAACCGAAGCCCAACCAACCTTATTGCCACGTTCCGCCGTATTTCGTGCATCGGACGGTCCAACTTCCGGCTAAGCGGTCCATTCCGAACCCTCCGAATTGCAATTATATATACCAATCTCATAATAATCAACTCGCACATGCACCTCGGTTCGACGTAAGACCTAGATCCTTACCCTAACAGTTTGCTCTTCGGAACAACGTCAAACTCAAAGTGTCAGGAATATCAGTCATGCAATGAGATATCGTACCCGGCCGATGTCGTTACTTTCCTTCCGGCCAGGGAAAGATATGAGATCGGTCGTCGATAGGTTCCCAAGTCACTGTTCCATTCGATCCGATGCAATTCGTCATACTGCTCAGCATAAATTGCTATAGAGAAACCAGACCTAAAGCAATCTGTTAATACAATTCCACCTCATGCCGTGAACCATCCCCGCAATTCCCTTTCTTTCAGTGTTTCCTACTCATCAATTTCCATCTGCTGCTTATTCTTCCTCCTCTTAACAACAACAGGAACCTTAACTTTCTCCTTGACCTTCTCCTCTTCACTCTCCTCCTCCTCACTACTCAGCCACTCTTCCTCCTTATCCTCTTCTTCAAGTGCCATCAACTCATTCTCAGTAACTTCCTTACCCTCCTCCGCATTCTTAACAAACATCCTATACTTCTCATCCATCTCAACTACTTTCCGTGCAGCTTCCAACGCCCTAGCTTTGTTCCCACTCATACGATGTTTGTAGAACACTCGTTCTCGACGAGCACGGATTTCATTTATTCTTGAGATGGCGCGGAGAGTGGTGCTTGCTAATGTGCGTGAGTATCGTGTAGGTATCTGTCGACGAGATGCAAATGTTAATGTTGTATCCTGCACACATCACATTAGTACCATAAAACACTATTGAAAAGAAATATCAAAGGAAGTGGGTTGAATACCAATGTCATTTCCTTGCCATGACTCTTTCTGAAAGCTTTTGTCCATCGTAACTGCATATTAGAGTTCGTTCTTTGGTTGAAGGGAATACTTTTCTTGGGTTTCGTTTCATTTTGAAGTTTTTATGGCACTTTGATCTACAGAACCGGAATTCTTTGCCATCGTTCCGTACGAACATTATCTAGAACAGTTAGTCTAACGCAATGGAGGATCAATTACTCCATGGCCAGGCTACAAAGTTAGTAAATTCCTAACAAAAGCAATCTCAAACACGGGAAAGAAGACCAAAGCAATAATACGAACAAGGAAAGAGGAGAAGGGAACATACGTAAACTGGACTGCTACAAAAGTAGCAAGTGTGAATCCTCATCTTGAGGTTTTGATGGTCGTATCCTTTGCAGATGATGAACCTGAAAATTTTCAAAATTTTTTACAGCGAGCTTGGTTGCCAAGCCAACCAAATTTTGCATGGAAGCGTCTCCACGAATCCGCGATCGTCAACCTCATCTTCGACTGCGGACATCCAGTGAAGAGGGGTAGTAGACATGGTTCAGCATAACGATAAGTGGAAGAAGAAAGCTACGAGAGAGTATCACAAGAAACATGGAACTAAACCGACCCCTCGCGACCGGAATACAGCACAAACCCTCCCCTCAGAACAACCAACGACGTCCGAACACGACTTGCCTAACGATGAACAAGTAGTTGAAGGTGGTGAAGAACAGAATGATGGAGAAAAGACACAGGAAGAAATAGAAGCGGAAGAAGAAGAACGGAAAGAAAGATCGAAATATGCACGAAGGAAAATTGAATCAAATTTCTGGCGTTTCGAATCCGAAGAACCTGATCCATATCTAGGTATCCCATCCTAGACACCTTTCTAAAGGCGTCGGTATTGCTTCTTTAGAATGCGTACTGATTTAAGTTATCAATGAAGAGGATCTCGAACCACCTGAACCTGATTACGCTCACCTACCTTCTCGACCCTTCGACCTTCCCAAACACGGGTCTGCGCCTGTCTCAGGAACGGGAAGAGTCAAAAAGCTCGTGATGAAAGAAAATGAATTGCAGCCTTTGAAAGAGCAAATTGATAAGGCGAATGCTGCGAGAGCGTTTAAAGAGAGATTTTCAGTTGGCCAGAAAAGAGGGAATGTGATTCGTGTTGGGGAGGATGGGAGGGTTGTTAAAGAAGGGAAGATGGGATTGGAGGAGGATGAGGAAGATGATGATGAATTAGAGGATATTGATAAGTTTCTGGCGGAGTTAGATTTGAAGAAAGCTGCTGGAGAGAAGGAAAAGGCGGTGGAAGGTGGGAATGGACAACCTGTTGTTCGGGGGAAGAGGGGACGTGCCGATTTGGAGTCGTTTGTGGATAGTTTGATATGAGAATGGCATAAAGGCGTTTGTCTGGATTAAGGGATATCCCGGTATGGATGTTCATACATCATGGTGCGATAGCTAGCTTTAATATGGTAGCTACTGTGGTGGTTAGGATGCTCGCCGCAATAAAGATCTGCAAATTTGTTGATAATCAGACAACATCTCCATGTCCCTCGTTAATGGAGGCACTCTCAGCACAGCGCGAATAGAGCCAGCGCAGCCCATAATACCCACTAAACAAGCCGCACGAGAGATTAACGGCCAACACGTCGAAGTTTTGTCTATGCTCTATACGGACAGAATCCTGGTCAATGTCACGATGGGAGGAAAAGTAGGACAACTGGTAAACTTCAGTTGTATTCATTGCTCAATCATAGATTTCAGTTGCTCTTGCGAATTCACTTCCTAGAGTTGAAGAAGATGAAGAAGAAGTGCCGCCGCATTTGGACCCTAAGTTTCTACTCGGCTCAGCAAACGATCCTAGAGGGGAGATAGCTCAATTATATGCCTTGCAAATTGCGAGTCAAATTGCGAGACAGAATCCGCGCGAGAATAGAACTTTACTTGTGGGAATGGGGTTGACAGGAAGACTGGCTTCAGACTACACAAGCGAAGAGGCAAGGAGTTTGTTATTGAACGTAATAGAGATGGTGAACGAATGTCGGGCATGGTGAGCAATAACAGTAGTACCAGGAAAATGAAAAGTCAATGGTCTATTTCATATGCTGTTTCTATTTTATACCTATCCTTACGCTACAATGCAATTTTATATACCCGAGTGTTTAGACTCTATGCTGGGATTTAGCAAAGCTAAAAGTTCCAATCTTCATCAACAGTCGCAGCCCACTTGAACTTCTCCCTCAAAGTTTTAGCAAACAACTTCTCGATCGGAACACCATGTTTCTTCGACCAAGCAAACGAGAGGCCTAAAATTAGCTCCTTCCAAACCATATAACATACGAGGATCAATGTAATTCAGTTTACTCGTTCCAAGCGCTGTCTCCTTATTCAAATCCCTCATTTCTCGTTGACTTCTCAAAGTATAAATCTTCTCATCCAATTTCTCCAACGCCTTCTCACACTTCTCAATAGTCTGATTTCCTGTAGGTTCCACTGTCCCAGATCTATTCTCCTTCGCAAATTGCGCAGCTAATTCATCAGCAGCTTCCAATCGACTTTCCAGTTCCTTATCACCCAAGGGTTTCTGATCTTCCTTCTGACGCTTCTCGTTCTCCTTTTCAAATTTCTTCCTAATTTGTTCTTTTTGCTTTTCGACTAAATCCTTTTGATGCTGCTTAATCCATTCATCGTCGACATCACTCTCGTACTCAAGTAACTCGGGTTTCCTCTTCTTGAGTTTAGGATCCAACTCAATCATTTGTTTCCGAATTCGCATTTTCTGGTACTTGAGAGCACGAACCTGATCTTCAAGCTTTCCAATTGCAACTTCGTGAGTCTTCGGAACAGTCCGTTTATGGTTACACAAAATGGCAACTTGACGATTTGCTTCGGTGTACGCTGCAAATTTATCGACAACGGAGGCATTTACCGGAGTCAGTATTCGAAGTTGGTCTTGGAAAGTAAAACTTGCGTTGAACGTACGGAATACTTTTGCAGAGAGCCCGGTCATGAGTTCACCCAAGTGTTTGTTTAATAAGCCAGTGTTGATACGATCGAATAGCATGTCTCCTTCCTTTTTAGGGGGTCGTTTGAAGATTTTGAGGTTTTTGAAGACTTGAGGATCGACTTCGACAGTGTTCAGATAGCGAATACTGTCTTTACCGAGGAAATCAAAGGTGACCTTGTTTGGTGGTTCCAAGGTAACATGTTCGAAGCGGAGAGAACAACAACCTACGGTGTCTGCCTCATCTTCTCCTTTTTCATTGCCTGCTCGGAGCGCAAAACGGTCGATCAAGTACATTGCCGTTGCCCTTTGGCGAGTTTCGGTATATTCATCCTTAAGATCCTTGGTATATCCCGCTCTGATCTTATCAATATGATGCTACCGTCAGAAAAGCGCAAAAGTCTGAAGCTATACCTTAAGTTTCCGAGCCTTCTCATATTTAGCGAGATCACTTTGCCCTTTGAGTGACGACCCAGCCGCCAAAAACACATACTTCGTAGCCCCATTAATATTCTCATTCCACGTAGCTAACCAAGTGACCGTATTATCATGTCTCACTTCCGCCCACTTATGTCCCTTAGGAGGCACAGGAACTTTTGCACCTTCCCCGATGTTGATCGTAATCTGTTCCGGTTGCACGCGAGTCTTGAGTTTGCCTGTTTTCGGATGCTTTCCACGTCCACGGAACAATCCAGGAGGTTCGATGCGGAAGTTTCCAACATTCTCTTTTCTGCCATCAAGCAGACAGGTTTTGTAAGGTGCTTCCAGTTCGTCCTTTTCTTTCTTGAGTTGGGCTTTTTCTTCTTTCGTGAGTTTCTTCTTTTCTTCTTTTTTGATTTCAAAGTACTCCCACATTGGTTTGAAATCGCATTTCTCAAATTTCTTGATAAACGGAGCCTACACTATGAGTCTGATGAACTTCGAAAGTGGGGCAGGGGGGTAGTACAGCATTACAATCTTTTAGCACTTGAAGCCAATCATTGAAGAAGTTTTGTTGGAAGACGGGATTCTGACCATGATCCGTCTCGACTAAAGCAGCGAAGAAGCCAGCAACTTCTTCAGCTTCGGGAGGTAGGTCAACAGGTTTGCCATCGTATTTCATCTTGACATGTTTTGGCAATGGTTCATAAGGAGGAGGAAATAAAACGCCGTTATGTTCAAGCGTAGTCCACTTCTTGGTCCCATCATTTTGACCGGCTTCCCACCATTTATATTCCTCTTCCTCTTCTTCATCCTCATCTTCGTCCTTAACTTCCTGTTTGACAGGTTTCTTCTTAGGGGAAACGTTCTCTCTCTTGACGGAGGCCTTCTTGACACCATTAGTGGAAGGTGACTCTGTTTTGAATTTAGGTTTCTTCGATTTAGCGGCTAACGGGACCTCGTCATCGGAATCAGATTCATTTTTGACCCGTTTAAGTGGTTTTGATTTCGTTCGAGCAAGAGGAACATCCGAATCAGATTCATCTTTGACAGGTTTTGGTTTCGAGACTTTAGGTGGGACAACTTTAGGGGAGGTCTTTATCGTTGCTGCCAAAGGCATATCATCATCCGAATCCGGAGGGGGCTGTGCAACTTTCATTTTCTTTTGCGGTAAACTTGCTTTCTTCTGCGATCTCTGTCCCAAAGGCGCTTCGTCGTCCGAACTCTCCTCTGCTGGGCTAGGTGGACTTTTCCGTTTGGCAGTTCCCTATCCATTAATTGCCAAATCCGGAGAGAGGATTGGGTACATTAGAAACTCCGTTCGCAATAGGTCGCTTGGCCAAAGGCACATCATCGTCACTGTCATCATCACTACTTTCCACAATCCTCCTCTTTTTAGGTGCTTCGCTATTCAGCGCCTTATTGACAACTGATTTTGGGTGTGGTTTCGGTGTTCCTTTTGCATCGACTTCCCGATCCACCAAATCGTCGACTTTCTTGGAGATAGTTGTACTCGTTGTAACTCTGTTTTTGAGAGGTATATCCGCGTCTGAGTCATACATTAGTATTGCCTGCAAAAGTTGAGAGAAGTTTCGGCATTGTTGCAGGAAGAGTGGTACCTTTTTCGTGCAAGACCGGTGGTTTCTTTGTTGCGCGTGCAAGGGGGATATCATCTTCTGAAGAACTCATGATTTCGCTTAATACGATGAAAAATATGAACTTCTAACGCTTGAACAGAGATTCAGAAAGTCGCGATGCTGAAAATGACGAATTGTTGATTTAAAGAAAGTAATTGGGGGTGAGTATTCCTGGGGTGTTATGGTTGTTGAATCAGGTCGACTCTCTACAAGGGGAAAATCGACTTAGCCGAAAGTCGAAAAAAAAATTTGAAGGGAATTTTATATGAGGAGCAGAGAAGCAAGGGACCAGGGTTAGGTGACACCTTACTGCGTGACCACCGGGCTAGAACTTGCTAACAGTTTAAGATCGACCCCTGAACTTAGCTTGGAAAACAATAGGAATATAATGATAACGGTGACGATGGAATTTATTGCATTTCATATCAATTGCAATCTCGTCTCTCGTGCTACAACGTCCTCCTCAACTTCCAGGTATACCTCTTTCAAGGCTAGACATGATAACTCCATCGCTCCGTGATCGTAAATCCTCAATCTTATTTCCTTCCTCCACACCTCCGCAGATTCAAATATAATACAGGAATTATTACACTTTCGCTGGAAAAAGTACACCAACCACGCACACTCCAAACGACCAGCCGCAACATGCCAATTGAATAAACCAAAAAGGACGATAGAAAAGAAAAATAGAGTTCGCATTTGCTTGCTTTCAGGGGGAATAATAATAGACATAAAACCTGGTTCCGTTCTTGCCATTGCCTCATTCGCTTCGAACGCAAAATTATGTTTGTTGTAGGACTTGGTATGGTGAATTGGGGTCATTATCTCGAGTTAAAGGACTGACAGAGAACATCTCGAACATCTTCAACATCCTCGCTAGCCAAATCTTTCAAAAGCGGGATCATAGTGAGTAGTTCGACGTCCAAGTGATCTTCGAACCACGATGATATTGGAATTGCGTGTTGTGTGTGCCATTGATAACATTGCGGATTATTATCGATGATGATGCATTGTTTTAAATCTCTTCCCAGTAGCGAGATGTTCTGTCGTTAAGACCGACTAATGCAAAAGAAAGTACCTTGACATTAGGGAGCATTATTCGTTGGACTGGATCCCATGTTCTTGTACAACTATCTCGAAATAATCGATGGTCAATAACCCGATTTCGATCAATAATATCAACAACCGGATCCGCATACTATAGATTAAAAGAGGTAAGGGAGAGAGGGTACCCGTTGCAGTGAAGCAGTGAAAATCACAATTTCGTATAATCGACCAACTTCCTCAAGAAACTCGTCGAGATGAGGTCTCTTCCCCACGTATATATAACTCAATCCGTAATCCTTTTCCAAGTTTAGAGCAATGCTAAAATCGTATGCTTTAGTATCCGCGAATGTAGAATGTATTAAACACTCATCTAAATCCAATACAAGACACTTTCTGCCCTTTTTCGTCTCCGGCACAGGGCCCAAGAACGGTCCCTAAACCAAGCATTAGAAGATGCATTAAAAGGGCATAAGCGGGACGAAAATGGCAGGTACCCTTGGTTGTCCTTCTTCAAGGATTTGTGCTAAAGGTCTGGGAATCTCCTCCGACTCGGACTCTTCAGAATCGGTAGTTGACAACTGCGGAGAAGGCGAAACTACCAAAGCATCCGATTGTGCGAGTTCATCTGCAGTAGGCGGAAATGGAGCTTGTAGTTGTACACTATGTCTCAATTCTTTTTCTCGTTCACGTTCATCGTCTGTGCTGATATTTGTTCCACGGTCTATGTCGTCGTCATCGTGGTCGACTGGTTGTAGAGGCGGTGTTATTACTCTTGGAGCCGACTCTTTCTCCGGTATCGCGTCTGGAGAGATTGTTACTGCAGGCTTTTCAAGGACTACGGAGGGGACTCCAATTCCTCCTGTCGACAGGATTGATGGGAGTGTTGGTGCGTCGCGATGTTTGGAAGGTACGGGAGGAGCAGTCTCGTCACCAGGTGCAGATGAAGAGGAGGAAGGATGTACTCCATTTGTTGAGGGTGAAGACGAGGGGAGTTGATCTATGCTTTCATTATTCTTGTGGATACTATCCAATTCAATGGGATCTTTTCTTCGTCGATGAGAAAGATGTGTTCTTCCAATTTGCGATTCATCATCTTCGTCGTCTTCTCCCGCCTTTTTGTTCGGGGTACAACATGATATTAGTCCTAATAAGAAGGAATCCCAAGCACTTCGCTTCGGCGGATGATTCTCGACTTGTCCTTGTTGTGGAATGCTCTCTCTAGGGTGTACTGCAGATGTTGGTTTTAGGGAGGGTTTAAGGGTGGTTTTCGGTGGTGGAGTGGGTGGTCGTTCATCTTGGTGAGGAGGGGGATTAACAGGGTTAACATTTGAAGTCGAAGAATCGTGTTTGGAGTCTGAGACGGAAGTTGACGATTGAGGCCGTGAACGGGACGTTTTTAAGGATGAACCTCTGGCTGGAAGGGATTGAGGATCTAGAGACATGTCTCTATACAAAAAAGTTAATTACAAAAGAGAATGGGACTATGTGGATGGTACCTAATTAGCGTCCGTCAGGACGCCAATTATTGGCTATGTGTAGAGGAATACAAAATCCTCTAGAGTCGAGTACAGGTAACAATGAGACAAGTTGTTGGAAGATAGTGAATTCCTGGAGCCTTTGAAGAAATGCGAAATTCGGCTGTTGACAAAGAAACGGAAGGTGAGTTGGAATCGTGATGCAATACCGGCAACAAAAATGCTAGCTAGAGGAAAAGTACTAATACAATATTCGAAGAAAGAAAAAGAGAAAAGGCAAAGGAAGGAATGAACTGGAGGAATTGATTGTTGGGTATTCTGTTCAGCGAGTGAGGGTACTGCTGCTCGTTGCAAGGGCAATTAGGCGTGTTAGGGGGGGGGCTGCAAGGGAAGAAAGAGGAGCCTCTAGATTATTGGATCGTAGCAGGTTAGCCAGCATAATTTTAGTCGCAGATAACCTCAGTCTGAATTAAAACACGATTTAAGCAGGGGACAGTCCCTGATCCGCACGGTAAACCTTTTACGCCGAAACCGCCGAAAACTGTCACCACAGTCCTCAAAACACCGAAAGTCCACGTACGTCTTTATCACGAAGATAACTGACTACTGGAGAGAGTCAGAGATGACTTCCTCTTCTTCATCCCCTTCTTCAGCAACTTCCTCAGCTTTAGTTGTACTGGGCCAATCTCAACATGGTCCAACAACAGGATCTTCAACACCAGTAACTCCCGCCACAGAACCGTGTTACGGTCCCGACTATGTTCCCGAACATTGTCGAAACCTTGTCTCTCTAGAGTTGCGAAACGCAACAAACGCATCCCTCGGCCTGCTCCCAAGTCCCTCTAATGGCGATGGTGCTCTCCGACCAACTCTCGCATCAGCTCTCGCCTCTGCAAAATCACTACTGGAAACCTCTTACTCAATAACCGATTTCGAGTGTCGCTATACCCTTGTCAAGCAGGCTTTGGCAATCGGAGAGAGTGTCTGTGCCCAATTGGCGAATCCAATGAGTTTTTCGAGAGGGGAATCAAGCGATATGTTCCTCGCCAAAGAAATTGTGCTTATTTCTCGGGCGGAACTAGTTCAATTGCTCTCGACGGAGAATTATGCTCGCTATAGAGATGTGATTCATGAACATTTGGGTGCGATTATCAGGATGCATGGACATTCATTGTTGTGTTTTGAAGATACACGGTTTATGGCCGCGTTCAAGGCTGTCAAGCTTCAAGTTGAGCTACTGCCTCGAGGGATTTTGGGACGAGTGAACGAATGGAAGGATATTATGCTGCGTTTACCTACCGAACCATACTTTGCTTCATTACAGTTTTGGGGATGGCATGTGGTGTTCAAAATGGAAATGGCGAATGTCGAACAAATGACGTTTGAAGGGGACCCAGGAAGTTTAGATTACGCTAAACAAGTGGTAATGCTGATGGAAGAAGCAGCTTCAAATATGAAAACGGCAATGGCTTATGTCATAAGCGATGAAGGCAGAGCGATTTTGGAACTATTCAACCCCGGAGAAAAGAATGAAGGAGATTATACGGAAGCGGCAGATCATATGCTCGACCGACTTACGAGGGTTAAAACGGAACTGGATGCGAGACTCGCTTTACGAAAGGGAGATGCATTATTGGAGCTGGCGACCGAACGAGCGAGATCAATTGATCATGAATATTACCAGTTTCAGGCTATGTTGGCTCTAGATTCTTATCGTGCTGCGTATTTAACAGTTGCGGAGAGTGTGCATGTTAATGTGGAGTTGGAAGGTTTGTGTTTGTGGAGTATGGGACGGGTGATGCAACGATACCTGAATTTACCGAAACATGCACACAGACTATATTTGACGGCTGTCACTCTTGCCACTACTGTCTCTTCTGCGTTACCAACAGGGGCTTGGTACCTTGATGCAGTGGAACAAATTCAGTCTTATCGACGGAAATTGGAACAAGATGACATGAAACGACGGGAATGGTATCGAGCGCCGACGGTTGAAAAACTCAGTGTCGAATTAACCGAATTGCGATGTCGTGCTGAGAGTGTGAAGGATGAACCCTCACTAAGAAGCTTTCTGAGATGGTTGTTACTGAGATATCGACCGAAACATTTCATGAATGGAAAGAATGGCGTTGACATTTCGAATGATATTTTGGAGAGTAGAGAGTTGAGTAAGGTTGTGTTGAATGTGATTGCTGTGTATGATGTTTCTGATAAGACAAAATATGATGAACGATGGGTTGTAATGTGCGAGGAAATTAATAAGGTAGCCTCCCCAATCTTCGTGCTCCCCTTATGCTCGGACTTATGTTGATTGTAGACGGTGAATAAATTCTTTGGTCATTCGGGATTGGTCATGTACGGCATGGAGTAAATAGGCAGTGGATTACAGGGAGACGTTTCTTGCAGTCTGCACGGGTAGTGGCGATTGTATTGTGCAATATTGGGACGTGGGTTATTTTGAATTAGTTGTTACTGGCGGACGAAAGGAAATATGGTTGATTTACTTCGGAAGATTTCGTCCGATCGATGGCGATTGCCGCGTGTGAGTTTGCATATTGGGAAATTTAAATTAGATGAATGCTTTTATGATCATCCTTTTAACTGTGCTCTCGCAAACCGCGAATCTGTTCTCTTATATTGTCCGGTATACGGCTTCACGCTTGACAAAGATACAGTGTACCACCAAATACTCAGCAGTTACAACTTGACATATTGTCTTTATGGCCATGGCATCTTGAGATACGGTGAGATGTTGCGGGCTTAGAATGTCTTTTGATACACCATAAACCATACACCATACATTAGACTCAATGACATTTCAGACAGTCGTTACTCCTCTCTCACCTCCCCGATCATCTGACAGTTTTGTCATGGAGCTGAGTGGGATTCAAGTGGGAAGTCAGTCCCCGTTGAAGGGAATGCTTTCGCAATTCCGAGAGGATCCCATTACTCCACCAGAGCCAGGAGGAGTGAACGCTCAACTTTTCAGATGCAGGAACAACGAAGAGTTTGAACTCAATAATCAGATACAATTACGGGATTTGCGTGCTCTTTTACATTTTTGCTTTTTCACAAAGTCCCAATTCGGACTGAAATTGCTGACAGGATGCTGTCATATTGGCATGGAATTTGGGAAGTCGCCATACAAATTAAGTTTAGATTGAAAGTCTGAATTCTGCGATCATAGGGAAAAGTCAGACAGGGTACTGTCTAAGCCTCCTTTCTATGAATTCCGGCCGGCCAATCACGACAAACCAAATACCGACCTTGAAATCAATTAGGGCCAATGGGACTGCAGATACCAGAGTTCTCCTCAATTTCTCACGTATTTACATGTGTTAATTAAAGCGGTTTCGCAGGGGAAATGTAAATGTCCGTCCACTTTGAAATTGAACGGGGTTTGAAACTCTCTATTTAAGGTAGCATCGGCATGAAAGTAGTAGCGTAGCTGTAGTGTAGCCTGGTAGATAGAACTGACAGAAAACTTATTCTTCTTTCACTTCGCCACTTTCCGTCTTTCTTCTCCTCGTCCTGTGTTCTTCCTTCGCTTCAAATTTGGAGTGTTGGTTGGGCTTCGTCTTGATCACGATTTTGTCACCTGGACTAAATCGTTAGGCATTTTCGTGAGTGCGAGTGTGAAATTTCGCTACTTTGTTCGAGTTTTCTTTCGTCTTCCAGAGAGTATCACAGTTTACTTTCCTCTCCGGTGATCTCTGCGAACGATACTATTTGTACGGTCCCGTATCCAGAAACAGGCACCTAAAGAAGACCGTTGGATCTTCACTCCTCAGCAGAAAAAATCGACCGTCAAGTCTGAGCCACTTTACAAAAATAAAAAAGTCCTAAGTAGGGCCCAGTCAAAACGACCCGCTCAGCAATCAATACCTTCCCATTTCTCGAAGGACCACCCACATTTCATCGAAATACTACCGCCGCTATCTCCCACCTCTCTCTCTCTCTCAAGTCCGATCTGTCTATCTCGAGCTCTGCATTCTTTAGCCGTCTGCAATAGAAGATAAGTCGACTAGAGTTAGTCCCGCCTCCTCGGATTGGCCCAGTTCATCGGCCTACTCCTCGACTTCCTTTCAACAAGGCTGTCTCCTTCTCGAGTTCGGTCCCCTAACTTCACCGTCGAATCCGCCACATCACCGCCGCACAATGAATAATAACTTTCGCGACCATTCTCAGCAACAGATGTCTGTTGCAATGTCACCAAGACCAGGTTCCATTGGAGGGCCACCGCAAATGCCGAATCAACAACCTCAATTACCACCTCAAGCTCACAGTGGACAACCAGGCATCGGAATGGGACGAGGCGGCAGCAGTACCGGTTTACCGCAATCCGGCCTCAGTGTTATCATGGAGAATCCCAATCATCCCGGAATTGCCTCACAACAAGCAAATCCCGAAGAATCGGATTATGAAGGCCACTTAGAGTTACTGCTCAATTCATACATTTACGAACATCTGCTGAAAAGTGGCTTTTATAAGGCTGCTAAAGGACTGTTAAATGAGGCGAATTTGCAATTAGTCGATGGTGCTTCTCGTGATGGAGGACCTTCGTCGAATCAGGATACCGAAGGTGCTGGTCAAGCGTCGAATGTGCCAAGAGGGCGAGCAACCACCTTAAAACGATCTCATTCTGCTTTGGATCATTCCAATTCATCGCCAAACGATAAGGTTAACGGCAAATCTCCGACTTCAGGACCAAATTCTCCTCGTACCGATCATCCCGACTTACCGCCTCCAAAACTTCCCTTGAATCCCCCTGGAGAAAAAGGTTTCCTCCGAGGCTGGTGGGTTGTATTTTGGGATATATTTTCCGCTAGAAGCAATCAAAATGCTACTCCTAGCGCGTATGCGTACTTGGACACTCAGGTTTGCAGCACAATCTCGCCATCATGCTAACAACAGCGCAATCAGCGTATGCCGCATTCTCAACAATTCAATGTGATGGCACAGAGAGCGCAAATGATGAATGGGATAGGAGAGGAAGCTAAAATGGAGCAAACAAAGCCTTTGATGCATACCGCGATGATAAATAATGGACGAAAACTAAGTCGAACAGGGCAACCACCTATGATGATGCAACAAGTTGGAGTTCCTTCGCAAGCTCAGGCTCAAGCTCAGGCTCAGGCTCAAGCTCAGGCTCAGGCTCAGGCCCAGGCTCAGGCTCAGGCTCAAGCTCAAGCTCAGGCGCAACACGCAATGGCAATGAGACAAAATCCCGCGCAACAAGCCGCACAACATGCTGCCCAAGTTGCTGCACAGCAACAACATCAGCAACAACAACAGCAGGCAGCTCAGCAACAGCAGGTTCGTCGTTGTTATTTCCTGAAGCTAACTTTTAGCGCGAGTCTGAAGGTGATCCTAATAGCTCCAGCCCAGCTATGGGTCAAGGAAATAGTCCGAACAAACGACAACGATTAACTCCTCCAAACAACATGACCGGCACTAATCAAATGCAAATGCAAGGACAACCACAGAACGGGATGCATCCGCAAGGTGTGAATCTTATACCTAATGCCGCACAGGCGCAATACCTGAGACAGCAGGGAGTTACAATGCCTCAATCAGATCCTCAACAGGAACTCGTTAATATTGCCCGTCAAAATGCACAAGCTGGTGCTCCTGGTATGCAACAACTGACAGGTCCAAAGGCGGCATTGTCACAGTACAGACAGGGTCTCCAATCCCAGCAAGCCGCTCAAGGTCTTGCCAGACCTGGACTAGGTGTTGGTGGAGGATCACCTGCAAATCAGGCTGCTCAGATCCCCGGCAATCCAGATGTCAGAGCTCCGACTAATGCGGAAATAGACGCGTTGCAGAAACAAGCCGCTCAATACGGCGGAACCCTTCGGCTCCCGCCTGGTTCAAACGGGTCTCTATCGGATTATCAAAATCAACTCATGGTTCTTGAACAACAAAATAAGAAAAGACTTCAGAGCGCGCGCAGTGAATCAGGTGTTCGGGATGAATCCGGTGCAGCCAACTTTACGGGACAATTTCCTAATCAACAAGGACAAGGTCTACAAGCAGGGCATCCACAAATTCAAGGAACCAGCATGTCACCGTCCAATTCTCGTGCTGGACCTAGTCCTCGAATGGGTAATTTGGAGTTACAACAACGCAAAGCGGCACAGAAAGCTGGAAGTCAAGGAGCGAGTCCTGAGTCCACAGAAACAGCACCAATTGCTGGTCCAAGTCCTGGATTTCCTGCACTACCTCCTGGAATGACTATTGAACAATATCAACAACAAATGCCACCTAACTTCCCACATGCGATGTTAATGAATCAAAGTGGACAACAGTTCGCTGGTCGACCTCCTCCCGCAATGTATGGTCAACCGCAGACTGCAGCCGCACTAGAAGCCATGAAAGCGAGAATGGCGCCTGGGCAACCTTTCCCACAGCAATGGCAGCAACAAGTAATGATGAATCAAGCTTTGAATCAGGTATGTTAAAGTTGTTTCCTTTGCTAATTAAATAGCAACAAAGACCACAGGGCATGGTTCCCGCACCAAACGCTCAACCTGTAAATTCTGCCCAACAGATGCCTCCACCTCCGCAGCCACAATCTGCGCCAGGGAATCGACCTCAAGCACCAGGAGGATCCCCATCTCTATCAACGGCTCAACCGCCTACTCCTACTCCGGCAAACAAACCTCCTCCGAAGGCCAAGGCAGCAAAAGAAGGTGGTCGTCAAAAGCGGAAAGGCAAAAATGCAGGTCCTGCTCCAGCAACGCCCAATGCTTCAGAACCTCCTACACCTACTACTCCCATCACTCCTCATGCCCCAGCACCTTTTGCTCAACATTCGCAATCCACAGCTGCTGGAGGAAGTCAAGCCCCGCAGTCTCAATCTCAGCCAAATGCTCAAGACCAAGCTTCTCAAGGACCTCAAGATCCAGCACCTCCTTCTGCATTCGGCACCATCGATGCGGCAGATACAGGTGCCGACGCATGGCGTGACAAAGAGTGGTCAATGGGCAGTCAACTGCCGTCGGAGTTTAACGGTTTCGGTAGTGGCTTTAGTGACTTCGGTGCTGGATTTACTAATCTTGGTGGGATGGGAATTGAGGAAGATATGATCAATTATGGTGATTTCTTGAATGACCCTGATGGCTTGACCATGGATCTTAGTGCTTGGGATGAAATTCCCGGTGGACCGGCGGAAGCTTAAACACCCGTTGAGCGGAGTGGGAAAAGTTGGACACATATCTAGACTATTTTGTTGGTCGTATATTGTGCTATGAATTTTTTTGTCTCCTGGTTGTATCGTTTTTGGGACATGCAAAGTGCTATGTGCATTGTTATTATTATCTTTCTGAGATTACTCTACTTCGAGATATGTGTCTCTTTTTATTTGGTTTTATTTTAGTTTTGGATTGGGAGTCATTTTGGAACTGTACGCTTTATGCTTAGGTAGGGAGACTGTTGATTAGGGATAATGAAGAGTGCCTCACGGTAAACTATTCAATTTTCGAATTGATGACATTTCGACGTTTTGCTACGGAAGCTACGACATCAACATGAAACTTTTTTGGTAGAGAAACCCGAAACTATCAACTTTTTCCGATGCAAAACTAAGAGTGCAGTGCCCCTTCGCTCCCACATTCCCGTGTATCCCCATTCATCATTCCTAACATGTTGATCTCATCATCAAATAAAATCAGTCGGCTCCTGTTTCTCACGTGAAGGGATCTACAACGCGCAGGTAAATGGTGTAGTTGGAATACATAATCCTCCCCGGACTTAAGTCCTTATTGGCGGCGGCGGGATCCGAGCAAACCGCCTTTAAAAGAGAGACAAACCTTTCTCAATCCTTATCCCAATTACTGCAACTAAATCGGTCTTTCAAGCCATTTTATTCATTCAATTCTTTTGCGAATCGCTAAAGCTGATTGACTCAACGCGCAATGTCGACTTCGGGCGTCTGCTCTAAATGTATCACGGGCTTTGTGCACGACGGTAAACCGAAAGGTACGAAAGGCACCATTGCTGGATTGCCTACATATATTGCGAAAACCAGCTCCCCAAAGGAAGGGATTATTGTTATTGTCCCGGATGCGTTCGGCTGGGAGTTTATCAACAATCAACTTCTTGCGGATGAATATGCTGACAGAACTGGATTTACAGTCTACCTTCCTGATTTCATGAAAGGTATCACCGCTAAGAAGAACTATTGCGTTCCGCAATTGTTTTTCGTTCAGAGACTGATTTTGCTATAGGAAGTTCTGCTCCATCGTATATTATGGATATGCTTCACCCTCTCGATGACTCGAAACCCACTTTCTTTCAAAAACTGTACGCAACTCTTCCTTCATCGACAAACAAAAAATGCTAACTACATCTTCTTCAGATACCTCTACGCAACGATGATCTGGATTCTCATTCCGTGGCTCATTGCCCACCGTCCATCTGTCAGTAATCCAATCGTCAAATCCTTCTTCGAGACCCTCCGTAAGGACAACCCCAACGTCAAAATTGGGGCCGCAGGTTTTTGCTGGGGTGGTAAATTCTCCATTGGCCTTGGTCAAAAGGGATGGAGCGAGACACTTCTTGTGGACGCGATATTTGCAGGACATCCAAGTATGATTAAATTGCCGGATGATGTCAAGGAACCAGTTGTACCTGCCAGTATTGCTGCTGCTGCGGAAGATTCAAGGTTCGGACCAGATCATGCTGAGCAGACGAAGACTGCTTGGAAGGATGTGCAAGTGCCGACTGAGGTTGTGGTGTATGAGGGCGTGGATCATGGGTTTTGTATTAGAGGGAATATGAATAATGAGAAGCAGAAGAGTGCGATTGAAGGGAGCATTGCACAGGTATTTTCCTCCTGCATAGTAGATTAACGTTTCAGGCATGCAATTGGTTCGAGAAGTACTTGGCGTAGCTACTTTTTGATGAAGTTTGACTGTATTCTGTGATATTTGGAGTGTTGGTGGCAGCTAGTTCTAGATAGTCGCTCGTTTCCTCTTCTTCTTCTTCTACTCTCCTTTCCGGAATTACTATAATATCTCAGGCTCTTTCCGCGCGTGTATCAGATAGTTTGATTTTTTGGAATGGAATTGCCCACATTCAAATACTACAGAGCTGCGGTTTGCTGTGACCCATTGCCCTTCAATTCACTCGGAGGACGTTGAAGATGTCTCAGATGCACGTCGTTTCGACATTTTTGGGTATGATGCTTTCATTACATAAAGAATCAGAGTCCATAGATGAATGACCGGCAATTGAGCTGGAACCAACACCTCCAAATTTGCAATTGAAATATTGCGGGTGCCGATTCATCGGACAAACTCAGACCGGACGAATCGCGCAGGTCACTTGATCAAGAAATTCAATCACCGTTCAATACGCCACA
>Ga0335073_10002765_pt1 | contig 24084 bp, 23 predicted proteins | sample Lox_Sample_22_FD_207093 | JGI IMG/M metagenome (GOLD analysis project Ga0335073, IMG submission 207093) | Soil microbial communities from Loxahatchee National Wildlife Refuge, Florida, United States - Lox_Sample_2.2 | ecosystem: Environmental > Terrestrial > Soil > Wetlands | place: USA... | reverse complement strand
TGATGGGCAGACGCCGCACGCATGGCGGACGGTTGTGGGCGTTGCATCGAATATCGTGCAGCTTGGCTACCCCCCGACATTAGATTTCAATCCTGTAATCTACCTCCCCTTCCGGCAAAACCCTTGGGCATTCATGGATTTTCTCGCGCGAACGCGCGTTCCTCCGGAGACTCTTGAAAACGCGTTTCGCCGCGAGATCCAGACCATGGACCCCAACCTCGTTCTTTATTCCGGTCTCGGGACCGTCGGAGACGGTCCCACGCCATTGAGTAAGAGCTTGGTCTTCTCTGACTCTTGGTCCCATGGCGTTGATGCCGCTCTGTTCTTCATTCTCGCCGCAATTGCGCTGTTGCTGGCTTCCGTTGGTCTGTATGCAGTGGTTGCGCATTCGGTGAGCCAGCGGACGCGGGAGATCGGAATCCGAATAGCAATGGGTGCAAGCAGGCGAGACATTCTTCGGCTCGTTTTCCCGCAAGGGATGGTCCCCTTGGGAGCAGGGCTCGCGATCGGTCTTGTGTTATCGTTCGCCGTCACTCGTGTTCTCAAATCCCAACTGGTTCACGTTTCAACGGCCGACCCAATGTCATACTGCGTTGCGATCGTGGTCCTAGTTGCATCCGCCGCGCTGGGTTGCTGGATTCCGGCGCGCCGCGCGATGCGCCTCGATCCGGTTGTCGCGCTGAGGAATGAGTGACGTCCATGGCTACGTTTCGGGAAGCATGGGCTCGTCTGGTCGCGTTCTTTCGCAAACGAGAGCTTGATCGGGACTTCGATGAGGAACTGCGGGCGCATATCGCGCTCGCGACAGAAGATTACATGAAACGCGGCATGACCCGAGCCGAAGCGGAACGGCTTGCGTGCGTGAAGTTCGGCTCCATCGAATCGGCAAAAGATAGTCATCGCGATTCGCGAGGACTGCCCTGGCTGGAAGGTCTCTTTTACGACCTGCGATTCGCGATACGCGGACTGCGGCGGGACCGCGGATTCACAGTGGCGGCAATTGCCATGCTCGCGCTGGCGATCGGCCTGAACGTCACGGTGTATACGGTGATGGAGGCCATGTTGTTTCGCGGCTTCCCGCTGGTGAAGAAAGGCCACCGGCTGGTGTACATACAGGAGCGCTCTCCATCGGTTTGGGGCGTCTCCTATGCGGATTTCGAAGACTGGCGGTCGCAGGCTCATTCGCTCGAAGCGATCAGTTTCGTCGGGGAGAAGCTTGTCAGCTTTCGTGATCGAGAGGGTCGCACGATCGATACCTCGGTTTTCAAGATCAGTGCGAATACGTTTGGGATGCTGGGCGTGCGGCCGATGCTCGGCCGGGATTTTGTCGAAGCGGACGAACTTGCGGTGGCCGCGCCGGTCATCATCCTGAATTACCGGTTTTGGGACAGCCGGCTCGGAAAACGCGCGGGCGTGATCGGTATGACCGTTTATGTCGACGGAACGCCTGCCACCATTATCGGTGTGATGCCAGCGCGATTCGATTTTCCGACCCAGCGCGACATGTGGATGCCCATCACCAGGTCTGCCGTATTGGAGCAACGGGGCGTGACACCGGGAAGCTTCCTGGCGGTTGGGCGGCTGCGGGATGGTGCAAGTACGAGAGAAGCTACCGCTGAACTCGAAACGATCGAGAGACAGTTGAAAGCGGCCTATCCGGCCACGAATCGCAATTTAACTTTCAGCTATGTGTTAGATGATATGCACTTCCACGCCGGTCCGAATGCGCCGATGATCTACGGCTCGCTATGGGCGGGCGCTTGCTTCGTATTGCTGATCGCCTGCGCCAACCTGGCGAATCTTACGCTGGCGCGAACCATCGGCCGATGGCGCGATTTTTCGATCCGCATGGCCCTTGGCGCGGGCCAGTGGCGCATGATTCGGCAGATTTTTATGGAAGGCATCCTGCTGGCGAGCGTCGCCGGAATGCTCGGCTGGTGGATCACCAAGTGGAGCGTGCATCGTTGGGCGGACGCGACGGCTTCCCGCTCTCAGATCCTCGATTATACGGTGGACTCCGGGACGCTTGCCTATTTAGTTGCGGTTTCGATCGTCGCGGCGATGTTGTTTTCGCTCGCTCCGCTCGGCCGGGTTCTGCAAGTTCAAGTGAGCGGTGTTCTCAAAGCTGAAGCAGGCGGCGTGACCCAGGGACTGCGCGGCAGAGGTCTATCCGCGGTGCTGATTACGGGCCAGATGGCTCTGGCGATCGTGCTGCTCTCAGGAGCGGGTGTTCTGGTCCAGAGTTTTCTGAATGTCGTCGACGCACCGAGCGGCGTCCGCGATCCCGATCATATCTTGGTCGGGCGGATGAGATTGCCGTCGGACGTCTATCCGAACGCCGAAAAGAGCCTCGGCTACTTCGACCAGCTGGAAACCCGGTTACGGGCAATTCCCGGAATCAAGGACGCGTGCGTGTCGACGACGATTCCGTTGGTCCGTTCCGGCATCACCCGAAAGTTTGAGATCGAGGTAGGGACCAGCGGTACAGCGGGTGCGCCGACCGCGCAATTCCTGAACGTTAGTGCGGAATATTTCCGCGTCGTCGGTGTGTCCGCGACCGCCGGCCGCGAATTCAGCCAGGGAGATCATTCTGGTTCCCTGCCGGTGGCCATTGTGAACCAGAGTTTCGCCGCGGCCTTTTGGCCCCACGGAACTCCGGTTGGCAAGAGCCTCCGCGTCTTGAATCGAAACCAGCCCGGAGAGTGGCTTACGGTGGTCGGGGTTGTGCCCAACATCATGCAGGGAGATCCCATCCGGCAGAAATTTCTGCCGCTGGTTTACCTGGCGTTCCCGCAGGAGGCGGCAGCGGCCGCGCAGCGCGATGCGCCACTGCTCGGAGCATATTTCCTATTGCGAACGGAAATTCCGCCGAAGCAGCTTGAGCACGCCGTACGAATCGAAGTGCAGAAACTCGATCCCGATGTGAGCTTGGAAGACTTTCGCACCTTGAAAGCCAGCTTCGCCTTCGACGGCGATTGGATGGACCTCGAACACATGGAGTTGGGCAAGGACGCCGCGGTAGCGCCGGCTTTCGCCTTGACCGCCCTGTTGCTGGCCGCCATCGGGATCTACGCCGTGATCGCGCATTCAGTGGGCCAGCGAACAAAAGAGATCGGCGTCCGCATGGCCATCGGCGCGGCTGCTGAAGACATCCGCCGGATGATGCTGCGCGACGGCATGTCGCCGGTGGTTGTCGGGATGATCCTCGGCTTGGCGGCATCGCTCGGAGTCAATCGCATCTTCGAATCGCAGTTGGTCGGGGTGTCGCCGTATGATCCGGTGACACTAACGTGCGGGCCACTAATATTGGTCGCGGTCGCACTGCTCGCGTGCCAAATTCCAGCGCGCCGGGCAACGCGTGTCGATCCTGCTGTCGCGCTGAGAAATGAGTAATGGCCACGATACGTCAAGCTTGGGCACGCCCGGGTTCCTGCTGCGACAGGTTTGAGCGGATCGTCGATCTGCAGCGACAATTAGGTGCCCGGCCCCACGGGCCGCGATGGTAAGCCCGGTAAGGGAACCCGCTACCCCGCTGCCCAAAGTCGCCCACAGCGGGGCCAGTGGCCGAACGTCCGCCGTTTTCGCGCGCGTCGCCATCCTGGCGAGACGGTGGCGGTGATGCCGTTCAGCCGGGAGCGTGACATTTTGCGAAATGGTCGCGCCGTCGTCGATCCGTCGAGCTTCCCGCGGATCTACTCGTCGACTGCCGGCTCTCTTCACCGGCGAGATTGCGGCTCTTCTATGGAATAGCGGAGTCATTAGGGTTCGGGCAATGTAAACCTACGGCTGCGCGGTGGACAGTACAAGCTCGTTCTCAACAACAAAGTGGGTTCCCTTTTTGGATTTCGCCCAAAACGCTTTCGTGCAGCATCGAATTGATTTACCATAGCTGATGTTTCGCAGAATAAATCGGAGAAATTGTCGCCATGTTCTGCCCATCCAGCGGTACGGTTCCAGATTTCGCGTTTTGCACGAAGTGCGAGCGTTCGATGTTGCGCCTGGCGAGAATAGGAACAAAGGCCACTCTGTTTGCAGCCGTCCTGCTTGCCGTCGTTGTCCTCGGATCGGGAAGGGTGAAAGCGGCTCCACAGAAACAGAGCGAAACGTATGTCCAGCCGATGGCCCGGGATGAGCTCAACGAGGGCGTGAGCGCGTTCAAGAACGGCAAGTTCCCGGACGCGGTGAAACATTTTAAGCAGGCCGTCGCTCTCGATCCGGACAATCCCGTGGCGCTGTTGTACTTGGCGACAGCGTACATGTCGCAGTGGATTCCGGGTGCCGGGACGCCGGAAAACGCCGACATGGCAAACAAAGCGCAGGGCGGGTTCTTGAAGGTTCTGGAGGAGGACCCGGCCAACAAAACGGCGCTCGCCTCTCTCGCGTCGCTGACCTATAACGAGGCATCGTCGCTGCCGCCAGGCCAGAAGCTCGCCAAGCTCGACGAAGCTGCAAACTGGTATATGAAACTGGTCGAGGCGGATCCCAAGAACAAAGTGGCCTATTACAGCATGGGCGTAATCGCATGGACGAAGTGGTATCCGGCCGACATGGCAGCGCGCGCTAACCTGCACATGCGTCCAGCAGATCCTGGCCCTATCAAGGATGAAAAAGTCAAAAAGGAATTGAAAGCGCAGTATTCGAGCATAATTGAGGATGGCATCGCGAACCTGCAGAGGGCCCTCGACATCGACAAGGAATACGACGACGCGATGGCCTACATGAACCTGCTGATCCGCGAGCGTGCGGACCTCTCCGACACGCCAGAAGAATATAATCAGCAGGTGGAAGTCGCCAATAGTTGGCTGAAAAAGGCACTCGACACCAAGAAGCTGAAGCAGTCAAGAACACCGCGCTAAGCCCAAAAAGCGGAGCTTTTGCGATCAAGCCCGCAACAACCGCGCGTTCAGCAACAGAGTTCAGTGCCTCGGATACAACGGACACCGCCGCCAACGGCTGTACTGTTGAATGATCTTCACTTCAAGCAATTGCGTCCACCTCTCGGTTGGTTAGAACGGAACGGCGCTGATGGCTGTCTCGATGACCGTTGGGCTTTGTGAACTCGTCGCGCGTTTCAGCGGGATATTTTCGCGTGTCTGCGACGGCGGCTGCCCAAATAATAAACGGCATCACTAAGCGCGGTCTAGCGCGAGCAATCACGGACAGAATGCGAAAAATTCATGCTAATCATCAGTGTCAGGGGGCCATTGGGTTTTTGCCCCATCAGTTTCCGAACGCGGTCATGAATCCTCTCGATCGCGCTCGTGCCGTCCTCGGCGACCGCGCTCTCCATGCGGAAGACAACTTGCTGAATTGTCATGGCTTTTCGGCTCGCAGTGCGCTCTCCGTTTTGCGCTTTTGGCACCGCCCTCGCGGTCAACGACAACGTCGATCGCGACGAAAAGTGGTGCAAATTAGCACAATTTCTAGCACAATGGGGAAAAAGTTAGGCTCTGCAGATCTTCCGAAGATCGCCGCAAACTGCCGATTGTAAGGGATTTAGATTTGGTTGCGGGGGTAGGATTTGAACCTACGACCTTTGGGTTATGAGAGCGCCGACGGCCGGTAACCTTAGGAAAACAAAGGCACGAGTGGCACCTCAAAGAGCCTTAAGGAAGCTTCGGGAGCGTTTATTGGGAGTCTAAAGGGAGTCTGAATTTCGGGTCGCCTTCGATCGTTGGGCAGGAAACCCAACGGGCTCCAATGCTCGATATTTTGTTCGATGGTCCGCATGCGTCCCGAAGCAAGCCCGGCGGAGTTTTTCGCAAATCTGTCACCGTACGCGTCCGTCAAGCATCGAAGTCGTTAGGTATCCACCGTGACAAATTTAGAAGTGCTGCGAGCGTGGCTAAAGATTCTCAAGGGGGAGCGGCCTTCGCTATCGTTAGAGATCACCCGCGAGTGCCCACTCCGCTGCCCGGGATGCTACGCCTATGATGCCGCGCATCTGGGCGGGCAACTCACGTTGCGAGACTTGAACGACCGCAAGGGTCAGCAGCTGATCGACGGAGTCCTCGACGTTGTCGATCGGCTCAAGCCGCTGCATCTTTCCATTGTCGGTGGAGATCCGCTGGTACGGTATCGCGAACTGCAAGTGTTGGTCCCTTTGCTGTTGGCCCGCGGAATTCACGTCCAAATTGTGACCAGCGCGTTTCGGCAGCTGCCCGCCGACTGGGCGGGTCTGCGTGGTCTGAACGTAGTTGTCTCCATCGACGGACTTCAGGCTGAACATGACGGCCGTCGCGCGCCCGCAACCTACGAACGAATTCTCCGGAACATCGCGGGACAGAAGATTACCATTCACTGCACGATTACGAGCCAGATGGTGGGTCGGCCGGGCTATCTGAAGGAGTTCCTCGAGTTCTGGACGCCGCGGCGGGAGATTGTCAAGATTTGGTTTAGCCTGTTCACTCCGCAGATCGGAGACCACTCTCGGGAAGTCTTGCAACCGCATGAGCGCGCGCAGGCCATCGCCTACTTGGCCGCGCTGCGCCCAATGTTCGCAAAACTGGACATGCCGGCGGAGCTGATCCGGCAGTTCGTCACGCCGCCATCGAGTCCCGCAGACTGCGTCTTCGCTCTCACGACACAAACGCTGTCCGCCGACCTTGAGACCAAGATTACGCCATGCCAATTCGGCGGAAATCCCGATTGCAGTTCGTGCGGATGTATTGCATCCATGGCATTGGCGGCGATAGCGGCGCACAAAGTTGGTGGCATCCTCCCGGTGGGAGCCATTTTCAAAGCGTCAATGAAGATCGGTCGCGGTTTCGAGAAGCGCGGTCCGACTCCGCTAGCAGTGGGGAGCGCACTCCGCGTGATTCCCTAAGTCCTATTCATTCCGCGGGACAACAACTACGGTTCCGGGAGAGGAAACCTCCCAGGCTGCCGGGGCCTTGGGGGTTATGCCGAAAGGCGCGGAACCGGTGGGCGTCGTAGCGGCGCAGCCCGTTCTGCGTCTCGAACCAGTTGAGTGAAGCGGAGGTCCGTAGAACCGCCGATGAGATTTCGGCGGCAAACTGTCCTGTAGCCCTATCCTGCCCGGAGTCGCGGTCAGGCTTCTTCGCTCCATTGTCGCTGGGCCATTCGCTGGGGGTCCACAAACCATCTCGCGGTCACCGCCCCGAAAATGAAGCCCCCGACGTGCGCCAGGTAGGCAACGCCGCCGGTCTGCACATTTGCCACGGCCCCGGCATTGAGAAGCTGAATCAGAAACCACACGACGATCAAAAGCGCAGCCGGGATCCGGGCGATGGTCACGAAAATAAAGATCACCAGTAGCGAGCGCATCCGGTCGCGAGGGTAGGTCACTAGAAACGCACCCATCACGGCGGCGATCGCGCCGCTTGCTCCTAAGTTGGGCACGGTGGAACCAGGACTGGCGGCGACCTGCGCCAGCATCGCCACCAGCCCGCCCGAAAGATAGAACAGAGAGAAGCGCAGCGGATTCATGGCGTCTTCGATTTCCGGGGCGAAAGCCCACAGGAACACCATGTTGCCGATGATGTGCGACCAGCTTCCGTGCAGGAACATCGCCGTCAGAATGGTGATCCATCGATGACCGGCGACGATCTCGGCGGGAACCACCGACCATTTCAAAACGAAGGAGTCCCCGCGCATCAGTTCAGTCAGGAATACAACCGCATTGATCAAGATGACCAATGCCGTCACCGCCGGAAAATGTCTGGGTCGTCGTGAGGCGTCCGATAAAGGGACTACCGTTCCCATAAGCGCTGCCTCCTCATTCTTAAGGCAATTTGGCGACTAGGCGGCGCGCGGCAAGAGACAGCGATAAACGCGCGGCGCCGCTGAAAACCATGCTGATCCCCACCAGGGTGCCGATCACCCATTCGCTGCTGGACGGCCAACTCCTCCAGATCAGGATCGCAAGAATCAAGGTGACGATCCCGTCGATCAGGAGCCAGTTCGATCCAGGCAGCGGACGGAGACTAAACGATAAGATCAACTCCAATACGCCCTCCACGAACAGGTAAGCCGCCAGCACAAGCGTGAGGGATGCCAAGCCCGCCAGGGGGTGAAGTAACGCATAGACGCCGACGAAGGTGTAGAGAATGCCCAGCAGTAGTTCCCAAATCATTCCGCCCGCGGTTCGCGTATGCCAGGCGAATACCAGATGGGTTGCGCCACTGAACAGAAGCAGCCAGGCGATGACGACCAGCACCGCAATCCCCGCGACCGGCGGAATCACGATGGCGAGAACGCCGGCAAGAAGCATCAAGACACTCAGTCCGATGGACCATCCCACGGACTCTTTCGCGATTGTGCCCAAAGACGATATGCTCATGGTACCCTCCTCCAGGAGTGGGTTCACATTATATCTGACGTGCAGGTCGAGTGAACCCTTCGCCTGTTCAAGCACGATGGGGTCCAAATAAACTTATTTCGTAATCGTAAAAGAGTCGATCGTTTCTCCCGACGCGGAAATCTGGCAGAATCTTGCGGTCCGCCCGTCGATACGGTGAAGGAATGTACCCTGGAGATGAACTTCACAGTGAATTCCTTCCAGCTTGACGGCTTGTCGCCCTGCCTGGTGTCGTACAGCTTCGCGCTGCCACCTCCCGTGATCAGGTAAATCACGCCTTTGGGAGACGTGTGTTTGTCGCTGTCATGCGATTTGTCGAACGTCCATAAGCCGCGCGCTTTCGCTACTTACCTGACGTGAAAGCGCCGGCGACGAAACGGCGGCGATCCTCCGTTGGCAGAGCCGCTTCGACATGCGACCACACTGCGTTTTCGGTTTGCCGAAGCGATGTAGAGAGCGCGCTGCGGGCCATGCGGCGAACCATCGGATCGATCAGCCAGCGAAGCGAGGCCGGAATGTCGCGGCTCAGCCCGATCGCCTCCAGCTCAATGTAAACGCCTTTGTCGCGTTCGAGGAAACGGGCAATGCTGAACAAACCCCAGATCACCCCGGTGCCCTGGCCCTTCTGCAAGAGATGTTCAGCGGGCGCTCCGTAATCTTCGATTTCCTGGACTCGCGTGGTTCGCGACAAGCTGTAGCCGTGTCGCCGGTCGACCCGAACATAGCACGATTCGTAATCAGTATCGAACGCAGTCCTCATCAGCATCGACCGATTCAGCAGCAGCATCGAAAAACGCGCGCCCGCGTCCGTGCTTTCGATCATCTTGGAATCGACCACGGTGGGCTTGTAGTAGTCCTTGTAACTCGCGAAATCGCTCACGACTTCAAGAACATTAGCGAGTTCGACGTTCGGTACGAACACGGCGCCGATCCAGTCGTGAATCAAACCGCCTGGTACTCGCTTCGGATTCTGCGCACTGGCGGGTGAAATGACTACCTCGCCGCTGCGAACTCTGGAGAGCCGCTCCGGCGACTCGTCAACCCACAAGAATGTCTTCCCAAGAGCCAGCCGCTGCTCCATCCGCATCTTTGCGGCAGCAATGTACTGTTCCCACGCCGTCGACGTCTCCGGTGCAAGGCTCGCGGCGATGACATTCGCCGGACACAATAGCGCCGTGAGTGGGATCAACCGCAGCGCCCTTTTGATCTTATTGTGAATATAAGAAGGCATATGTTAATAGGTCTTTCGACTCGTTCGCTTTCGCATCTGCGAGATTTTCGATCCGACGCCAGCCCGAAACCGAGGCCGCGCCTTACATCTGCGGCAAATTCGTCAATTGCGAAAACTACCGCCGGAGTATCCTGACGGTCCGCATCCGCGCGCAATCTTGGGCGCCGTGGAGACGCGGCTGCGGTGCAATTTAGGGTTGGAACTCGTGGACCGTTGGAAGAAGGCGAGCAGCATCAGACGTGCCCGGAACAGACGTGTCTTCACCGTCGCCACGGTGGAGTTGAGGTGCTTCGCCGTCTCTCTGGTGCTCATCTCCTCGATATCGCGCAGGATCAAAACCTCCCTGTACATCGCGGGCAACTCGGCAATGGCGTGACGAACCGCATCGATCTCTTCCGATCGAACGACAAACTGGTGCGGCGACTCGCGGCTGCAAACCAGCGGATGGATGTCGTCGAGAGCGTAATGCAACGGCCGCGAACCCTGCCGACGATACAGTAACAACGCTTCATTGATCGCAATGCGGGTGATCCAGGTGCGAAAGGTCGATTCTGATCGGAATTTCGACAGGCTGCGCCAAACTTTGACAGTGACCTCTTGGATCAGGTCCTCCAGGTCCGCTACGCTTGGCACCATCGACCGGAGGCGTGCGCGCACCGCGGCCACGTGCCGATCCATTAAAGCGATGAAATAATCCGGCTGGCCTGCCAGAGCCAGCCGAATCAGGTCGCTGTCGTTGAAAGTTGCCGGGAATGCCGCCATTGCAATCTGTCCTCTCTCACCTGGAAAGATGCAATCGCGTCGCCAATTGTTGGGAGCTTCCGCCAACGATGATGAACACTTGTAGCTCCTATCCTTTAGACACGTGGTTTTTCTTTGGCGAAAAAGGATGAACGCAATTTCGACGGCGTCCGAACTCGACACCGCTTGCGAGGACCGCGGGTCCGAGTGTCTGGTGCGGCTCTCCGGCCGTATTTCCATTGACTCCTCACCCGCCCTGCGCGTGCTCTTGTTCCGGCGACTCCAATCCCCGAGTTGCCAGACCCTGACCCTCGACATGAGTCAGGTCGCCTACATTGATACGTCGGGATTGGCCGTGCTGGTCGAGACCCTGCGGGCGGCGCGAACTCGCGGGAAAGCGGTGCGCGTGGCCGAGCTAACCGGGCGCCCGCGCTATCTGCTCGAAACCTCGCGACTCATGAACCTCTTTGATGAGGCTGCTTTATGAGCGCCTCTGTCGTCGAACGCGTCGGGACTTCGACACTCCGTCATATCGAGTACGTTGGCAGCCTCACCATCCAGCTTTGGGAATCGATCCGTGCGCTCGGTAAGACTCTGCCGATCCTGGGAAACCGGTATCGCTGGCGATCCGCGATCTACCAGATGCTCGCGGTCGGAGTCGACGCTTTTCCCATGGTCGCGATCATGGCGGTCTGCTCCGGATTCATTCTCGCGATGCAGGGAGCTTCCGAGCTTCGCCGCTTTGGAGCGATGCAATTTGTGGTCGACCTGGTGACCATCGGCTTCACCCGCGAATTAGGTCCCCTGCTCACGGCCATCGCGGTGAGCGGCCGGTCCGGCTCGGCTTTTTCCGCCGAGATCGGCAGCATGATGGTCACCGAAGAGATCGACGCGTTGCGGACCATGGCCATCGACCCGGTGGAGTTCGTACTTGCTCCAAAATTCCTGGCCGCGCTGATCGTATTGCCGTGCCTGACCATCATCAGCAACGCCTGCGGAATCCTTGCCGGCGGACTGTTCATGGGAATCAGCACCGGCATGACACTGGGAATGTATCTGCGGGCCGTGGTTGAATCCATGGCGCTGCGCGACGTGGTCAGCGGGCTAATTAAGAGTATCGCCTTCGCGGCGATCATCGTACAGGTCGGGTGTCTCGAAGGTTTTCGCGTGCACGGCGGGCCAGACGCAGTCGGTAGATCCGCTACTTCGGCTGTCGTAAAATCGACTTTCCTGGTGATTCTTGCCGACGTCGGATTCACTACGATCTTTTACCTGACGGGAGCCCACTGAGGCCATGGAGACTCCCGCCATTTCGGTCCGCGGAGTGGTCGTCAGTTATGGCGGACGCCGCATCCTCGACGGAATCAACCTGGATATCGCACGCGGCGAAACCATGGTCTTGCTCGGCGGGAGCGGCTCCGGCAAGAGCACGCTGCTGCGCCAGATCATCGGTCTGGAGCGCCCGCAGTCGGGCCAGGTTGTAGTGAACGGCACCGATATCGTGAGATGCAGCGCGCGCGAGCTTCGCAAAGTCCGGCGTTCCATCGGCGTGGCCTTCCAGAACGCGGCGCTGTTCAACTCCATGTCGGTCCGGGAAAATGTGGCGCTGGCACTGCGGGAGCACACCCAACTCGCCGAATCAACCATTCGTCTCATGACCTGGATGAAGCTGGCGGTAGTCGGCCTGGCAGATGCGGGGGCGCTCAGCCCGCAGGAGCTTTCCGGAGGAATGAGAAAGCGCGCTGCGGTCGCGCGAGCCCTGTCGCTCGATCCGGAGATTCTGGTTTTCGATGAACCGTCCGCCGGCCTCGATCCAATCGTGGCCGCGGAACTGGACGAATTGATTTTGGCCCTGAAAAGCGCCTTCAACATGACGGTGGTCGTAGTCACTCACGAAATGGCCAGCGCATTCCGCATCGCGGACCGGATGGCCATGCTGTATAAGGGCACATTGATCGCCGTCGGCACGAAAGAGGAGCTGAAGAACAGCACCCAGCCGCGCATCCGCCAGTTCTTAGACCGTATTCCGGATAAAGTCGCCGATACGGAAGTCATCGATGGCTATTTCGAGCGCTATCTCAAAGGGGAGTCAGAGTGAATATCCAGGCTAAAGTCGGAACCTTCGTCATCGTTTGTTTAGCTTTGCTCGGTGCGACGATTTATTACATCGGCAACGAACAGTGGGGCCGGCATCTGACGCCGTATAAAGTGTATCTGCGTTACGCCGGCGGCATCGAGCCGGGTTCCGACGTTCTGTTCGGCGGAATTAACGTTGGAAGAGTGACCGCGGTTCGTTCCTGGACGGAAGATCCCACGCGAATCGAAATTCTGCTGGAGGTGAAAGACGGGACGCCGGTGAACGAAAAATCCGTCGCGAAGCTTGGATCGGTCAATATTGTAAGCAATCCGGCAATTTCCATTACGACCGGGGCGCAGGAAGCCCGCAGGCTCAGAGCGGGCGAGACGATTCCGTCGCAGGAGACCGTGAGTATCGACGACATGACCCGCAAGCTGTCGGGAATCGCGGATAATGCGGCGGTATTGATCTCCGAAGTGCGCGACGAGCTGAAAGGAATCAGCGGCCGGGCCGATACGCTACTCGCTAACCTCAACGACGTGACCGGACCGACGAACCGCAAACAGATCGCGGAGGTCCTCGAGCGCGTCAATACCATGATCGCGGAGGAGTCTCCCAAGATCGACCGGATCACCGACCAGGTGTTGGTCGCGACCCGCGATGCGGACTCCGTAATCAACAAGGCCCGCCCGCTGATGGAGCACGCCGACGCGGCCGTAGTGAATGCAAACTCCACCATTGATCAACTGCGTGATCCGATCCGGCAGGACCTGGCGCAACTGCAATCCACGCTGGAGCAGGCCAAAAGTCTGATCGCCAGCGTTCAGGGCGTGGTCCGCGGAAACGATGACAACATCCGCGAAACCATCGACAATCTGCGCGTCGCGACAGAAAACCTGGATCAAATCACCGAGCAGGTTAAAAAACAGCCCTGGAGCCTGGTCAGAATCCGGCAGCCGAAAGATCGCAAGGTGCCTCAATAACCGGCGGGGATTCGCTTCTTATGATGGAGTTAATGTAGCAGACAAAATCGACGCTGTGAGCAAACTCAGCCGATAGTCTGGTCCACTCGCGCCGAAAGATCCGTCCCCGCAAGGTCTTCTTGATCTCCCGCTCCCAAAGCTTCCACATTCTCTTGCCAAGATAACCGCCTTTGTGGAGATAATAAGCATCGGCGATGAACTGCATGGTATACAGTGTGCAATCCGTGAGTTCATGACTCGGAGAGGGCAGCGGTTGCGACGGGTCGCGGTTGGCAATCCACGCTTCGGTAGGAAACAATCGTAATAACTCCTGGAATCGGCCTGAGAATTCGATGAACATTTGCGCGTTCAATTGACGATGCTGGTTGCGCAGCGCCACGAAGATTCCCAGTGATCCGATGACGATGGTTCCGGTTTGTGCAATCTGATTGATGAGCTCGCCGATCACGTGTTTAGTTGTCCTGATAGAGAGATCTTAAGTTGCACAAACCTGTTGGTACGGCATGGTCTCATTTCCAACGGAACCTTGCGCGCGATGCTCTTCTCTTGCGGAAGGACACCTAACGAAATGAAAAATAGCCAGCACCTTGCTTTTCTGACCATCGCGACAGCTCTCTGCGCGGCGGGCGCTGATGATACAGCCGAACGCCTTATAAGGGCGTCGACGGTCTTCGCCGAGATGACCACGCCGAAGGGCGGCATTCAGCCGCAACAGATCGCGGAGGCCGATTGCGTCGCGGTGATTCCAGGATTTAAGAAGGGCGCGGCGGTAGTCGGCGTCGGGTACGGACGCGGATTCATTTCGTGCCGCAAGGACAACGCTTGGTCCGCTCCAGCGGCGATTACGCTCGAAAGCGGCAGCTTAGGCGTACAGATTGGCGGAGAGGAAATGGACATTGTCTTTGTGTCGCGCGACAAGAGCCGGCGATCGAAGCTCCTTTCGGACCGGTTTGCCATCGGCTCCGACGCATCCGCGGCCTGGGGGAACGGCAAGACCGCACACGCCGACCCGAATGCCCAGATCCTGTTCTACGGAAAAACCAAGGGAGCTTTCGCAGGCTTCGGACTGGACGGCGCCACCATTAAGCCGGACGATTCGGGCAACAAGGCGCTGTATGGCAAAATCATTCGCAACAGTGAAATCGTGGCGGAAATGGCGACGCCCGCCGCGGCAGAGCCGTTGATCGAGAAACTCGATCAGCCCAACCAATGAAGGCTCGCCGCTTTCACTTCACCAGCACGGATGGACTGAGTATCGTTTGCGCGGCCTGGGAACCTGTCGGACCGGACCGCGGCGTCGTCCAGATCGCCCACGGAATGGGCGAACACATCGGCAGGTACGGAGAATTGATCGAACAACTCGTGGGTGCGGGCTTTGCCGCGTACGGCAACGACCATCGCGGGCACGGGCGCACCGCGCTTCCCTCCGGCAACTTCGGCGATTTCGGACGTGGCGGATTCCGTCTGCTGATAGACGATGTCTCGCGGTTGACCGCGATCGCCAGGAACGAGCATCGCAGCAAGCCTTTGATCCTGCTCGGACACAGCATGGGATCGTTTGCCGCGCAACAACTGGCGATCGATCATAGCGAGTTGATCGATGGTCTGGCTCTTTCCGGATCCGGTTCGCTCGACCGGCTCGTGGCGTTGTCGAAGTCCCAGAAACGCCCTCCGGCGGCAATCGTTAATGCGGCATTCGAGCCGGCGCGCACGCCATCCGATTGGTTGAGCCGCGATCCGGCGGTGGTAAATGAATTCATCGACGATCCGCTGTGCTTCGCGTGGCTGGAACCCGGCGCCACCGAATCGTTTTTCGCGGCTGCGTCCACACTTGCCGATCCGATGCGCCTGGGCCGGATTCGCAAGAATTTGCCCCTCTACCTGTTCTCTGGAAGCGACGATCCTGTAGGCCAGCAGCTCGACGGCGTTAAGACGCTCATCGAGCGTTATCGCCGAGCCGGCGTCTCGAACATCTCGCACGATTTTTATCCCGGCGGACGGCACGAAATGCTGCACGAGATCAATCGCGGCGAGGTGCAAAAGAACTTACTCGGCTGGATCTCGGCGGTGGTCTCTGCGAGACTCGATGGCCAACGCTGCGAGCCCGAAACGACGTTCAAGACGAAACTCATACGACCCGCGAAAAAGTTCGACATGAACGAGCCGCGCTGAGACTCACCTCTTTTTCCAATCTCCTGACATCAAACGAGATCGCTCGGCGCGAACGTTGGATTCGCGCGTGCCCTATACAAAGGTGCAGCCGGAATGAGGGGCTGAATCTGATGTATAAGCTGAACGAAGAGACGGTCACCGCAAGGTTTCTAGAGTTTCCCGGCGAAGCTTCCTTCGAAGAAGTGTTCAGGGCTTTTACCCCCCAACTGATCGCCTTCTTTCGAACGCGCGGTTGCAAACCGGCGCTGGCCGAGGACTTGGCGCAGGAAGTGATGCTGAGTGTATACCTCAAGGCCGGCCAGCTTCGCGACCGCGCCTTGTTTCGCGCCTGGTTGTTCAAGATCGCGCGCAATGCTCTGTGCCGGCACTACGGCAGGCAGTCGCGGGAAGTGGAAACCGTGGATCTGGCAAACGTCGGCGATCGCGCGGCGGCCGCCATTCACACGCCGGCCGCGACCCGCGCGTTCGAGTTCCGGCATTGGATGGCGTTCCTCGATTCGCGCGAGCAGGAGGTCATGAGATTACGTTTCGTCGAGGACTGGGAATATCAAGAGATCGCCTCCGCACACGCCGTTCCGATCGGCACGGTGCGGTGGCGCGTGTTTGTGGCGAAGAAAAAACTGGTGCCGTATTTGAAGCCCCGCCAGAAAGCGGCTTAAGAGTATGGAAAGGAGACGTAATATGTCCAGGCTCGCATTACTTGATCCCAGTAAGACGGGAAAGAGCGCGCAGGAGTTAGAGAACCGTCTGAGTCACTTGATCGTAGGGCAACAGGAGGCGATTCACGAAATCGTGCGGGCTTACCAGATGCACCTGGCGGGGCTGGCGCCCACGGGACGGCCGGTGGCGAACTTTCTGTTCCTGGGGCCGACCGGCTCGGGAAAGACGCGGGTTGTCGAGGCGACGGCGGAGTCGCTTCTGAAGAACCCGCGCGCCGTGGTGAAAATCGACTGCGCGGAGTTTCAGCACAGTCATGAGATTGCGAAGTTAATCGGATCGCCCCCCGGGTACCTTGGACATCGCGAAACACATTCACTGTTGTCCCGGGAAGTGTTGAACCAACAACACACCGAGAAGCTCAAGCTGAGTTTCGTTCTGTTCGACGAGATCGAGAAAGCGTCGGACGCGTTGTGGAATCTGCTTTTGGGCATTCTGGACAAGGCGACGCTCACACTGGGCGATAACCGCAAAGTCGATTTTTCGGCGACGATGGTTTTCCTCACCAGCAATCTGGGAGCGAGTGAGATGAGCGCGCTGGTGAATCCGCGGCTCGGTTTCCGTGGGTACGGCGACGAGGATCCCTCAAAGATGGCAGCGTGCATCTCGCGCGTTGGCGTTGAGGCGGCGCGAAGAAGATTCACGCCGGAGTTCATGAACCGGCTGGACCGCATTGTCGTATTCAAGTCTTTGGAGAAGGCAGAGCTGCGGAAAATCGTCGATATCGAGTTGGAAATGGTCCAGCGCCGGATTGATAACGCCAGCGGGGACGATTCCTTTATGTTGAACGTCAGCGACGATGCGCGGGAGTTTCTGTTGGTAGAAGGCACGGACATGAGGTATGGCGCGCGTCCGTTGAAGCGCGCTATTGAACGGCTGCTGGTGCAACCGATTTCAAACCTGGTCGCGACGGGTCAGATTGGAAAAGGCGATCTTGTTCGTGTAAATCACCATGACGGCGCGGCGTTGACGTTCTTTCGAGAGAGCCGATACGTGGGGACACTTGCGGCGTAAAAGTTGCGGGCGGCCGGTGCTTCGGGGCTTTTCGCCAGGCGTTCCGATGGCCTCTTTCGAGACCATCTTCCGGCCGTCGGTTTCCGCTGACTTCCTCCTCTGATTTCCCGCGTGATCGCCATCCGTACGACCACCTGAAGCTTATCGAATCGATTCGACGCAATCTCGCGTCGATGCCCTGCCACATAGGGGGCAACCGCAAGGCGTTTTAACGGCCGCCGCGCGTTCAGTACCACTGCAAAGCAACTTACAGTGGAAAATAGGCTCGGTTACTGAAAGCGGTCCGAGAGCGATTCGGGGAGTGATTGCAAGGAACGCAGATCTGGGTTCAGGGGCGGGCGTGACCCTTCAAGCCTCGGCTACAGACCGGGAGTTCGTCCGATGGTTTGCTCGAGCTCCGCGTCGGCGAGCAGGTAAGCTAGCTGCGCCTGCAACAGATCTGCCTGAGCTTTGTAGCTGGCCGCGGACGCCTGGCGTACGTTTGAAACCAGTACCGCACCTTGCGCCAACTGGTTTTCGGCGAGCCGCTCGCCTTCGGTGCGCAACCGGACCACTTCGTTGGCGACGTGAAGCATCTGCTTGGTGCGTTCGACTTTGTTATAGCTCCGCTCGATTTGCACGCTAACCGCTTCTTTCAAGCGCGTGAGATTCTCTTTCGCCTCGGCCAACTGTACATCACGTTCACGCACCGCGGCGCGGCGCTTTCCGAAGTCGAAGACGTCATAGGTCAAACTGAACCCAAAAGTGCCGAAGTTATGGTCCACAAATGGGACGCCATTCTGATAGCTGTAGCGCGCGATCGCGGTGACATCCGGTATGTAGGCCGACCTGGCGGCGACCACCCCGGCCTTAGCTTGCTCGACTGCCTCGGAGGCGGCCTGGATTTGGGGATTTTCAGCAAAAGCGATTTTCTCGTACTCGTCGCGCGGGAGTTCATCCACGGCGGCGGGCTGCACGGCGCTCAGTTCGAGCGGTGTGTCGAGCGGCAGACCTAACAGATCGTTCAGCTCCGTAGACAAGTCCGACAACTGGAGATCGATGGTGAGCGCGGATTGCTGGCTCTGCAGCAACCCGGCATTATCCTCGATAGCCGCGACCTTTAGCGCGTTGCCATTTCGCACGTCCTCTTCACTTTCGCGCAAACGCGCCTGGGAGAACGCGATTTCCTGTTCCGCGGCGCGCTTTTGGAGACGCGCGACCAGAATCGAGTAGTACAGTTCATGAACCTTCAGCGCCACCTCGTTTTCAGACTTCTTTAGTTCATCCCGCGAGGAAGCGATCGCCGATTGTGCAATCCGATCGGCTTGGTGAATCCGGATCAGTTGGGTAAGAGGTTGAGCTAACGTGGTCCCGCTGGCGGCAAAAGTCTGCCTTCCCTGATTGATCAAGGTGTCCTGGGCAGGGAAGAGTCCGGCGCCTGGCAACACACCCAATGCTCCCGCGGGAATCTCTAAATTCTGGAATGCTGTTGTGTGGAGGAAGCTCGATTCATTCTTGAGTTCGGGGAAATAACTCGCCCTGGCGCCCACTTGCTTTTGTTCGCTTTCCGCGACCTTCAGCCTCGCTATTTTCAGGGCGTGGTTCTGGTTGATAGCAAGGGTGACGGCTTCTTTTAATGTGAGGCGCCGCACCCCCGGACCGCTTTGGGCGGCTACGGTGGGAGTACCGAGTGCACTAAGCAACAGGATATAATACACAGATTTCCAACTCATTGCATGTTCCTCAACATTTTGTAAGTCACCTTGCCGGGCTTAAGGACGAGCATCAGCAACAGATACACGACCGCCACCCACGCGATGAGGGTGAATCCGTCGGCGATGGCCTGGGTGTAAGCCTGCGCCCGTACCTGTTGGCTCAGAATGCCGACTGCGCGCTGGTGCGCTTCCTCGGCCCCCGTCGATCCAGCGAACAGACCGGCGCTCAGCATCTGGACTCGCTGGTCGGTGAGCCAGCTTCCCGACTGCACATGGACCCCCAGTAGATTCGAATGAAGCTGCTCACGCACGGAAATAAAGCGAACCATGATCGCCACGCCAACCTCGCCGCCCAAAATTCGCACGAAGTGCATAAATCCGGAGAAGGTCGAAACGTTGGCCGCGCTCGCCAGGGCGCCCGCGTCGAGCGCCTCTAAAACGATACTGCTGACCAGGCCGACGTATGCGCACGCAAAACCGACCGAGAGCGCGAGCTCCGCAATCTGAAAGCTGTTTCCAGACCAGGAGGAGTCCAGGTGCGCGCAGGCCCAGCAGGCCACCGCGGAGATCGTAAGCCCCAGAGCCAAAATGAGCCGGGAGTGAGTATAGATAACCACGAGTGCGACGATCCAAACCACCGCGAACATCGGCAGAGCCACCCACGCGAGAGCGTGCCCGGTTTCGAGAGGCCGATACCGTTGGATGTTTCCCAAAAAGCCGGGGACAAGTATAGTCGTCGCCAAAAGCGAGAATTTGAATGCAAAAATAGACAAGGCGATGACGATGATATTCCGTGTGTTTAAAAAAGAAAGATTCAGCACCGGATTCGGCTGCAACGCCCGTCGCACACAGGCGGCAGCTACCAGAAGGAGCCCGGCCGCGGACATAGCGACGATGGTGCCGGAGTTGAACCAGTCCAGTCGCTCTCCCTGGTCCAATGCGCCGTAAAGAAGGCTCAGGCCAAGGCTGAAATACATGAATCCACGCCAACTCGGCCTCGGCTCGGTGAAGGGCCGCGCGGGGATTCCGAAATAGATGCAGATCATCATCAAGGGCGTGAATAGCGCCGCATTCCAGAAGATCCAATGCCAGGAAAGATGCTCGATATACCAGCCCTCTATTGCCGAGGCAAAATTGGTGACGAAAACGATGTCCGCCGCATAGGCCGCGATGCCAAAGATGATCAGACGCTTGGGGAGCGCAGTGAGTACAAAAGTCAGCGTGAGAGAGTAGAAAGTACCGGAGGCGAGACCTGCGACGATCGTCAAGGCCATCATGCTCCAGTAGCCCGGGGAAACGGGAAGGAGTGCGGATACGACCGTGAAGATCGCCGCCGCGGTTAAAAGAATTCTGCGCGGACCGAAAAACGCGTTCACGAAAACAACAAATACGCCGCTGAACATCGTAGCCATGTTGAGCGCGGTGGGAATCCAGGAGGCCTCGTCGTAACCGAAGCCGGCTGCCCCGCGGAGGTCCGCCAGGCCAACGCTGACCAAGCGGGCATTCAGCGTAGCGAGGCCAGCTCCCAGAAAGACGCCTAGAATCCCCACGTATGGATTCGTGGCGAGCGGACGCGAGGCGGTTTGCGCCAGTGACGGCGGGGTTTTGGTTTCTGTTGCGATCACTGAGGGTTCTCTGTCATTTCCGTGTGGTAGTCCCTAGGATCCTTGCGATCAGGTCATGATCGGCGCCGCTCGCCATGATTTTGAGGCTCTCTACTTATGAACGAGACTGTCATGGCCGGTTTCGTTGGCAGCCCTAAACTTGTACCCGAGTCGTCAACGTTTCCCAAGGATGAGAATCAGAAACTCTAAAGGCAGATAGACGATGGAGGCTTTTAATAACGCGCGCGCGGTGGTCCTCGACTTCAGAGAAGCGTGACGGGCGGCGTAATACGAAAGACCCGATGCCAGTATGACCGTCACGAAGTATTGGACGATACCTCCCCTGTTCGCAGCTACGGCGGCTAGACTGAGCAAGAAAAGGGCAATGGAAGGGAGCAATATTTGCCACGTCGCGAATCTACTCTGGCAATTCGCCGGAAGTACGAGATAACCAGCCCGGGCGTAGTCCTCGCGATACATCCACGCAATCGCCATGAAATGAGGGAACTGCCAGAGGAACAGGACGGCGTATAAAATCCAGGCGTTGCTGCCGGCGATGGAACCTGCTGCGGCGGCCCATCCGATCAGCGGCGGCATCGCTCCAGGAAAGGCGCCGGCCAATGTACACAGCGGCGTTTTCCGCTTCAGCGGAGTATAAACGAAAAGATAACTGAGCAGTGTGAGGACCGCGAGAAGACTGGCCAGCGCGTTGACCGTGGCCAGGAGGTAGACGGCGCCGCCGGTGGCCAGCGCTACTCCGAACCATTGGGCGGCCAATGGGCGGATCCGGCCGGCGGGAACGGGGCGCCGGCAGGTCCGCCGCATCCGGGCGTCGAAGCGGGATTCCAGATATTGGTTCAGCGCGCCGGTGCCGCTGGCGACAAGGAGCGTACCAAACAGAGCGTTAAACAATCGCCCGAAGGGGAAACCGTTAAGATTACCTGGGTAACCGAGATAAAAGCCGGTGAACGCGGCAATCAAGATGAGAAAGTTGACTTCGGGCTTTGTCAGAGTCCACAAATCAGCCAAAAGGGATGGCTCGGCGGGGACCACGAGCTCGATCACGGATGTGGAACCAATGGCCATCAATAAACTCCAACCTCGACGGTGGAGTGTCGTTCGTCGGTAAGGAGCTTCGCTGTTACGACAAGCGCCGGGACTAAGTAGGCAAACGTGACGCTTACCCACATGAACGCGCCGGCAAGCGACTGGTCTTCGAGAGGAGACAATCGTGAGTGTGGGGCTGCGGACAAGTAAGGCGGATAGACAACGTGACCACAGAACGTCAGGAACGCCGAGAGTGCATCGCAGGGAAGCGTCGCAAGAAAAAGATAGAGCGGAACCGACCAGCGTGTTGACGGTTTGGGCCGGATAACTGGCAGCCAAAACACAATTCCGGCGATGAAAAAGCTGGCGTGTTCGAACTCGTGCCAAAAATGCGATCGCAGAGCTACCTCAAAAATCGCCGGAATATGCCAGACGATCACCGTAAGAGTGCCTGCGAGCCAGCAGAATGTGGGATGAGGACGCCATCGGATTGCGAGGGAGGGCGCTCCGAGCAGAATCAACGGAGCGGCCACCACCATAAGAAGAAGATGCTGCACCATGTGAGCGGTCAACAGGTGGTGGTCCAGATGAGCGACGGGTGACAGAACGGCGATCCATAGCGTCGCCAGTCCGAAGCCCAGGAACAAGAGCTTCACTGCTGCGCTCCCGACTTCAGCGAAGCGTCCTGAGCCTCCGCCTGGCCGGAAGGATGCAGCGTCTCGAGAAAGTCCACCAGCGCCGTCGTCTCCGCCGGAGTCAGATTTTTTCCGTACGCGGGCATATTGCCGCCGCCTTGCAGTACCTGTCGCACGAGCTGATCGTAGGTCAGGCGGACAGCGACCGCATCAAGAGCGGGCCCGCGCTTGCCGCCGATCTCGCCGAGTGAGTGGCAGTTATGGCACTGCTTCGATTGAAAGACCAAAGCTCCCTGGATCTCCATCGGCGTTTTTCCTTCGATGAATTTGGATGGGATCGCAGCCGCGGTGGAGGCGTCCATCACGGGACTCCACGGCGCGTGACTCGCCAAATTGGTGAATGTGCCGAGCGCGACAGCGGTCAGGAGGATCGCAAGAACCGCGATGGGGCGGCGCTTCCAGCTCTTCTCACCTTCACCCGAAGCAAACGGGAGCGCCAGTAACACGATCAAGGCGATCGCGGGTCCAATCAACAGAACTGGAGTTTCGAGCTCCGGCGGAAGTAATGAAAGAAGTGCGTACAGCCACAGGAAGAAGAAGTCGGGGCGAGGCGCCGTTTGAATGACTCGCGGGTCGGGCTGCCCGCTCGGGCCGAAGGGACCGAAATACAAAGCGCAGGCGGCAATAGAGAGGAGGATCACTCCGGAGAAGACGGCGTCCTTCCAGACTCCGTAGGGAACGAACGGCACGCCGTCGGTGTGAGTGAGAGTGTGATATTTCTCCAGGTAATCCGAGCGGCGAACTAGTCGGCCAGGCATCGGCCACTCGTTGATGCCGAGCTTCAGCACCATAAGCACATGCAATCCTACGAACGCCATCAACAAACCGGGGATGACAAACACGTGCAACGCGAAAAAGCGGGAGAGTGTTTCTCCGGCGATGATCGGGCCTCCCAACATGAGCTTCACCAGCGGCGGCCCCAGTATCGGCACGCGGCTGGCGATCGAGGCTCCGATGCCCAATCCCCAATACGCGTCCTGGTCGAAGCGCAGCACCTGTCCGGTGAAGGCCATGCCGAGTGTCATCAGTAGAAGGACAATGCCGAGGATCCAGGTCAACTCCCTCGGGAATTTGTAGGCTCCGAAAAGAAATACCTGCACCATGTGAATCAGTACAATGGCCAGCATGAAGTTCGAGCCCCAGCCGTGCAGCGCTCGAATGAACCAGCCGAGGGTTACCTGATGGTTCAAGATCTGTAGACTGTTCCAGGCTTCTCCGGCGGAGGGTACGTAGATAAGCGCCAGCAGAATGCCCGTGACAAGCTGAAGTCCGAAGACCGTCATCGCTGCGCTGCCGAAGACGTAAAACCAGCTTGCGGTATCGCGCGGAATCGGATGCTCCATCGTCTCACGGATCGGCGCGCCAAGCTGAAGGCGCTGATCGAACCAGTTCCCGATTTTACTTATCCGGCGCATGGCGGCCTCTTGAGATCGATCGTAATGAGAGACCCGCGGGTCGCGATGGGAGAACCGGGCGTGGGCAGCTCGCCTGCCCGGATATGAAGGTTTCCATCGACGATTTTGAAGGGGTATTCGAATAGGCCGCGCTCGGGAGGGCCAGATGCGCGCGAGCCGTCCTGGTAATAAACTCCCCCGTGGCAGGGACACATAAACAGGCCGGATTGGGGAAACCATCGGACCGGGCAGCCAAGGTGCGCGCAGTTTATGGCGAATACCTGGAAGTTGTCAGCATCGATGTGACGCACCCAGCAGGGAATGTCCGCCGTCTCTCCATCGGAGGCGTTTGCGACCGGGTTACGATACGTCGCCAGACGTGTCTGGCCGGATGG
>Ga0335073_10002764_pt1 | contig 24087 bp, 24 predicted proteins | sample Lox_Sample_22_FD_207093 | JGI IMG/M metagenome (GOLD analysis project Ga0335073, IMG submission 207093) | Soil microbial communities from Loxahatchee National Wildlife Refuge, Florida, United States - Lox_Sample_2.2 | ecosystem: Environmental > Terrestrial > Soil > Wetlands | place: USA... | reverse complement strand
CAGCACCAGCCAATTCATCTTACTAGAACGTATATCCCATCCAACCCAGTCTCCCAATTTCATAGATAATGGTGCGCCGGTTCATATCGGAGTAGGTTCCGCAGTTGTCCCCCAGACTAATAACTTAGAATGTGTAAATATAAGCATAAAAGATAATGTCAGGGAAAAACTAAAAACCTTACTGGTTCGTGAACGACCTTTCAACATTAATTTACTCTATTCCGACGGTACCCATAGATATCTAAGGTTTGTCAGGGAGACAGCGAACGACGGCTTGTTAATTAACCAGTTGCCTAGAAGCTGGTCACAACTCATCAGTCTCCTAGAGTATCACCAGACTACGGATAGGGTAGATCAATTTGCTGTAATAGCCGAACCCTCAACTACTGTGTCATTCTATAACTGTCTCAAATAGTCACTAGTCTTTAACTCTAGCGACTGTACAGAGGTATGACTGATCCATCGTTTGCCACATCAGGATAGCCAGTCACAATATTTTCATCCATCTGAGTATAGTTAGTGGATGAGCTATAATCGACTACTTGGACATCGCCTGAGCTGTAGTTAAGACGTATAAAGCTTAGGTCACCATCTGGTTTAAAGCGAGGAATAACATTACCGTCACCGGCTACGGCAGGGTAACCGCTATACGTATAGTCATCCATCTGTCTATAGTTAGTTCCAGAACCATAACAGACAAGTTGGACATTGCCTGAAGAATCATTTAGCCTGACAAAGCATAGGTCATTATTAACTGGGTTATATATAGGCCTGACATTACCATCATTTGCCACGTCAGGATAGCCACTTATTATATAGTCATCCATCTGTCTATAGTTACTTGCTGCACTATAGTTAACAACCTGTACATTGCCCGTATAATAATTAAGTCTGACAAAGCTTAGGTCACCGGCAGCGTTAAAGAGCGGGATAACATTACCATCATTTGCCACATCTGGATAACCAGTAACTACGTTATCGTCCAGCTGAGTGAAATTACTAGCTTCACTGTAACAAACTAGCTGCACGTTACCTCCAGAATAATTCAATCTTACGAAACATAGATCGCCATTAGATCTATATAAAGGAATAACATTCCCGTCGGGCGAAACAGATGGATAGCCGGATATATCAGAACGACTAGCATAATAATATTCAGCAACCGATGGATAGCCCAAATCTTGGACATTGCCTGAAGAATAATTAAGTCTGACAAAGCTTAGAGTATCCGAATCTGCTGATGAGGTAGTTGGTCCAAACCACTCCTCAAAATAAAGCACAAAGTTATAGCTACCAGAATATCCTGTTTGGGTAATGGGGCCCACGTAAGGTGTGTAACAGTAAAGAGCGGCGGTAGAAAAGTCTGCGAGAGTAACAGCTTCTGCTGTACCGCCAGGGTCGGCAAAGGTTACTGTGTTGCCGGGATACAAACCAGTGCTATATAGTGAAGAACCATTTGAGCAGGCGTAACTAGAAGGCGTGTAGCCCCACCAATCATTACCACCCATTAACTGAATATCGGTTCTAAACTGCCACGCGCCATTGCCTACTTGCTCGAAGAAATCAGAATCTGAATGACACGAATCATATCCCATTGCACAATTAAGCTGGCTTTGAGTCGGGTTGGGAGTTGTTACTAAGGACTGCTCCTTTTGCATAGTAGCCAATATTGTTTGCGGATTAATGCCGTAAGCTTGACCGGCATCGTAAATTATCTGAGCAGCGGATTCGGTTTGGCCACAATGAGAATAATACGAACTTGCCCAAGGATCCGGCTGTGTGGGTGTAGTAGGGTTGCAGTTCTCAACATCAGAATAACTTCGAAGCCCACTATTCTCGTTATTTAAGAAAGATTGAATATCGCTCGGACTCATAGCTGATGAATTTTCAAAGAGACCATCATCTATAAGATAAGAAGGATTATAGGCAGGAGCAGCAGCCACAGTAGGGATTGATACCAGGGAAAAAATCAGTAATAGAGCCGGACTTGCTATCAATAGTCTGGGCAGCGCTCTGGCTCTAAAACGAAACATTAATTTGCACCTCATTATACTCTACACCCTGAGAGTTGGTTGTATAAACGTCCAATCTGCCTCCGGTACCCTGGGGTTGAAAGTTTAGCGTACCTGAAAAGTTACCATTAACTACGTTTAATGAGCCCGTGTCAATCACGCCCACGACATTGTCGATCAACGTGTAGTCGACCTGACTCACTTTTGCACTGCCTGCGAGCGTAGAGCCAGAAGCAAGCTGCTCATTAGCGACGGGGGACTTAACCGTTATTATGCCAGAAGCTGAAGTGACCCATTGACTAGGGTTTGTATTCGGCACGGCAGTACCATTTGTACTTGTGATGGTTCCATTAGCAACAAGGTTATCATTGGTGTTTGTCTTTTGAGATGCCGTCTGACTGCCAGCAGTCGCTTTAGTTACGGGGGCCTGAACTGGTTTACCTACCACAACTACCCTTTTAGTAGTAGGCGTCGTTTTATGAAGTAAAGTAATCGTATTTGTTAGATCAAGTACAGCAAGTATCAGAATAACAGCCAGCAAGCCAACCACAATTTTGAGGGGCGTTGATATTTTGCGAACACGTTTTGAAGATTTTTTAGCGACCATTGGTATTTGTTTTTTCTTCCTTCGGTATTTTAACATATATTAACAAAAAACCAAGGAGTAGCCAAAGTGTAAGGGTGTTTGGTTTTTAACAATCCATAAAGTAGAATTGGTACTAAAGTGAAGAAGTTTTTACCCAAAGCGCTGTTGGTGTTGGTAATTTTAGCTCCTTTTATCTTTATAGAAACTATAATTGTTACTAAATCGGTCGACATGCCTTATCAAGACGGATGGACTCTAGTGCCTGTCTTCGAGAATCTTGACGCTCATCACTATGTAACAGCGACAAAATTACTTTGGTATCAACACAACGAGCATAGACCATTTTTCCCAAACCTATTCAGCGTAATAGTAGGGGAATTTACACGATGGAATATTAAAGTCGAGATGCTTTTAAATGGGGTTCTAGCCCTTGCTACTTTCTCTATATTTATATGGTATGCCAAGAAATCTGCCAGAAAAAAGGCTGCTCTATATATTTTCTTACCCATAATGGCACTAATGTTATTTTCTCCAAATCAGTGGGAGAACTGGCTCTGGGGATGGCAAATAGAATGGCTCTTCTGTGTACTAGCAGGTGTTTTAGCTCTAGCCCTGCTCGATAGAAAGTTTCAAAAAGCATCGATAAACCTGAAACTTATAGCAGCTGCGCTACTGTGCTTTATTGCTACGTTTAGTGTGGGCAACGGTTTTGTTTTCTGGCTAGTCGGCTATATACCGCTTTTTGCGAATAAATACAGCAGAAAGAAAATACTTTTATGGACGCTTGGCTTTGTTTTCTCACTGGCCCTTTACTTTTATCACTATGAATTTCTTGCCCCGGGACCTTTAAAGGTACATTTCATCGACTACATACAGTTTATATTTGCATATATCGGTTCGTCATTTAGCCAAGACTTAGCTACAGCAGTGACTGTGGGCGTTGTTATAACCGTAGTTTCTGTCTTACTGGTATACAAGGCGCGTGTAATAGATAAGATGCCCGACGACAAAATTGCCTTTCCTCTAGGGATAATGATCTTCGTTCTCGCTAGCGACATAATAACTTTGCATTCCAGGTTAAGCATTTTCGGACCCGACGGTGCCCTGGCAAGCAGGTATGTAATAGTGTCTACTTTATACACTGTCGCTATTCTTCTACTGTTAATGCAGATACTGGCAGATAAGTTTAGTCTCTATCTCACTGCAGCAATTCTCCTTCCGTTTGTTATAGGTGGGTATATTAACAATATGACCGTATTAAATCAGCACGCCAAGTATTATGCCAGCGTTAAACAATGCCTAGTTTTACCTAATCCTGTTCACGTCTGTAAACAAGATGCTTACCCGGACGTTACAAACGTGACCAATTGGCTCGAGTTTGTAAAAGCAAAGCACCTAGCAGGGTTCTAGTCTATTTTAATGAATAAAAGTCTTAAGCACATTTCTTTAAGTGCCAACAAAATAAACAAAAGACTAGACGACCATCCTGCTATAACTACGCTCTTCGTAATTCTCATTTGTGCAGTAATAATCATTTTGAGAAAGCCGGGTATATTTTCACTTCCGCAGTTCTGGGCTGAAGATGGAGTTGTATGGTTTTCTCAAGCCTACAATCTTGGCTTCTGGCATACCATCTTCTTACCGTATTCTGGCACATTCAGTCTAGCTACCCGATTAATAGGGTCCTTTGCAGTACTCTTCCCAATCAAGTACGCTCCTCTAATTTTTAATATAGCCGCATTTTCAGCCCAGTTACTTCCAGTGTTTCTTATTAACTCATCCAGGCTCAAAAAGATTGTTCGTTATAGGCTGGTTGCGATACTCGCTAGTCTTATTTTGGTATGTATTCCCAACTCTTCCGAAGTTTTCGTGAATCTCACAAACATACAATGGCATCTAGGTATAACAGCCATACTAATTTTAATTGCAGGTCCTCCTAGAAACATATATTGGAAAATATTCGATATAGCTGCCTTATTACTAGTTGGACTTACAGGACCTCTGTCCTTAGTTTTGTTACCGGTTGCTTTACTCGTATGGTTGCGCGAGAGGAAGAGCAATAACTTAACTAACCTTATCGTAGTAGTAACTACCTCACTCCTACAGCTAGTTAGCCTATTTGTAATTGAACCCGGTCAAAGGGGAGGTGCTTCCCCTTCTTTTATAGACTCAATCGAGATGTGGGTAGGGCAAGTGTTTACCTCGGGCATCTTGGGCGACCAACACTTATACACATTTTATAGGGGGCCCTTGCCATATCTTATATTCGCATTGGGACTTTTCATTATTATCTATGCAATCAGATGCGGACCACGTTACATGGGTTATATCTGGCTTTACGCCATAACTCTGTATGCATTGATGCTAGTTTCGCTCAAGGCTGTCAAAGGCAGTGATGTTTGGGCGGTTTTAATTCAGCAAGGTGCAGGGCAGAGATACTGGTTCATACTAATATTTATCTGGCTAATGACATTGCTTTGGGTTACTCTGGCAGCGAGAGATCTAATAATGCGAACTATCTGCGGAATTTTTCTTTTACTTTTAATATTTGTCGGCATACCAAGTTCTTGGAAGATACCATCCCAACCTAATAAAAACTATACTTATTACGCTCAACAATTTAATTCATTACATAAAGGTCAAGTCCTAAAGATACCAATAAACCCTAGCGGCTGGACTGTTATACTTAAAAAACACTAATAAAATATAACGGTGATGCAATCTTCTGATATAATTCTTAAAATATCAACTGACGGTCAGGATGGTGAGTAGTGAAGTACGACATTTGTATTGTAGGTGGCTGTGGTCACGTAGGCCTACCTCTAGGCATAGCGTTTGCTGAACAAGGCAAGCAAGTGGCGCTATATGACATAAACGAAAAAGCTATAAAGACAGTCAATGAAGGCAAGATGCCTTTTATGGAAGAGGGCGGTCAAACAACCCTAAAACGTGTCCTGAAATCTAAAAAATTACATGCCACTGGTGACACTAAAGTGATTGGTCAGTCTTCTGTCTTGGTAATGGTTATAGGTACACCGGTAGACGAACATTTAAATCCAAAAGCACGAGAAATTATGCACGCTATTAAAGAAATTGAAGGCTACCTTAAGGGGGATCAGCTACTTGTTTTGCGAAGCACCCTGTATCCGGGAATGACAGATAAAGTTCATGCCTATTTACAACGACAGGACAAACAGACACTAGTAGCATTCTGCCCAGAAAGAATTGTTGAAGGCCATGCCTTAAAAGAAATTCACGAATTACCGCAACTAATTGCTGGCTGCAACGATGACGCCACTAAACGTGCTAAGGACCTATTCGGTGTTTTGACCAAAAAGTTGATTGTCACTAAGCCTATAGAAGCAGAAATTGCCAAACTCTTCACAAATACCTGGAGATATATTAACTTTGCTATCTCAAACCAGTTTTATATGATTGCCAACAGTCAAGGTCTAGACTTCTATAATATTTATAACGCCATGACCGAAGACTATCCCCGACTAAAGTCCTTTGCAAGAGCTGGACTGGCGGCAGGTCCATGTTTATTCAAAGACACAATGCAGCTATCAGCTTTTAGTGGCAATAACTTCTTCTTAGGCCATTCAGCAATGCTTATTAATGAAGGGTTGCCCGACTTTGTGGTTGAAGCAATGAAGCAAAAGTATGATCTAAGTCACCGCACTGTTGCAGTACTTGGCATGGCGTTTAAGGGTGATAATGATGATCCCCGCGAGAGCTTATCTTATAGGCTAAAGAAAAGACTAGAAATAGAGGCTGAGGAAGTACTATGCCATGATCCGCACATTAAGGATCCACGATTCGTTTCGCTTGCGGAAATACACAAAAGAGCGGACACAATAGTGCTTGCTACACCGCACAAAGTCTATGCCAAAGAGTCTTGGGAAGATAAGGAGCTAGTAGATATGTGGAACTATTATGGACAAGGAGGATTAATATAATGAAAATCGTTTGGACAGGTGCTGCTGGATTTATTGCCGGCTATACCATAGAGGAACTGCTTAATAACGGTCACGAAGTAGTTGGCATTGATAACTATTCAAAATACGGTAAGGTAGAAAAAAGCTATGACAAACATCCCAAATATACTTTTATAGAAGGTGATGCAAAAGACATAGAGCTTATGAAAAAGGCATCTAAGGATGCTGATGTTATTGTGTCTGGTGCTGCAATGATAGGTGGGATTTCATACTTCCACGAATTTGCTTACGATCTTTTGGCCGAGAACGAACGTATCACGGCGGCCGCTTTTGATACTGCAGTCTGGGCGCATAAAGAAAAGAAACTTAAGAAAATTGTCGTGATGTCATCGTCCATGGTCTATGAGTCGACTGACCAGTTTCCTTCACCTGAGACGGCTGTAGAAACATCACCTCCGCCTATTTCGACTTACGGATTTCAAAAGTTAGCCTGCGAATACTTTGCCCGGGGCGGCTGGGAACAATATCAGTTACCATATACAATCATTCGCCCCTTTAACTGTGTCGGTATAGGCGAAAAGCGTGCTCTTAGCGACAAAGAGATTTACTCCGGCAACGTAAAACTGGCCATGAGCCACGTGGTACCAGATCTCGTACAAAAAATAGTCAAAGGCCAGGACCCTTTGCATATATTAGGTAAAGGCAACCAAGTTCGTCACTACACTTATGGTGGTGACTTAGCACAGGGTATTAGACTCTGTATTGAAAAGAAAGAAGCACTAAACAACGATTTCAATATTTCTACAGCTCAATCAACTACTGTTCTAGAATTAGCCGAGAAAATATGGCACAAACTTAATGGAGACAAGCCCTTTAAATATACGTCTGACAAAGCTTTCGAACATGATGTTCAAAAGAGAATACCAGATACAACCAAGGCTAAAAAAGTTCTAGGCTATGAAGCTACTACTTCGCTTGACGATATGCTTGACGAGGTAATCCCCTGGATTAAAGAGCAAGTAGAAAATGGCAACATCTAAGAAAGATAAACCCTTACTTCACATTGTTACGCCAGTCTTTAACGAAGGTAAGAGCTTCCCCGCACTTTACAAGGCGGTTAAAAAGAATATTAAGACCCCCCATGAGTTAATAGTGGTCTACGATTTTGACGGAGACAATACTGTGCCAGTAGCCAGACAATTTGCTAAAAATGATAAGAGTATTATCCTTCACAAGAACAATATAGGAAGAGGTGCTCTTAATGCTATCAAAAGCGGACTAGACTATGTTAAGCAAGGGCCTGTACTAATAATCATGGCTGATTTATCTGACGACCTGTCTATGGTAGACAAAATGTATGAGGAGTATCTAAAAGGAGCTGCCGTAGTCTGTGGTAGCAGGTATATGAAGGGCGGTAAGCAAATTGGTGGACCATTTCTAAAACGCAGCCTGTCCCGATTGGCTGGAGTATCTCTCCATTGGGTGCGCCGCGTACCTACTCACGACATTACCAACAACTTTAAGTTATACGACAAAGACTTTCTAAATAGCATTACCATTGAGAGCGAGGGAGGGTTTGAGGTTGCGATGGAAATTACCGTCAAAGCCTTCCGAAAAAAATTAAAAATAGTTGAATTACCAACTACCTGGAGAGATCGGACAGCCGGTGAATCAAACTTCAAACTCTGGGCCTGGCTGCCCAAATACCTTCATTGGTATTTTTATGCTCTAGGTCCATCGAAAAACTAAGAACCAGCTATCTGGTCTCTAGCTAGTAGGAACTTAAAAGTCTTCATCATCACTAGGTGTTGGTTGTATGCAGAACTCTTAGGAACATCATCAGACTTTATCCAATAAAAAGCACTCGCTTCATTAACTGGTTTAGCTGTTTCCTGGAATTTAATTAAGTAAGTCAAAGCAATCGCATGTTTTGTCGGGTCGTATCCGTATGGAGGCTCGGCAGTTTCCGAACGAAAGTATTGTTGAACGTAAAATGGTCGGGCTACTTCATTACCCTCCAAAAAGCTATATGTAGATATACCTAAGTTGGCTTTTAAATGCCTTGAAATAGAGTCAGCTATAGTTTCACTAAGGTAAATCCTGCCGCCTAACACAGCCTGTCTACCTGATTCTGGACCAGTGGCTCTGGTTATTACACCGATCTGGTAGACATCCTCAACTTTTCTAACGGGTATTAGGTCAACGCAAGCAATTGGCATTGCGCCGGTAATAGTTTTGTAGAGATCTTCTGGTAAATAGTCCATATTAATAACTAGTTAATACCGCCAGCCTCACTACGTTCTACAAACACGATGTTTTTATATGCAAAGTAAGTCCATGACGTTTGGATAATAACGGCCAAAGTTTTGGCAACTAAGTAATTAATTTTATGACTTGCTACTTCAACAAAAATAACGGTAAAGAGGTAGTTAATGCCCAGTAAGACCACGTACGCCATAAGATGTTTATGTAAATTAGTTTTGTCCCTTTTGCTAAAAGTCCAGAATCGATTAAGTATAAAGTTGTAAGTAATGGATATCCAATAGGCCAGCGTGGTAGAAATAGCTAAAGCTATATGAGCTTTGCCGTGCAAAATAAATAGTAGCGATAAGTCGATTGCAAAGGTAGATCCACCAACAACTAAGTATTTAGCAATGCGATGTCGGTATAGACTTTGGGCGAGAGTAGCAGTTTTCTGCATAGCCTTATGCGTCAACTAGCTGCAGTAAGTATTGACCATAGCCTGATTTTTTAAGCGGTTCGGCAATTTGGACCAGCTGGTCTTTAGTTATAAAGCCTTGTCTATATGCAACTTCCTCGATACAGCCGATTTTTATACCAGTACGTTTCTCTATAACCCTTATATATTCACTGGCATCGTTCATTGAATCAAAGGTCCCAGTGTCTAGCCAAGCAGTACCCTTGTCTAGAAGAGCAACCTTAAGCTTACCTTGCTTTAAATAGGAGTTATGAATCTCGGTTATTTCTATTTCTCCTCTGGCGCTGGGCTTTACGTTTTTAGCTATCTCTACTACGCCGTTATCAAAGAAGTACAAGCCAGGTATGGCGTAATTAGACTTTGGAGTTGCTGGTTTTTCTTCAATTGATACAACCTTGTTATCGTCATCAAACTCCACGACTCCATATCTTTCCGGATCAGCCACCTCATATCCAAATATTATTCCTCCATCGGGATCGATAGAGGACGCCAGTAGCTCTGGCATGGTAGACCCATAGAAAATGTTGTCTCCTAAGATCATAGCTACTTTATCATTTCCAATAAAATCAGCTCCAACGATGTAAGCATCCGCTAATCCCCTTGGCTCTTCCTGAACCTTATATGTAAACTTACAGCCAATCCTAGAGCCATCTCCTAGTAAATGTTCAAAACGTGGCAAATCTGTAGGGGTAGAGATAATCAATACATCTCTTATACCAGCACTCATAAGTGTACTCAGGGGATAGTAAATCATTGGCTTGTCATACACGGGAATAAGTTGCTTACTTACGGCTATAGTGATCGGGTAAAGTCTAGTACCACTCCCCCCAGATAAAATTATTCCCTTCATTCGTTGAGCTCCTTTTTAACGTAATCACTTAAAGCTTCTTTCCAATCCGTTAACTCAAAACCCAAACCAGTGATTTTATCTAATGACAGAGCGCTTTTTAGTGGTCTAGGCGCAATGTTATCTTTGCCCTCGTAATACTCTTCAGTAGTCACTTTCCCGACATCTAGGTTAAAATTTGCCAACTTAAATATTTCGATTGTAATGTCTGCCCAACTAGCGGGCTCACCACCGTTAGTAACGTTATATGTCCCGCTGGCTGAATTATGGTTAAGCAAAAAATCTATAGCCTTAACTAGCTCGTCGGTAAATGTAAGCCTACCAATTTGATCATCAACTACTTTTGGTGCAATACCTTTTTTGCCAAGCCCCAACATTGTTCTGACGAAATTATTGCCATCCCCAATTACCCAAGAAGTCCTGAGAATATAATGCTTGGGCAACAATCTAACTACTATGTCGGCGGCGGCCTTAGTTTGTCCGTAGACGCTTAATGGACTAAAGGCTTCAGTTTCCAGGTGGTTATCACTTGTGCCGTCAAAGACATAATCCGTGGAAACGTGTACAAGTGTAATATCATTTTTTAAAGCTACGTTTACTAGATTGGATACAGCTTCCGCGTTAACTTTCCAGGCAGCTACTCTACCTTCATTGGTCTCGGCACCATCGACGTTTGTATAAGCAGCAGCGTTTAAAATGTATTTGATGCCTGACCAATCAAAGCTATTCAATGAGGCCATACTGGTTATGTCCAAAACATCCATATCTGTGCTCTTAGCACCAGGATACTTCTGTGCCAAGGCCTTACCGAGCTGTCCGTTTGCGCCTAAAATAAGAAATTCTGTATCACTCATTCGTTAAAACTCCATTGGCTTAATATCTTTTAACAGGGGATTAAGCTTATCCTTATCGGATACAATGGCCTGATCTTTACCAATAGGCCAGCTAATGTTCAATGCCTCATCAAACAAGTCAACCGATTGGTACTTAGCGTCAGCAGACCAGTGAGCATTTACCAGATAAGCGTATGTAATATTCTCTTCCAAGGTTTGATACCCATTGGCAACGCCTCTAGGAACAAACACGGCAACTTCGGGTGTTATTTCCAAAGTGAAGACCTTTCCGAAGTTATCACCCGGCCTTAAATCAACCCACGCGCCAAAAACTTTACCGTTGGCCAGTGATATAAATTTTTCCCACGGCTCAGCGTGAAGACCTCTAGTGACGCCTTTCTCGGCGTTATATGAGAAATTATTCTGAACCACATCAAATTTGGGAAGGCCTAAAGCCTCCATTTTTTCTTTTTGATAATTCTCTTTAAACCAACCTCTGTTATCTCCGTGAACTACCAAGTCTATTACGTAAAAGCCTGGAATGTCGATTTCTTTAACAGCTAAATCTGCCATTATCTGCCAATCTCCTTATATTTTGCTTCAGTTTCTTCTTTAAGTGGTTTCCACCACACCTCGTTTTGCTTATACCAATCTACAGTTTCCCTGAGTCCTTGCTCAAAGTCGGTGTATTTCGGTTGCCAACCCAACTCATTGATGAGTTTAGACGCATCTATAGCATACCTCAAGTCGTGACCCGGTCTATCATTAACATGTTCATAGTCGCCAGTATCCTTTCCCATGATTTTAAGTATCAATTCAATAACTTCCTTGTTATTTTTTTCTCCATTAGCACCAATCAAATAAGTTTCACCAATTTTACCTTTCTCAAGAATTGATAGAACTCCAGAAGAGTGGTCTTCTGTATGGATCCAGTCTCTAACGTTCATACCGTCCCCGTATAGCTTCGGTTTGCGGCCCTCAAGTATTTCTGTAATTTGCCTAGGGATAAACTTCTCTATATGTTGGTACGGCCCATAGTTATTTGAGCAGTTGCTGATTGTAGCCTTAACCCCAAAGCTTCTGACCCATGCTCTAACAAGATGATCGGAGCCAGCCTTTGAAGCAGAGTAGGGACTTGAGGGGTTGTATGGGGTGGTGGGGGTAAACTTCCCCGGATCGTCTAGCTCTAAGTCGCCGTAGACCTCATCCGTTGATATATGATGGAGTCTTTTACCGTGCTGTCTCACCGCTTCAAGTATTTGGTATGTGCCCACTAAATTAGTTTGTATAAATGGCCAGGCCGCGTGCAGGGAATTATCGTTGTGTGACTCAGCCGCAAAATGCACTACAGCATCACAACCTTCAACCGCACTGTTTATTGCTTGCTCGTCACATATATCAGCTACCACAAGACTTACTCTTTTTTCGTCAAGTCCTTCGATGTTCTTTTTATTGCCCGCGTAAGTTAGTTTGTCGTATACGACTATCTGCCAATCGGGCCTCTCTTTGTATATATAGCGGACAAAGTTGGCGCCTATAAAACCAGCTCCGCCAGTCACAAGAATTTTCTTCATAATCTGCTTAATTATAGCTTTTTATCGGTCGTGTGAAAAATCTTAGTAATAAGTTTGTTATAATTCTGTCATGAATAAAGAATGGGGCGCTAAAATCGTGTCCTTTGATGAGTTTGAGTCTCTCCGACCAAAGCTTGGTAAGGTCGTAGCAACCAGTGGCGGTTTTGATCCAATACATCCAGGCCACATAAGTTGTATTTACGATAGCAAAAAATATGGTGACACGCTGGTAGTAATAGTTAATGGGGATGCCTTTCTTACTACTAAAAAAGGTCGACCCTTTCAAAACTTGGAAACCAGAAGTCTAATAGTGAGTGGTATTGCTGGAGTTGATTACGTAATACCATTTGAAATCAAAAACGACCAAACAGTATCAAAAGCTCTGGAGGCACTAAAACCTGATGTTTTTACAAAAGGCGGAGACCGGCTAGATGAATCAACGATACCTGAGTGGGAAACTTGCAAAAAGCATAATATAGAAATAATTACTGGGGTTGGAGTAGAAAAGAAGTGGTCCAGCAGCATGTTCCTGAACAGATGGAACAACCATAAGGCAAAAGAATCTGTAACTTAGGCAGGAAGAAGCTCTTTAACTCTGCCAACCAGTTCGTCTAGTTCGCTTTTGGTTTTTGCCTCGGCATTGAGTCTGAGCAAAGGCTCTGTGTTACTTGGGCGTATGTTAAACCAGCTAGTTGGGTAGTTGACCGTTAGTCCGTCCAAATGGTCTTGCTTGCCGTCGTTAAATTCTTTGGCGATATTGTCTATGACGGCCTGTTTATCAGAAACTTCAAAGTTAGTTTCCGTGATTGCTACATAGCTTTTAGCATAAGGCTCTGCCAGTTCAGATAGTTTTTTACCGCTTTTTGACAAGACGAAAAGGGCTATGACAGCAGCAATCAACCCACTATCAGCCATAAAGTTATCCCTGAAGTAATAATGGCCACTGTGCTCCCCGGCAAAAACAGCATTATGTTTTCTCATTTCGCCCTTAATAAATGAGTGCCCAACTCGTGTCCTCAGGGCTACTCCTCCGTTCTTTTCTATTGCCTCCGTAGCAGCTCGTCCACAGATTGCGTTACAAAGTACGGTGGATTTAGGGTATTTCTCCAGAAAATATACAGCCAGAAGGGCTGTCATAACTGTGCCACTTAGCGGAGTGCCATTCTCGTCCAGTAGAACGGCACGATCACCATCTCCATCAAAGGCTATTCCAGCATCACACTTTTCAGTTCTTATCTTTTTTTGAAGCGCTACCAAGTTCTTGGGTTCTAAAGGATTGGCAACATGATTTGGAAAAGTTCCATCAAGTTTGAAATACATTTCGTGTACCTTGAAGGGCAAAAAGGGCTCAATCTCGGGGAAAATTTTCCCTGCCATTCCGTTACCAGCATCAATAGCGATATTAAGTTCTACTAACTCATCCACATTAATAAACGATAGAACATGTTCTATCCAATCGGCGCTTACGTCCTTCTTAGTTAGGGATCCCAGTTTATCCGAGCTTCGCGAGTTACCAGACTTTACTAGATCACGAATTTCCAATAAACCCGAATTTTCACCTATTGGCCTAGCCATATCTCCACAAAACTTTATTCCGTTATATTCGCCCGGGTTGTGACTAGCAGTTACTACTGCACCTCCAGCCAACTTATACTTTCCAGTTGCAAAGTAAATCATGTCGCTAGTGACTTCGCCAATATCTATTACATCTCTCCCAGCTTGCCTAAGCCCGTCAATCAGCGCCTCAGCAAGGTCTTTTGAGTCAGGCCTCATGTCTCTACCAACTGCTACTGCGCCGGCTGTAGGAAGCCACTGGCCAAAGGCAAAGCCAACCTTTCGTATGACTTCTGGGTTTAATTCTGACCCAACCCTACCCCTTAAGTCGTAAGCCTTAAATATATCCTCTTGCGACATGTATTTTATGCTCCTAGATCTTTTATCTTAGAATTTATAAAGTTCTTTAGGTGACTTCTGAATTTCTCCGTACTAAATCTTTCTGCACTTTGGGAGACGGAGTTATAATTCCATGTCTTTGCGCTAGCTTTCTCGAGTGCATCAATTAAACTTTTCTTTGTTTGTCTATCAAAGAAGAAGCCATTCCTATTGTTTTCCAAATAATCCTGCGAACCACCTTTAAAATAGGCAACAACCGGTGTACCTGAAGACAAAGCCTCAACCGCTACAATTCCAAAGTCATCAACGTTAGGCATAATAAAGGCTATTGCCGTTTGGAAATGATTAACAATATCAAAATCATTAACTTGGGTCAGAAAGGTAACATTCCTCTCTGCCATTTTCTCTAGTCGTCTGTGATCTGGTCCATCACCAATTACCACTAATGGCACTTTCATTTCATTAGCAGCCTCAATTGCCAAATCAAACCTTTTATAAGGAGTTTGACGCCCAGCAACTACAAAGCCATGCCTAGGCTCATCACTCTTTTTATACTTAAATCTATCTGTTTCAACTGGCGGAAATATAACTGTCGACTCCCTCTTATAGTACTTAGCTATATTTTCTTTAGTAAAAGTGGAGTTAGCAATTAGATAATCCGGTCTTTTGGCAGCTCGACGGTCCCATCTTTTAAGTGGACCTAAGAGTATCTTTAGACTAATTTTTGCTAGCCAGTTAAGTCCATACGGGAAACCTGGACTCTCCATATACTCATCTTTTCTTGTCCAGTAGTAATGCGTTGGAGAATGACAATAGCAGATATGTAGAGCACCAGGGGCGGTCTTAACTCCTTTGGACTCAGCCCCACTAGAACTTAGAACTAAATCATACTCGCTTAGATCCAGTCGACTAAATGCATAGGCTCTAAGAACCGGCAAAAACTTCTTAAGACTTTTTGGCAGTTTTTGTAACCAAGTGGTTCTAATATCTGCTTCCTCGAACCAATCTATGGATTTTGGATCGTACTGCGAGGTATAGATCGGTGCTTCAGGGTAGAGCTTGTGCAGTTCATAAACTACCCGCTCCGCCCCGCCAATGCCAGTCAGCCAATCACAAACTATGGCTACCTTCACGAGCGTGTCCCTCTATGCCTAACAACTACCCAAAAAGTTTTAGCGAGAATTACCATATCTCCCCAAAACGTCCAATTCTCAACGTAATACAAATCTAGCCTTCTTCTCTCAATAAAACTTAGATCCTTAACGCCAGAGATTTGTGCCAGGCCCGTAAGCCCTGACTTAACAGACGTAATAAGGTTTTTTTGGTCATACTTTTCTAGTTCGTAGGGCACTAGCGCTCTTGGTCCGACTAAACTAATGTCACCCTTAACTACGTTAAAAAGCTGAGGCAACTCATCAAGGCTCCAGCGTCTAAGAAACCGACCAACTGCTGTAACTCTTGGATCCTTCTCCAGATAATCGCCGTTATTACGGTACTTATCTATGAGCTCTGGCTTGCCCATCTTAGTAAAAGCTGCCTCAGGCTCTAGCCCGCTGTACTTTTTCTTATGCGTTCTAAACTTATATACCCTAAACTTCTTATTAAACCGAGACAGTCGTTCTTGCTTAAACATTGCCGGAATGCCATCACTGAACCAAATAAGGACTGCAAAGACTAACATAAAAGGGCAGGCAATAATTAGGAGCACACCACCTAAGAGCAGATCTGTTAGGCGCTTAATAACTCGGCCCCAGCCAATTAAAGCGGTCTGATGTACGGCAATAAGGGGGACATTATAGAAGAGATCTGCCTCTATGTTGCCAACAAACAATTCGCTATTCCCAGGCACAAAACCGTAGGCAATATGGTGTTGCTGAGCAAAAGTTAAAACCTCGTCATTTTTAGTATTAGAGCTATATAGCTCAGTCTGGATAATAGTGTCGGGCAGTTTGTTCTTAAGATAATGAACAGCATCAGAAAACTCTTTAAATTGGCTAAACTTGGCATCTTTACCGATCTCGTGTTTTGTCCCTCCAACCACACCAATAACCCTATAACCTGTTACCTGCCAATTATCTAGCGTTTCAACCAACCGACAAGTAGCCGTAGTATCACCAACCAGTAGCAGCCTGTTAATACCTCGACCATAAGAAAACATTTGACGTCTAACACCTCTAACAATAGTTCTGAAGACTAGAATAAAGACTAGTGCAAAGAAGAAGGCGTAGATTGCTACCAAGCGAGCCGGGAATATCTTTATATCAAACATATAGCTATAGCTAATTATTGAAAGAATGCCAATGAGTGTACCAACTACAATACGACCAACCTCACTAAAGCGCCTATCTACAACTCTTGAAGAGTAAAGCCCAAGTAGAGCAAAGATCAGGATCCAGAACGGCAGCAGCCCAACTAGGATGGATATATAGGTTGTGGCATGAACATGGGCACTTAGGGGTCTATGACTAATGGAAACTCTAAGAATATATGCGACCGTAAAGGCAATAAGGATTGCCAGACCGTCGCCGACAACCAACGTAACCTTATATATAATGGAAGCGTTGTTCTTCATATTATGTATTTAAAATATAGAAAGCTATACTAAATTGTAGCATTATGAGAGTTTCTGACATTAAGTACACGGTGTTATCGTGGACTAGCCTGCTGGTCATATTAATTTTTGTACTAGTTCCATTCCAAGGTTTCCTGACTGTCTGGGCATCTAGTCTCGTTGGGCATTACACCGCTGTTAGGCTATGGGACGACGTAGTCCTATTACTAGTCATTCTAGGCTCAGTTTATCTGCTTTTTACAGATAAAAAGATTAGATTTAACACTCTAAGCCGTCGCCTAGTCTGGGTAATACTGGGCTACATTTTCCTATCACTAGCTCTTGGGCTAGTCTCTTTTCTAGATAAAGACGTAACGGGGAAGGCAGTCCTTTACGGCTTACTAATTAATCTTAGATACCTAGCTTTCTTTTTAGTCACTTGGTGCGTTGCTCTCAGAATCTCTCGCCTTAGGCGACACTGGCCTACCTTTGTCCTTTGGCCGGCTGTGGTAGTAGTAGCGTTTGGTTTACTTCAGATCTTTGTTCTTCCGCATGACTTTTTAAGACACTTCGGCTACGGCCCCAACACCATACCTGTTATTGAAACGGTCAACTCTAATGCTAAGTACGTACGTATCCCCTCAACTCTACGAGGAGCTAATCCACTTGGGGCCTACCTAATTATCCCAATTAGTATCCTAGCCGTATTCCTGGTAAGACCTAAGAAAACCTTGAAGCACATAGCCCTATTTGTTGGCGCAGTAATCACTCTGTTCTATACCTACTCAAGAAGCGCTCTATTCGGAGCATTTGTAAGTGTAGTTATAGTCGTATTTACTGCCAAGCTTAGTGAAAAAACGCTTAAACTCTCTGCCGTAGTGGTTTGTATTTTGGTTATAGCCGGAGGTATTTTCTACTCTCTAGACAAAAACAATGCAGGCGTCCAAAACCTAGTCCTCCACACCCAGAAAAACTCGGTAGTTAAAACTACTAGCGATCAAAATCATGAGAGCAACTTGAAGATTGGGGTTAAGCAGCTTATACGTGAACCACTTGGGCGGGGTCCTGGTACTGCCGGTCCTGCCTCTGTCTATAACAATAACGCGAGGATTGCCGAGAACTACTACGTTCAAATAGGGCAAGAAGTAGGCTGGCTAGGACTAGTGCTCTTCCTCCTTATTAACGTCGGTGTTGGATACTTGCTATGGCTAAGAAGGGATGATCCCTTGGCTCTAGCCCTATTTGCTAGCTTAATAGGGATTAGCATTGTTAATATGTTCTCCCACGCCTGGGCAGATGATACGCTAGCTTACACCTGGTGGGGACTAGCTGGAATTGCCATGGCCCCGGATAAGACTAATGGTACCGACCATGCCAAAAAGACCTAAGGTTTCTAAAAAAACCAAAATCCAATTTGTTAAATACATGGCTGGTGGCAGTCTGTACTTCTGGGTTGGCTATGCAGTCTTTGCCATTTGTTATAGCGGTTTGGGCTGGTACTGGCTATGGTCAAAGATGGCAGCTGATGCCGTTGGCTGGAGCCTCAACTACTTTGCTCAGCGTTACTGGGCGTTTAACTCTGACCACTTGAAACTAAGCGAGATGCAACATGCTGGACGCTATATCTTTATAGAGAGCATCGGTTTCGTTATAGACTACGCAATAATTGGCGGCCTTAAATATATTGGTATCACCCCGTACATTGGCTTTTTTGTTTCATCCGGATTTTTCACTGTCTGGAGCTTCCTTTGGTACAAGTATTGGGTTTTCCCGGAAGAAAAAAAAGTGGCATAATGGAAGGCATATGAACGAATACCAAACAGGCAAAGCAATCCGACCAACCCGAAAACAAAAAGTCATGCTGGACTTCATAGATAACTACATCGCCGAGCATGGCTATAGCCCGAGCTACCGAGAAATTATGACTGGTCTTAATTATCGCTCTGTTGCCTCAGTCGCCACACTCATAGACAACCTAATTAAAAGAGGGCAAATCAGGAAACGAGATAACTCAGCCCGTTCTCTAGAAGTTGTTTACTCCCAGGTAACACCTAAAGTTAAAACTAACCAAGTACAGCCCAAAGAAGAGAAATGGCTGGTGGAGAAAATAGAGAATGCCTTCACGCAAGTTGAGACCGACGCAGCTAACTTAGCCGAGGATAGCATTGACCATTTATATGTCCTTATAGGGGCACTAAAAGTTTTAGGTTTAGATTCTGCAGCACAAAGTTTTATGCCGCGGCTTCAGATTTTAAAACAAAAAGTTAGTGCATAGTAATTAATACTATAGAATTCCATTACTACAACTGTTACTCTTAGGCTACATTAACAAAATACATAGCTGGAATCCTGTGAGATTCAGGAACTGTGCCGCAACGGTAAGCTTTAGAAGAAGCAAGTCCGATACAGCTAAATAAAAGTCTCTCGAGCAAGAGCTATAAGCCAATATTGTCAGCTAGCCTCGCTTCATAGAGAAAGGTATATTAATGCAGACAAACTTGGCCGAAGCTCTAACATTTGAAGATCATGCCGCTGTGGCAGATCCGAGAAGTCTATACTTACGTCTCGGAAGCGACACTGCAACATTTCAGTGTGAAGAACTGGACAGTGTATTTATTGATGCTGAGAGTGTTCCTGAGTTATCTGTTGAGAGACAAAGAGCTGCAACAGAAGCAGCCAGGTTAATGGGTCGGAATAGACATCTATTTTATAGCGGCGAAGTCGACAAGGTCCCTAAACCAATTGATGTTTTGGGTACCGCACAGAAAATAGTGGAAATAAGTAGAGCTACAGGAGAAGACGATCCCGAATATTTTGATCTTCGCCTCGGGTTATATTTAGACTGCGAGCGTTTAATAGGGGAAGCAACAACTAAAAATGTCTCGGAATATTTTGCAAAAAAGGATCAGACTTTAAGTCCAGACAGTGGCGAGTATTACTCCCACGGGCTTTCAATTTCTTCAATGGTTAAGAATGGTTTAAGTCCATCGACTGAACAAGAAGAACAATCTAGGCGCATAAACGAATACGTAGAAGAGATCGGAACATATGTGCCATTAGGTATGCAAATATCTAGAAAAGGTTTAAAGGGTGCATTAAGAGAATTCAACATTGCTACCGAAACATTGACGCCTGAAATAAGTATAGAAGTCACAACTATTTCAGAATGTACTGACTATGCAATTCGAGATTATGCAAAAGACCCTAACGGTGCGCATGGCGGGTACAGGCCTGCAACTGAAGGCATAGCAATTAGGCGCGTGCATTATGTTGATGACACCGGCAATCGTCAGGAAGAACAAGCGATAATATCCGGTCTATATATAGATCATGAAGTCATTGAAACTGTAGTGAAAAGGAAGGGTGGGCTGGATCAAGAGGCCAGCACTTCAAAGACTGAACTTCACGGCACCCAATTCATAAGCTTAAACGACGGTAGTCTTATGGAATTCGTAAAAGAGCTCGATGAAGAAGCTTCAAAAATACACGGCATGAATATCTTCATGGGTGAGCAAGTACCTGAGAATCATGACAAAAACTACGAAAAGTTTATGGAAGATGCGGACGAGCGGAGGAAAAAATTAGCTCCTCTCCCTGAGCAATTAACAGATTTAATTCTTGATATGGCTAAGGAAGGAATAGACAGTAATACTGCAGACACATTAATAAGAGACTTCCTAAAAGAGAAACTGCTGGACAAAGCTAAAGCCAGCCCAGAACTTGCCAGAGCTATGTTTGACGAAAAAACAGCTAAAGGATTTGAACAGGCTGCCTTATTAAGAGCACAAGGTAAAACAGCTGAAGCAAAGCGCTTGGAAATAGGTGTGCGACAAGCAGCGCCCGATCCGGATTACTGCGGAGCAAGCAGTAGAAGCGGTAATGGATCTGGTTCAGGAGAGGAAGACCAATTTGGTCCACTGAATTTCTTGTGCCCAAACGGACACTTAAACATTCGTATTAGGGGAGAATTAATAGATAATTGCCAAGTATGTGGCACTAGTGTCAGCTGTTAAAAATATACTAATCTACTCGGTACTTATTTTTGTGCATGCTTGTTATTTAACTGCAGGGTATACCATATCGCTCAGCACTTCGCCGGCAACAGATGACAGTTGATTAATTACTGATCGTAATGCTCTTTGAGTTGCCGGGTTATTACCTTCGAAATTGGTATTGTTAATTCCGTCAATACTTGCCGCCAGATTTTCTTTCCATCTAGTGAAGCTATGTTCAGTTAGCACATTAAAACCTCGAGACCATCTTTGTTGTTCTTCTTCAGATAAAGTGCCGAATTGTTCACGAAGCGACTCTATCTGCTTTTCAGTATCATTAGCAGGTTCAATAACTCTGCAAAGATCGAAAAACTTGTCTAACGAAACTTGAATGCCTTCTGCAGTGGGTGTTTCTGAGTTTTCAGTGTCTATAATCTCTTTGCTATCTATAAGAAAGTTTTCAATTCTGCCAGCAATTTCTGGGTTCTCACTGCGAACCTTATCTACAAGCTCCTTTGCTTTATCGGGCGATACAACAGAAAGGAACAGAGCCAGATCTTCAACTGAAGGGGTAATTAAAGTTTCTGTAAAGTACTGAGTGTCATGGCTGGTGTATGGATTATCTCTGTAGAAATTAACTGCATAGTTTAAACAGTGCTGCAAGATCCCTTTATCTATGGCTTCTGGACCAAGACCAAACTGAGTCTTAAAGCTCTCTTCGCGAGACTGCAATTCAATAAATTTCTCTCCATCAAAATCCTGTACAGGGTCAGCTCTGAGCAGAGCATTACGGACAATAAATGGCACTCCGCTTGCATCACGTCTGTCTGATTGTCTGGCAAGCCAAACAGCTGTTCTATCTCCCTCGCCATCAGTGGTGTCGTCATATGGCTCAGCAGTTGAAACTTCACCACCAATTAACTTAAGCTCTCTAGGTTTCAAGTAGTGTGTATGTGCAGCTATGGAATATTGAATCAGTTTGGAAAGATTTGGAGGGACTATGTCTTGGCCTACACTGCTAAACAATCTTGCTCCCACTTCTGCATGTGCACCAACTCTTTGTTGGTCCTGGTATCTGTCGACAATAGACACGCCAATATCGTGAAAAATTCCTGCGGTTATACCAGCAATAAGTTCTGTACTATCAAGTGAACCAGCAACTGCCGGATCTTTAATATTACCTGTTAGATGAATAGTGTCTCTTAGAAAGTGGCCCTTACTATGACCTGTAGGCAGAGATCTAATTAAAGGAGCGGTTCTAGCTAGTAGCTGATCGAGATAATCATCAGGTAGAGCGTCGACTTCTGTTTCAGCTCTACTCTTAACCGCTTTCCAACCTTCAAGTGTTTCCAATTCTTTAAGGTTGCCACGCAAACTAGCGTAAAGCTCTTTACCGCCAATATCTGATTGAGGCAGTATCTCTCTTTCATAGTGTTCTACAACCCTTCGATCTTGTTCATTTTCAGGAGTTAGATAGATCTCAGAAACCACAGAATGGGGGATAGATAAGTCTTCTGTTTGAAAAGGAGTATTTAGTTTTTCTGACATATCTGTACTATAGCATATTATTGAATAATAAGCAAGTATTCATTAAGGCTACTACAGTCTTAAGTGGCGTATAATAGAGGTAATGAGACTTAGAAGAACAAAAGCCAGAAGAATAGGGATCTTCAGCGGTACATTTAACCCTGTACATACGGGTCATATTGCTTTTGCGCTTCAAGCGATTGAGCAGGCAAACTTAGACAAAATATATTTCCTGCCAGAGAGAAGACCTAAGGATAAATCTGCTGTTGAGCACTACGGTCACCGTGTTGCCATGATTAAACAAGCGATTAAACCTCATCCTAAGTTTGCTGTAACTGAACTTCCAGATATATCTTTTAGCGTTAAACATACACTGCCAAAACTAAGAAAATTATATCCCGGCGATCAACTAGTGCTGCTAATTGGTTCGGACAAGCTAGAAGGCCTACCTAAATGGCCAGGCGTTAAGTCTATGCTAAGTAGTATCGAGCTGGTCATTGGCTTAAGAGATAGCGTAGATGAAGCAACACTAAGAAAAACAGTTGCCAGATTGCCAGTTTTGCCAAAACAGACGTATGTAGTCAGCAGCTATCTGCCTGATGTCTCTTCTTCAAAAGTAAGAGACGCTCTAAGAGCAAACATACGTATTGCCGGTGTTCTAAGAAGTGTTGAACGCTACTCAAGTAAGAACTGGCTCTACATCAGTCTTGACAAGCGCTAGTGCTTTTAATAGCATAGTAACTACGTTTAGAGAGACAAAAATTAAAAAGCAAACAATCTAGTCTTTACCCCGGCTATCTGTTTGCAGAAAAGTGGTGTGTTTTTAGGTATTAGTTCTATGTCTATAAAAATAAAAATAAAGAACGCTAACCCAGTTAATATCAAGGTAGAAGTTAAACGCCCAGCCTGGAGGCAATACCTATACTACTAAGAAGAATGTGTCTTGCTAGCAATAGCAGCGTTAATGTATGTCTCAAATGAGGAGACGCTGTTAGTAGGCATTATCTGCTTACCATCCAAGTAGAAGGTAGGAGTAGCGTTCACACCCAGCTTATTACCCTTATTCATGTCTGAGTTAATAGTATTGTCTACGGCGTTAGAAGAGTAGGCGCTATTAAATTCTGTAAGATTTAATCCCAACTGCTTAGCATATTGGTCAAAGTAAGTAATTGGATTGGTTGAGTTAATCCAAGTGGAAGCAGTTTCATTGGAGTCGTAGTAAACCTGATTTTGCTGATACAGTAGATCATGCATTGGCCAGAACTGACCCTGTTGAGCAGCAGCTTCTGCAGCTCTTGCTCCAGCAAAGGCATTCTGGTGAATGCTGGTTAGAGGGAAGTTTACAAACTGAAATACCATCTGAGTGTTATATTGCTGCTGAACTTGCTTAACAGTTGCATAGTACTCGCCGCAATACGGACACTGAAAATCACCGTATTCAACGAGGGTGACACCGTCTTGACCCTCACCAATCACGTTATGAGAGGGTGTATTGGAATTAGTATTGTTAGGCTTGTGACTACCAAGAGCAAATACACCTATAAATACCACAACAATTACTGCCAGCACGATAAGAAACTGTTTTGACATAAAATTACTCCTAAATTGGTATAGT
>Ga0335073_10002763_pt1 | contig 24089 bp, 18 predicted proteins | sample Lox_Sample_22_FD_207093 | JGI IMG/M metagenome (GOLD analysis project Ga0335073, IMG submission 207093) | Soil microbial communities from Loxahatchee National Wildlife Refuge, Florida, United States - Lox_Sample_2.2 | ecosystem: Environmental > Terrestrial > Soil > Wetlands | place: USA... | reverse complement strand
TGCAGCATTAATCAGGATGGAATTGAGCCGTCCTTTTCGTTTCCAGAGTCGCCGCAACCCCTCGAGCAATTCTGTGTCAACGAGCGGCTTCAGTTCCAGGCCAATACGATCTCTGGCCTGGTTCCACTGCTTTTCGGAGATGATGCCGGGAAACGAGTGCTCACGGATCAACCATTGATCAGACGGTACCGCCTTCCATTTGTGGAACTTGAAGTCATGCTTGCCATAGACGTACGCGCCCTTATAGGTCGGGTCGAGGAAGAGATTGCGCAGCTTTTGAACCGTCCACGGCGTAGGCCCCCGAAACACTCGCCGCGCATTCAGAACCTTTGCGATCTCATGGCGGTCCTTTCCTCGCTTGGTATAAAGGTCGTAGGCAAGCCGAACTGCTCGGATTGCCTCTGGCGGACCCGGAATTAATACAACACGGTCTGTGCTAACGCTCTTCCATTCACCGAATCCGGGGAGACATTTGGGCTTTCCATTCCGGTCGACAATTTGCCGCATCATGCCGAAAGGTGGGGTTCCACCCTGCCAGAAGCCCATGGACACGAGCCTCCGTTGCCCGGCAGAGATCTTTACCGAGAGCTCACGGCTGTATTCACCGGCCATGGTCCTCTTCAGGGCCTTCAGGAGATTGGAAATGGTGCTGTTATCGTTCTCAAACTGCTCGGCACAATAGTGCACGGAGATGCCTGCCCGTTTGCACAGGTATTCGTAGTACGCTGCCTCGTCTGAATCCAGAAATCGCCCCCAGCGGCTCACGTCGTATACGAGCACCTCCGAGAAATCGGCGGTTCCGAGCTCAACCATTCGGAGCAACTCCTGCAGGCCAGGCCGGCACTTGATGGTAGTCCCCGTCTTTCCTGCGTCGACGAACGAACGCACAATTCCGAGATTATGAGCGGCAGCGTACAGGGCAATCACGGCAGATTGATTTGCAATGGAGTACTGCTGGTGGTCTGTGCTCATGCGGAGATACTGCGCTGCGCGCTGCAAGGCAGACTGGTCCGTTTGGGTCTCTTTGCGATTGCGAACAAGGAATCTTGGCATTGTGGGCCTCCGCGCGCGATTACTTCATTCGAAGGTTCCCAGGCTGCCGGCGCCGATGCGCTTCAACAGACCTGTTGGCGGTTCGAGAGAGAGCCCGGCAGTTCCGAGTATCAAGAGACCCTCTCCCGCGTAACCATGATACTCACAAGGAACTGGTGCCGATTCCCGGCCCGGATGCCGTGCGCTGCGTCAGTTGGTAGGGCTGTTCTATTTCAGCAGCGCGTCGCTTTGTCTACGGGCGCAGTCTGTGAACTGGCCCGGTGCATGCATAGGAGCTCTATTGCCTCTCGGTACTGCGAAAGAAACTCAAGACCAGCAAGTCGCATGCCTTCCCGGCAGCCTGCACGCTCATTTTCCGATTTGCGCCACGGCGCGCAGAGCCTTTCCCTCGCAAGCTGCTCGGCGACGGCTGTCTCCATCTCTTCGAGGTCGACGGCCCTGTCCCTGAACTGCTTTTCCAGATGCGCCAGCGTGGTGTGATACGCTTCGACGCGCGCAAACCGATACTGTTCCGATTCACAATTCATCGACTCCTCCATTACGGTTCAACGCAGACGAAAGCGCCAGCCACGGGCAAACGTGGCTGGCGCCGGGTCAATTGCAAAGAGGGCCACATGGAACTGTGGCCCCCTGTGAAGGGTCAGCGGGTCAGAAACAGCTTGCCGTCCTGGTTGAACGCCTGACGCAGCATGATCCGGGCCTCGCGCAGATATTGATGTACTTTTGCTTTGCTCACTCCCATTGCCTGGGCGATCACCGCCGGGTCGAGGATCGGTCGTCTGCCCCGTTCCCGCTTCCATGCGTCCGGGTCGCCCGATGCGGTAAACGCGTGTTGCTTCAGCGCATAATCGGCACCGAGGGAGAGGATGCATTCCAGGGTCGCCCGCACTGGCGGTCGGAGCTGCGGAAACGTGATCGTCCGGTCCAGCAGTTCCGAAATGATGATCTCGTCCTCTACGTCGTTCCGAGAGAGCCCTCTCGTGACGACCAAGGGTGTGAGATCAGCTGTTGTGCGGATGCCGTGGTTCTCCTCGCGCCGGAAGTAGGCGCGAACGGCTCCCAACACCATCGCTCGCAACAGATAACGCCGAAAGGCGCCTTCCTCCGGTTTCAGGACACATTTCGATTGAAAGACGGCGATGACGGCCTCTACGGTACCGCCGTACATGAGCTCGATCTGCAGGTCCGAGGGATGAACAAAGATCCTCGCCGCCCGCCGGCGCGCGGTTTGCGCAGCCAGTGGCAATGTAGAGGCAAGAAACACGTCCATGGCACGCGGATGCTCGCGGTCGTATCGGCAAGCAACCTCGGCCACCTGAATGCGGGTGTCCTTGGGGGTGGCGGTGAACAGATGGTGCAGGAGTGCCTCCATCTGTAGTTCGTCAAGGGCAGGAATTTTCTTTTCGGAGATCAGATTGGTCACTGTGTCCAACATGAGTCAGGCTCCTTCGCGGTGTATTTGCCTCCTTCAGGGCGGAGTGCGGCCAAGAAAAAGACATTCGTTTCATGGCGGCGAAGGAAGAGCGGAGGGAGGCGCTGTCAATCCCCGAAGCCCCCAAGGGGCGCGGAAGCGAGCACGGCGCACACGTCTGTGCCGCGCGGAGCTGCACAAGCGGGATTGACAGAAGGAGCCGAACGGAGCTTAGAGTTCAGCCGGAAACGAATGTTGGAAAAGGTGATGGGAGAGTTCCATCACAAGACGCACGTTCGCTGCGTGTTTATCGAGGCTAGGTTCGGCATTAGGGCTGTCCTGATCGGAAGAATTGCACACCGATTTGCTCCCATCAATGACATTTGTTTCAGAGACAGGTGCAAACGTTCGCTTCCAGCATCACCTTCGTGTGCAGAACGCGTGCCTAGGTCAGTGCAGCTCGTCTCCGCACCCACGCCGACGTCGAGCGCATCCTCCTAGACATGAAAAGGTAAAGTCATCCGATCGCAACCAGCGCGCACTTAGTAACTGGCCCTGTGGGAGCTGCGAGCTCAGAAGTTGCCGCCCCCTTCAGTTATCACTGACCCGCGTCTTCAAGCGCAGCTCCGGATATCATCTGATAGTCCAAGAAATCGCGCGCCCACGGAGGATCTCTGTGGACGCCCCAGAAGCGATGCTGCGGGCTTAAAACCTCATCCAACAACTCGCGGAACGTGACCAGACGGTGGTAAGCCATTACCTGAACGGATTCGACCTCGGGAAAACCCTCAGTATCCGGAATTGGAGGCGTGTCAAAGCGGATACTTGAAATCTTTTCGATCTGGGCGATAATCTCGCTCCTCGCAAGGGGATTGAAGACTGGGAGTTGAGGAAGGTGATCAGCATAGTTTGCCCGCTCTCGGTGGGACGCATCAGACTGTGCCGCACCGGAGGTGTTTAACGTAAAAAAGGGGTCCGAAGCAAACTGAGGATTGTCCTTAACAACTCTCCAGTAAAGCTGGTGTTCCCGGTCCTTGCCGGTTTTCGGATCGAACGTTCCTACAAAGCGGCCACCTTGGTACTCCAGTCGCACCAGCTTTTTGATTCTGAACACCTGAAAATACCCTAGAGCATGCGCAATGGCGCGCACAGAATAGTGACTAGAGTAGTAACCGGACACCGACGCCCATATTGGGCTGACTCCGCTCAGCGCGCTCGAGATCAGAAAGCTGTGAACTGCTCGCGACCACATATTGATCGCCGCGGTCGAAAACATCTTTGCTACGGCTGGTGTGACGTTGACCGTTTTTCTGGTCTTTTGCTTAGGATCGAGATCCGCAAGCGCGCTGGAAAGTGCTCCGGGGCCCGGGACCTCGCCAGCCGGAGTAGTTCTGAGCGGCGCGAACAGCCTTCCCACATAGGCTTGCAAGCTTGGGTCAACGTTCATGGCCCGAATCTACCTCAGCTGAACCCAGTTCCTGCCGGATACGCCCCCGATTCGCGGCAGCGACCTTGGCGAGCCGCTCAGAGCCGAGTTTTGGAACTGGCGCGCGACCAACCGCAGCCCACAACGAGTCGCGGAACCTAGCTACACCGCCACTGCCCAAAAAACCCTTATCCCTGAACAAGGATTTCGATAGAAATAGCCCGTCCTTCAAAAGTCTCGCCCGCTTCATAATAAGCCGAAGGAATCTGACGAGTGACGTCAGTGCCTCAGAGGACACCAAGCGAAGGTTTCGGCGCTTGAGTTCCGCAATGCATGCCGGAACGAGCGTAAGAAAGGAGACGATTGCCCTCCCTTGGTAGGCGACGTTTTCTGGGTCGAGCGATTCCGACTCGGCCACGTCCTGCTTTCGCCCCGTTGCTTCCAGCCAGGCATCGAGGCACTGAGCTAAGAAGTCGGCTTGCGCGTGTAAGCTGCTAATTCCCGCCGCATAAAGATCATCGATGACATCCTCAATCGCACCGTTTAACGTCGACAGCGCCACGACGTCTTTGACACCGTAGCGTATTCCTGGAATTTGCACCATACCGACCAGCGGCCCAGTCTCCAGCATCAGTTTCCTGCCGAGGTCCTGGGCGCGTTCTTTAACGTCAAGTGCGTCACGATTTCCTCGGGCCGTGGGAAAGAGGTCAGCCACTAACGAGCGATCAACTTTCTTTTGGTAAGCGTTCACATCGATGAAGATTTGAGCTTGGCGCCGCGGCGGATCGCCCAGTTTGTCTAAATCCAAGAAAATCTCCGAGGGTATCTGCCAACTTTTCCCCCGTTTGCCCTCCTCCTCCTGCAACAGCCTGATGGCGAGATACGCCCCGTTTATTCGGTGCTGCCCATCAATGACAGAGAAATTGAGATTCTGATCTCTTTCGTTAAAGGTGAGTTCAGCTGCCTCGGCGCCACCCTTGCGGGCAGCGCCACCCTTCGGAACAACCTTTGCGCCATTTACGTGAAGCAGCACATTCGCGAATGTTGGATACTTGCTTCGCTCAAATCTCGCGACCCTTGGTAACCGCGGCGGCCACTCCCGACCGGGCTCACCCGCCGTTGGGCCGTAGAATTCAGCGAAATATTGCTCTACTCTGTCCGGTACGTCGACGATTTCGCGCTGGAGGAGATAAGCAGCGATCTGCGTCACTCGTTTCCAGTCAAGAGACCGCTGAATCGCGCGGACTTTATCCGCATCGTGGTGAGGCAAATGAGGTTTGCCCGGCCACCATTCCATGAGCTTCACAACATCCAGAGCCGCGAGGCAATGCCGCACATCCTCCCCAGATTGAATGAAAGGGTTCGTGGGCACGATCACCGAGATTGTCTGAATCGAATCCTTTTTGCCGCCGGACATGTCCGAGCCTCTCCCCGACAGAAGGAAAATGAGTGGCTGCTCTTTGAGAAGTCGAAGTTTATCACGGGCTTTCTGTCGCTTCCACGATGCACGGATGAGTGTTAAATGGAATCTGATCGCGGTGGAACCTGATGAGAAACGGCTTTGACCACAAAACGGATGTTGAAATGGTCACAGTCGGACGGGAATCTCAGCTTTCTACATGGGTCGAACCGCCGACAAACGGCCTCCGCTGGCTCAGACGGCATATTCCGGCGAGGACCCAACATTTGCACTTCTCATGGGCAGATCTGCGTGATACAAAGATCTTTCTACCGTGCACAGCGCATCGTCAAAATGGCTCTCTCGAACCAATTTCGGCTCGCATCAGCCCTTGCCTCCTTTGATGAAATGGCCAGGCGGGAAGCGCTGGCTGGCGAGCGAGCTCTTGGGCCTTTTCCCCGCTAAATCAAAAAGGTACTACGAGCCATTTCTCGGCGGGGCGGCAATGTTCTTCGCACTACGGCCTCCAGCGTCAGTGCTTTCAGATACCAATATCGAGCTCATCAACTGCTACGAACAGGTTCGAGACGATTATGAAAGGGTCCTTCGAGCTCTTCGACGTCTTCGCAACACAGAGGCGAACTATTATCGAGTTCGCGAGCAAGATCCGACTGGAGCAGTGGAACGTGCGGCGCGGTTACTGTTTCTGACCACCCTGTCTTTCAATGGGATTTTTAGACAAAATCTGGAGGGGGTATTTAATGTCCCCTATGGACATAAAACCCATGTGGACCCGGCCGATCCGGTCAAGATCCGTGCTGCCAGCGAAGCTCTCCGGAATTCAACTCTGGTTTGCGCTGATTTTGAAGCAGCAACTAAAACTGCACGGGCCGGCGATCTCGTCTATTTCGATCCACCCTACACGGTCGCACACGGTAATAACGGCTTCGTAAAGTACAATGCCAAAATCTTCAGCTGGGATGATCAGATACGACTCGCCGCAACCGCAGAGCGGTTGTCTGAGCGCGGCTGCTTCGTATTCATCAGCAACGCTGACCATGGTTCCATCCGGCAGCTATACAGGCGTTTCGATGTAATGACGATCGAGCGTCATTCGAAGATCGCGGCTTCCCGGATGTTTCGGAAGGCTATTACCGAGTGCTTGTTTTTCAACAGTGGGGTGCTCCATGCACGAGTTGCTGAATGTTCAGGAGCGTGAGGCCCTTTCTGGTCTGGCACGTAGCAAGGCGCGCGACTTCGAGACAAAGACCGTTAACCCCAAACTGGTGGACGAGTTCCTCGCAAAAAACTGGACCCCGGAAAAGGAAAATGGGCGCTCAGTCCGCTTGCGCAGACCTAAACCTCCGGCGCTTCTGCTAGAAGACAGGGTTTGGACCCTGATGTACAGACTCGAATTTCCGTTCTTGTCCGGTGATCGCGGCGCCCAGCTTGTTTTGAACCCAAAGGACGAGGCAAGCCCAAAGACACAGATTGACGCGGTTGCCATTGATGAGGACGTGGCAATCGCAATTGAGTGCAAATTCTCAAATGCGTTCGCGAAACGAGCTAACTTTCCGGAGGAGTTAGCAAGGCATGGCCAAAACAGACAGCGGTTTGCGGCTGCCGTGCGTGCGGAGTTTGGAACGCAGTCGAAACGTCAGCCAGTGTTCGCAATGTTCCTCGAGAATGCTGACCTTTCAGAGAATGATCGAGCGCGCGCCCGGGAAGCCCACGTGGTGCTTTTCGATGAGGACGACCTCAGCTATTACGAAGCGCTCACAGGACACTTAGGCCACGCCGCCAAATACCAGTTCCTAGCGGACTGCTTGCCCGGTAAGCCTATCCCCGGACTTGAAATTCATGTGCCAGCCGTTAAGTCGAAAATGGGGGGCCATAATTGCTTCACATTTTCCATTTCCCCAGAATACCTGCTAAAGATCGCGTACGTGTCCCACCGGTCAAAGGGCAAGGCATCTGATGTCAACACGTATCAGCGCATGCTGACGAAGACCAGACTGAACAAGATTCGAGAATATATCAATGATGATGGAATATTCCCAACAAACATCGTCATAAATCTCGAAAGGGGTATGGTGAGCTTCGACAGAGCCCACCAAGAAGCCCAAGCCAGCATCGATGTGGGGATCCTTGGATGGCTTCGTATTAAGCCTGCTTACAAATCGGCGTGGATAATAGACGGGCAGCATCGGCTGTACGCATATTCTGGTCTGGAACGAGCATTAAAAGCTCGAGTTGCAGTACTAGCTTTTGAAGGCCTGGCCCCCAGCACCCAGGCGCAGTTATTCATCGATATCAACGCCAAGCAGAAACATGTAAAGCAGTCGCTCCTCGTAGAGCTATATGCTGAGCTTCACTGGGACTCTGACAAGATCAGCGAAAGAATTAGCGCGGTTGTCTCGAAATCGATTCAGGAACTGGGGGCAGACAAGAGATCGCCATTTCTTGGTCGCATCCAGACGGCCGACGAAGCCAAAGACGCGATTCGGTGTATAACCATCACCGGGATGTTTGGCGTTCTGGAGCGCAGCGACTTTTTCATCGCGAAAATGAAAGGTGACGAAGTCCTTGAGTATGGGCCATTCTGGGGAGGGAATAACGAAAAAACGCTCCGCCGAACGGTATGCGTCTTACGCGAATGGTTTGTTCTCGTCAGTCGGCCCGCGTGGGACTGGTGGGAAAAGGGCTCAGGCGAGGGCGGTGGATTGGCGATGAATGATCCGGTGATTGCGTGTATCGCAACCCTGCGGAGCGTAGTTGAGCATCTACAGGGTGGCAAACTGCGGTTGCGCGATTTGGACAGCGAGGAGGTTGTTGAGGTCATCCGACCCTATGGTGAGACCCTGGGCCAGTATTTCGCGAGCCTGACCGAAGAAGACCGGAAAATCTACCGGGACAAACGCGGGGTGCAGGGCCAGACGTGGCGAAAACGCCAATGCGAAAAGGCGATCAGGGCGAAGTTCCCAACGTTCGCCCCAGACGGCCTAGACGATTACATCGAGAGCGAAAAGGCGCAGACAACCCAACGTGCAAAACAAGCCATCGATCACATTGAGACGATGTTGCAGCGGGTAATTCTTGAAGAGCTAAAGAGAGAATGCGGACCGAGCGACAACGAATGGTGGATGGTTGGTGTCCCCAAAAACGTGCGGCTCAAGGTAACGCAGCGGTATGAAGAGGATGATAACAAGCGCGGCGGAAAGGAGTACTATTTCGATTTGATCGACTACAAACACATAGCCGCCGCATCGCAGAACTGGCCAATGTTTGAACCGATTCTCGGGTTTGGAAAGGGCGGAAAAGATAAACGGCTCGAGTGGCTCGACTACGTTAACGAAAAGCGAAAGCTTGTCGCTCACGCGTCAGCATCGGTCGTCCTACCGGTGGTTGATCTCACGCGCTTGCAGGAGATCGAACAGTGGCTGACAGGGCAAATACGTGGAAGCAAGCAGAACATCCACTCCGGCCCGCTCGAAGGAGTGGCTATAGCAACTTAAAGAACAACGCTGAATCCCCCGCGGGGAGTAACACTGTAGATTCGACGCTTTACCTCTCAGCTCTGGTTGGTGATCGCGAAGATTGCCGTCGGCTGCCGCGACGGGAAGTGAAGGTAAAGTGCTGAAGGAGTTCGCCGATCTCGTTAAGTTTCACTTCGGGTTCAGGGTGATCGGAACGAATGCTCAGTTGCTTCTCCCTGTTCGCGTCTTCTTCAGACCAATGGGTAATCCTAACTAACTTGTCCCAAAGAACAGGTGAATGCTGTGCGCCATACTGAGCGAGAGCGCTGTGAACGCCCGCGGCCTTTGCCATCTGAATGTCTTTGGCGATGCTGTCCCCGATATAGAGCGTTTCATCAGGTAGGACGTCGAAATCCGCACAGATATCTAGAAGAACCCGGGGATTGGGCTTCCGATGCCGCGCAGGGAGGGCGCTGACAAACGTACCGTATTCTGTTCCCCTTTCTTCCGAATCTAACTCCGATAGGGGAGCATAGAGACGCGAGATAAGCCTGCGTAGCCCTAGTGCTTTAATGCGAAACATCGCATTATGCACGTGCGCATCTGTGTGAGCAACGAGCAGAGTGCCAGAGTGTGTAATTGTTTCAAAGGTATCCAGAACGCCCGGATAAAGTCGTAGAGTTTGCTTGCGGACTCGGTTGAATGCGTGGAATGCGTCATTCAATTGGAGCTTCTGATCATCAAGATTGAGACCGACCAATCGCTCTTTTACCGAGGGAAGTTCAAGCAGCGCGAAGGGCCTTTCTGCGGTTCCAAATCGGCGATTTACAACTCTGGACTCCATAAGCAATTGCTCTGTGGGGATGTTAAGAACGGATGAGGCTGTGACCAACATTTCATAGAAGGCCGGAACGAAAAAGCTAACCCAATCATACAGTGTATTGTCGAGGTCTGAAACGAGAAGTCTAATCTGCGGTTTCAATTCTGCAACTCCCATACGCCCAACCGAAGCTCTCCGGATTTCTCGGCCATAGACAAAGGAGCCTTCCACTTTTGCATCGACTGAAATACGCCCTTGCTCTTGGATCGATATATGTCAAGCAATAGCGAGTGTGGTTGAAGGTCAAGTAAATTGAAGTAATTGCTTTGAGCGTCAGTATCGATCGAGCCGGCAGAGCCAGCACCAATGATGGCAATCTCGCCTAAGAAGTAATTTGGCCTTGTATTCTCAGGCAGTTCAAAGACAAAGGAGCGCCAGAGAAATGCACGATGCTTGTGACCATGTAGGGCAAGCTGAATGCCGAAGGCAGCGGCCATTCGCAGTATTCTCGGCGCATCAAGTGCCAGTCCAAAGCCCCGAGGATAGCCCGCCGTTGGTTCAAGGTCCTCCGTGAGTGCCAAATGGTGATGGATCATCAAAATGCGAATGGCCATTGAGGCGGCGGAACGATCTTTCCATCGGAGTTCGTTCGCGATATCCTCTACGGCTGCTTCGTTCACGCGTCCAACGCCTGCAAGGAACTGCCTACCAGTTTCCAGGGAGCTGGAGTTCAGTGCGCAGATTTCGATAGACATGCCGTTGGGGAGGAGAAACCGTCTCCCCATGGAGAGCTGTTCGTTCGGAGCATGACGATAGAGCTGCTCGTAGAATCGTGCGTAGTTCGCGCGGGCTGTTGGTGGGGCATTTACAACTTCTGAATCGTCCTTGTATTCAGTGTCATTTGTCCACCGTATATCGTGATTGCCAGGAATTATCACAACCTGATCAGCGCTGAGATTGAATATCCCGAGGAGTAATCGTATTGAGGCGAGAGCCTCATTGAACTCTTCTTCGCTGCCAATAAAGGTGAGGTCTCCAGTGATCAGAAGGAGGCCTATACGTTTCCCCTTGAGCGCGGCGTCTATCGCTTCGACGAGGGTGCGACCTTGATCGTTCGCCTCCTTTTCGGTTCTCCAGACATGTTTCTTCCTATTGGAGCCTAGTGCAAAGTGGATGTCGCTTAGGTGAAGGATGAGATTGGAGTCGCATTGGATCACATCGAACGAGACAGGGGTCGGAACAGCCGGAATGGTCAATAGCACCTTGTCCTGGAGATCGCCTGTCTGTCGGGGTCTTACCATCCAAATCGTCGTATCCATGGACCTTAATTCGTCCGCGTCTTGGATCACCTTGCCTCTCAAGTGGTTCAACGTCTTCGCGTCATAATTAGGCAGGATTGGAGCGTTTGCGAACGAGTAAGCCCCGAAGAAATCCATATTGCGAGTGATCCGAACAATTCGCATCCATGCTCGGCTGAAGGGACTCTCACGGTAGTAGGAGGGGATCAGCTTCCGCTCAGTATCCGGGACGTCAACGCGCCCATCGGCAGAGTGTTTGTCCGGCACAATAACGTCGCTGATCCAAGCTACGTGAACTCTCCCGGTTCCGGAGTCGAAGAGCCCCACGGGAACCTCACCTTGACTTCTGAGCGCCTCTCGCAGGGTTTGCCAAGCAGCTTCCCTGTACGATTCAGACGGACGTTTCCACCAGCCCCACCAGCAGGAACCTTGATCGGCGATTAATCTCTCGTGTTCAGACAATGTATCGGCGACGAGATCTCTAAAACGGAACAGAAATTGGATTTCAACGGGCTTTGCCGGCGCGGCTGGAACGGCAGGGGAAGTTCCCATAATTTCCTCTTGGAGCATCATAGTGTGTCCGGTTAGCGGCCAGTTGGCGGCCGCGTTTCCGGCTCGCTTCCCACAGCAGCTCGGGGAGTACGGCCACTCGAGCACAGAACCAGTTGAGGTAGGGCGGAGATCGATGATTTGAGTGCTGAGTCCTTCGTGCATATGGCAGAATCATAGCGTGGAAAGGCTTTGCAATGGCCTCCAACAGACTCGCATTCAGTTGGTTGCATCGACAGAGAGCGTGTGCCACCCAGTGCTTCTGAGTCCCGTCGTGGGCCGTTTGCGACGCACATCATGCCCCGGTAGCAGATTGCTATTTGGCGTAGCCCTTAGGTGAAACACGGGTCGTAACCCCTTTCCGCAATTCAAGTTCACGTCGCGATTTCTCCAATTCTTGGGCGATCAGCTTCTCTTCAGGCAGAATCGTCTGGTATTCGGCCGCGAGCACCTTGTTGGGAAGATTGTCGATGGCATAGTGCGCTTCGGCCGCACCCTTTTCGGCACAGAGAATAAGACCGACGGGCGGATTCTCGCTGGGTTTGACCCAGTGTTCGCGAGCATAATTGAGGTACAAGTGCATCTGGCCGGCGTCCGAGTAGCTGAATTTGCCCACCTTGAGGTCGATGATCACTAGGCAGCGCAAGCGCCGATGAAAGAAAATCAGGTCGATGCGGAACCAGTTGTCGTCGATACGCATCCGGCGCTGGCGGCCGATAAAAGCGAAATCGTCGCCCAGCTCGAGGAGGAAATCGGTTAGATGCCCGATGAGGGATTCTTCAAGCTCCGACTCCGAGTATTGGTCCTTGAGATCCAGGAATTCGAGGACGAACGGATCTTTGATGGCCTCTTCCGGCGTTATTGCGTCCCCAGATTTGGCAACGGCCGCTTTTTCGAGCAGGGCGGCCTTATTTCTGGAGAGAGCCGTTCGTTCGTAGAACTGGCTTTGGATCTGGCGGTCAAGCTGCCGAACAGACCATCCATCGCGCAGGGCTTCGGCTTCGTAGAAAAGCCTCGCTTCAGCATTCTTGACGGTCAGAAGACGGACATAAGCCGACCATGGTAGTGAGAACTGATCGCTTGCAGCCAAGGCGCCTGCCGCGCCTTCCCGTATATTGCTGATGGAATGGGGCTTCTGAGATTTTTCAGACACTGTCTGAAAGATCTCCTTGTTTGGCCAGGTGAGAAAAAACCGCTTCATCTGGCTAAGGTTGACCACGCCAAAGCCACGGCCAAACTGAGCGGAGAGATCCCTGGCAAGCTGTTTGATCAGCTCATCGCCGTAATTGGCTCTCGCTGCGCCCCCTTGCTCCTGCTCAACGATCCGTCGTCCAATCTCCCAATAGGTAGCGGTCATCACCGCGTTGACACTGCGAGCCGAAGCCGCTCTGGCAGCGTTTAACAAATCGACGATTTCGGCACGAATCGCATCGTAATTGCCCGGTTCCTTTGTCAAAGCGTTCACTGGTCGCTTCTTCACCCTGTTTCTCCCCTCCATTCAAAGTCCGATGCCGATGCTCTGATCGCGTGCGCTGGTGGAAACGTTCTGCCCCACTTCCACTGCAGCAGTTTTGGTGACTTCGGTTCCGAGGCGCTGATGAAGGCGATTTGCATCGTCGGTGAACACGGTCACCTCATGGCTTGCGCGCGAGACGGCGACGTATCCGAAGCGGGAATTGAGCAGATCGGGATGAACGCCGGTATCGGCGTCGATGAGCACGCGTTCGGCAGTGAGTCCCTGCGCGCTGTGGCTGGTCACGGCATAGCCGTGATCGAAGTGTCGATGGGCTGCGGCGTCGAATTCGATTTGGCGGCCGTTGTCGAGGTGCCCGGAAATCTGACCGTCAGGCATAATTGACTCGATCGTCGCGAGGTCACGGTTGGCGACGCCGAGCGATTTGTCGGGCGCTGTGAACTGAATCCTGTCGCCGACGGAAAAGTCATGGGCCGCCTCGCGATAGACATTGACCCCGGCCAAACGGCGAGGATCATAGGCAACGACGTTGCCGGCAAGCTGTTCAACGGAGAGGAGATTCTCAGTTTCGTTGACGCCGACAACGGTGCCGTACGTTCCGGCCTCGATGCCCGCAGCTTTGCTTCCGCGGGCGTACCGCACCACATCTCCAATTTCATATCCGCTCGCCCAGCGGCGCTCGGCCCCCGTCATCTCCTGGCGCTGGACGAGAACTCTGAACGGGTGATCCTCCGCGGCCAGCGTCCCCTGGCCCTTCAGTTCCTGGCGTACCGCGATATTCAGATCACGCCGGGAGGCATTGTCGGGCGAGACAATGAGCGTCTTTTCCGGAGATTCGATGTAGCTGCGGGCGATGGCCCGTATACGTTCGTTCGCATCGGGAATTTCCCGGATCCGTCCCTGAGTGTGCAGCAAATTGAGCGCACCCGGCACGTCGCCTTTAGCGAGAGACTCGACCGCCGATTTCAGAGCAGGATCTTTTTGTCGTACGATTTCGTCGAGATGCGCGGTACGCATCCCCGCCTGCTGCAGCTGCTCGAATGGCCGGCCAGCTTCGACGCCCTGGTGCTGGCGCGTGTCGCCAATCAGAATCACACGGTCCTGTGCCCCGAGCCGGTTAAGGAAATCTCGGATCTGATTCGTACTCGCCAGGCTCGACTCGTCCACAAAGTAGAGGTGCTTCTTTTCTGCGGCCTCGGGACCAGTCCCGCAGGCCAGGAACCCCTGCAGCGTTCCTGCTTCGACGCCGGCTTCGGCGAGTTGCCGAGCCGCGCGAGAAGTCGGCGCTAGTCCTTCAACCGAGTATCCCTGCGACTCTGCCGCAACACGGATGACCGACAGCACCGTTGTCTTCCCGGTTCCGGCGTACCCCTGCACACCCTGGATGCGGTCCTGGGAGCTGAGAACATCTTCGACAACACTCTTCTGTGCCCGATTGAGCTGTGCATGCTCATCGGATGCAACGATCGCCTGAGAGCGGGGTAGAACCGGCTCCACCTGGCGTCTCCCTTCGCCGACCCTGCGCAAGATTTCATGTTCCGCAGCGATGGTTCGCGCCGTCGTAAACTGCCTAGCAGGCGAATTGCCGGGACGCTCAACGATCTGGAATTCGCCCGCAGTGAGTCTTTCATTCAGGTTGGCGCACACCTGGTGGTACATCACTTCGCCCATGCCACGCCGAAGCCCATCCCGAATCAGAGCCCGCTCATCGACAACCGCCTCCCGCTCAAAGTTCTTGTCGCGGGCAAAGGTCAGGGACTCTCGCACCCGGTCAATTGCCTGAGCCGGTTTCTCCTGGCGCTGCTGCCGTTGCCGCGCCGCGTGGACGACGGCCTCCGCCTGATGTCCGTACTCGGCAGCCAGCTTCCGATGGGCGGCCATGATGTCGACGGTCGAATGAGCCGCCTTGCGGTCGCGAGTCGAATGCGCTGCGATTTCGGCGGCTTCGAAGCCGGTTCGGCCGGTCTTTTCGAGATACTCCCTGATCTGCTGGCTGCGCGGGCTCGACGCGTCCAGATACTCCTGCGTGTAGCCCTTGATCTCGGGCGCTCCGCTGCGTCCAGCGATGATTTCGTAACCGAGCTGGCGAAGCCGCCAGGTCAGCTCGGATTGGTAGATCGCGGTCGCGAACTGCTGGGACGCGAACAGGCTCTGCGGCTGCAGCGCGCGATATTGGCCGTCGTCCCGCTCCGTGATGTTGAAGATGACGGCATGGGTATGCAGTTGCGGCGCCACGTAACCGTCGACGGGCCGGGCTGTGTCATGTTCAAACTTCGCGGCGATGAACTTCGCCGTCGTCTCGGGCGCGTGGTTGCCGCCGATCCGCGCCTGAGTGTAGTGTTCCAGCTGCTCCAATGCCGCTCGAACGCTCTCGCGATGTGCTTCCCGCACCCGGTGATCGCCGCCGACCAGCGCAGTCAGGGACACGGATTTCGGCGCAGCAAATGTTGCGTCCCAACCGGCGCGGTGCTCCATGGTCCTGACCGCTTTACCGTCTGCGGTTTCGTACTCATACGACGCGCGCTGGCGCACCAGTTGTTCTCCCGTTGCTGGGTGCTGGCCCTGGCTGAGCCGCGCAAAGTCAGCGGCAGAAACTGCGCCGGCGAGTCCGAATCGCCCAGCGAGCTGCCCTTGCCATTCACCCTCGATCTCACCCTTCTGCGACCAGTAATTCTGTTCCTTCGACGTAAACTCTTTGGCGTGGTACGTCTGTGCCTGACCGGCGGAAAGAGGTTTTGAAATCGTCAGCATCGCTCAAAGCTCCCGTCCGAAGGGAAGAACCGCCTGCTGTTCACGCGGCGCTGAGGTCGCCTCGCGCGGAGACACGAGCTGCAGTTGTGGTTTTTCCTCGGGTGTCTGTTTTGGAGCGGCGGGAACGGGTGACGGCTCCTGTTTCTCAGCCGGCTTTTCAGCCTCTTTCCTGGGTTCCCTCACGATGAAGTCATCCTTCAAACGCTCCAGGAACTTTTCCTGTATGACCGGCATCTTGAGAACCGGAAACGAAAACCGGGTCACATAGTTTCCGTACTTCAGAAACGCGTGGAGATTGTCGAGGCCACTGATCTCCGAATCGAGCACAAGCGGCTCCGTCTGCCGGTCGAGCGAGAAATTCTTTCCCCTGCGAGTGCCGTCGAAATGCGTCTCTTTCATGCGCTCGATTTCCACTTTCCCGATTGCCCGGCTCACCCATTCGGCCGCATTTGGTTCCGTCGTCTTGAGGAAAATCTTGGTCGCCGGCTGCGAAAGCATCACCTCGGCAAGATGGCCGTAAACCACTTCGAGTTGCGCCTTGCCCTGGAAACCCAGGACGATCGGATTCCGTGACTTCCGATTCTCCGTGATCGCGGTGTGAAGCTGCGGGAGTTGCTGCAGGCTGGCCAGCTCGTCCAGAACAAACCACACTGGATGCTGCTCGGGCGTCGGTGCGCTGAGGAGGCGCAGGACGAGCATATCGATCCACAGGCTGTGCACGGGGCGCAGGGCTTCGCGTTCCGCCGGCTGTGAAGTGATGAAGATCCACCCCTTGCGCTCCTTCGACCACTCACGGGCGGTCCACGCGGCCGTCACTTCTTCTTTTTTGGGCAGCAACCGGAAACTGTCAGCCACAAGGCTCAGCGAACCGAGCACGCCGGATCTCTGATTCGGAGCCGATGGATCGATCAAAGAAGCAAGCTCGGTATCTTTGATGCGCCGGTCGATCTCCTCCGGATGCGACATCCAGTCGACCAGCTGGTGCGGTGTTGGCAGGTCGAGCAGCAGATGGGCAAAAATCTTCTGTGGACTTTCGACGAAGAACTCGCCCTTCCGGTCCTTGGTCGGTTGGAAGAGCGAGGCGGCAATCGTCCGTGCTTCTGCGCGCCGGACCAGCTCTTCCGAGGGTCCCCAGTATGGGCAGCGGCGGTCGAGGGGATTCAGAACGATGTCGCCGCGTGCTTCGGAGTAGAAGCGTTCGATGAATTCACAGGCTGGGTCGTGGATGATCGCCGAGTGCCCCCGTGCCTGGATCTGGCGGAGCATTTGCATGATGATTGTGGTCTTGCCGCTGCCGGTATCCCCGATGATCTCGAAGTGCTGGTCTTCGGCGCGTTCGGGCACGCGGAGAAGACGCCGGCTTTTGTTGACCTTGATCCCGATTCCGGTCCCCTGGACTGCTTTGTTGAACTGCGTGGGTGTGACCAGAACTGGCCCCTTCAGACGCCGGCCGTACTTCATTTCCTTCCATCGCCGGATGTCCCTGGGAACCGACCATGGGAACTGCAGGAGGAAAAAGGCCGCTCCAAAGACCAGCTGCAGTCCGAAGATCCCGGAAAGGGTCTGGCCGCTAAAAATCTGCTGGCGCAAGTACTGCTGGACGCCGGCGCCGGAGAGGGCGAGTGGCGCGCTGCGGTAAAGGAGGACCATGCCTCGCTGTCGTGCGGAATCGGACAACTGAAGGGGAATCGATTTCCCGGTCGGCTGCGCTGTCGATCCGGCTTCGACGTCAACGTCGCCCGCGTACCACACATGACGCTTCGCATCCGACATGAGCAGCATGCGGTACTTCGTATGGAAAGGAAGCGATGCCGTGGCCTCGCTTTTGATGTACGTGGGCAGGTAAAACTGCTGGAGCGGCGACAATGCAAAAAGGAACCTGAAGTACAGAAAGAACCCGGTTGCGATCAGCCCGAGAAACAGCGCGCCGAGGGTGTAGATCGGTTTGTGCGGGGGCCAGACGATGGTCTCTTTGCGGCCCCAGGTGACTTCAGGCATGATGCTCCTCTTCGCCTCCGTTCCTGTACTGCGCCAGGGCATCCTGGGCAGCGCGACGCTTGTTCGCTTTCACATTGCGCATGAGCTCCTGGCACTGCTCGCGGGTCATTCGCTCACCACACGCGATCGCTGAAAGCACGCGCGTCAGGAACATCTGCAGGCCGATGATCTCGACCATCTCCGGGTCGCCATCGAGCGCTTCGGATGACAGCTTTGCTTCGCGAAAAAGAACGTCGCGAATCCACTCCCCGAGGCGGACGCCGTGCCGAGCGGCGGCGCGCTCAAGTTCGGCAAGCTCCTGGTCCGTCACCTTCGTGCTCGCGGTGACGGTGCGGAATTCGCGCCCGTTCTCCCGGTTGGTATCGAGGATGATTTCTGTCATTCCGATCTCCGTTTACGTGCGTTTGCAGAGAGCGCTCTGGAGCGCTCTCGAAAATGCAAGTTGTTGAAACCAAACAAAGCGCTCTGGGGCGCTCCAGAGCGCTCTGCAGCGCCCTACGAGGGGTGGATTGTCGAGATTCAGCCGGTGCGCAGCACCGAACGGGCTTCTTCGGGTACTGGCGGAGCTTTCGGGTCTGGCTTAGGGCGGGTCTCCACCCCGAGAATGGGCGCCTTTCCGTTGGCTACAGGCTCGGCTCCCGCCCTGCGCACCCGCAGAGACGGCGCGACTTTCCCTGATTGCGAGGACTTTAGATAGTCCTGGAATTCGCGGTCCTTGGCGAACACGTAGTTGAGCGCCTTGTCCACGACATCGTCGGCCGATCCGTGTACAAAGGTGGCGTACTGATCGATCAGGGTCGCGGTGGCCGATTCGAGCCGGATGGTGGCGCTCACGTAGCGGCTTTGGGTTACTTCAATCAACGGCATTATCAACCTCCCTGGTGCGTGAAATCAGGCAATCTTATTGCGGGTGATCATGCGCTCGGCCGTGAACGCGATCTCATGCGCCCGGGCAGAGCAGAGCTTGTCGGGAACCTCGAACCGGCGGCGGACCTGAAGCATGGTTACAACGTCGGCGATGGGAAGCCCATCTTTCAGCCAGAGCCAGGCCGAGGCAACGTCTACGGTGCGCTGCGCGTAGTACACAGGATTCGGTTTATCCGCGCGCCTATCGGCCAGCGCCCGGGTCAGCTCTGCCGGGTCTTTGCCGCGGGTTAATTCTGCGAGAATCCACGCCCAATCCCGTTCGGAGTGCGAGTGCTTTCCGGCCGGCTCTACGGGTTCCATCTGGCTCGGGAAAGGGTCCAGATAAGCGAGCGGATTGGCGAGCTTAAAGTCCTCACATTGGGCAGCTGATCCCCTCGGGTATTCGACCGTGACGAGGGGTGCCGGAGCGTACTTCCGGTTCAGGAATCCGGGGAGCCGAAGGACGCGATTGCAGTCGGTGCAAGCTAGGTCGGCGCCGAAGGTGATGGCGAGCAGCTTAAGCAGCGTTTCCTGTTCCTCGAACGGGATGTTCTCGACCCGCCAAAGCACCTGGTATTTGCCAGGTGAAGTGGAGACGATTGCGGTCGGAAGCGGGACGGCATTCGAGGACCGGAGGGCCGCGAGTTTCGCCTCTCCATCGGAATCGAGATCGAGGTACAAATGCCGGATCTCAGCGACGCATTCCTTGGTCCGCTTCCGGCTGCCGGGGATCAGCGGATTGGCGGTGAAATAGACGCTGGACCCGGTCGCGTTCTCATGCGCCAGCCAGCTCAGATACCGGGGCGCGAGCACGTGTTCCAGCGTGACGATTCGCTGGACGATGGTCGTCGGCGAGTGGCACCGAAGGACGATCGCAATCGTCTCATCGGCGCGGAATGATCGGCTCAGGAAATCGGCTGCGATCCCGGGGGCAATTGCTTCTCTATGCGGCACAGTTGGCCTCCATGACGGGCTCGATCTGGAATCGCCTTGCGTCCCGGTCGTAGCCACGAACGGCCAGAACTTCCCGCACGATGCGGCAGCCCGGCTTGCGCTCGATATGAACCACGAAATCGACGGCCTCAGCGATCTCGGCTTCGGTGTCGGAAAAGGTGGTCTGGGCATGGCTGCGCATCACCAGATTGGCGAAGCGATGGAGAGCCTTTTCGGCGGAGTTTGCGTGGATTGTTGCGAGCGACCCGGAGTGGCCCGTGTTGAAGGAATCGAGCAGCGTTCGCGCTTCGGTTCCGCGCACTTCGCCGAGGATGATCCGATCCGGCCGCCAGCGCAGAGCCGACTTCAGGAGATCGTCGAAGGAGATGCGGGCCTTGAACGTGTCGGTCTGGCATTCGGCAGCGAGAACGTTCGGCTTCTCAATGCGCAACTCGGCCGTGTCTTCGATGACAACGATCCGTTCCTGCTCCGGAATCGCCTGGGCAAGGATGTTCAGCAAAGTCGTCTTTCCGGTTGCGGTTCCGCCGCTGATCAGGATGGTTTTGCCGTCGCGGATCTGGCCGCCCAGGTAGTCCGCAAGCGAGCGGCTTAAAGTGCCGCGAGCGATCAAGTCATCGATGGTGAACCGGCGGCTCGTAAACTTCCTGATCGTGACCGCCGGGGCAGGCCGTACAACGGGCGGAATCACGGCGGCGATGCGGCTGCCATCCGGCAGTTGTGCGTGGAGCAGGGGACTGTCTTCATCGAGGCGCTTGCCGAGGTGATTCGCGATCACTTCGAGCCCGGTTCGCAGTTTGCCGGTGTCGAATTGAACGCCTGTCTCATGGCAGATGATCCCGTCACGCTCGTACCACCAGGACGCGTCGGGATTGCCCATGATCTCGCTAATGTTTTCGTCGAGCAGGAGCGGTTCGATGGGCCGAAGGAACGGAAGCAGCAAATCGAAGTTCATAGCAGACCTCCGGGTGGAGAGAAACCGGCCTATGCGGCCGGTTCCTCCCCGGTGTCCTGATCTTCCGGGCCGGCCTTCTCGGCCCGGTCGAGCTTCAGGATGGAATCAACGCGGATTTCCCAGATGCGCCGCTTGAACTCGGAGTTCCTGGTCGCGATTTCGCGGCTGCGCAGTTCGCCTTCGATCTGAACGTGGGCACCCTTCGTCAGCGTGGCGGCAAACTCAGCCAGCCTGCCGAAGACGACGCAGCGATGCCATTCGGTCTGCGCGACGTACTCGCCGCTCTTCCTGTCCTTGTAAGAGGACTTGGTCGCGAGGGAGAGGGTTGTGAAGCTGCGGTTATTGGCGTTGCGAACTTCCGCGTCGCCGCCGAGGAATCCGATAAGGCTGACTTTGTTGTGGTACATGATCTCGTCTCCGTTTTGTTGAAATTCCCGCATCTTGCTCGGGTCACGCCCAGCGAAGCCCGCGAGGGGCCCGGCTCCCAAGGCCGAAGCTCTGCATTTACGGAGGCTCCGGAGAAATCTCTTCGCCGCACTTCGCGAACGAGATTTCGAGCGGAAACCGTAACCCGGAGGGCGATGGAATCGAAGCAGAAGAGCGAGCTGCCGCCGGGCGCCGGTTACGCCCCGAAGCAGTGACCGAGCAGAAAGCGGGATACCAAACGGCAGACGCCCTCTGGACCAAAGTCACCGACCCGATTCGCGGCATGGAAAGAGCCAACGCCCTTGGCTGCGACCATCCACTCTCGAGGCTCGATGAAACGCGCTGCGCCGGTACGCACAACGCTGGCCACTCAAAGGACTCGTGGGCCCTTGCCGCTCCGTTCCTGACGCCACACCCAATCGTTCAGATCCGAGACGCGAAATCGCCAGTACTTTCCGATGTGCCGTCCTGGGATCTCGCCGAGGCGGGCCTTCTTCTTGAGGGTCGTGGGGTGCATGCGCAGAAGCGCGGCGGCTTCGATCGCATCGAGAAGCGGCTCGAATTCGATCAGCGGCAGACGGCTCTGAGCAGCGGTTTGAGTAGAGCGAGATAAAAGGGAAAGCGTCATCGTGACCTCCGATGACGCGATCATGGCCGCGTTTTACTTATATGTCCAAGGCTTTCTTCGTCGCGGATGGTGCGCAAAAGGCAACAACAAGAGGCGGTGCGGAGCCAGAGAGAATCTTCGGGCATTCACCGACCTCGGAACGATCCCAAAAACTCAGGCATGAGTGTCGCGCGTCGTGAACGTGCGAAACTCTTGAACAAACCTGCTTTTTCTCTATCTCACCTGTTGCTCAGATCCCAGGCGTAAATGTCCTCGATGGTCGCATTATTGATCGCCAGAGGCGAACCATCCGGCGCAAGTCCGATCCAGTCACCCATGAAGAATGGGCCGCGTTCCACACCTGCCAGACTCGCACTCCTATCGATCCGGCCGCTTTGTACATCTACACGGAAGATCGCCGCATTTTTCCCGTCAAAAGGACGAAAGTAGACATACCTGCTGTCGTGCGACCAAGCCGGATATGCAGCGGCGACGTTGGCGAGCGGCCGCCATTTGTTGGAAGAAACTTCGTACAAGCTCAGATACTGACTTCCCGAATGCTGTGCGAGGAGAAAGCGACCGTCGGGCGACCAACGAGGGTAAAAAAATCCTGTCGAACCAGGGAGCGTTTCGATACTGTTCGAGCGCAGATTCAGAATGTAGATGCCTCCCGCCTGCGATACTGGCGGAACATCGCTAAACGCCAGTTGGTCTCCTCTGACCGACCAGTCGGGATAGCCCTTTGCTCGATTGCTATGCGACAAGGAGCGAATGGCTCCTCCATTTGCCGGCACGGAAAACACTCCCCAGTCTCCGGTATAGCCGATACCCATAAACGCGATGGACTGATTGTCGGGCGACCAGCGCGGCATCACCGTATCCTTGAATTCGTGGGTGAGTTGCAGGCACTGTGTTCCATCTTCGCGGCACTGCCACAAATTGTTGTCCGCCAGGCTCGTGTACGCGATCCGGTTCCCATCTCTGGAGAACGCGGCAGTTCGGACGGAAATTGAAGGCAGAATCGGAATGAATTCCCCAATTTTGGAGTCGTACCGAACCAGTTCGCCACGGGGGGCCTCGGCGCGCACAAACAGCTTTCTGCTGTCCCTGCTGGCGACTGGACCCCTATAGCTCTCTGCCCCGAAAATCAGAGGAAAGGGATGGCTTCGGACTGGCCAGAAATATTCACGCTGATCCCGCTGAGCCCAGACTTGGAAGGTGTTCCCGACGCGAACCTGGAACAAAAAGAACTTCCCATCTGGGGTCCATGATCCGCAGCATAACTGGTCACGCAACTCTGGAAAGAGTTCGTGCGTTTTCTCGGTCCTTGGGGAAGCTTCCCAGATGGAAGTTTCTTCAGACTCTTTGTTAATGACCGTAAAGCGCAGCCTCTGCCCTCCCGGCGCCCATCGAAACCAGTAAACGTTCCCTGGCGCCCTAAAGAGCTGTTCGCGGGATTCTCCTTCCAAATCGGTTGCATAGACGACGCCATTCGCCGAGTAGAGAATATGCTTCTCATCGGGGTACCATGCTGCATCGTAGGTCATAACGTCGCCTACCCGTTGCGCCGATCCTCCTTTGATCTGAACGTAAAGCGGCTCGAGATCGTCTCTAGAGTGGACCAGGTCTCGGAGAAGCACTGCGCGTCCATCGGGCGTGATGTCGCACAGTTCCGGGTTCGCGAGTCCGGTCACAATTGCCGTGCTTTCCCCTCCCTGTGTCGGAACATAGGTTACTTCATACCGGCCGTTCTCATAACGGGGATAGAAGATCTGGGCACCACTGATGAGCAGCGGTGACAAGATGTGCGTGTGAGATCGAGTGATCCTGACCGGGTCTGTTGCCGTGAGTGAGGGTGACGTTTGCTGTTGCACATAAAGGGCAAGACCGACGCTGCACCCAATGAGAGCAACCATGAGGGAGAGCCAGATGACGGCCAATTTGGGCTTCCGCCCAGCCGCCTGTGCGACGTCGATCCAGCCTGCCAGAAGCTCGCGCTCGGGGCCTGAGCCAACCGCATCTACTTCTGTCGCCTTGGCGATGAAACGGTAGCCCTCCCCAGGAACTGTCTGGATGAAGCGCGGTTGCTCCCGATCGTCGCCTAAAGTACGCCGGATCTGCCGGACAGCCTGCTCGACCGTGTTCTCGTCGCGTTGCGCACCCCATACTGCGGCAAGAAGCTGGTCTTTAGAAACGACCCGCCCCTGATTACGGGCCAGGAAATCGAGGGCTTTCAGGGGAGTCGGGGTTAGGTGAAGGCGTTCATCGCCTCGATACAATCCGCCCCGCGATACATCAATGGTGAACCCTTCAAACCTTAGCGCAACTCCATCGGGATGCTCTGCGGACGGCATAGTCTGACTGGTTTTCAGGACTTTTCAGCAACGCTTCAGCGCGATTCAGTGGTTTCAGGCGTAGTCTCGCGACACAGCATAGCACGTTGGCCCTTCCGTATTCCCCCCGGGATGGTAACAGTGGGTTTATACCCAGAGTAATGCTTTGGGATGACGAAGGAGTGTGCTCGCGCTATTTGTCTTGGGACATATGGAAGCTCTCGCGGTGCAAGTGACCCTCTTTTGTTTGCTTTGA
>Ga0335073_10002762_pt1 | contig 24105 bp, 21 predicted proteins | sample Lox_Sample_22_FD_207093 | JGI IMG/M metagenome (GOLD analysis project Ga0335073, IMG submission 207093) | Soil microbial communities from Loxahatchee National Wildlife Refuge, Florida, United States - Lox_Sample_2.2 | ecosystem: Environmental > Terrestrial > Soil > Wetlands | place: USA... | reverse complement strand
GTGCCGTACTTCGCCACCAGCACGCCCGCGCCCATGAACGCGTTGGCCTTGGCCGCCGCGTGCGCGAGCACGTGCAGCATGACGCCGGCCAGCGCCACCGGCGCGCCGAAGCTCACCCCGATGGCCAGGATGCCCATGTGCTCGATGCTGGAGTAGGCCAGCAGCCGCTTGATGTCGCGCTGCCCGAACACGTACAGCGCGGCCAGCAGCAGCGAGGCCACCCCGAAGGCCAGCAGCGCGTCCCGCGGGAAGCCGCTGCCCAGCGCGGCGGCGGTGAACTGGTAGTAGCGCAGGATCGCGTAGAAGGAGACGGCCAGCAGCGACCCGGACAGCAGCGCGGACACCGGGGTGGGCGCCTCGGAGTGCGCGTCCGGCAGCCAGGTGTGCACCGGGAACAAGCCCATCTTGGTCCCGTAGCCGAGCAGGGCGAGCAGGAAGGCCAGCCGCACCGGGGTGGCCGGCAGCCGCCCGGCCACGTGGATCAGCGGGGCGATGGCCAGGTTGTAGTGCTCGCCGAGCACCTGGGCGCCGGCGAAGTAGGCGAACACGGTGGCCAGCAGGGCCAGGCCCAGGCCCGCGCTGGCGATCAGCACGTACTTCCAGGCCGCCTCGGCCGCCCCGTCCGTGTCCTCGATGGCCACCAGCAGGGCCGAGACGATCGTGGTGACCTCGACCGCGATCCACAGCAGGGCCAGGCTGCTCATCAGCGGCGCGGCCAGCATAGACCACCCGAACAGGTTGAGCCCGGCGTAGAAACGCCTGGCGTACAGGTCCTCGTGCCGCTTGAGGTACCCCACCGAGTACACCGCGACCGCGGCGTACAGGAAACCCGTGGCCAGCAGGAACACCGCGCTCAGCGCGTCGACCCGCAGGTAGGACAGGTAGTTCAGGTCCCGGTGGGCCGCCGCCGGGATGAGCGCGAGAACCAGCGCGAAGCAGGCCAGGCCGGACAGCACGGTGATGGCGCGGGCCACGGCGCGCGGCAGCGCCACGCAGATCAGCCCGGATGCCAATGGCACGATCAGCAGGGCGAGTATCACACCGAGCATCGGCTCACCCCCGCAGCCTGGTCAGGTCGGCGGTCGACAGCGACTCGGCCCTGACGTGGTGGGCGCGGATCAGCATGCCGAACACCACCACCGCCACCAGCAGGTCGAACAGGAACGCGGTCTCCAGGATCAGCGGCAGCCCGGACGCCACCACCAGGGCGGCCAGCGAGATCGCGTTCTCCAGCGTGAAGAACCCGATGGCCTGCGAGGCCACGTCGCGGCGCACGATCATCAGGCCGAACGAGACCAGCACCATCGCGGCGGCCAGGGCCAGCGCCAGCGCCGGAGCGGCCGGACCGTGAATCTTCAGCGTCCCGAAGCAGAAGAACCCGTACGCGGCCAGCACGATCCCGGCCAGCACGGCGGACGCCGGGCTCAGCGTCTGGCTGCCCGCCACCCCGGGTGCCTCGTCCTCGATGTCGGGGTCGATCCGGCCGAGCAGGCGGCGCATGACCAGCGGGACGGCGACCACCTTCAGCGCCGCCGACAGCCCGGCCAGCGCATACAGGTCGGGCAGGTTCCGGTCGGCGGCGATCACGATGGCCAGCACCGAGATCAGCGCGGATTGCGCCATGTACAGCCGGATCTGGTCCCGGGCCAGCGCCTGGCGCAGCATGCCGAACTCGATCACCAGCATGGCCGCCGCGATCACGTTGGCCACGCCCTCGTACACGCCCGGCGCGGCTTGCACCGCGCTGGCCAGGCTCATCAGCCACCCCCTAGGTACAGCGTGAACACGCCGAGCACCGCGATCAGGAACGCGGCCGAGACGTACTCGGTGATCTTGAACAGGCGCAGCTTGGCGAACGAGTCGTCGATCACCGCCACCACGCAGCCGACCGCGCACGCCTTGGCCAGCAGGGCCACGATGGCCAGGAGGATCGCGCCAAGCTGCCGGGTGGAGGCCAGGCCCCACGGGGCCAGGAACACGTCGGCCAGGATCGTGTACAGGATCAGCTGCTTGAGCTCCGAGCCCCACTTGAGCAGCGCGAAGAACGGGCCGGAGTGCTCGAAGGCCCGGGCTTCCTCGATCATCCCGAACTCGTTCGTCCCGGTGTGCGTCTCCACCGGGATCCGGCCGGTCTCGTGCAGGATGACCATGAACAGCGCGACCGAGGCCAGCAGGTGGGCCGGCCGGATGACCTGCCCGGCGCTGGAGCGCACCGTGGCGGCCAGCGCGTACGGCAGGTCGGTGCCGGTCAGCAGGGCCACGGTGAACACCACGAACAGCACCACCGGCTCGGTGATGGCCGAGAACGTCTTGGCCCGGCTGGACCCCAGCTGCGCGTACGGGTCGCCGGTCTCCAGCGCGGCGGTGGCGACCACGAAGCTGGCCAGCGAGAGCAGGAACCCGCCGCCCAGGATGTCGCCCATGTACCCCAGCGGCAGCCCGTACGTGGTCAGCACCGGGATCAGCAGCGGGATCGTCAGGTAGGCCGTCACCGCGATGACCGGCGCGGCCAGGAAAAACCAGCTCGCCCCCTCCGGCGCCAGTGCCTCCTTGCGGAACAGCTTGGCCAGGTCGTAGTACGGCTGGAGCACCCGCGGCCCCCGGCGGCCCTGCAGCCGCGCCTCGACCTTCGCGATCACGCCGGTCACGCCCGGCGCGCCGAGCGCGACGGTCAGGACCTGCAGCAGCTGGATAACCGGTACGGGGAGGGCCGCGCTCACCGCGCAGCCCCGGGATCATTGCCGGGCAATCCCAGCGAAGCGTCCATGGCGAAGCCTCCTACCCATCGTTATAAGGGGGAGAGGCCATCAGCGCGACATCGCGCGGTTGGTGGCGAGCCTCATCGCCAAGACGTCATTGTCGCCTAGGGCGCTGCCCGGCTGCAAATTCGACGCGCCGCGCAGCCGCACAACACTCCGCCGTCAAGGAACGCCACCGCCCGCCGCCACGCCGTCATTTCCGGTCCCCGTGCTTCGAGACGGTGCGTCCAGGTGTTCTTGCCGAAGGCCTCGTCGAGCTCGGCGGCCAGCATGTCCGCGCGCTCCACTGCGCCAGGTCCCGTCACGCGACCCGCCCATGGATCCAGGGTTCGCAGGACCAGCAGGTGCCGGACGCACAACGGCATCTGACACCCGGGAAGCTGACGCGAGGCGCGCAGCCAGCCGCGGAGATCAGCGATGGCCTGCTGGGCCGCATCCTCAGCCGCCTGGCATACCGGGCAGCGGTCCAGGCTGACCGGCCGGCGCCTGATCCGGCGCGTCGGCACCGCGGCCAGGCAGCCGACCTGCCAGGCGAGCAGCGACGCGGCGCCCGGCTGGCCGGCCCGGGCGATCAGGTCGTTGAGATGGCCGAGGCATAGCAGCCGCGCGTCGTTGCGGGTGTGGAGAATCTGAGCTAGGCCGCTGTCCTCTGAACGAGCAGCGGCCAGGCATGCGGCGCACTCCGCCAGGCTCGGGGCCGCGCCGGCCTGGGCCGCTTGCCGCAGCGCGGCTCGCTCGGGTGTGTCGCGGTCCGTACCGGCCAGCCAGACTGGGCTGGCCGATCGGGAGTTGACGGCCGTCATCGCCGCGTCCGACAGCCAGGCGGCCACCCGCCGGCTGTGTCCATTGCCGGCGCGCGCCGAAGCCACCCGCAGGTGCGGGACGCACAGGCCACCAAGCCCGAGGTAACGCTCCCGGATCAGGTTGTCGGCCAGGCCCTCGATCAGGGTGTCCACCGCCCGCTCGGCGGCCTGGTCGTCGTGGTCGCACGCCGAGCAGCGGTCAAGGCGTGGCGCCGCGCGGCGGCCCGGGCGTGCCGACGGGCCGGTCAGGCGATCCCGGGCCGCCCGCACCAGGTACCGGTAGACCGCGGTGAGCCTGACCTCAGCGCCGGGCTGCCTCATCAGGCTCCGCGTGTGCGGCGGGCACATCCCCAGTGACGCACACAACCGGGTGACGGTGTCGGCCTGCGCGTGTGCCTCAAGGGCGAACCAGGCCAGATACCGGTCACTCGCCTCGCCGGCGTAACGGCACGCCGGGCAACCTGGCCCGGTCAGCAGGGCCGCGGCGGAATCGAGGATAAGGATCGTGGGGGCGCGCGGGAGCGGGGTGGCGGCGGGCACGTTACCAGTCCCGCCGGGTGGCCAGCAGCGCCTCGTCTTCAATGACCTTCGCCACGCGGGCCTCCCTGCCGCCGGAACTGCGTCTGGCAGGGACCGTTGGCGGTATCACCGCGGGATCAGGCGAGCCCCTCCGCCCGGGGATCACCATATCGCGGGCGTCAAGAGGCTAGGGAACGAGTGGCCGCGCGCACCCCAGCGCACCCGGATTCACCGGTCGCGCCGGTCCGGCTCAGGCTGCTAGGATCGGCTTTGTCAGCACGCGATGAAGCTCGCAGGAGCCCAGCCGGGCATCACCCGCAGGGCTAATAGCTTCTACACCTAACGGTGGAAGAGGCCTGCGTTGATAGCTATCGCGTTGCAGGTTATCCAGAGTGCAACGGTCCTCTTCCTTGCCCCGCTTTACGTCGGCTTCCTGACGCGGGCCGAGGCTATCGTCCAGTCGAAGCGCGGGCCGAGCGTCTTGCAGCCCTACCGTGACCTGGCCAAGCAGCTTCGCAAGGAAAGCGTGATCCCGGAGCACGCGACGTGGATCTTCCGTGCCGCGCCGTTCGTGGCGTTCTCCTGCTACCTGACGGTCTCCGCCATCGTCCCGATCATCACCGACGAGCCGCTGCCGCTCGCTTTCCTCGCGGACCTGATAGGCGGCGCCTTCGTGCTGATGCTGGCGAGCTTCTCGATCACGCTGGCGGCGCTCGATGCGGGTAGCCCGCTCGGCGGACTCGGCGCCAGCCGCACGACCTGGGTCGGCAGCCTGGCCGAGCCGTCGCTGATCCTGGTGTTCTTCACCGTGGCCGCGCTGTCCAACTCGGACAACCCCTACTTGGAGAACCACGCGATCGCGGGCTCGCTCTCCGCTTACACGCTGCCCACGCACCTACTCGGCCTGGTCGCGTTCTTCATGATCGTCCTGGCCGAGAACGGGCGGATCCCGATTGACAACCCGGCGGGCTCGACGGAGATCTCGATGATCGAGGAAAGCCGGGTGCTGGAGTACTCGGGCCGCGAGTACGCGATCGTCAAGTGGGGAAGCTGGATGAAGCTCTTCCTGCTGTCCTCGATCTTCATGAACGTGCTGGTGCTGCCCTGGGGACTCGGACATGCGAACTCCCTGCTCGGCGGGCTGCAGGGGATCGGTGCGCTGGTCGGCAAGCTGGCGGTCTGCGGGATCCTGATCGTGATCATCGACAGCTCGTTCGCCAAGCTGCGTTTCTTCCGGATCGCCGAGTACCTCGGCGGCTCGTTTCTGCTGGCGCTGATCGGCATCATTACCGGCTACGTGATCAGGAGGTGACCTGGTGACGGCAGCGAACACCCCCGACACCATTCTGCTCAACCTGATATCGGTACTGATCCTGCTGTGCGCGTTTGCCTGCCTGGGATCGAAGCTGTTCGACCGTTATCTGGGCTATTACGCGGTGCAATCCGTGCTGCTCTCCGCGGCCGCGGCGATCGTCGCAGAGGATCTTTCAGATCCCGCACTATGGGTGCTCGCCGTGCTGACCTTGCTGATCAAGGGGGTCGGCATCCCGGTCGCGACCCGCCGATTCCTGATCGCGCGGCTGAGCCTGAGGCGGGACGCCTCGATCGCGCTTGGCCTGTCGACATCGCTGATCGTCGGCGCCGCGCTGACCGGGATCGCCTACTTCGCGGTGAGCCCGGCCACGCTGCCCGGCCAGCTGCTGGACAGCACGGCGGTGCCGCTGGCCATGGCCGTAGTCTTGCTCGGCGGGCTGTGCATGGTGGTCAGGCGGCACACGATCGCGCAGCTGCTCGGCTGGCTGATCGTCGAGAACGGCGTGTTCCTCGGCGCGATCACGCTCGTCGCCACGTTCCCGTTCATCGTCGAGGCCGGGATCTTCCTCGACCTTGTGGCCGGGGTACTGATCATGCTCGCGCTGGTCTCCGGCCTCGCGCAGCGACTGGCGTCCGCGAACGCCGACGATCTGCGGAGGCTGAAGGGATGACCCTCACCCTGACCATTCTCACCTGGGCGCTGCCGCTCGGCGGCGCGATCGTGCCCTGGACCGGTGCCCGGGCGCGGGGGACCGGGATCGCGGCCGCGGCGGCTGGGGCGGGGTCGCTGGCCGCCGCGATCGCGCTCGCGGTCCGCATCGTGTCCGGCCGCCCGCTCGAGCTGCTCGGCGGATTTGTCTACGTGGACTCACTATCGGCGTTCTTCGTGGTCACCGTCGCGCTCGTGGTCACCCTGGCCGGCCTTGGCTCCTATTCCTACCTGCGGACGGAGGAAGAGCGCGGAGAGCTGAGCCGACTGCAGGTGCGCCTGTACGGCACGTTCTTCGGCCTGTTCGCGGCGCTCATGCTCGCGGCCCTGGAGACCGGCAACCTCGGCCTGCTCTGGGTGCTCGTCGAAGCCTCGACTCTGGCCAGCGCCGTGCTGGTCGCGCTGGAGGCGCGCGCCACATCCCTGGAGGCCGCCTGGAAGTACATCATCCTCAGCTCGTTCGGGGTGACGATCGCGCTGGTCGGAACCCTCTTCGTCTACTACTCGGCGATCTTGATACACGTCTCGCCCGACCAGCGGCTGACCTGGCCCACGTTGTTCGCGCACGCCAGCGTGCTGCAGGCCCCGAGCCTCCGGTTCGCGTTCCTGCTGGTGCTGGTCGGGTACGGGACCAAGGTCGGCCTGGCCCCGATGCACACCTGGCTGCCGGACGCTCACTCGGAGGCGCCGAGCCCGGCGAGCGCGATGCTGTCCGCGGCGCTGCTGAACACCGGGATGTACGCGATCATCCGGTTCCAGGCGCTGACCGGCGCCGAGCTCGGCCGCTATGGCAACGACGTGCTCCTTATCTTCGGCTTCGCCTCGCTCCTGATCGGGGCGCTGTTCATGATCGGCTGTGAGAATTTCAAGCGCCTGTTCGCGTACTCCTCGATCGAGCACATGGGCCTGATCGCGATCGGCCTCGGGTTCGGCGGCGCGATCGGCATCTATGGCGCGCTGCTGCAGGTCCTCAACCACGCGATAGGGAAATCCGTGCTGTTCCTGACCAGCGGCGAGGTCGTGCTCCGGTACCGGAGCCGGAACGCCGGCGACGTGCGCGGCCTGCTGCAACTGTCCCCGGTGACCGGACTGGCGCTGCTGTTCGGCTCGCTGGCTATCCTCGGCTCGCCGCCGTTCGGGGTCTTCCTTTCGGAGTTCACGATCGTGCGGGCGAGCTTCGCCGGGCGGTCGAGCTGGCTTGGCTTCGTCCTGCTAGCGCTGCTGGTGGTCGCGTTCATAGCGTTCGCGAGCACGACCACGGGGATGGTCTTCGGATCGCGGCGGGAGAGCGCGGGGAGCCTGACCGCCTCGTCCCAGCGGGTAGGCGCTGTTCCGCTGGTCGCGGGTCTCGGACTGCTTCTCCTGCTCGGGATCTGGATACCGGGCGGGCTCAACGAGCTGATCCTGCACTCGATGAGGACGATCGTATGATCGGGGCCGCCGCGATCCTGCTGCTGTGCGCCGCCGCCCTGTGGCTGGTCGCGGCGGGCCTGGCTACCCTGGCCGGGACCCGGACGGCGCTGGTCGCCAGCGCCGCCAGTTCGGCCCTCGGCGGGGCGGCCGCCCTGACCGGCGGCTGCCTGGTGGCACTGCACGGCAGCGAGGCCAGCCGGACGATCGGCGCGGGAAACCTGGTCGGCGCGGTCACGCTGCGGCTCAGCCCGCTGGCCGCAGCGTTCGTCGTGCTGCTCGGCCTGGTCGCGCTGGCGATCGGGCTGTACGCGCCGCGCTATCACCGGCCGGGCCCGGGTTCGGCATTCTACCTGTGCGCCTACAACCTGGCGTTGCTCGCCTCGCTCGGCGTGCTCGTGGCCGGGAACGCGATCGTCTTCCTCGTCGCCTGGGAGTCGATGACTGCGTTCAGCTACCTGCTGATTCTGCGCCACCACCAATGGCGGGGGGTGATGGCGGGCGGCTTCCTGTTCCTCGCCCTCGGCGAAGTCGGGTTCGCGCTGATCGTCGCGGCGTTCGCCATACTGTCGGTGAAGACCGGGACGCTGGATCTCACCACGATGGCAGCGCGCAGCCACGCGGTCTCCGGGGCCTGGCGGAGCGCGGTATTCGTGCTCGCGCTGGCCGGGTTCGGCTTCAAGGCGGGTATCGTGCCGCTGCACATCTGGCTGCCCGAGGCGCACCCGGTCGCTCCCGCGGACGGGTCGGGCTTCCTGTCCGGACTGGTCATCAAGCTCGGCGTCTACGGGATCATGCTGTTCGCCTTTCAGCTCCTGGCCGGCGGCCCGATGTGGTGGGGCGTACTGACCACCGTGACCGGAGCGGTGACCGCCGTGGTCGGCGTGCTCTACGCGGTGATCGAAGCGGACTTCAAGCGGCTGCTCGCCTTCCACAGCGTGGAGAACATCGGGATTATCGTGACCGCGACCGGGGCGGCGATGATGTTCCGGGCCGGTCATCAGCCCGCGCTCGGCGCCTTCCTGCTGCTGGCCGCGCTCTACCACGTGATCAACCACGGCGTCTACAAGACCCTGCTGTTCCTGGAGGCAGGGGTGGTCGAGCACGCCACCGGAACCAGAGATCTGGACCGGCTCGGCGGGCTCGCCCGGGTGATGCCGCGAACCTCGGTCATCACGCTGATCGGCACGCTCGGGATCGCGGGCCTGCCGCCGCTCAACGGGTTCGTCAGCGAGTGGCTGATCTTCCAGGGACTGTTCCAGGGATTCCGGATCCAGCCGCTGGACGGAGTGGTGCTCGTGCTGGCCGGCGCCGCGCTCGCCCTGTCTGGCGGGCTGGCGGTGATGGCGTTCGCGCACGCATACGGGATCGGGTTCCTCGGCCTGCCCCGCAGCCGGGCCGCGGAGAAGGCGCGGGAAACCGGGCAGCCGATGGTCGGACCCGCCCTGCTCGCGGTCGCCTGCGTGGCGCTGAGCATCGGCGCGCCCGCGGTCCTGATCGCGCTCGGCCAGGTAGCACGGGCGGTGACCGGGGTGCGGCTGCGCCCGGTGCTGCTGCCGGGGAACCTGACGATCATCCCGGCCCACGTGAAGTTCGCCGCGTTCTCGCCTACGTATCTCGCCGTGTTCCTGGTGGCGGTGTCGGCCGTCCCGCTGGTGATCTACCTGTCCGGCCGGGGTACGCGGGCGCGGTCGGTTCCGGTCTGGGACGGGGGCATGCTGAGGTTCAGGGCCCGCATGCAGTACACCGGCGCCGCGTTCGCCAACCCCATCAAGGTCACGTTCGGCCAGCTGTACCAGCCGGAGATCCGCGTCGAGCGCGCATCAGATGACCCGGCGGGCCGGTCGGGTCCCGTCCGCTACGACTTCGAGGTGCTGCCGGTGTTCCAGCGCTACCTCTATGACCCGGTGGTGAGCGCCGTCAGGGGGCTGGCCAGGTTCGTGCGCCCGATGCAGTCCGGTGACGTCAACCTCTATCTGCTGTACATCTTCCTCGTGGTCGTCATTGCCTACGTGATCCACCTGATCCAGGGCTAGCAGGCCACGGCCGGGTGGGGATCTCGCTCGTCGGCCGGGCCGGGCAGCTCCCGTCCGGCTGGCCGTTCGGCGCTGCTCGCGGGACCGTCGCAGCCAGGACCCTATCTTCCTCCAGCCAGGCACCGAGGCGGTAGTAAAGATCCTCTCCGAAGCTGGTCGGGAGCGGTTCTTTGACGGCGAGCTTGTAGTTGCGGTGCCCATCGGGCTGGCGCTCGGCCCGCAGGAAGAGGGTAGAGTCCGCGTGCTGGCGGTGAAAGCTTTCGGCGAAGTCGTACCGGTGGCTGACGAAGAACACCTTGATCTGCGCGTCCAGCAGAGCGCGGACGACCTGGCGCCCGATCTCGGACCCCTCTCGCTCGTTGGTCCCGGCGAAGGACTCGTTGAACAGTATGAGGCAGCCCGGGGTGATCTGGCCGGCGATGACGCTGATGCGCCGCAGCTCGTCGTCCAGCCGTCCGCTGGTCATGCCGGGATCTTCTTCCCGGATGAAGTGGGTGAAGATCCCGCGGGCCGCGTCCGCCCGGTAGGCTCCGGCCGTCACGAACAGCCCGCACTGCATCATGAGCTGAGCCACGCCGACGCTGCGCAGGAACGTGGATTTGCCTCCTGAGTTGGCGCCGGTGATGATGACCAGCGATTTCCCGTCGGCTTGTACGTCGTTGCCCACAACGGGGTCCTGTGACTGCAGCTCCAGGCAGGCATCGCGCAGGTCGGTGCACGAATACATGAGCGTTGCCGCGTGCGCGGGCCGAGGGGTGGTGACCGGTACCCCTTTGGCCGCGAGCCGGTCCGCGAGGTTGAGGCAGCTGACGTAGAAGCCCAGCTCGGCCCGCAGCATGCTGAAGTAGCTGCCGATATGGTCGGCCGACTGGGCCGCCGCGTTGGCGACCAGGTTGATTCCCCGGCCGGTGAGGTCTTCCAGGATCTGTCCCCCGGCCTCGTCGCGGGGTGGGAGGGTGAAGGAGTAGGTGGTGCGCGGCCCGATCCCCAGCCGCTCCTTCCACCCTCGGGTGGCATCACCGGGGGCGCGCAGCACGAAGCCGATTCCGCTGTTGTCTTGGTCGAGCTCGGCGCTGATCAGCACGCCCGCGCGGAAGCGCAACTGCTTCAGGTGGAAGCTGATCTCGTCGAAGTACTCGTCGTCCAGTTCACGCTGCAGCGTGGCGAACAGCGCCCGCATCCCGTCGGAACGGAACTTCCCGGCATGGTCGTCGGCGATTTTTCGCAGTTGCCTGAGGCGGGTCACGAAGGCTTCGAGATGACCGACCGCGCCCAAGAGATTGGACGAGGGATTCTGGTACTTGCCGCCGTAATGCCAGAGTTTCCTCTTGTCCTCCAGGGCCCCGGCCGCGACATCATACATCTCCCGGACGACCTCGGGCCGGGCGAGGCAGTCGGCGAGGACCCGCTGGCGGTAGCGGATGGCTTCCGGATCGTGCAGGCTGGCGAGCAATACCTTCGCGGATACCTCGAAGAGGAACTTGTCGTCGGCGGCCATCGCCCGCAGCAGGGTGGTCAGTTCCAGATCCTGGATCAGGTCGTTATGGCTGGGCGGCAGGCCGGCTCCGAAGTCGAAGTCCCGATCCTGATGGAGGAGGCAGGCCTTCATGACCCGATTCGTTTCCGGAGCTGTTCGTAGGTGACGTCGTATTTCCTGGCCAGGGCCAGCGCGTAAGCGAGGCCGTCGGCTGGCTTTCTGACCACCTTGTAGGTGCGTTCGGCCGGGTTGTCCGGGACGATCGTGCTCATCATGCTGATGACCTGCTCTCCCAGCGAGGCCAGCTCGTCCACGAAAGTGACGTAGACGCACAAGGCGTCCAGCTGCATGACCTTCGTCAAGAGCTTGGTGCCCAGGAAGCGGGCATCGTGCAGGGTGGTGGAGGCGAAGATCTCGTTCAGGATCACGATGCTCTGCGGGGTGGCCGCCCGCAGGATCCTCCCGATCCTGACCAGGTCGTCCTCCAGCTTCCCGGTCATCTTGGCCAGGTCCTCCTCCCGTTCGAAGTGGGTGAAGAGGCGGTCGAACAAGAACAAGCGGGCGGCGCTGCCCGGAACCGGGCAGCCGACGCTGGCCAGGTGGTGAAGCTGGCCAAAGGTCCGGGCAAAGGTGGTCTTTCCTCCCTGGTTGGGCCCTGTGATGACGAAGATGCGCTCGGGACCTGCCAGGCGGAACTCGTTAGTGACCACCGGCTCGCGAATGGCGACGAGCTTGTGTGCCAGGGCCAGGTCGAAGGTATCCGTGGCGTGGATTTCCTTTGAGCTGGCGGAGACGCCGGGATAGCAGAAGCGCAGCCCGGCCAGGCGGAGCGGCTTGATGTGGTCTAGGTAGGCCAGATAGAACTGCAGTTCCTGGTCGGCGCGCCGGATTCCGTCATCGAGGAATGCGGCGTGCTGGCGGCAGTACTCGTCTAGAGCGGCGAACTCGTCCGGGAACAGCCTGGCCACCAGCTCGAGGATCTGAGCGGCGACGTGGTTCATCCCCGGCCACGTCCGATAGCGGATCTGGTAGTCCTTGACCGCTCCCTGCTTGAAGCGCTCGAAGGTGGCCAGAACCGCCTTGCTGTAGTCGTCCTCTTCCTGGTAACGGGTCACGTCGACCCGGTCGCCGCGGATGCGGGTGCAGTAGCGGATCCGGCCCAGGGCATCCTTCCGGCTCCGCGTATCGCTCACCAAGGCGGTGAACCCGGCCGAGGCCACATAGGATGCCAGGTACTCCCGGAAGGACAGCAGGGCGCGGGAGCTTATCTGCGCCGACGCCAGCTGCTCCGCCAGCGCCTGCACCGCGTCACAGTAGATGGCCGCCGCGTCCAAGAGCCAGCCCTGCTGCTGATGGTGGTACGACATCTTCGCCAGTTGCCGCAGATGGGCGCGCACCTCCTGCATGAGCCCCGCGAAGCGCTGGACGTCATCGAACAGGGCGGGATTGTCCAGGTCCAGGAAAACCTCCTGGCGGTAGCGCACAGCGTCGGCATCGTGCAGTTGGAGGAACAGAACATTCGTGATGAAGTCACGCTCCTCGCGGTCACCTGCGATCGCCGCCACGATCTGATCGAGATTCAGATCCGGCGCGAAGGAGCGATCCGCGTACGGTCTGCTGACATCATCGGCCGACGGCACCTGCTGGAAAAGCAGGCTCGGGAGATGACCGTCACGTCCTGACGGCGGAGCGCCTGGCCGTGGCTGGCGATAGGTCGGGCCGCCTTCCCGGTCGTCAGGGCGGACGGCCACGTCGCCTTGACTCCGGGCTGGGTTCACGAATGTTTGCCACGCCATGGCGTCCTCCTGCCTTGCGGCCGCTAAGCGGTCAACAGGAGCCATCAGCCACCATGGCAACCCCGGCGAGCTCCATCGCCGTGATCTAATTCTACGGCCACCCTGGGCCTGCCGCCGTGGTCAGCGCTCCCGTGCTGTCCCGGCTGTCACGGCCACGGACTGGTGAGAGTCGGGTAGTAGTCGGCCGCCGCGAGTCGGCCATCGGAAAAGAACAGCGCCCACACGCTGCTCTTTACCGCCGGATATTCCCGCACGTCCAGGCCCGCTTCCTCGGTGAGGGTGGCCAGCAGGTGCCGGATCACGGCGCCGGGTGCGCATACGGTCGTGGTACCGTCCGCGCCCGCAAGTTCGAGGATCCGGGTCAGGCCGCGCCCGGGACGAGCGGCATAGTCGTTTTCGCCGAAGATTGGATCGGTTTCCACCGGAAGACCAAGCTTCACGCCAAGCGGTCGCATGGTGTCCACGAACCGGGTCTCGCATGCGCCTCCAGCGCTTCGATCGCGTAAGAATCGCGCCGGTAGTGCAGCCTCCACCGGGCGTCCGTGACCGACGTCCACGCCACCCGATCCACTTCCGCCGTCGGCGTGAACGGGCCGCTTGGGCCCCGCATCGCCCAATACTCCACGGCCTTGGGGCCACGTGCAGTGTCGTAGTGTTCGATGTCCAGCCGCTTCCCCGCCATCGCCTGGACCCCGGTCTCCTCGGCCACCTCCCGGCAGGCGGTGACCAGCGGGTGCTCACCGCGGCGAAGTTTCCCCTTCGGCAGCGACCAGTCGTCATACCGCGGCCGGTGTACCAGCGCCACCTCGACGGCTCTGTCGGCCGACAATCTCCACAACACCCCGCCCGCGGCCCGGATGATCTGCCCGTTATCACAGGACGTGGACACCACGACCGTGCCTCCTGCCTAACCGCAAGCTGGGTCAGCAGGACCCATCGGCCGTACGGCAACCGACCGCACCCGTGAATGCGGGTGCGGTCCCGGCGGGATCCATCACCGTGTGGCACACGCCACTACCCGACGATACGGCTGGGTAGCACGCCGAGTCCAGTGTCGTCTGGCGGCGCTCTTTACTGACCCGAGATCTGTACCTATCCTGAAGCTGGGTGCGGCGGAGGGGCCCGCCGTAAAGTGCGGTCATCGCCAACGGTCCCTGCTCTATGCGGGCAGGAGGCCGTTTTCTTTATGCAGGACCGCGACACCCGTGTTTCTGCTGTGCCCTGTGTCTACTGCGCTGCCGGCGCAGATCTAGGACTCACAGCGGACAGCTGGCCGCCAGAACGGCTGGCTCACCTCTACGTCTGCCATGAGCTGTCGACCTACCGGATCGCCGAGCTCACCGGCCTCAATCGGCAGCGCGTAACCCGGGCGCTGCACCGGGCGGGCGTGCCCGTGCATCCGCGCGGGGCCGGCCGCTTCCGGCCGGTGCGGCGCCGAGCCGATCCACCCGGCCTCCCGCAGCTCATTATCGAGCTGTACGAGACGGTGAGACTCAGCTCGCGGCAGATCGCCGCGCTGACCGGCATGCCCGAACGCACCGTTCGCGACCGGCTCCGCCGGTACGGCATCCGGTCTCGCCACCCCGGTGGCTGGGACCGCGAGGACCGGCAGACGGTGTCCGCGGAGATACTGCAGGAGCTGTACGTGCGGCTGGGCATGACGGCGGCCGAGGTCGGCGACATCATCGGCGCGTCGCGCACGACCGTCTTGCGCAGCGCACACGACCTCGGCGTCGCGGTCCGGACCGGCGGCGCCGTCCCGCTGTCTGGCCCGGAGGAGATCGAGCTGGTCAGAGCGCTGTATGACGACGATCTCATCGCCCTGGTCCTGGTCGTGTACGACATCCCGCAGATCCCCCCCGGCCAGCCGATCTGGGCCCGGTTCCCCGAGCCGGTTCCGCTGAGCGCCCCGCTGGTCAAGGACCTGTACTGGTACTGCGGAGCCGGGCTGAACCACATCGAGCTGCTCACCGGGCAGCCAGCCATGACCGTGCGCGGGTTCATGCGCCGCGAGGGCATCCCGCTCCGGCCTCCGGGCGGGCGAACCCCGTTCCTGCGGCGGTGGCGGACGGGACGGGCCGACGTCCCCGACGCCGAACGGCCGCTCAGATCCGACCTCTCTGCCGGGCAGACCGCGCGTCAGGAGCGGCACTATCCAGCAAAGGAGAATGGATCATGACTACCTCGGATGCCATCGGAGAACAGTCCGTCCGGAACGGCCGTCCGCGCCCGTCGCCCCGGCCAAGATGGCCGACCCGGCCGCGTGGGCGGTGACCGCGTTCCCCGCCACGTCGTTCATGCTGGGCATGTACCAGACCGGGCTGCTGAACGCCGCCGGGACCCCCATTGTGCTGCCCGCTGCGTTCTTCTTCGGCGGACTGGTGCAGATCATCGTGGCGATCCTGGAACTGTCCCGGGGCAACCTGTTCGGCGAGGGCCGTGTTCGGTACCTACGGCCCGTTCTGGGTCATGTTCGGCGCGTTCGAGACCCTGTACGCGCCAGCGTCCCGGCCGCACAGCTCAGCTCGGCGCTGAGCCTGTTCCTGGCCGTGTTCGCGGTCGCGACGTTCTACCTGGCGATCGCCTCGCTGCGTACCGACCTGGTGCTGACCGTGGTCATCTGGCTGATCTTCGTCGGGCTGTCGATCGGCTTCGGCGCCAGCAGCGGCAATGTGGTCAAGGCCGGCGGCTGGGTCGTTCTCGTCTTCGCCGTCCTGGCCTGGTATCACGCCGCCGGGGATGTCATCGCCGCCACCTTCGGCCGCAAGATCCTTCCCTTCGGACCCCCGCCGGTCAAGTAGACCCGACGCCGGGTCCCGCGGGCGGCTCCGTGCCGCGGGACCCGGCGTGCGGCTCAAGCCATTCCGCTCGCTGGCTCGTCGGCGAACTGCAGCAGCACGGGCAGCGCGTCATCGGACCGGCGTGGACGCCACAGGTTGCCGAGGTACGCGGCGGTCTGCCCGACCTGCCGGGTGTTGAGGCGACGCAGGTGCCCGGCCATCGGCGGGCGCAGATTGAGTTGATGCAGCAGGCCGAGCGGAACAAACCTCGCACGCAGGTCCCGTTCCGGCGAACAGGGCTCTTCCCCCGGTACCGACATGACGGCGAGAAAGACCAGATCTACGGTGTGCAGGTGCGACCCGGGCCCCTGGCTTTCCAGGACGAACGCGATCCTGCCCGGCTCGGCCGCGATCCCGGTTTCCTCGAGTGTCTCCCGCCGGGCGCACGCCGCCATGCTCTCGCCTGGACGCGGTGTACCCCCGGGCAGAACCCAGTCGTCGTGGCCATTTCCTCGGCTGCGGTGGACCAAGAGAACCTCCTGTCCGCGGAAGACGACGGCTGAGCAGCGCACCTCGGCCCCGGCAGGCTGATCCATGGTCATCCTTTCCTTGTCTGCGAGCTACGGGTCAGACGCAGCCACCCTTCGGCGAAGAGCCAGCCTGCGACCACGTCGGTCGGCCAGTGCACGCCCAGGTAGACGCGGCCGACGCCGGCCAGAGTCGCGGCCAGGATCGGCGCGGTGCGCGCGGGCGCACCGCGCACGCCGAGCGCATGCACGTAGGCACCCGCCGCGAGCGCGGCCATGGTGGTGTGCTTCGACGGCAGGCTGTAGCCCTCCGGCACGGTCAGCCAGGCATCCGCGGGCGGCCGCGGCCTGGCGATCACCCGGGACAGCCACCGCCTAGCCTGCCCTCCGGTCACGACCACCAGGCACGCCAGGCCCGCGCGCTGCCAGCCGGTTTTGCGGGCGGCAACCCCGGCTACCAGCCCTGGGTAGATCACCACCGGCTCCCCGAATGCGCTGGTGAACCGGGCGGCCGCCGTCGCGGCCCGGCCGCGGTGAGCCCGGACCGTCCCGAACAGGACCCGGTCGGCATCCGCCAGCCTGCCGCCGTTGCCGGCGGACGCGACGATCGCCAGGGCCGCGAAGGCCGCCGCCGCTCCCGCGATTCGCCGGCTGCCGGTCACCGCCATGCACTGTCGGCGCGGCGCGCCGCCTCCCGGGCCAGGTAGGGCATCACCGTGACCAGGATCATCTCGGCCTGGCCGTAGGCGCTGGCCCCGACCCACAGCTGATACCCCTCAGGCCGTCGGCTATGGTCTCTCAGCCGACGAGCGCCGGAGCGCGCCGGGGCGGCGTATGCCGGAACGCCGGCCTCGCCGAGCATACGGAGCAGGGCCGGGACGATCTGTTCGCTGACCTCGAGGACCGGCGCCCAGGTGTCATCGTCGAGCCCGTTGCCGTAGCCGCCGGATGGCAGCCACCACAGGCGCTCGCGCTGTCTGGCTTGCTCAACAGCTCTCGACACCGATGCGCTCATGGCGTCCTACCTCCTGGATACGGAGTGCAGGACCCATCGGCCATCCGGCAGATCTGCCCGGCTGAGTGCCGCCGCGCAGATCCGGCGGGGTCCACCGCCGGGTGGGCTCACCCACCACCAATTATTCTACGACCCGTCCTGGCTGTACTCGTCGGACAGGTCGGCCACCGGTCACGCCCGGCCGATATCGCGCGGCAGGTCCAGGCCGAGGACGCGATCGGCATAGACGAACGTTTCGAACTTGGCCCCGACAGGCACATCGGGGTCGTCCTCCAGGCTCCGCAGCAACGTGAGCGCCGATACGGTGTCGAGATCGCCGAAGGCGGACTGGACCGTCTCAGCGATCCGCGCGGGCATAGGCCTGGACGGCGACTGTGCCCATTGGGCCACCCGGAGCCTCCAGCGCCCGACTGTCACATGCGCTTCGGCCAGCATCTGTCCGGTCAGGTCGGTCGGCTGATGATAGGGGAAGGACAACAGCGCGAGCCGGACCGCCATGGGCTCGTCCCCGGCGAGCAGATCGGCCGCCGTCCCGGCTTCACGGTGGAGGCGCGCAGCGCCGACGGGCACGACCAGACCGCTCATGCGGTCCTCCGCGGGAGTGCCCAGGCTGGCCAGGTAAACATCGATAGGACCGCCCAGCGCTGCCCGGGCCTCGGCCAGACTCGCGCGCGCGGCGGGCGGGTGGATGCCGAGTGCTTCGATCGCGCGCTCCAGGACTGGCTGCGGGCCGTCGGACGCCAGTGCGTAGAACACCTGCAGGTTACGCAACTCTGCCACCCGGGCCAGCAGGTCGGCGAGCAGCAGCACGCGCGGCCCGGTGAGGTCCGCCGCCTCGGCCACTCCCGGTACCTGCGCGCATACCAGTAGCAGGCCCGGGCGGGTCGGCCTGATCTCATCATGTGAGCGGGTACGAGAATCCAGCAGGCGAAGCACGCCCTCCAGGCTACGGCGTGACCGCATGCGGGTCCTCGTCCAGCCATCCGCCGAGCCGGTAGTAAAGGTCCTCTCCGAAGCTGGTCGGAAGCGGGTCTTTGACCACGAGCTTGTAGTCCCGGCGCCCGTCGGGCTGGCGCTCGGCCCGCAGGAACACGGTCGAGTCCGCATGCTGCCGACGGAAGCTGTCCGCGAAATCGAACCGGTGGCTGACGAAGAACACCCTGACCTCAGCGTCCAGCAAGGCGCGGACGACCTGCCGGCCGATCTCGGATCCTTCGCGCTCGTTGGTCCCGGCGAAGGTCTCGTTGAACAACATGAGGCAGTGCGGCCCGATCTGGTCGGCGATGGCGCTCATCCGCCTCAGCTCTTCGTCCAGCCGCCCGCTCGTCATGCCGGCGTCCTCCTCCCGGATGAAGTGCGTGAAGACCCGGCGGCTCATGCTGGACCGGTAGGACTGCGCGGTGACGAACAGCCCGCACTGCATCATGAGCTGGGCCACGCCGACGCTGCGCAGGAACGTCGACTTACCGCCCGAGTTGGCGCCGGTGATGATGACCAGAGGCCTGCCGTTGGCCTGTACGTCGTTGCCCACCACCACGCCCGGTGACTGCAGTTCCAGGCAGGCGTCGCGCAGGTCCGTGCAGGCGAACGCGGCCGGTGCCAGCGGCGCGGGCTCGGGGACGCAGGTCGGCACCCCCTTGGCCGCCAGCCGGTCCGCCAGGTTGAGGCAGCCCACGTAGAAGCCGAGCTCGGCCTGCAGCATGGTGAAGTAGCTGCGGATATGGTCGGCGGACTGAGCCGCCGCGTTGGCCACGAGGTTGGTCCCCCGGCTGGTGAGGTCGGCCAGGATCTGGCCGCCCGCTTCGTCGCGGGGCGGGATGGTGAAGGAGTACACGGTACGGGGGCCGATGCCGAGCCGCTCCTTCCACCGTGACCGCGCGTCACCAGGGGCGCGCAGCACGAAGTTGATCCCGCTGTTGTCGCGGTCCAGTTCGCCGCTGATCAGCACGCCAGCGCGGAACCGCAGCTGCTTGAGGTGGTAGCCGATCAGCTCGAAGTAGTCGTCGCCCAGCTCGCGCTGGAGAGTGGCGAACAGCGTACGCATCCCGTCGGAGCGGAACTCGGCGGCATGGTCGTCGGCGATCCGTCGCAGTTGCCTGAGCCGGACCACGAAGGACTCGAGATGGCGGACCGCACCCGAGAGGTTGGACGAGGGACTCTGGTAGGTGCCGCCGTAGCTGCCCCAGAGGCGCCGCAGGTCCTGCAGGGCGCCGGCCGCCACGCCGTACATCTCCCGGATGACGTCGGGCTGGGCGAGGCAGTCGGCCAGGACCTGCTGCCGGTAGCGGATGGCCTCCACGTCGGACAGGCTGTTGAGCAGCACTTTCCTGCACACCTGGTAGAGGAACTTGTCGCCGCTGGCCATCGCCTGGAGCAGGGTGGTCAGCTCCAGGTCCTGGGTCAGGTCTTCATAGGAGGGGGGTAGGTCGCCACCGAAGTGGAAGTCCTGAGCCCGGTAGAGGAGGTAGGCCTTCATGCTCCGTCTCCCCGCCCGCCTGCAAACCAAGGCTCGCTCGTGCCGACCCTGGCCCGCAGCCGCTCGTAGCCCAGGCCGTACTTCTCGGCCAGGGCCAGCGCATAGGCCAGTCCGTCGGCCGGCTTCCTGACCACTTTGTAGGTGCGCTCGGCCGGGTCCTCCGGCACGATCGTGCTCATCATGCTGACGACCTGCTCGCCCAGCGAGGCCAGCTCGTCCACGAACGTGATGTAGACGCTCAGCGCGTCGAGCTGCATGAGCTTCCTGATCAGCTTGGTGCCCAGGAAGCGGGCGTCGTGCAGAGTCGTGGAGCTGAAGATCTCGTTCAGGATCACGATGCTGTCCGGCGTGGCCGCCCGCACGATCTCCCCGGCCCGGACCAGGTCGTCCTCCAGCTTCCCGGTCATCTTGGCCAGGTCCTCCTCCCGTTCGAAGTGGGTGAAGAGGCGGTCGGGCAGGAACAGGCGCGCCTCCTGGCCCGGTACCGGGGCGCCGACGCTGGCCAGGTGATGGAGCTGGCCGAAGGTGCGGGCAAAGGTGGTCTTGCCGCCCTGGTTCGGCCCGGTGACGACGAAGATGCGCTCGCTGCCCCCCAGCCAGAAGTCGTTGGTTACCACCGGCTTGCGTTCGGGGACGAGCTTGCCGGCCAGGGCCAGATCGAAGGTGCCTACGGCCAGGATGTCCTTCGACGTGGCGGAAACCTCGGGGTAGCAGAAGCTCAGCCCGGCGGAGCGGAGGGGCCGGATGTGGTCGAGGTAGGCCAGGTAGAACTGCAGCTCGGTCTCGGCGCGGCCGACGCCCTTATCGAGGAACGCGGCGTGCCGGCGGCAGTACTCGTCAAGAGCGGTGAATTCCTCCGGGAACAGCAGTGCTACCCGTTCCACGATCTGCTCGGCCACGTGATTCATCCCCGGCCACGCCCGGTAGGGGACCAGGTAGTCCTTGGCTGCGCCCTGCTTGAAGCGCTCGAAGGTGCTGAGTACCTCGGCGCTGTAGTCGGCTTCGTCGGCGTAGCGGCCCACGTCGACCCGGCTGCCGTCGATGCGGGTCCAGTAGCGGATCCGCCCGAGGGCGCTCTTACGGTCATGGGTGTCGCTGGCCAGGGCGGTGAACGCGTCCGACGCCGCGTAAGAATCGAGGTACGCGCGCAGGGCCAGCAGGCCACGGGAACTGATCTCCGCAGTGGCGAGGTACCCGGCCAGGGACCGCGCGGCGTCGCAGTAGATGGCCGCCGCGTCCAGGAACCAGCCCTCCCGCTGGTAGCGGTTCGTCATGCGCTCCAGTTGACGGAGGTGGGCGTGTACCTCCAGCATCTGGCCTGCGAAGCGCTCGGCCTGACCGAACAGGGCGGGATCCTCCAGGTCCCGGAAGATCTCCTGGCGATAGCGCACAGCATCGGCCTCGTGCAGCGGCCAGAACAGGACCGCCGTGATGAGGTTGCGTCGCTCGCGGTCGCCCGCGATCGCCGCGACGATCTGGTCGAGGTTCAGGTCCCGGGCGAAGGACCGGTCCCCTTCTTGTTCCCCCATGCCCTTCGCCGCCCGCGCGTCCGCGAACAGCAAGCTGGGGAAATCACGGGCCAGTTCCGTCACGCTCCCGGATGCTCGCTGTGTCACAGCATGCCCTCCTGTATCCCCGCCACCAGGCGGACCACAGGAGCCATCAGCCACTAGGGCGCTTCCGGCGAGCTCCATCGCCGTAATCCAATTCTACGTTCACGCTGACCGCGACCGCCCCGTCCCTTTGCCGCAAGCGCGGGCCAGAGCCGCCGCGCCGGCCCCGGCACTCTCGTAGGCCCCGATCTGCCGGGCATCTTGCCTCAGCACGGCGATCCAGCGCTCGTCCGGCCCGGCTGGTCCTTCGCGCCGTACGTGGCCGAGGTGCTCGCCGTCGTAGGTAACCAGCTGGATGGCGTCCGAGCGCGGCTCCAGCCGGGCGCACCATAGCCCGTGCGTGCTGGCCATCTGATCCAGGACGCTGTCTTCCTGCAGGTGCCAGCCTGCCGCCCACACGATCCGCTCGGCTCGCCGGATGACCTCGGCGCCATCGTCGTCGTCCACGACCGGTTCCCGCGCCCGTCAGCGGGTCAGCTTACGGTAGGTGACCCGGTCCGGGCGGGCTGCCTCCTCGCCGAGTCGGCTGGTCTTGTTCTGCTCGTAGGCGGCGAAGTTGCCCTCGAACCAGAACCAGTCCGCCCCGCCTTCCCAGGCCAGGATGTGCGTCGCCACCCGGTCCAGGAACCACCGGTCGTGACTGGTGATCACCGCGCAGCCGGGGAACTCGTTCAGCGCGTCCTCCAGCGAGGCCAGGGTCTCGACGTCCAGGTCGTTGGCGGGCTCGTCGAGCAGCAGCAAGTTGCCGCCCTGCTTCAGGGTCAGGGCCAGGTTGACCCGGCCCCGCTCGCCGCCGGACATGAGCCCGGCCGGCTTCTGCTGGTCGGATCCCTTGAACCCGAACGCCGCCACGTAAGCGCGGCTGGGGATCTCGGTCCGCCCGGCGTGAATGTGAGCCTCACCGCCGGAGATGACCTCCCATACGGTCTGGTCCGGGTCGATCCCGGCGCGCATCTGATCGACGTAGGAGACACGCACCGTGTCGCCAAGCTTGACCGTCCCGGCGTCCGGCTCTTCTTCCCCGAGGATCATCTTCAGCAGTGTCGTCTTGCCGACCCCGTTCGGGCCGATGACCCCGACGATGCCGTTCGGCGGGAGGGTAAAGCTGAGCCCGTCGATGAGCATCCGGTTTCCGAACCCCTTGACCAGGTGATCGGCCTCCACGACCAGGCGGCCCAGCCGCGGCCCGGGCGGGATCTGGATCTCCTCGAAGTCGAGCTTCGGCCGGGACGCGGCCTCGGCGGCCATCTGCTCATACCGGTCCAGCCGGGCCCGGCTCTTGGCCTGCCGGGCGCGCGGGCTGGACCGCACCCAGTCCAGCTCGCGTTCAAGCCGCCTGTGCAGCTTGGCGTCCCGCTGGCCCTCGACCTTCATCCGGCCGGCCTTGGTCTCCAGGTAGGTGGAGTAGTTCCCTTCGTACGGGTAGGCGTGGCCGCGGTCGAGTTCCAGGATCCAGCCGGCCACGTCGTCCAGGAAGTACCGGTCGTGGGTGACCGCCACCACGGTGCCGGGGTAGGCGTCCAGGTGCTGCTCCAGCCAGGCGACGCTCTCGGCGTCCAGGTGGTTGGTCGGCTCGTCGAGCAGCAGCAGGTCCGGCTGGGACAGCAGCAGCCGGCACAGCGCCACCCGGCGCCGCTCGCCGCCGGACAGCACGCTCACGTCCGCGTCCGGCGGCGGGCACCGCAGCGCCTCCATGGCCTGCTTGACCCGGCTGTCCAGGTCCCAGGCATCCTGGTGATCCAGTTGCTCCTGCAGTCGGCCCAGCTCGTCCAACAGCTCGTCTGAGTAATCCACGGCCAGCTTCGCCGCGACCTCGGAGTACCGCTCCGCGAGGGTCCTGGTCAGGGCGACGCCTTCGGCCACGTTGCCGAGCACCGTCTCGTGCTCATCCAGCGCGGGCTCCTGCCGCAAGATGCCGACGCTATAGCCAGGCATGATGCGGACCTCGCCGTTGGAAGGCTGCTCGAGCCCGGCCATCATGCCCAGCAGCGTGGACTTGCCCATCCCGTTCGGTCCGACCACGCCGATCTTCGCGCCGGGCAGGAACGCCAGCGAGACGTCGTCGAGGACGACCTTGCCGTCATAGGACTTCCGGACATGGCTGAGAGTGAGAACCTGTTTCATGCCGCACGCGTGCCTTCCCTGCCGAACAGGGACCGTTGGCACTGGCGCTTTTTCGGGCGGGCCCCTCCGCCGCGTCCAGGCTACCGCATCCCGCTAGACTTGCCCCGCCGGAAGAGGCTCCGGCAGGAGCATCCGCGGCTCCAGAACCGCCACCAGGCTGATGGCCTCTCAGGATCAAGGGCGGATAGGAGCGCGTGATGGCGGCGTTTCAGGTAGCGGATGTGTCGGCGCTGGAGATCCTGGATTCGCGGGGCCGTCCGACGCTGGCGGTGTCGGTACGGCTGGCGGACGGGACGATGGCACGGGCCGGGGTGCCGTCCGGGGCGTCGACCGGGTCACGGGAGGCGGTGGAGCGCCGGGACGGCGACCCGGCCCGGTACGAGGGCAACGGCGTGCTGGGGGCGGTCGCGTCGGTCAACGGCGAGCTGGCCGGCCTGCTGCGAGGCCGTGCGTGGGCCTGTCTGGCTGAGGCGGATCAGGCCATGATCGACCTGGACGGGACCGCGGACAAGAGCAGGCTGGGCGCGAACGCCACGGTGGGGGTCTCGATGGCGCTGGCCCGGGCGCTGGCCGCCTCGGCCGGGCTGCCGCTGTGGCGGTGGCTGCGCCCCGACGGGGTGACCGCGTCGCTGCCGGTGCCGCACTTCAACGTGCTCAACGGCGGCGTGCACGCGCCGAACGAGCTGGACTTCCAGGAGTTCATGATCGCCCCGGTGGGCGCCCCGTCGATGGCCGAGGCGGTCCGGG